>Ga0105238_10003009_pt1 | contig 16828 bp, 11 predicted proteins | sample KBSC34metaG_FD_81526 | JGI IMG/M metagenome (GOLD analysis project Ga0105238, IMG submission 81526) | Corn rhizosphere microbial communities from Kellogg Biological Station, Michigan, USA - KBS C3-4 metaG | ecosystem: Host-associated > Plants > Roots > Rhizosphere > Soil | place: Michigan, USA... | reverse complement strand
GTCGTGGTGATGGATTTTGGGATTGCCCACTCCATGGAGGAGTCGGGCGGCACCTCCACGGGGATGCTGCTGGGCACACCGGCGTATGTTTCGCCCGAACAGGCGAAAGGTGAAAAGATCGATCCGCGTTCGGACATCTACACGCTGGGTATTGTTTTTTACGAACTGCTCACGGGGAAAATCCCTTTCGAATCCGAAACCGTCGTGGGACTCCTGGTGAAGCGCCTCCAGGAGCGTCCGGTCCCCCCCGTGGAGAGAAATAAAGACATACCGCAGGCGCTCAGCGATATTGTCATTAAGTGCCTGGCGGTTGAGAGGGAACAACGCTACCAAACCACCAAGGAAGTAGAACGCGATTTGGAAGGTTGGCTCGGATCACCCGCCACCTTCCAAACCGCCATGACGACGCATGCTCTGGAGCAGCGGCTGGGCAAAACCCAGGAGGGCCAAGTCATCGTCACGCCGGGCATGGCGATGATGGCCCGGTCAAATGCCTGGAAGTGGATCACCATCTCGGTAGCGCTGGCCGTTGTGCTCATTGCCGGAGTGTTCGCGGCCCTGCGCCTGCTCTCCAAACCTCCGACGCCGCACTCGCCGGTGACGGTCATAATAGCTGATATCAGTAACCATACCGGCGACCCGATCTTCGACGGCACGCTCGAGCCCACGCTCAAACTGGCGCTGGAAGGCGCGAGCTTCATCAGCGCCTACGACCGCACGAGGGTACGCGATCTGGGCTTGCCCACCGTGACGGGCAAGCTGGATGAATCGGCCGCCACCAAGATCGCCTTGAATCAGGGCCTGGGATTGGTCGTGTCCGGTTCCCTGCAGCAGTTGGGCGCCAATTACCAGTTCTCGCTCAAGGCGGTTCAAGCCGTGACGGGCAAGGTCCTCAAGAATTTGGAAACAACGGCCGCCAATAAAGATCAAGTGCTGTTCGCGGTGACGAAGCTGGGGGCGGCCATACGGACGGTGCTGGGCGATTCGACTTCGGAATCCGACCAGCTCTTCGCGCTCGAAACGCTGACCGCGGGCTCGCTCGAATCGGTTCACGAATATTCGGTCGCGATGGACGCGCTGGCCGGGAATAAGTGGGACGAGGCTCGCCGGCACTTTTCGCAGGCCATCGATCTAGATCAGAGCTTCGGCCTGGCGTACGCCGGCATGGCGATCGCGGCCAGCAACCGCCGCGACCAGCAGGAAGCGGAGAAGAACATCCGTGCTGCCGTCAGCCACATCGACCGGATGACGGAGCGCGAGAGACTGCGCACTCGTGGGATCTTCTACACGATCTTCGGCGATTACCAGAATTGCACGGATCAATACGGTGAATTGATCAAGCGGTACCCGTCCGACGCGATGGCGCACAACAATCTTGGAAGATGCTACATCCGCGTGCGCAACACACACAAGGCGATTGAAGAGATGCAGCGCGCGGTGGAGATTCTGCCCAAGCGTCCGCTGTCCCGTTTCAATCTGGCTTTGTATCGCGTTTATGCCGGGGACTTCCAGAACGCCGAGCGGGAGGCACGGGACGAGTTGAAGCTAGATCCTTCCTACGCTCCCGGCTACCTCACCGTGGCGTACGCTCAGCTGGGCGAGGGCAAACTGAACGACGCTGCAAAGACCTACGAAGCGCTGACACCCTTAAACCCATCCAGCGCCGCGTTCGGTCTGGCCGACCTGGCGGTATACCAGGGGCGCTTCTCAGACGCGATTCAGATCTTGGAGAGCAGGGGCCCGACGGGTAAGTCCGAAGGCGCTGCGAATAAGTTCATCGCGCAGGCGTACGCCGAGCTCTCGCGGGGGAGCAAGGCGCAAGCGGGCGACGAGGCCCAAAAGGCCGTCGATTTGAGCCAATCCGTGAAAGTTCGCTTCCTCGCGGGGCGCATTTTGGCCGCCGCGGGAAAATCGGATCAAGCGAAGGCGATCGCCGACAGACTCTCCGCGGAGTCTGCGGTGGAGCCTAGGGCCTACGGCAAACTCATCGATGGCGAATCCGCGCTCGAAAGCGGGGATGCTCGCCAGGCGCTCGATTCGTTCAAGCAGGCGAATATGATGCTCAACTCCTGGATCGGCCATTTTGACCTGGGACGCGCCTACCTCGCCCTCCCGGCGCCCGACTTGGTTAGCGCGGAACAGGAGTTCGGAGAGTGCGACAAGCGGCGCGGAGAGGCCATCGAGCTGTTTCTGGACGACGTCCCCACCTTCGGCTACTTCCCGGCCGTTCACTATTACCGCGGCCTCGCGCTGGAGGGGTTGAAGAGTCCGGGAGCGGCTCAATCCTTCCAAAAGTATGTGGACATCCGGGGGAAATCCACTCAGGATCCTCTCCTCAAAGAGGTCCTCCGCCATTCTGGCACCACGAAGTAATGATCGGCTCGGGGCATCATTCGGACGCTTGGCGTTCGAATGGCTGACGAACTTGAGTTGCGGCCTAATCCTGCGCACATTTCGTGCGGTATCCATCACCCGCCGGGTATCGCGACAGCCGATGTTGCTTCGCTAAATCAGGAGACCGCCTTTCCCCTTGCGAAGAAAGGCTGTCCTTCTCGGCAAGCTCCTAGTGGCTGGCCTTGACTTGATTTGACGCTCCGCTCTTCTTTGAACTGACCCTCGCAGTCACGAAGTAGAGATAGAGCTGGTTCGGCTTCGCGCTTCCGTCGCAGTAGCGGAATTGCTGACCGGGTAGGGCCGCATCGGTGCACCCTGCCGCGGGGCTGACGGTCGCGGCGAGCGGGGCCGTCGGCGTGATGCTGGGCGTGAGCTTGCATGTATCGACGGTGGTGCCCTTGGGGCAGGTGGCGCGCCAAACTTGATAGTTGGTCACTGCGCCCACGTGAGGTGGATCCCAGTTCAGATCGATGAACTGCTTGCTGGTCTGGAACCGGAGGAAGTTGGGTGCATTTCCCAGCGACTCAGCCGCCTCGCGGTCGAGCTCTCCGCCGAGTCCGCCGGCATCGCCCAGGCCACCCGCATCGCCGAGTCCGCCGGCATCGCCCAATCCGCCCGCATCTCCGAGCCCGCCGGCATCGCCCAATCCGCCCGCATCGCCCAAGCCGCCGGCGTCGCCAAGTCCACCGGCGTCGCCTAAGCCGCCCGCGTCTCCAAGCCCGCCAGCATCGCCCAAGCCGCCGGCGTCACCCGAAAGGTCGTTGAAGCCGACGTCCAGAGAAAATCCCAGGATATTGCGCCGGCTACCGATCTGTTGCAGGTTGAGATTCAGCCAGTCATTCGATCCTCTATTGAGGACGGTCTTCGCGCCGCTGAAGTTTGCGTCTTGAGGTATAGGTGTATCTGCCATTCCGTTTGCGTTCCAATCAATCGGATTGGTCGCGAGAGTTGTTCCGTCGACGCGTACGGAAGCGGCATCGGTACTCAGCAGAGGTGTACCGTCGCAATGCTTTGTTGCCGGCGACGTCCCGATCATCAGATCCAGGAAATCACCGGTTGCGAGCGTGCCGAGAGGCGCATACCACCTGGGCATGTATGAGAGCAACGAAGGCGAATATCCCGGCGCAAGAGAAGGCAGGATGTTAAAGCCGCTGGACTCGCTCAAATTGGTTTCATCCAACTGCTCGAGCACCTGACCGGAATAATCGATGTGCGGGCTGCCATCGGGGAGAAGGAGGCCACGCACCTGGAACAAGTAACTCATGATGCTCTGATAATTCGGCTTGCAATTCGGCTCGGCCAGATCTCCGCCGTGCCCCAGCGCGAGGTTGTGTCCCAGCTCGTGCATCAACGTCGAGGCCTGAATAAAATCGCTGCCGACGGAGTTGTCCCACAGGCCGAGGGTGATCATCAGGTCGCCTCCGCCCACGTCGGAGACACCTGAGACGCTCCTCGGGACTCCGTTGCCGACCCCGAGGCCCCAATTTTTATAGGGGCCGCCGTCGGGGGCGGTGGTGTTGAAGGTAAATGTGGTCGGTGAGGCTCCCGGCCCGACGGCCAGGACGTTGTAGGCATTGAAGTTCAAGCCCGATCCCGCCGGCGCTCCGGAAACCGTAACTAGATTGCCGGCAGTCAGTCCATGAGGAACGGCAGTGGTCACGGTGGCGATCCCGCCTGAGACGCTGATAGACGTGAGGCTCGTATCGTTGACAATCCACTTCGGCAGAAACATCGTGTGAGCGGACACAACGTAGTGGAAGATATCTTTTCGAGTCGGATCGAAATGCGGGGGCAGAGCTGGGTCTCCATTCTTGCTGTTCTTCACCGCGCCGTTCTTGATGTAATCGAAGCCGGTCTTCCACCTGACGGTCCCCGGATAATCCGGAAAGATACACGTCGGGTCTGTCGCGTCGCATTTTATTGTTTCGTCAAGCATCTGTCCGCCGCCGATCGAACTGGCGACGCCGGTGGGTGGGAAGGGTAAAATGTAGCGATCACCGGTCTGATAATTGCTTCCCACGTCGAAATGAATGTTAATTCCCTGCTTGTTAAAGGCGTTGCCCACCAGGTCTAGAGCGGGCTGGGTCGGCAGGTGCGAATGCCCATTACCCGCCATGTAATCGATTTCGACGAAAATGTCCCGGACCGTCGGGTCCGATCCCAAGAAGGGCAGAGAGTTCCCATTGGGATCCTTCACAGGGTTCGCCGCGGTTGCGTTCTCCCACAGATCCAGCAAACCGTCCTTGTCCGTATCCTTAACCGTCGTGCTGAAAACGACCGTTGCCATCGACAGGCAATCCACGGAGCTTGGGCTACTCGGCCCGACCTGAGTTGTGATCGATTCCCCAAAGGCGGACGAACTCGGATTCGAATAGTTTCCGTCGTACTGAAGAAGGGAGCTTACATCGAACGTGAGATTATCCCAGGCAGTTCCCTGGGCTCCTTGAAACGCGTTGGTGGAGGCGACCCCCGGAACGGATTGGCTGTTGACGGTCAAAACATCTTGAAAATTCTTGTCGCCGTCGCCGACGATGTAGGTCATCTTGGCGGTTCCGGCGGCTGTGCCGGAGGATTGATAGAACCCTTTCACGGTTTGGCTGAACCCCGGGGACGGAGTCTGTTGATTGAAGGTGAATCCGCCGTCGTAGATGACGACAGATTTCAACGGTCGCTGGCCGTCCTGGTCATCCCGGTATACGACAACCAAGCTTGCTCCTTCGGTAAGGTAAGCTTGATTTCCCGTGCCGGGCGATTGAGTCCCGCCGCCGCCGGAATCCGGCAGAGATACGATTGTGAGGCCGGGACCTCCGTTCGCGGGGGTCAGATCGACGTCGTTCACCAATCGCTGCGAAAGCGGCTGGCCGTTGGTGGCGGTTTTGATGGGCAAGAACCGGAGTACGTCCGCGCGGTAGACGTAGAGATTTTGCGCCCCATTCGTTGTGCCGTTCCCACCGCCCGAACTCCAGCACGCTAAAGGTGGAAGCGGGTCCGTTCCTGTCGGGGCGATCTGCTTGCCGACGATCGGATTTCCCCGAAAGGTCCCGCAACCTACGGCCCTCGCTAATGGAGGGTGCGCGGGATCGGTTGCCTGGCACCCCGGCGCGGGAAAGGGTGAACCAGTGGCCGTCAGTGACGGCGTCAGAGTTTCCCAATACAAGTACGCGGCTACAATGCCAGCGTCTTTAGGTACCAGACGATTGCCCATAGGATCGGCCATGTGGATCGTGCCGGTCGCGAAGCCATTCGAGCCCAGTCCCCGGAGTCCAACCCCTCCGACGGCGTAGTCGCCCGTCACGAAATAGTTCTTGAAGAAATTCAACGGACCGTCCTGGCCTGCCTGCGCGGACGGAACGCTGAGCGGCAGGAGCAAAAGGGAAATGAACAGTGCCCATCCTCGAAGTGTGATGTTGTTCAATAAAAGACAAGAGGTTGTCGATAACCGGGGACGCGCTCGCCTCTGCGGGTGAATCTGGAAAGCGGCCGAAAAATCACGAGTGGCACTGATGGGATTCATCGCTCCTCCAACTTAAACGTGGCTCGTTTGGATACTAATGCTCTACGCGCAGAAACACAAGGCCACAGCTCAGCACTTCCCCGCAGTGCGGCGGACCAACCTGGTCGGCTTGGAGACTGAGGTTCTTTGGGACTACCTAGTCCCACAATAAGTCGTGCGCTCCGTAGGTGTAATACGAATCGATTGGGTTTTACATGGCCGCCTCAGTCAGCCATTCGGGGTTGCGCATTAGTGAACCTTATCGCAAGTCACCCCGACATCGATGTTCGGTCTTGACAGAGACCGGAGATAACATCAGTGCTGTCAATAACCTGGAAAGATCTGCAAAGCCTTTATTCGTCGGTTCGACTCCTATCCGCGCCTCCAATAACTTCCCAGAAATCTCCTCCTAGCTTAAAAGGTTGGCAGTTCCGTTAGATCATCGCTACTCACGGGCCGTGAATGTTCCGCTTGAACTGTTCGACATGTCAACTGGGCGATCACAGCCGCGAAACATTCTGAGCCAACCGCCGACGTCTTTTCATCATGTCTCTGGAAATCCAGATATCGGGTTAGGAAAGAGGCCGACATGAAGTACCCGTCGATAGCCCGGCTGCCGCCGCCGGACCCCTCCGGAAAAATTTATAACTCCCTGGAGGACATAGCGTCCGAGCGTCACGACCTTCAGTACTTCGAGACGTTCTGTAATGTCGGTGTCGGCAAGGCGAACAGGTTTAACGGGAACATCAACTGGGTGTTGAAACCAGCACTTTCGGCTACGATACTGCCGGTGGCTCAAAGCAAAGCAGTCCGAGGCAAAGTTGCCGACCGGGTCTGGTCCGGCGAGGAGCGAAAACCTGGGTACTGAAAAGGTCGACAGGAAGATGTCCCGGGCTGGCTTCCGCGATTCAAAGGACGCCTCCCCCGCTGCGATTTCGGCTGCCGAAGTTCAGGAACAGGTGAACCACATCCTCGTCAGTCCTGAGTTCCGCCGCTCCACGCGTCTTCAGCGCTTTCTACGATTGGCTGTAGACCGCAGTCTTGCCGGTGAAATCGACCAGTTGAAGGAGTATATCGTTGGTCGAGAAGTCTTCGACCGCGGAGCTGACTACGATCCCAGTGTAGACTCGATCGTTCGGGTGGAGGCTCAACGACTACGAAGAAAGCTTCGCGAATACTACCATACTCATGGCCGCAAGGATCCAATCCTTATTACCTTCCAATTGGGTAGTTATGTACCGGCGTTTGCGCGAGTAGCTCATCCGGAGCCAAGCGTGTTATCCGCAGAGGCGGAGCGCGTGGTGATTCTGGCCCGGCCGAATCCTCGCACCGTGGCGGTGCTTCCCTTTTTGAACCTCAGTCCCGAACCGGAGCAGGAATATTTCTGCGACGGGATAACCGAGGACATCATCTGCGCGATCTCCTCCATTCCGAAGTTACAAGTGATCGGCCGGACCAGCCTGTTCGCTCTAAGGCGGATCGAGGATCCGCACGAAATCGGCATACGTTTGGGGGCCGGCACCATTATCGAGGGAACGGTTCGCAAAGCAGGGGAACTCCTGCGAATTTCGGCCCGGATTAGCGATTCCCAAACCCGGCGCGTGCGGTGGTCTCAGGTGTTCGATCGCAAGACGAGCGATGTGTTCTCGATCGAAAATGAGATCGCTCGCTCCGTAGCCCACGCTCTGCGCGCCGTGTGGCAGCCGGAATGGATCCAGAAGGCCCCGAGCACGGAAGCGAATGTCCTTTACCTGAAGGGCAGGCAGGCTTGGAACCAGATGAGCCGGACGGGTTATCAATCCGCCATAGAGCACTTCAGCCAGGCGATTTCGCTGTATCCCGATTTTGCAGCGCCACATGCTGGGCTCGCGGATGCCTACACGTGGCTCGCGCTATGGGGGATGATGCGGCCCAGGGAGGCCTTGCTCAGAGGCAAGCACGCCGCTGTGGAGGCCGTACGGTTGGATCCAGCGTCAGCCCAAGCGCATTCGTCGCTAGCAGCGGCGAAGTTCTTCTTTGATTGGAACTGGACCGAGAGCATGGTGCTCTCGAAAAGAGCGCTTGAGCTGCAGCCCTGCTACCTGGATGGCCTTCAGATTTATGGAACCTGCCTGTTCTTCTTGGGACATTTCGAGGATGCTCAAGCATGTCTCGAAGCAGCGGTGCAATTGGATCCCCTGTCGTTCCGCATGAATCGCACCTTGGGAACTCTCTGTTATCTCCAAGGCCGCTCGAATGAAGCTGAGAGGTGGTTGGAAGCGGCCATCGCCCTCGAACCTGATTCCATGGAATCTCACTATTTGTTGGCGAGTCTGCGTCTTCAGCAGCGCAGATACGACGCTGCGCTTAGCGAGGCGCTGGAATGTCAAAAGGATCCGTCGGGCGCGCTCGGCTTGGGTATTTTAGGAGTAGCGCTGAAGCGCAATGGCGACGAGGCTGGGGCCTTGTCTACCGTCAAACGTCTGGCGGAAATGTCCTCAGTTGGCTACGTGGATCCGCTGGCGAGTGCGCTGGTTCACGTTGCTCTCGGTAACTTCGACTCGGCCCTCGACTGCCTCGGAAAGAGTTTGCTGGAACGTTCTCCTCACGCGCTACTTTTGAATGTAGACCCGCTGTTTGATGAGATTCGTTCTGATCCCCGATTTCAGAATCTGGTATCTTCCCTCAAGTTTCGCTGATTTGCGTCCAAAATTGCTGCGGAAAAGCTCACGCCAGAGCAACCGTGCATCGCGGCTGCGCATCTGCGGAGACCCTGCCCCGTTTCTTGTGATCCCCCATCGGACCGTAAACAATAGGGTTTTCCCGCAATTTTATGCACAGTACGGCTTGGCACGACTTCGCGGACCGGCAGTGAGCTAACGGTTAGCTCTCTGGTGCCGGTCGAGCCGATGCCGCATGCTGAAAGCACAGTGGCGAGGCGATGCGTGTCAGAGCCACGTTAAACAAGGCACTCTCTCCGGTATTTCCTCCGAATATCGGCGACGAGTTGACGATGTGACTCACAAGAGTGGTCTGGCGGTGACGTAACTTCAGAACAGCCCGAGACATTTTGCTTCATCAGTAGACATATTTTTTTGTGCCCGCGATGTTTCTCGCTGGGCATTCACCACAAATAAGGAAAGAGGTAACCGTAGTGAAGGTTTCGACCAGCAACGAGAGATACCCGCAGTCGAGTGAGAGGTTTTCACAGCGATCAATTCGCACGTTTTTATATATCGCGGCATTCTTTACCGCGCAGATGATGTGCTTCGCCGCGACCACCAGCGTGATTACGGCAGGTGCAACCGGAAATGGATCGACGGACGACACGGCAGCAATTCAGTTTGCCCTCAATTCGTCGGCAGCCGGCGACACACTGGTTTTTCCGACAGGGACGTACCGCATTTCTTCGCACATTACGGTGCCTTCCAACCGAACGCTCCAAGGCCAGTCCGGGTCGATTATAAAGGGTTCTATTGGTGGTGCACTCTTGCAGGGTGTGTATGACAATACGCGCAATCTCACCATTGACGGACTGACGTTCGACGTGTCGGGAAGCTATAATGCGGACGGTATCCACGCCTGGACCGGCACGACCAACTCGCAAATTAGTTCCCATACGTTTACGACCATCTACGATGCAAGCCGCGTCGCTGGAGATGAATAAGTACTCGCTGCGGTAGTTCCTGCCGGATGTAAACAGAGGGCCGACGCATTTAGTGGATACGTCGGTCACCAATCCTGCAGCCAGGTTCACGAACGGAGCGTAGCGGAGACGCCGAAGACGCAAGCCACGAAGATCTCGAAGCGCAGCTCCAATTGATCCTCTTCGTCTTCCCGGTTCCGGGAACACGGGCCGTCGTAATGGCAAAAACTAAGACCCCAAGGGGTTTGAGAAAGGCGATAAATCAAATGGCACGGCTCAACATCCCTTTGGATCCCGCAAAGACAGGGCGGGACGCAGCTTCGCTCGAAAGCAACTTGCGCCGGATGATCGTCGGTCAGGACGAGGCGATCCAGCAGATCGTGAACATCTATCAGATGAATCTGACCGGGATGAGCGCGCCGCGCCGTCCGATCGGCAACTTTCTATTCCTGGGGCCAACCGGATCTGGCAAGACGCGAATCGTCGAGGCGACCGCGGAGACCTTGCTCAAAAACCCGCGCGCGGTAATCAAAATCGACTGCGCGGAGTTCCAGCATAGCCATGAAATCGCGAAACTGATCGGCTCGCCTCCGGGATATCTGGGACACCGCGAGACCCATCCTCTACTTTCGCAGGAAGTTCTGAATCAGGACCACACCGATACCATCAAGCTCAGCTTTGTGCTTTTTGACGAGATCGAGAAGGCGTCAGACGCCGTGTGGAACCTGCTGCTCGGCATCATGGACAAAGCAACGCTGACACTAGGAGACAACCGCAAGGTGGATTTCTCTCGTGCGATGATCTTCATGACCAGCAATTTGGGCGCTTCGGAGATGAGTACCCTGATTCGCCCCCGCCTGGGGTTTCACGCCGCGGTAGCGCGTGAAAATACAGCCAATGGCACGGTGGACGGCGACATGGGTGGTAAGCTCGCCCGGAGCGGCATCGAAGCAGCGAGGCGCAAGTTTACGCCGGAGTTCATTAATCGACTCGACAAAATCGTCACCTTCCAGCCGCTCGGCAGCGCGGAGCTCAAGAAGATTCTCGAAATCGAACTGAATTTGCTTCAGCAGCGGCTCTTCAATATGTCCCATGGCCGTGCCTTTGTGTTCACAGTTTCGGATTCCGGCAAGGATTTCCTGCTCGGAGAGGGCACCGACCTGAAGTACGGTGCGCGTCATCTAAAACGCGCGATCGAGCGACTGCTGGTTCAGCCCATGGCGAACCTGATCGCAACCGACCAGGCGCGTGGTGGAGACTGGATCCGCGTGGATTACGATGACTCCGCCCACGCGCTGCGTTTCGCCCGCGAAGCCGAGGGGTTGCGGGTAGAGGATATGGCGCAGTTGGTGGATACCTTGGTCACCAATGCCGCGTTCACCAATGGACGCACAGCGGAGACGCCGAGGACGCAAGCCGCGAAGATCTCGAAGCGCACCTCCAGCTGATCCTCTTCGTCATCCGCATTTAACGTGATAGGCCGGTACTATCAATGTCCTGGGAAGGTCTGCAAAACTTTTTTCGTCGGTTCGACTCCGATCCACGTCTCCAACGCCGTAAGATCTTTTACCTCGGAAGGGGTTCGCTTGTGGGGCGGCCTTTCTGTTTCCGCCGGGCTTCTTCCAGACTGTCAAATACGGAGCGGCTGATGCGATATTCCACGGCATCGCCCGCTTTCGTGGGACGAGTTGTGACGCCAGGTTCCAACTCGGCGACCAGCTGATAATAGCGAGCCGCGGTGGGATAGTCGCGGCGTTCAATGGCGCACAGTGCCATCCCCTTGCAAGCTGCCACGGAGCGCGAGTTTATTTCGAGCAAGCGCTGCGAATATTTTTGGACGCGGGCCAGCTCGAACACTTCCATCGCCATGGCAATCATATTGGCGAGTGCTTCCTCAGCGTAGGGATCGATCGTGAGCAGCCGCTCATAATGTTTCTCGGCCTCATCAAAACGGCGCAGGCACTGCAGCGCCACGGCCTTGCCAAACAGCGCCTGCCGCCGCGAAGCTTCCGACCAGCATTTATCGAAGCACTCCAAGGCGGCGCCGAAACGCTGCAGGCGGAGCAAACAGTCCGCTAGACTGAGGCGAACTTGGTCGCGGTAGGGATCGAACTGAAGCACCGCTTCGAAGGCCTGTGCGGCGGCGGCCCAATGCTGCAAACGCTGCTGGCACAGACCGAGTTGGCCCTGCGCGTAGATATGGTCGGGCTCCTCGTCGATTACGGTGGAGTAACTTTCAGCGGCTTCCTGAATTCGTCCCAGTTCGAGTTCGAGATCGCCGCGCAGGATATAAAAATCGCTAGAAAATTCGACGGGGACGGCGAGCACAGCGAGCGCCTCCTGGACCCGGCCTTGCGCGCGCCATGCCAGAGCGGCCTGGAGCGGATCGTTCACTGCCCGTCGCGCAGCGCTCGCGCCCTTGCCGGATTGCTTCATGGGAGCGACGCCACGGCGGTGCGCGTGGCCCCTTTCTTGGTAAAGGTAAAGTGAAGGTCCTGAATCTTCGGCCGCTCTCCAGTATCGTCGAAAAAGCCGAACGCGCCGGAGATCAATTGCGTGTCGGTCCAAGAATCCACGGGTTTGCTTTGTAGCGAAAGCGTGAAGGTGGAGCCTATGGCAGCCATTTGAATCTGCACTAGGCCAGAATGGTTTCCGAGAGGAATCATCTTTCGCGAGTGCGGGCCCTCTACTCCGCCGAGCATGCTGAAGTGTTCCGCGGCCAAGACCATGTTGGGCGCGGGCTGTCGAAGGATGAGCCGCGTTGCATAGTAGTTGTTCTCATCGCGCGCGCGCAGGACCCAACCGGCGCTGTTTGCGCTAGGTACCCAAGAGAACTCAAGATTATAATCCGACTCGCCTCGCGAGGGCTGGTAGAGGAACAGCAATCTTCCCGGCGGCGAGGAGAAGCGATGAGACCACTCGATCAACTTAGGCGAAGAGGAGTCGGTGCCCGAGTATCCCAACAGCAGCAAACCCACTGCCAGGACAGCGACCGCAGCCAAGGCGCTCTGTGGCCCAAAGCGCGCAAGAAACGTTTCTTCCGAGGCGAACTGCAAAATCGGGGGCTCCACATACCCTGCCTCGGCGGGCGCGGTTTCTTTGGCGCTTGCGGGCGCGGCGGAAACAGGAGGCGGCGAGGGAGCGGGAAGGCGCTCCACTGGGGGTCCGGCCGGCGGCCGGATCATCTTGGACATCACCGTTTTGGAGTCTCCACTCAAGGCTGCGGGCCGAGGGTTGCCGGAGATGAGGGAGCTATCGAGCACGGCCGGTGCCGGCTCGACACGCGCAGGGTCCGTTGAAGCCAGCGTCCTAACCGCGGGCGCGGGAGCCAAGCCAGTGGCGTGTTGAATGGGTAGCTCCGGTCTGACGTCCTGAACTGTGCTGCCGAGGTAAGTCCAAGTAACCGGGAAGCGAAACCACGCAATGTACTCGATCGCGTTCGGACGAGCAAGCCGCAGCGGGGGTGACCCCAATACAAAGCGAGACATAGCCGCCTTCACATTGACCACGATATCTAGGGCCTCAACCGATCATTGAACCGAATCCAAACTGACCGATGCGGCTGCCACAACGACAGCGGTTCTGCAAATCATGCAATCGCGTCTCAGGCGGGAAACAGCCGCGCTAGAAATCCGCGATAAAACCGAGGAAACTGCAACCTGATTTTGCCACAGCTAGCCCTCGGCTGCCAGAGAAAATTCTAAAGAACTTCGAAATCAAGCGATCGATGGGGTAGTGATGGGGATTCTCGCTCGTGGGTTCAGCGAAACGGCAGGTTGCTGCGAGAATTCGGGGCGAAAAACGTTTACATGTGTATTGAAGCGTGGCACGGCTGATGCTAAGCGTCGCACTTGCGACGACCACCCGTGGAATCGCGCCGAAGCTTTGGCTGGAGGACTCCGGCGTTTGGTAGTACGCTAATCCTTGTCCCTTTTGGTAGCGACCTCGCGAAGGCAGGCTGCGCGGGGTTCCTGTCGCGATTCGCTCCCCATAACCCAGAGCCATGAAGACGTTCAAACACGAGTGGATTTTTGAGGCGTTTGTTTAGCACGGGACCTTTTTCACCAAGAGAATGTTCGGTGGGCTAGCCGCCTATCTCTTCGGGCGTCTGATGCTGTTGCTGGTTGAGCCGACGAAGTCCGGCCGCTGGAAGTGGCACGGAGTTTTGGTCTGTACGGACTATGAACATCACGCTTCCATTCAAGCCGAGTTACCGGCGTTGATGCCGCATGCGGTTTTACGAAAGTGGCTTTTCATCGATTCGACCCACGAAGATTTCGAATTCACTATGGAAGCAGTGGCAAAGTTTGTAGCAAGCAATGACCCGCGCTTTGGTATCTCGCCCAAGAGTCCGCAATCGAGGAAGCTCCCATAGTTTCAATACTATCCAGCGTGAGGCTCTGGCCTTTTCCATCGCTGGTACTAATATACGAATACCTCATTAAAAGGGTAGATTATTTTTTTGAAACGTTTATGACCATAAATAGCTCCGATTAATCAAGGGGCGTTTCGAATCCGACCCTTTTAATTGCCAGGAGGCTCATAAACACCGAGGCCAATTTAAGTAGTCTAGGGCCCGCTCTCAAACGTGCTGTTCAGTTGCGTTCTGTTCGCCGGCAGTGATCGCACAACTACTTCCGAATTGGATCGTCTCTTGCCTCGGACGATGAGAATGTGGACTGTGTTAGGATCGGCCTGGATCATCGAGCATGAGCTTGCGGCAATGGTTTGTTCTACTCTTTATAGTCGGCCTGGTACCGGGGATTTATCAGCTCTATCATCCTGTCGGCTTGGGTTTGGGCCCGGGTCGCGAAATGGTGGCGATCGCCAGGAACTTAGTGCAAGAGGGCTCGTACGGTGATTCGTTCCGGTCCATGAAAACCGGTCCCACTGCGATGAATCCCCCGCTGTATCCCTTGTTTCTAGCTCTGTGCTTCCGACTCTTTCGGAACCCTATCGCGGCCACGATCGCCATCCTGGCCGCCAACACGATCGTGAACGCCTTGATTCCGGCCCTGTTGCCACGAATCTCCGTACTCTTGTGGGGAACGGCCGTGCCTGGGATCGCCGGGGGCGTGCTTTCGATATCGGCCTCACAACTGATCCCAGACTGGGACGCGGACTATACCCAACTCGGGCTGATACTGTTCTGCCTGGCGACGATGCTGCTGGTCAAGAACTACGGGTATGGTATCTGGCAGGGCGCGATCACGGGAGCCGCGTTGGGTTTACTGCTCCTATTGAGCCAGGTGACTTTATTGGTTGCTTTGCCGTGGGTTGGGTTCGTGCTCATAGTCCGCCGCATCCAGCGTCGCGACATGCTCCGGTTCCTAATACCGCTGGTAGTTGCTGCCGTCCTTGTGAACCTTCCTTGGGTCTGGAGGAATTACCTGATTTGGGGCGAGTTCACGGCGCGCACAAATTTCGGGATAGTTCTCCAATCGTCGAACAACGATTGCGCGAAGCCGAGCGTTTATGAAGAGTTACTCGATCCATGCGCCGTGGCTACCAATCCGGAGACTAACGTAGCGGAGGCCACGCGGCTAAAGAGTATGGGGGAGCCGGCGTATGGACGCCGTAAGGCCCAGGAGGCAGCGATGTGGATACGATCCCATCCCCGCCATTTTCTGGAACTGACATTCGCTAGGATTGTGCAGTTCTGGTTTCCCGTGCCGGTCCCGCCGCGCTATGCCATTTACATGGTCTGGATCATTACGATCCTTTCAATCCCGGGCCTCTTCCTGATGATTCGCCGAAAGTCATCCGCGGCGGTTTTCTTCAGCGTGGTGTTTCTGCTCTATCCGTTGACCTACTACATCGTGGTATCGGGAATACGTTACCGGGTGCCGATTCTGTGGGTGTCCACCTTGGCTGCGGGATATGGTCTTGCAGCCGTTGTGCAAGGCCGGCGGGTCCTTTGACAGCGACGCCGCCTCGCGCTTTCACGGCAGCAACGCCGGCGAGCGCGAGACGCGCTCTCGTGGCATGGTAAGCGCGCGACGCGTTCGAGAATCCAACGCGATGGCCACCAAGAGCACCAGCAGTATTACGGCCAGTCCACTTCCGCTTTGCCGAAAGAAGGTCACCACATACGGCACGGGAAGCAATAGAAGCAATGCGCAATAGCGCACAAGCTTTCCATTGTTCGGACGAATCAGCGTGAGCAGCGCCGGAATGAGGATCGCGCAATCAGTTAAATAGGCATGCTGGCTTAGTAGCAGACTTCCCATTAGCGTTACGGCAGCGGAGACACCGAAAGACCGATTCCGAATCACCCACCAAACCAAACCGACCACAGCCAATGACAAAAGATACTCGAGCACCACCGGCTGCTGAAAGTTAAACATTAAACCATGGATATTTGGCATGCTCGCCAAACCCGGGCTTACCAGGGGATCGAATACTTCGGCAAGATATTCTCGCGGCCAATCCCAGCCTTCGACCAGGAACGAGATCGCCATGAGGGACGTGGCTCCCACCATAAATCCGGCCGCCAGGCGCCATTTCGCCTTCCCAATGATCAGCAAAGGAAACAGCAAAATGAGATTAAACTTGATGAGACAAAGGGAAAAAAAGAGCCCCGCCAACCACCAGTTCCGCCGAACATAAACGGCCCAACTCGCAGCGGCCAGGATCAATAAAACCAAGGCAATGTCCTGTGCGACCGGCAGACTGAACACCAGCGGACAAGACCAGCAGCACGCGATCACCATCCGGGTTCGGCCAAGACCGGCGGTCAGCCAGACGAAGGCCATAATCGCCATAATCATACCGGCGAGCCACAGCCATTGTCCGACTTTGAACGGCAACCACGCGAGAGGAGAAAGAAACACGTAGTAAAACGGAAGACGTGTTGGGAATTCGCTTCGAGTGGTCGCGCCGAACAGTTTGTTTTGAGTCGCTAGAACATGGTCGACGTCGTACAGGTCACCGCTATTGACAATTTTTGCGCCTATGTAGAAGTGTCTAAAATCACTGCGCTCGTGGAAGATACTGTAGATGGAATCTGGACCCACGGCTGCAAATATGAGGAGAATCCCGAGTAGGCACAGTAACAGCACCGCTGGACCCGGCATGCGCCGCAATTTGTCTCGGGTCGAGGCCATAAGGTTTAGTTTGTCAGATCAGCGGTGTTCAGATGACCGCGACCCGGCTCTAGCCTGAGGTTTTGGGGGTCCCTAGGAGGACTGCGCCGCAAAGGTCATCGCCAAGTGCGGCATCGTCACTTCGAAATTCTCTCGCAAGAGTTGCGAGAGGCCGGAGGTACCGATGGTCGCCTCAACGATCTCAATCCCGGCACGAAAATAGGACCGTTC
>Ga0105238_10003008_pt1 | contig 16839 bp, 13 predicted proteins | sample KBSC34metaG_FD_81526 | JGI IMG/M metagenome (GOLD analysis project Ga0105238, IMG submission 81526) | Corn rhizosphere microbial communities from Kellogg Biological Station, Michigan, USA - KBS C3-4 metaG | ecosystem: Host-associated > Plants > Roots > Rhizosphere > Soil | place: Michigan, USA... | reverse complement strand
TGGACAGCGCCATCGGCCGGCTGAAGATGGGCGACCCGCGCGAGCCCGACACGATCATCGGCCCGCTGGTGGCCGAGCGGCAGCTGCGCCGGGTCGAGGATTACATCGCCTCCGGCGTGGCCGAGGGTGCCCGCATCGTGCGCGGCGGCGCGCGGCCGGCCAACCGGCAGGACGGCTGGTATATCGAGCCGACCCTGTTCGCCGACGTGTCCAACGACATGCGCGTCGCGCGGGAGGAGATTTTCGGCCCGGTGCTGTGCGCCATCCCCTATGACAGCGAGGACGATGCCGTCGCCATGGCGAACGACAATGTCTACGGCCTGTCGGGCGCGGTGTTCGGCAAGGACATGGACCGGGTCGAGCGGGTTGCCCGCAGGCTTCGCACCGGCAGCGTCGGGCTGAACGCCATCGCCGGCGATGTCGGCCTGCCCTTCGGCGGCTTCAAGGCTTCGGGCGTGGGCCGCGAGTTCGCCGACGAGACGTTCGACCATTTCACCGAGGTTAAGGTGCTGTCGCGCAACGACGCCGCCAGCTTCGGCGCGCTGAAGCTGGCCTGATGGCGGTGGCCAAACACCATCTGCTCGCCTTCACCAACCCGGCGCCGGGGCGGGAGGCAGAGTTCAACCGCTGGTACGACGAGCAGCACTTACCCGACATGCTCGCCGTGCCGGGCTTCGTCTCGGGCCAGCGCTTCGCTCTCACCGATGCGACCGGCCAGGGCAAGCCGGGCTGGAGCTATCTGGCGATGTACGAGCTGGAGACCGACGATCCGGACGCGCTGATGGCGGAGGTGCGCTCCCGGCTCGGCACGGATGCGATACCGGTCAGCGATACGCTGGATAGCGCCACGGCGGGCGGCCTGGTCGCCACGGCGCTGACCGCGCGGGTGATGGCGAAGTGATGGACGGCATCGGCCCGGAGGAGTGGCAAGCGCGGGTCGATCTCGCCGCCTGCTGCCGGCTGGTCGATCTCTACGGCATGACCGACATGCTGGGGAACAACGTGACCGCGCGGGTGCCGGGCGAGCCGGAGCATCTGCTGATCAACCCGCTGGGCCTGCTCTATGACGAGGTCACCGCCTCCTCGATCGTGAAGATCGACATGGACGGGAACGTCGTGGCGGCGGGATCGGGCGGCGGCGTCAACCAGGCCGGCTTCGTGATCCACGGCGCCATGCACAAGGCGCGCGACAACGTGAACTGCGTCATCCACACCCACACGCCGGCCGGCATGGCGGTCTCGGCCCTGGAATGCGGCCTGCTGCCCATGGTGCAAAGCTCGATGCGCTTCACGTCGGTCGCCTATCACGACTTCAACGGCCTCTCGCTCGACATCGCCGAGCAGGCGGTGCTGATGGCGGAATTGGGCGACGCCGACGTGATGATCCTGCGCAACCACGGCCTGCTGGCAATGGGCGAAACCATCGCCGCCGCCTTCGACACGACCTATCGGCTGGAGCTGGTCTGCAAGGTGCAGCTTGCCGTGCTGTCCACCAACGCCAAGATGCGCAGGCTGCCGGACGCCGTGGTCGAGGAGACCAAGGCGCTCTACAGGCAGTATGTCATTCCGCACGCGGGCCGACGTGAATGGCCGGCGTTGTTGCGCAAGCTGGACCGGGTTGATCGGAGCTATCGGGATTAGGCTGCGATGACGATAGACATTTCAGATGCGATCCTTGCTCATATCTCGAATTTTGCCGTCGGTATCGTGCTGCGGGAAGAAGGCGCGGGCAGTCGAGTGCTCGGCTCGGGCACCCTTGTTTCGATTGAAGGCCGCCGTGGAATTTTGACTTGCGGTCACGTTGCTGCAGCGTACGAAAACCGTGCCGAAATCGGACTGATTCGGTTTTCCGCCGGACGCCCGCAAAGGCGCATTCTGGACCTGAACGATACCCAGACCATAATCTTGCAGAGCAGTGATACTTGGACGGAAACAGACCTAGACCTCGCTTTCACGCATCTGCTCCCGAACGTAGCTTCGTCAGTTGGAGCGCAGGGTGTTTTTCTGAACATCGATAAAAACAGGATGAAGCTTGAAGGCGAGGCGCCTGCCGAAGGAAAACACGTCGACGCGATGCTAGGATTGGTCGCGGAGTTTTCAGAGCCCCCATTCATCGAGGGAAAAGAATTTATAAGCCCGATGCGGGGCGTTCTCCACACAGGCCACATCTGCGATCAAGAGAACGGCCTTCTGACATTCGACGCCATGAACTACAATCTCGATCAATTGCCAGAAGACTTCGGCGGCATGAGCGGAGGGGGTGTTTGGCGCATCTATTTCCGCGAGGAGGCGGATGCTGCACCGATCATCGGGACCATGCTTTGCGGCGTTGCTTCGTGGCAAATCGACGAGAGGAAACTCAGGTGCCAGGGCTGGCCTCGAATTGACCAAGGGATCGTTTCCACTGTCACCGAGAAGTTCAGCGTGTAACGAGAGGCTGCGGCGCACCCTGTATTTTCAGGAGACTTATCTCCATTAGGCGATCTCGCGCGCTATCGTGCCATCGGCCTGGAGAAAGTGAAGTCGTCGCAGGAAAATGATATCGAAATTTTCGGCATCGCCCGACTTCTCAACCGCCCTCGGCCCCGCGATGATCATGCCCACCGGATACCAGCGGTGAAGGCCGCGGATTGTCATTTGCAATAACGCAGGACTCCGCTGGCACCACTCATATCGAGTCCTACGGGTGGCAGCGGAATATTGCCAGTTGCTTGATCACGTGCAGGATCAAAGGTGATCAAGATGTCTCGCTTGCTTACGTCCTCCACCCCGTTAAAGCGCCCCATGCCCGTAGCTCAGCCGCGCCGTTTGGTAGGGGCGTGCGCATGTGTTCCGGGAACCCGCATATTGCGACTGCATTATCCGTAGTCGGCTCAGGCGGTGGCCAACTACCACGGCAATCAATTGGAACACTTTGGACTTGAGTCAAAAGTTCTTGGGAAACTCGGAAAGTTGCAACATCCAGTTCATCATCACGGTCGATCAGTGCGCCAATGAGATCGAAGTTGAGGGAAGTTTTGAGCTGACAAATTAAGTTAGGATTGGCGGTACGCTGTGCTTCAAATGCTGAAACCACATGATTTGCTGTGACACCAATGGGCTCTTCTCCTAATTGGAGGAAGAAACAGGTTGCCCCGTAGATAGGCTTTGGCCAGCGTAAGGTTTTGTCATGCCAAACGATGGGGCAGGCTACGGTAAGAACGAAATCCATGAGCAGTCGGAGTAATGCCTGCTCGCGAGGATCGAGGTTCTCATCCACTAGGATTTGTCGCGGCCGCGCCACGCTAGGAACTGAATGAGATCGCCATCGAAAAACATACGATCGGCCCCCTTCCGCTCCTTATAGCGCTCCATGCGTTGCGTGATGAACTCAACTGCATGGTTTAAGTCAAGATACAGCCAAGGCGAATTATCGAACCTCTCAGTGGCCACGAGCAACTTTGCAATCACGTACCCATTTCGACGGACGAGCGATTGACGAGAAAGCTGGTCCGCCACTTCACGCGCAACCGTCTCGGGGAATATCCCAAGCCTCCGTATGCCGCAAAGCACCTTCCAATGCCGCGCGTGCAATTCGGCCGAGGACCACCAACCGGATTTAACCTCGACGATGAACCCGAGCGTTTGACCAAGGTCCACGCCCCATTCATCGAATTTCACGCTGTCCCAATCGTCTGGATTACCGCCGATAGGCTCGCTGACGTTCGGGAAGCGAACAGCCAGAAGATCGGCGTCGCTAGTACGGTGCCGGTCGTCGTTAGGCGAACCATGACCGATATTGTCGTGGAGCACGAAATTTGTGAGCGGAATAAATCCGTTAAGCCGAAGATACCAATAGGCCAATTGCTCGGCAAAATTCATACCCACCCCCTATTCACACCGCCTCTCGTCACGGCCTACGCTGTCCCCGGCCGTAGCACTCTCCCCGGCAAACTCCCTGCCGGCTCGCCATGCGCGAGCAGCACCTTTCCGTTCACGATGACATATTCCATCCCCCGCGCCGGGACGACCATCCGCCGGCCGCCGCCGGGCAGGTCGTTGCGCGGCTCCGGTCGGGCGCTGTTCGAGCCGACGGTGGCAGGATCGAAGATCGCCAGATCGGCGGCTAGGCCGAGCGCAATCCGCCCGCGGTCGGTGAGGCCGAAGAAATCGGCGGGCTCCGAAGTCAGGCGTTTTATCGCCAGCTCGAGGCTCAGCAGGCCGCGTTCGCGGACCAGGTCGCCCAGCATCTCGGTGGTGTAGCCGGCGTTGCAGAGGATGGCGACGTGGGCGCCGCCGTCGGACAGGCCGATCAGGGTGCGCGGGTCGCCGATATATTCCTCCGGGATGCCGAACCGGACGGCGGTGTATTCGAGGTTCAGGTCATCCTCCAGTGCCAGGTCGATGAACAGGTCGAGCGGGTCGGCGCCGCGTTCGGCGGCGATGCTCTCCACGCTCTTGCCGATCAGGCGCTGGAAATCCGGCCGGGCGGCGTGGTTGACCCAGACCATGGTGAAGTCGGCATGGAAGCCGCGGATGGTTTCCAGCTCGGCCCGGAAGCGGCGGCGGAAATCGGGGTCGCGGTAGATCTGCGTCTGCGTCTCGACCGGCTGGTTGAACAGAGGATGCCAGGACGGGAAGCTGGACAGCATGTACGGGTTGCGCAGGTTGAGGTCGCTGACCAGGTTGGTCGAGTGCATCTGCGGCTTGGCGCCCCGGTCGATCAGCCCCGCCACCCGGTCCATCATCGCGATATGGGCCTCGGGCTTGTCGAAATGCTTGATCAGCGCCAGGAAGGTGACCGGCGCCCCGCTCTCGGCCAGCAGCATGTCGACCAGCGCGTAATCGTCGTCGTTGACGCCGGTGCCGGCCGAACCCAAGGCGATCTCGATGGCGCCGCGGCCTGCCTGTTTCAGCACGCGGGCATAGGCCGCAAGCTCGTCGCGGCTGGCCTGGACGCAGGCGATCGGGCGGCCCCGGAAGCCGATATGCGCCGTGGCATTCGTGGTGGAAAAGCCGACCGCGCCGGCCGCCACCGCGCCCTTCAGCAGTTCGGCGATTGCCGCCGTCTCATCCGGGGTCGCTGCCCGGTCCAGCGATGCCTCGCCCATGACATAGTGGCGGAAGGGGGTCAGCGGCGCGAGAAAGGCCAGGTTGACCCCACTGCCCCGCCGCTCGGCGGCGTTCATGTAATCGGGGAAGCTCTCCCAATCCCAGGCCAGGCCCTTCTCGAGCGCCTCATAGGGAATGGCCTCCAGATTGACCAGGTCCCACATCACCGTCTCGCGCGCCGACGGGCGGACCGGCGCCAGACCGACGCCGCAATTGCCGGTGACGACCGTGGTGATGCCGTGCCAGGACGAGCAGGTGAGCATCGGGTCCCAGAACAGCTGCGCATCGTAATGGGTATGCGGGTCGACGAAGCCGGGGGCGACGATCAGGCTGTCCGCATCGATCACGGTTTTGGCAGAGCCGTCCAGCCGTCCGATCGCGGCGATGCGGCCGCCGGCGATCCCGACATCAGCCCGCACGCGCGCTGCCCCGGTGCCGTCGATGACCGTTCCGTTGCGGATCAGAAGATCGAATTCCATGACGCTGTCCCTCCCCGGCCGGCGCAAAGGCACCTTCCGCCAGAGTCTTGGCGTTCGCAAGAACGGGTGTGTCTCAGTTTGGAATCCGCTCGAAGCGTCCTTGGCCGTATCCGTAGGGTAAGGATGGCCGATGGAGCATGGAAGAGATCGTCTCTCTGTGAGAAGCTAGGGCAGCGGCAGTGACGGAGCCGAACGAGAAGCGCGAGATAGGAGACTAAGCTATGTGGCAAAAGTTTCTCTCGATCATCGGCGAAGCATGGCGCGTCGCGTTTCCTATGTTCCGCGGCGACGATCCCTCTGGGCCATCCACCGTCACACGAGCCGCAGTTCTTCGCGAGGCAGCCAAGCTATCGGAAGACATAAATGCGGTTTCCGCAAAGCACACCGCCTAACCACCATCAGATTTCAAACTCGCCCCTACAAAGAACGCGTTCCGTTGCGCTTCGCGTCGCCCACTGGTTTGATGGCGCGAACAGAGTAAACGCCGGACATGCCGGCGGCATGGGAGAAGCGGGATGGGGCGTATTATCGGGTTGGGGCTGTTGGCGCTGGCGCTGCTGGCCGGAACCGCGCGGGCGGGCAGCGAGGCGGCGATCGACACGCCGGCCTACACGCATGGGGCCGAACTGTTTGCGCAGCGCTGCGCCGCCTGCCACGACCATCCGACGGGCCGTATTCCCCCGCATTACGTGCTGAGCCACCTCTCCTCCGACCAGGTGCTGCAGACGCTGACCAAAGGCCCGATGCGGCAGCAGGCCCAGGGGTTGACCCCGGACGAGATCAACCAGCTCGTCACCTTCGTGACCTACAAGACCAGCGCCGCTTGGGCCGCGCCCGATCCACGCGCCAATCTGTGCAAGGAGCCGGCGGCGCTCGCCGAGACAGCAACGGACTGGGGCAGCTGGGGCCGCGATCCGGAGAATACGCGCTTCCAGCCCGATCCCGGTTTCACCGCCGCCGATGTGCCGCGGCTGAAGCTCAAATGGGCCTTCGCCTATCCCGGCAGCGAGGCGGTGGGCCAGCCGACGCGGGTGGGCAACATGCTGTTCGTCGCCGGCGTGACCGGGACGATCTTCGCGCTCGACGCCCGCACCGGCTGCACCTACTGGACGAGCGAGGCCGGCGCGCCGGTCAAGACCGCCGTCGCGGTAGGTCCGGCAGGTGGGAAGACGATCGCCGTGTTCGGCGACATGGCCGGCTCCGTCCACGCGATCGATGCGCTGACCGGGCAGCCTCTATGGGCGGTCAAGGCCGACCCGCATCCGCTGGCGCAGGTGCGTGGATCGCCCCGGCTCTATAAGGGCGTCGTCTACGCCCCGGTTTCCGCCGGCGAGGAATCGGCGGCGGTCGATCCGGCCTATCCGTGCTGCACCTTCCGGGGCGTGCTGGTCGCGTTCGACGGGGCGACCGGCAAGATCGTGTGGAAGGCCTATACGATCCCCAACGAGCCGGCCAAGCTGAAGATCAGCACGGCCGGCACGCAGATGTTCGGCCCCTCTGGTGCGCCGACCTGGGCCTCACCCACCATCGACGCCAAGCGCAACCGCATCTATGTCGGCACCGGCAACGGCTATAGCGGCGCCGATACCGGCACCAGCGACGCGGTGATGGCGTTCGACCTCACCACCGGCAAGCGCATCTGGGCGACGCAGGCGAACAAGGACGTGTTCGTCGTCTGCGTGAAGCCCCACACCGGCAACTGCCCGGACGAGGAGGGTCGGGACATCGACTTCGCCGCCGCGACCGTGCTGAAGACCCTGCCAAGCGGCAAGCAGCTGATCCTGGCCGGGCAGAAAAGTGGGATGGTGTTCGCCTTCGATCCCGACAGCAACGGCAAGCTTGTCTGGAAGACCAAGCTTGGCGAAGGCGGCGCGTTCGGCGGCGTGGAGCACGGCATCGACGCCGACGATAGCCATCTCTATGTTGCCATCTCAGACGTGCAGGCCAGCTCGGCGATCCCGGAGCCAGGGCGGCCGCCCCGGCCCGAGGGCGGGATGAACGCCGTGGACCTGGCGACCGGCGCCAGGATCTGGCACGTCCCCGCCCCGCCGCCGGTCTGCGGCTGGGGCACGCTGAGCTGCTCGGCGGCGCAGCCCGCCGCGGTCACGGTCATCCCTGGCATTGTCTTTTCCGGCGCGCTGGACGGCCATATCCGCGCCTATCAGGCCGCCGACGGCAAGATCGCCTGGGACTTCGACACCGGCCGCAACTTCGACGCCGTCAATGGCGGCCAGGCGCATGGCGGGGCGGTGAACGGCTTCGGCCAGATCGTTGCCGGCGGAATGCTGTTCGTGAATTCCGGCGGCGGCTATTACGGCCCGGCGGGGAACGCGCTGCTGGCCTTCAGCGTGGATGGGAAATAGGGCGCAGCAACACGTAGGATGGGTAGAGCGCAGCGAAACCCATCATTCGGTGCGCTTGAGGATGGGTTTCGCTCCGCTCTACCCATCCTACGTCCCTAAAGCATCAGCGCGCCGCCATTCACCACCAGGGTCTGGCCGGTGATGAAGCCGCTTTCGCGCGAGATCAGGAAGGTGAGCGCCCGGCCGATATCGGCTTCGGCGTCGCCCATGCGGCGCAGCGGCGAGCGGGCGATCAGGTGGGCGCGCATATGCGGCTCGCGCTCCAGATAGGCCACCTGCGCCGGCGTCATCGCCGAGGGGGCGATGGCATTGACCCGCACGCCCCGCGGGCCCCATTCGCGGGCCAGACTTTTCACCAGGGCGCGCTGGGCGCCTTTCACCGCTGAGTAGACCGGCAGGGTGACCGTGCCGTCGATCCCGGACTGGGAGGTCATGACGATCATGCTGCCGCCGCTTGCGATCAGGGCCGGCAGTGCCGCACGCGCGGTATAGAAGATCGGCCGCAGCCCGACGGCGAACGACGGCTGCCAATGGCTGTCGGCGATCTCCTGCACCGACCGCGCACCCGCGCCGGTGTCGTTGGCATTGTGAATGACGGTATCGAGACGGCCGAACGCGGCCAGCGCGCCGACGACGGCGGCCTCGATATCGGCCCGTCGGGTAACGTCGCAGCGTGCCGCGACCGCACGACCGCCTGCCGCATGGATTTCATCGACAACAGTTTCGGCGGCCGCGATATCGAGCGCGCTCACCACCACGCCGGCACCCGCCTTGCCCGCGGCGAGCGCGATGCCCCGCCCGATCCCCTCGGACGCGCCGGTCACCAGAGCTGTATATCCGCTGAGCGTCATCGGTCAGGTCTTGGCGCCAAGGCCGAGCTCCTGGCGGGCGATGATGCCCTGCATGATCTGGGTGGTGCCGCCGCCGATGGATTCCGTCATGGTCTGGCGCCACAGCAGCTCGATCCCGGATGTCTCCAGCAGTCCCTCCGGCCCGCCGATCGCCATGGCGGTGCGGGCGATGGATTGCAGCACGCGGGTGTGGGTCACCTTGTTGGCCGCGGCCTCGACGGCGGCCTCGCCGCCATTCACCGCGACCTGAAGCAGGCGCAGCGCCTGGGCCTCGGCCTCCAGCACCTCGACGGCGAGGTCGGCCAGGGTGCGGCGAACCTCCGGTCGCTTGTCCAGGCCGGTGCGGGCGGCGAATTCGGTCACGATGCGGAAATCGCTGCGGACGCGGCCGGGGCCGAAATGGACGTGGCGCTCGTCGGCCAGCGCGCCGGCCATCATCCGCCAGGCGGCATTCTCCTCACCCACGCGCTGGTCGACGGGGACACGCACATCGTCGAGGAAGATTTCGGTGAATTCGTTGCCGTCCATCAATTCGATCGGGCGGATGCGGACACCCGGCGCATCCGTCGGCACGATGATGAGGGACAAAGCGCGGCTCTTCGCCGACTGCTCGCCAGTCCGGCACAGCAGCCAGAGATGGCTGACCAGATGCGCCTTGGAGTTCCAGCATTTATTGCCGTTGATGACGTAATGGTCGCCCTGCCGCTCGGCGCGGCAGCGCACCGAGGCGAGGTCCGACCCGGCCTCCGGCTCCGAATAGGCGAGCGCGAAGGTCGCCTCATGCCGCCGGATCGGCCCGAGCCAACGGGTTTTCTGCTCGTCCGTGCCATAACGGATCAGTGTCTTGGCGACGACGCCCACACCCTGCGGCGGCCGGGCGATGCCGGCATCGGCGATCTCGTTCCACAGCAGGAATTCCTGCATCGCCGAGCCGCCCAGGCCGCCGGCCTCCTGAGGCCAGGACAGGCCGAGCCAGCCCTTCCCGGCCAACGCCCGGTAGAAGACCTCGGACTCCGCCTGATCGTGGGTCGAGCGGTAATTCTGGATATGACCGAACGGTTTGAGGAAGGACCGCACCTCGTTCAGAAACTGGCCGTCCGCATTGTCGAGGGAGGGCGTCAGCATCAGCAGCGAGCCGTCTGAGGCGAGCGGAATGCAGGCCTCCGGCGCTGTTTCCGCCGGCACCTGGACCGCCCATTGCTGGAACCGCCGGCTGAGGCCGAAGACCGGCCCGTCGCGCGTGACGCCGAACGCGCCGAAGGTCTGGTGGGCGAGATAGCCCAACTCGCGCGCCGCCCGTCCGGCCAGGCAGCGGGCGGCACCGGCCAGGGCCGGACCGTCGGCGTCCCCCGCATCCAGGCGCTGCGCCGCTACCAGCACCAGAGTGCGGGCCGCCGCGATCCGCGTAGCGACCTCGCCCAGCGGCAGGGCGACGCCCTGGAACTCGCCGATCGACTGGCCGAACTGTTTGCGGTCACGGGCATGGGCGGCGGTGCGGTCCAGCAGGCTTTGCGCGGCGCCGACCTGATAGGCGGCGAGGCTGAGTTCATGGCGATGGAAGGCGGGAAGCCATCGGCAGAGCGCTCTAGCCGATGCGACCTCAACCCGCGCCCAATGCTCGCCGCCGAGCGTCTCGACTGGCTCAGTCCTGGCAACCTCGACCAACCGTGCCTCGTCACCATCGAGCGCGACGAACAGATCGGCGGCGGCCCCCCACGGCATCAGCGGCGGCGTGCCCAGCGAGACCAGCGCCTCACCGGCAATCACCGCCTCGGCTTTGTCCGGCGGCAACAGACCGGTGGCGAAAAAGCTGGCGGCCAGCGGCCCGGGGAAACCGGCACGGCCCAGCGCCTCGCAGGCGGCGGCGATGTGGCGGAATTCGCGCGCATCCGGCTCCGCGCCCAGGGCCAGCACGCCGAGATCGGCCAGGCTTTTCCATAAGTCCCGGTTGAAGGTGCCATCGCCCATAAGCGCGCAGAAGCGGGCGACCGAGTCCGCGATTGCGACCGAATCCGCATCGAAGGTGAGGTCCAGGGCCAAATGCGCGCTCCGTTCAGCCTTTGAGGATAATGCCTTCCGCGATCCTGTCCCAGCATTGGGTGAGATCGACGGTCGCCAGCAACTGCGGTTTCTGCACCTTGTCGGACTGGGTCTTCGGCAGCTCAGGCAAAACGCGGACGAAGCGGGGCACCATGAAATAGGGCATGCGCGGGATCATGAATTCGATGAGCGCGCGGGGCTCGACCGACGCGCCGTCGCGCGGTGAGACCGCCAGCAGCACCTCCTGGTCCTCGAACTCCCCGGCCACGCCGATGGCCGCGGCGTCGCGGATGGCGGGATGGGCCAAGGCCTCGCGCTCGATCTCGATGGAGGAGATATTCTCGCCCCGGCGGCGGATGCAGTCCTTCAGCCGGTCGTGGAAGAAGACATTGCCGCCGGCATCCTGCCGCGCCGCGTCACCGGTGTGGAACCAGCCGTTGCGCCAGGCCGTCTCCGTTGCCTCGGGCGCGTTGTGATAGCCGGCATTGAGCGTCCAGGGGTGCTCGGTCCTGACCACGATCTCACCCACCTGCCCCGCCGGCACGTCGCGATCATCGGCATCGACGATACGAACCTCGACACCGGGGCGCGGCCGGCCACAGCTATGGTCCAGCGCGGCATTGATCGGGGTGATGGTGACACAGGCGGTCTCGGTCATGCTGAAGCTGCCGAAATAATCGACATCGAAACGCTCGGCGAACGCCCTCACCGCCGCGTTCGGCGCGCGGACATTGACGATGCGCAGCCCATTGTCCCGGTCGTCGGGCCTGGGCGGCGCCTTCGCCAGGAACTCCATGATTGCCGGCCCCAGGCCCGGAACGGCGGTCGATCCGGTGCGGCGGAGCTGGGGCCAGAAATCGGCCGTGCTGAACCTCTCCAGCACCGCGATAGAGGCGTTGCGATAGAGCGCGGCCATCACCCCGCTGATCGGCGAGATATGGCTGAGCGAGGTCATCACCATCATCCGGTCGTCGGAAGTCATATAGCCGAGCTGCGCCTGGACCAGGGTCCAGAGCTGGCCGTAGGGCACGCGCACACCCTTCGAGCGGCCGGTCGTGCCGGACGTGTAGATCACGGCGGCGATGTCAGAGGGCTGGGGCGCGTGGTCCGGCACCGGACCATCGGCATCGAGCGCGGCGGCGCCGAGGACCCGGATATCCGCAAAGGCTGGCGGCTCCCCGCCCAGCACGACCAGCGTCTCGATCCCGCCGAGCGCGATATCGGCAAGGCGCGGCGCCAGGGCGGCATCGGTCACCATCAGCCGCGCGCCGCTATTGGCGATGACATGCTCCAATATGCCACCGCGATAGGAGGCGGCAATCGGCACGTGGACGGCGCCCAGATAGTTCGTGGCCAGCCACAGGCGAAGCTGCGCCGGGCCGTTGGGCAGCCAGTTGAGCACGAGATCGCCGGGCCTCACCCCCAGCCCGGCAAGCGCGGCCGCCTGACGCCGGACCAGGTCGCGCAGGCCGCCATAGGTCCATTCCGTGCCGTCATCGAACAGGGCGAAAATCTTGGATCGGGTTTCGGCGGCCAGCCGGTCCAGCACCGGCCTGACAGCGCACTCCGCCGCCGCCGGAGTGCGCGGCGTAAAAGGCGCGAACGATGCGCGCGCGGGCTTCGGCTCAGCCACGCTCATACTTGGGTCACCCTCCGTTTCCCCATTTGACTCTCGAAAGGCCACGGGTAATTCCTTATACTTATTTCCACCCGCCGCAAAGGGCCGGGTTGGCGGGAAAGGTGTGGACGCAATGGATTGGAACTGGAGCGAGGAGCATCGGGCGTTCCGCCAGAAAATCCGCGACGTGCTGGAAAAGCACCTGCCGGCCGATTGGGAAGCCAAGTCGAAGCTGGATACAAGCTCAGCCTATGTCTCGCGCTTCTCCCGCGAATTCTGCCCGATCCTGGCGCGCGAGGGCCTGCTGATCCCGCACTGGCCCAAGGCGTATGGCGGCGGCGGGGTGGACGCCTTCCATCATTGGATCCTGGGCGAGGAGATGTTCGCCGTCGGCGACCCGCGGAGCTACCAGTACATGAATGTGAACTGGGTCGGCCCGGCCATCCTGCGCTACGGCACCGAGGCGCAGAAGCAGGAGCATATCGGCCGCATCGCCGCCGGCACCCATATCTGGTGCCAGGGCTTCTCGGAGCCTTCGGCCGGGTCCGACCTCGCCTCGCTGACGACGCGGGCCGAGCGGACCGGTGACGGCTATGTCATCGACGGCATGAAGATCTGGACGTCCGGCGCCAGCCTGGCCGACTACTGCTTCATGCTGGCCCGCACCGGCGGCGTGCGGCATGAAGGCATCTCGGTCTTCCTGGTGCCGATGGATGCGCCCGGCGTGCGCGCCAAGCCGATCCCCAACCTGATGGGCGAATTCTCCCTGCACGAGACCGTGTTCGACCGCGTGGAGGTGCCGGAAAGCGCCCGGCTGGGCGATGAGGGCCAGGGCTGGAGCATCGTGCGGCAGGTCATGTTCAACGAACGGATCGGCCAGCCGCGCTACACGCTGGCCATGCGGGCGATGGACCGCGCGGTCAAGCGGCTGAAGGACAAGGGCCGGTTCGGCGGGCAGAGCGTGCGTGCCGACGCCGGCCGCGCCCATACGGCGCTGACCGCGGCGCAGAGCCTGGCGCTGAAGGTGATCGACGGGCGGGTGAAGGGCCATCCGGCCGACGCCTTCACCAGCGTCGCCCGCTATGCCCTGGTCGCGGCCGACCGGCAGGTGGCGGATTTCCTGGGCGCCTATCTCAGCGACGACCTGATGGCGTATGCCGACCCGCTGATCTCGGCCGCCTATCGCCGCACCGGCTCGACCGGGATCGCCGCCGGGGCGGCGGAGATCCAGCTGAACCTGGTCTCCCGCGACTATCTCCATTTGCCGAAGGGCTGAGCCATGGACCTGGACCTCACACCGGATCAGGCCGGCCTCGTCGATGCCGTCGGCAAGCTGACCGCGCCTTTCGCCACTCAGCCGGCCGGCGCGGCGCAGGATTTTCTGGTCAGCGCCGAGTTGGAGGACCGCCTCACCGAAAGCGGCTTCCGCGAAGTCGCTACCATCGACGGCATGGGCGCAGTCGACGCCGTGCTGCTGACCGAGGCGGTCGCCGCCCTGCCCTATGTCACCGAATTCGCCGCCTCCGCCATCGTCGCACCGAAGCTGGGCATCCCGGCGGGCCGGCCGACCGTGCTGATGCAATCGCCCGAAACGCCGACGCGCCATCTCACCGGCGGAGGTATCGCGCTGATCGCGGATGGCGGCGATGTCCGCGTCATGGATTTGACCGGCTGCGACATCGAGGTGCTGAAGACCCCCTTCGGCTATCCGCTGGGCCGGCTGCGCTCGCCTGAAATGGATGGCGAGCGGATCGTCGGCACCGCGCCGATCCTGCGCCAATGGTGGCATGTCGCATTGGCGGCCGAGATCGGCGCGGTGGCGCGGGCCGCCGTCGACCTGGCCGTCCAGTACGTCACCGATCGCCGCCAGTTCGGCCGGGCCATCGGATCCTATCAGGCGGTGCAGCATCGCCTGTCGGAATGTTCGGTCGCGGTCGAGGCGATCCGCCAGCTGACCCGCCGCGCCGCCGCGACCGAGGACATGCAGGACGCGCTGACCGCCGCCGCTTACGCCAAGGAGGCCTGCGCACAGATTATCTACGACACGCAGCAATTCCACGGCGCGATCGGCGTCACCTACGAATATCCGCTGCATCTGTGGACCTACCGCCTGCGCCTGCTGCAAGGCGAACTGGGCAGCTTCGCCGAGACGGCGAGCGAACTGGCGGACGCCCGCTGGGGATAGGGCTACTCGGCCGCAGTGGCCGCCTTCCCCGTCTCACCCAGCCATGGGTCGAGGGCATGGATATGGCCCAGCATCAGCTTGCGGGCCGCCTCCGCGTCGCCGGCCAGGATGGCCGCGCCGACCCGGGCATGGACCTCATGCACCCGCTTTGCCGTCGCCGGGCGGGAGCGAGTCGGCGTCGTCTGCTCCTCGGTCAGCATCACCAGGCATTGGGCGATCAGATGAACGGCGGGGTTGCCGCTCATGCGCGCCACCAGCAGATGGAAGTCCTTGGCCGCCCGCCAGTCCTCCTCCACCCGCTTGCGCTCGTCGGCCAGCAGCGCCCTGAGTTCCGCCTTGTCTGCCTCGGTGGCGTTCAGCGCCGCCAGTTCGGCGGCGTGAGCCTCGAACAGGCCGCGTATATCGAGCAACTGCCCCACCGTGACCCGGGCGAACGACAGGTAGAGCGCCATGGCATGCGCCACGCCCTCGGACTCCGGCGCGGCGACCACCAGCCCGCCATTGGGCCCTGGCCGCATCCGCGCGACGCGATCGGATTCCAGCAGCCGGATCGCCTCACGGAACACAGCGCGGCTGACGCCATAGCGCGCGGTCAGCGCGGTTTCCGACCCCAGCACCGTGCCGACCGGCCAGTCGCGGTCGATAATGTCGCGCTCGATCTTCGACGCCACCACCTCGGCCAGCTTACCCGCGGGCCGCGACCGCTTGCGGAACAAGGGGTCATTCATCGCGGCGCCAGCCTGTAGATCGCGCAATCGAGATCGGAGGCGATGTAGACGGCGCCGCCCTGCCCGACGGCAAGGCCGGTTGGGACGAAGGCCTTGGGCCAGCCTGGAGGACCACCTTGGCCGACGGGCAGGTTTTCGGCGACGATGCGACGGGCGCCGGTTTCGATATCGATAGCGGTGAGGCGCTGTTTCCCGACCTCGACGACGAGCACGGTTTTGGTGTCGAGGAAGGCGAGGCCTTCGGGGCTATCCAATCCTTCTGCAATGATTGCATCGCCTCCCCCCTTGAGGGGGAGGTCGGCAACGCGGAGCGTTGACGGGAGGGGGGTGATGTCGCCGCCTTCGCCCAGCGTCTGCTCTGATGGCGGCATTACCCCCCACCCGGCGCTTTGCGCCGACCTCCCCCTCAAGGGGGGAGGCGATGAGATGAAAAGGATGCGACCGACATCCGCCTGGACGAGGTAGATGCCGTCACGCGTAGGCAGCATCGCTGTCACGCCTTCTGTGGCAAGGACCGTTTGCCTGGACCGCGCCCCTGGCTCACCCGTCATCAGCACCAGCCCCACACCATGGTCGGCCACCAGAATCCCATCCAGCAGCTCGAGCGCCTGATACGGAAACCCGAACCCATCGATCGTCTCCACCCGCTCCAAGGTCTTCCGGTCGCGCAGCTCGACCGAGCGGGCGCGCAGGCTGGACAGCAGGATGAAGCGGTCGCCGACGCTGACAGCCGAGGGGATGTTGTTATCGCCGCCACCGCGCCTGGCGACCTCGTGCAGCGCGCCGGTGGCAGTGTCGGCGATGCGATAGACGTACTGGTCGGCGATATGCAGCATTTCGCGCCCGTCGCGCATCTCCAGCGCGATGCCGCCGGGCATGCTGAGGGTACCGCGGACCACATCGTGGACCGAGCCGTCGGCGGGGTCGATCCGCTGGATCGCGTTGTCGGCCATGTTGGTGACGTAGACGCGGCCCTGCCCGTCCAGCGCAAGATTGTCGATCGAGGGGCTGAGCGCCACGCTCCGGATCGTGCGGCCGGTTTGGCGGTCAAGGTTGAACAGGCGGCCGAGGCCGGCATCGACGAGCCAGAGATTGCCGTCGGGCGCGACCTTGACCGCGCTGGGCCGCATGAAGCCGTCGGCGAGAACGGTCAATTCCGGCTTGTCGACATCGATCCGCGCCACCTGGCCCTTGAACCAGAGCGGACCGTAGAGCCTGTCGTCGGGGCCGAATTCGTTGCCGTTGAGGCCGCCGATATTCGCCAGGATCATTCTAGGCGGAACCCGGCCCGCCGGGTCGATCTCGTAGAGTTCGTCGCCGAGGAAGACTGATGAGGCGTAGAGGCGAGGCCCGCGGAAGGTGATGCCGTTGATGCCGGGCAGACCGGTCGCCACCGCGCGCGCCGGTCCGTCGGCCGCCTTGGCGAAGACCGTGCCGCTGTCAGGCGCGGTCCAATAGAGGGTGCCGTCCGGGGCGAAGGCGAC
>Ga0105238_10003007_pt1 | contig 16839 bp, 11 predicted proteins | sample KBSC34metaG_FD_81526 | JGI IMG/M metagenome (GOLD analysis project Ga0105238, IMG submission 81526) | Corn rhizosphere microbial communities from Kellogg Biological Station, Michigan, USA - KBS C3-4 metaG | ecosystem: Host-associated > Plants > Roots > Rhizosphere > Soil | place: Michigan, USA... | reverse complement strand
CGTCGATGTAGCCGAAGTAGCTGCCCACGTTCTTCGGGTGCTTGCCCTCGGTGTAGAGGCCTCCGCAGTGCAGGAACGTCACGTTGGGGTACTTGACCGCCATCTTCAGGATGTGCGGATCGAAGTAGCCGAACGACGTCGGAAACAGCAGCTTGGCGCCGTCGAGGTTGATCATGCTCTCCATGGTCTTCTGGACGGCCACGGTCTCGGGGACCATCTCCTCTTCCTTGACCTTGACGCCCGGGAGCTTGCTGACAGCCGCGGCGCCTTGCGCGTGCGCCTGGTTGTAGCCGTAGTCGGTCTTGGGACCGACATAGATGAACCCCACGGTGTAGGGGTCGGCGGCGCCGGCGACCGAAGCGAATACGACCGGAACCGCGCCGGCGAGCACGGTCAGAAGGAAGCGGCGGCGAAAGGGCAGGAATCGAGAAAGGACGGGACGAGATGTAATCATTCCGCGCTTTTAGACTGGTCCGCGTTTCGGGGAGTTTTCCAACCGCGGAATTCCTCGTAACTTCGTGCAGACACTCGTTCCTGCGTGCGTGTTTCTGTTGTGAACCCACGAGCGGTCGGGCATCGTGCTCTCATGACGGCCGACGCGCTCGATCTCCACTCTCTCGCGCGCCGCTACGCCGGCGGACGAAGCACGCCGGCGGCCCTCCTTGCCGAAGTCCGCGCCCGCATCGTCGCGCGCGGTGAGGACGGCGTCTGGACCAGCGTCGCGTCGGCCGAGCAGTTGACGGCGGCGGTCGAGGCGCTCGAGCAGCGTCGGCGCGCCGGAGACGCCCTCCCTCTCTACGGCGTGCCGTTCGGCGTGAAGGACAACATCGACGTAACGGGATTTCCGACGACAGCGGCCTGTCCTGCCTTTGCCTACGAGCCGGCGCGGTCGGCGGTGGCCGTCGCCCGTCTGGTGGCCAAAGGCGCGGTCGTCGTCGGAAAGACCAACATGGACCAGTTCGCGACGGGCCTCGTCGGCACGCGCTCGCCCTATGGTGTGCCCCGCAATCCGTTCGACCCCGACCGGATCGCGGGAGGGTCCAGCTCGGGATCGGCGGTCGCCGTCGCCCTCGGGCAGGTCTCGTTCACGCTGGGCACCGACACGGCCGGATCGGGCCGCGTGCCCGCGGCCTTCAACAACATCGTCGGACTGAAGCCGAGCTGCGGGGTCGTGAGCACGGTCGGCGTCGTGCCGGCCTGCCGCGCGCTCGATTGCGTCTCGGTGTTCGCCGCGACCTGCGACGACGCCGCGGAGATCGCCGACCTGATGCAGGGGTTCGACCCGGAGGATGCCTACGCCCGCGATCCGAGCGGCCCCCTCGGTCCGCGGGCCGGGATCAGCTTCAGGCCGGCGCCGCTCGAGGCGTCCCTGCGGGTCGGCGTACCGGCTCCCGGCGCTCGCGAGTTCTTGGGTGACGAGGCCGCCCGCCTAGCGTTCGAAGCGGCCGTCGGGGCGGCGGAGGCGCTCGGCGTCCGCGTCGTCGAGGTTGACCTCCAGCCCTTTCTCGACGCGGGGAAGCTGCTTTATGACGGCCCGTTCGTGGCGCAACGGCTGGAGGCGGCCGGCCGTCTCTTCGCGGATCACCCGGACGCCATCGCCGAGCCGCTCCGGACGATCCTGCGCGGGGCGTCCACCTACAAGGCGCTCGACGCGTACCTGGCCGAAGCTCGCCTCCGGAGGCTGCGCCATCACGTCGCGGTTGGCTGGCGGGAGATCGACGTGCTCATGGTTCCGACGGCGCCGACCCTGCCGCGCATCGACGCCGTCGCCGCCGATCCGATCGGCCTCAACGCCGCCCTCGGCCGCTATGCGACCTTCGTGAATCTCCTCGACCTGGCGGCGCTCGCGGTACCGGCCGGCTCGCGCGCGGATGGGCTGCCCGCCGGGGTGACCCTGATCGGGCCGTGGGGCAGTGACGGGCGGCTCGCGGGGCTGGGAGACCGGCTTCACCGCGCCACGACCGCCACCGTCGGTGCGACCGCGCTGCCGCTGCCTCCGAGGCGTGCGGCCGAGCCGGTCGCCACGCCCGCCGCGTCCCCCGCCGCCGTGCCCGTCCTTTCCCTCGCCGTCGCCGGCGCTCACCTGAGCGGCGAGCCGCTGAACCACCAGCTGACGTCGCGCGGCGCGACGTTGGTTCGGACTTGCCGCACAGCGCCCCGCTATCGCCTGTTCGCGCTCCCCGGGACGACACCTCCCAAGCCGGGCTTGGTGCGCGTCCCCGCGGGAGAGGCGAGGGGGGGCGCCGCCATCGAGGTCGAGGTCTGGAGCCTCGATCCCGCCGAGCTCGGCACCTTCGTGGCTGGAATTCCCGCGCCGCTCGGCGTTGGCAAGATCGAGCTCGAGGACGGCAGCCACGTGACCGGCTTCGTTTGCGAGAGCTACGCCCTGGAAGGGGCCGAGGACATCACCTCGTTCGGCGGTTGGCGCGCGTTTCTTCGCGCCCGGAAATGATGGTGTTGTTTCCTAGCGCCGTCGCCGGGGCCCGAATTAACTTAAGACTTACGTCCACGAAACATTCCGTTCATCGCGGGTTGGTACGGTCCCGAACCACACGAGAAGACAACGGTTCGGCGATTGCGTGACCCCGCCGAGCCACCATGGTTCGTGACGCACGACGGTCGGGCGGTCGCGCGGCCCTGGTCTTCGCGGCACGGTCACGAGACCAAAGGATGAGCATGGACAAGAGGACGAGAGGTCTGGCGCGACGAGCGCTTTCAACGGGGTTGTTGCTGCTCGGCGCTTCGGCGTCGATCGTCGCCTGCGAGAAGGAAGAGGCAAAGCCGGCCGCGCCGGCCGCCCCCGCGCCGGCTGCAACTGCGCCGGCCGCTCCCGCCGCCGCTCCCGCCGCGCCCGCGGACGACAAGGGCCCCATCAAGGTCGGCATCCTGCACTCGCTCTCGGGCACGATGGCCATCAGTGAAACGTCGCTGAAGGACGTCGCCCTCATGACCATCGAGGAGATCAACGATGCGGGCGGCATCCTCGGCCGCAAGCTGGAGCCGGTCGTGGTCGACCCGGCCTCGAACTGGCCGCTGTTCGCCGAGAAGGCCCGTGATCTCATCCAGAACCAGAAGGTGGCCGTCACGTTCGGCTGCTGGACCTCCGTGTCGCGCAAGTCGGTCCTGCCCGTGTTCGAGGAGCTGAACGGCCTCCTCTTCTACCCCGTCCAGTACGAGGGTGAGGAGTCCTCCTGGAACGTCTTCTACACGGGCGCCGCGCCGAACCAGCAGGCCATCCCGGCGGTCGAGTACCTCATGAGCAAGAAGGGCGGCGGCGCCAAGCGCTGGGTGCTCCTCGGCACCGACTACGTCTACCCGCGCACGACCAACAAGATCCTGCGCTACTTCCTGCACTCGAAGGGCGTCGCCGACGAGGACATCATGGAGAAGTACACCCCGTTCGGTCACAGCGACTACCAGACCATCGTCGCCGACGTGAAGAAGTTCGCGGCCGGGAAGCGCACGGCGGTTGTGTCGACCATCAACGGCGACTCGAACGTCCCGTTCTACAAGGAGCTCGGCAACCAGGGGATCAAGGCCACCGACATCCCGGTGGTCGCGTTCTCGGTCGGCGAGGAAGAGCTCCGCGGCGTCGACACCAAGCCGCTGGTCGGCCAGCTGGCCGCCTGGAACTACTTCCAGTCGATCGACAACCCGGTCAACAAGGCCTTCATCGACAAGTGGATGGCCTACGTGAAGAAGAACAACCTGCCGGGCGGCGACAAGCGCGTGACCAACGATCCGATGGAGGCCACGTACATCGGCATTCACATGTGGGCCCAGGCCGTCGCTCAGGCGCACACCACCAACGTGGACGCCGTTCGCCAGGCCGTCGGGTACCAGCACTTCAAGGGCCCGTCGGGCTTCGACATCACGATGGACGCCGAGAACCACCACCTGCACAAGCCGGTCTACATCGGCGAGGTCAAGGCCGACGGCCAGTTCCGCGTCGTGTGGAAGACGGACGGACCGATCAAGGCCCAGGCGTGGAGCCCGTTCATCCCCGACGACAAGGGCAAGATCGCGAACTGGCTGTACCCGTGGGCGTGCGGTAACTGCACCGAAGCGAAGTACAAGTAAAGGAGCTCCATCGTGCTGTCGGCCGCCCCCGCCGTTCGACGACGCCGGTCCTCATCGCCTGGCTGGCCCGGGCTCCTGGGCGCGACCGCGCTCGCCGCCTTCCTGCTGACGTTCGTCGGCGGGAGCGGCGGGGCGGGGCGCCTGGCCCGCGCCGATGCGCTGGAGGACGCCGTCAAGGGTCTCGCCAGCTCGTCGGGTGAGACCATCATCCAGAACATCACGCAGCTCTCGAAGCTGGGTGATCCGCGCGGGATCGCGGCGCTGCAGGCGCTGACGGACGATCGCCTGCGGGCGGGGGCCGACGGCAAGGCCTGGATCTTCGACAGCAAGACCCGCGAGCTGGTCGACCCGCTCACCGGCGCGCCCGCGTCGGCGAGCGCCAAGCCGGCCCGCGAGGTCGAGACCGACAACGACATCCGCCGCGCGGCCGAGCCGGTGCTGGCCGAGCTGCAGCTCGGCTCGCCCGACGCGGCGGTGCGCCTGGGCGCCGCGCAGGAGCTGGGCAAGTCCGGCTCGGCGGAAGCGGGCGCGCTGCTGCACCGGGCCTTCGAACGCGAGAAGGACAAGGGCGTGCGCGAGGCGCTGGCGGTGGCCGTCGCGCGCGTCGACGTCCAGAGCCCGGACGCGAACCTGCGCCTGTCGGCGGTCCAGCTGGTGACCAAGCTGGGCAACGATCAGATGGTCGGCGAGATCCAGCGCCTGCTGGCGGTGGGCCCGGACGGCAAGCCGGCCGAGGCCGACGAGCGGGTGCGCGAAGAGGCCAAATACGCGTTGAAGGCCATCGAGAGCCGCCGCCGCCTGATTACTGGCTTCGGAAGCGTCATTCACGGTCTGTCGCTGGCCAGCGTGCTCCTTTTCGCGGCGCTCGGGCTCGCCATCACGTTCGGGTTGCTGGGCGTCATCAACATGGCGCACGGCGAGATGCTGATGCTGGGCGCGTACTCGACGTACGCCGTGCAAACGTTCTTCCAGCAGCACGCCCCGGGGGCGTTCAAGTTCTACCTGTTCGCGGCAATTCCCGTCGCCTTCATCGTGACGTTCGGGATCGGCGTGTTGCTCGAGCGGGTGATCATCCGGCACCTCTATAACCGGCCGCTCGAGACGTTGCTCGCCACGTGGGGCATCAGCCTGCTGCTGATCCAGACGGTGCGCTTGATCTTCGGCGCGCAAAACGTGGCGGTGGCGAACCCCGACTGGCTGGCCGGCGGGGTCGAGCTGGTGCGCGGCCTCGTGCTGCCCTACAACCGCATCGGGGTCGTCGCGTTCGTCATCGCGGTGTCGATTGGTGTGTGGGTGTTGCTGTACCGCACGCGGCTCGGGTTGAACGTGCGGGCCATGACCCAGAACCGCAACATGGCCGCCTGCGTGGGCATTCACACGCGGCGGCTCGACGCCTGGATGTTCGGGCTCGGCTCGGGCATCGCCGGTCTCGGCGGTGTGGCGCTGTCGCAGCTCGGGAACGTCGGGCCCGAGCTGGGGCAGTCGTACATCATCGACTCGTTCATGGTGGTGGTGCTGGGCGGCGTCGGCCGCCTGGCGGGCGCCATCGTGTCGGCGCTGGGCCTCGGGATCGTGAACAAGATCCTCGAGCCCGCGGCGGGCGCCGTGCTCGGCAAGATCCTGGTGCTGGGGTTCATCATCCTGTTCATCCAGCGCCGGCCGCAGGGCCTGTTCGCCATCAAGGGAAGGACCGAGGCTTAAGTCGTGCTCGAACGGCTCACGCAATTCCACGGCAAGCGCGGCTGGTTGATCTTCGGCGTGCTCAGCCTGGCGGTCACCGTGCTCATCCCCGTCTTGAACGGGCTGCCCAAGTCGTTTCCGCTGTCGGTGCCCGATTCGATGATCCCGCTCATGGGCAAGTTCCTGTGCTTCGGGATGGCGGCCATCGCGATGGATCTCATCTGGGGCTACACGGGGATCCTCAGCCTGGGGCACAGCCTCTTCTTCGCGCTCGGTGGCTACGCCATGGGCATGTACCTGATGCGATCGATCGCGGGGGAGGGCGTGTACCGCAGCAACCTGCCCGACTTCATGGTGTTCCTCGACTGGAAGGTGCTGCCCTGGTACTGGCACGGCTTCCAGAGCTTCTGGTTCGCGATGGCGATGGTCGTCGTGGTGCCGGGGCTGCTCGCCTTCGTGTTCGGGTGGTTCGCGTTCCGCTCGCGCATCAAGGGCGTCTACCTGTCCATCGTCACGCAGGCGCTCACCTACGCGGCCATGCTGCTCTTCTTCCAGAACGCGACGGGTTTCGGCGGCAACAACGGCCTCACCGACTTCAAGCGCCTGCTCGGGTACTCGCTGCAGGCCCACGCGACGAAGCGGGCGCTTTACATCGCCACCGCCATCGCGCTGGTGGCGACGTACCTGATCGCGCGGTTCGTGGTGACCAGTAAGCTCGGGCGCGTCCTCCGGGCGGTGCGGGACGCTGAGCTCAAGACGCGCTTCTGCGGGTACGAGTCGACCCGCTACAAGACCTTCGTATGGACCTTGTCGGCGGTCCTGTGCGCGCTGGCCGGCGCCCTCTACGTCCCGCAGGTCGGCATCATCAACCCGAGCGAGATGCAGCCTTCCAACTCGATCGAGCTGGCCATCTGGGCGGCGGTCGGCGGGCGCGGGACCTTGATCGGGCCGCTCATCGGGGCGCTGTTCCTGAATGGCGCGAAGAGCTTTCTGACGGCGGCGTTTCCGTCGGCGTGGCTGTACGTGCTGGGTGGTATCTTCGTGCTGGTGACGCTCTTCCTGCCGCGTGGAATCCTGGGGTTGGGCGCCTTCCGGCGGTTGCGCCGGGCGGCGGCTTCGCCCGCGGAGGCGACGCTCAGTCCGGTGGTCGGGTCGGCCCCGGCGCCGTCGGAGGCGGCGGTCCCGGCCGTGGCCGTGACGGCGGCGGCGGGCGGGGAGGTCCCCGCCCCATGACCGCGATCCCGCGCGACACCGAGCCGGATGCGACGGCGGTCCCCGCGCCGTCGGACGAGTCGGTGCCGACCAAGCCGTCGGTCTCCGTCACCTCGCCCGAGCCTCCCCCGCAGCCGCACGCCAGCGCCGACCCCGGACCGATCGGCCTGTGGGTCGAGGAGCTGACCGTCAGCTTCGACGGCTTCAAGGCCCTCGACCACGTCACCCTGATCCTGAACAAGGGCGAGCTCCGCTGCATCATCGGGCCGAACGGCGCGGGCAAGACCACCCTGATGGACTGCATCACTGGCAAGACCAAGCCCGACGAAGGCCACGTCTTCATGGAGAGCCGGGCCCTCGATCTGACGGAGCTGTCCGAGGTGCAGGTCGCCGAGCTGGGCGTCTGCCGCAAGTTCCAGCGCCCGACGGTGTTCCCGCAGCACACGGTCTACGAGAACTGCGAGCTGGCCCTGAAGGTGAAAGGCGGGCGCGGCGTGTTCCGCACGCTGTTCGCGCGCCTGGACAAGGCCGACCGCGCCCGCATCGACGAGGTCCTCGAGACCATCGGCCTCGCCGATCTCCGGTCGACGCCCGCCGGGCTGCTGGCCCACGGGCACAAGCAGTGGCTCGAGATCGGTATGCTGCTGGCCATGGATCCGAAGGTCCTGCTCATCGACGAGCCGGTGGCCGGCATGACCCAGCCCGAGATGGAGCGCACGGCCGAGCTGGTCCAGAAGCTGGCGGGCGAGCGGACGGTGGTCGTCGTCGAGCACGACATGGAGTTCGTGCGCAGCATCGCGCGCAAGGTGACCGTGCTGCACGAAGGCCGGATCCTGGCAGAAGGCCCCATGGCCGAGATCCAGCGCGACCCGCGCGTCATCGAGGTCTACCTGGGGACCTGACGGAGCGACGACCATCCATGGAAGCAGCGACAGCAGCAGCCAGCCAGACCCAGGCCGACGGCGCCCCCCCGCCGGAGAAGAAGGTGCAGGGCGCCACGCTGACCGTGAGCGGCGTGAACCAGTTCTACGGCGAGAGCCACACCCTGTGGGACGCCGGCGTGATCGTTCCGCCGGGCGCGTGCGTGTGTCTCATGGGCCGCAACGGCGTGGGGAAGACGACGCTGCTGAAGGTCATCATGGGCCTGCTCACGCCGCGGACGGCGACCATGAAGCTGGGCGACGCTCCCCTCGTGCCGGGGCGCGCCGACCTGCGCGCGCGCATGGGCATCGGCTACGTGCCGCAAGGCCGCGAGATCTTCCCGCAGCTCACCGTCGAGGAGAACCTGCGCCTCGGTCTGACCGCCAGCCGGGCCAAGGAGATCCCGAAGCGCATCTTCGAGATGTTCCCTGTGCTGAAGAAGATGCTCGGGCGGCGCGGCGGCGACCTGTCGGGTGGCCAGCAGCAGCAGCTGGCCATCGGCCGAGCGCTGGCGTCCGATCCGCGGCTCCTGATCCTCGACGAGCCGACCGAAGGCATCCAGCCGAACATCGTCCACGAGATCGGCGACATCATCATCCGCCTGAACCGCGAGGGCCTGTCGGTCCTGCTCGTCGAGCAGAAGCTCCCCTTCGCGCGCCGCGTGGCCGACATCTTCTGCATCATGGACCGCGGCCGGACCGTGGCCGAAGGCAAGATGGAAGAGCTGAGCGACGACCTGGTCCGCCGGCACCTGGTGGTCTAGCTCGACGGCCTCTCAAACGAAGTTGTACGTGATCGCGATGCGCTTGGAGGCCGTCGTGGGATACGAGCTGGCGTGGTAGTGGCGCCCGTCGAAGCAGATCATCTTGCCCTTCTTGGGCGCGATGGATCGGCGGAGCGTGAAGCGGTTGGCGTTGGCGTAGCGTCCGGACTCCTCGACGCTGACGTCGTCGAAGGTCTCGTCGAAGAGGAAGGTGTCACCGTCGCAATCGTTCACGTAGTAGACCGCCGTGCGGTGGGGCTCGCCGTAGTCGACGTGGGGGTTGTGGTGCTTGGCGTCGGTGATCGTCCGTGTGAAAAGCCCCACCCGGATGCGGATCAGGGCGTTGTAGGGGATGTTGGCCTTCTCGCAGAACACGAACAGGATCGGCAGGAGCAACGAGCTCATCGGCGAGATCAGCGGCTCCTCGGGATCGGCCAGATACGCCATGTGTCCGAAGCCCGGATAGCTGGTCGCGAACCCGCTGTTCGAGCGGGCGACCTCCTCGGCCAGCGTCCACAGCATCCGGTTCGAGCCGAGCTCGTCCTCGACCTGGTCCTGATAGGGCTTGGGAATCGCGTTCTCGAGCTCGATGATGTCCATGGCGGCCTCGCGGATGCCCGGACGCTATATGTCGGTCGGCCGTGCCGCAAGAATCCACGGCGAAGGGCGCCCGAGGGCTGCGCTCCGGTCACTTCTGGCCTTGGGGGCGGAAGGAGCAGGGGCATATCCCCCGTGCTCAAACAGTCCTCGCGGCAGAACCCGGATCTGCTCGACGAGCGGTGTAGGCCGCTGCGGAACTGCGCGCGGGAGATATGCCCCTGCTCCTCCCGCTCCCGCCCCCCAAGGACCAGAGCGAACGGAGCGCAGCCCGTAGCTACTTCACCTTCGCGCGCCGTCGGCCGTACGCTGCGTAGATCGCCAGCCCCACGACGAGCCACACGCCGAAGCGCCACCAGTTCGTCGCCGGGAGGCCGAGCATCAGCGCGAACGAGGTCGCGATCGAGGCGAGCGGCGTGAAGGGGTAGCCGGGGCAGCGAAACGGGCGCGGGCGATGGGGCTCGCGCCGGCGCAGCGCGATCACGCCGCCCGCGACGATGATGAACGCGAACAGGGTGCCGATGCTGGTCAGCTCCAGCGCTTGCGCCGGGGTGAGGACGCTGGGCATGACGGCCACGAAGACGCCGGTCACGATCGTGCTGGCGGCAGGGGTGCGGTGCCGCGCGTGCAGCCGGCCGAAGGCCGCGGGCAGCAAGCCGTCGCGCGCCATGGCCATCAGGATGCGCGGCTGCCCCAGCTGGAAAACCAGCAGCACGGCCGTCACCGCCACCACCGCGCCAAACGCCATCAACGTCGCCAGCCGGTCGAGGCCCGCGACGCGCAGAGCGTGGGCCAGCGGATCGCTGGTGCCGAGCGCGCTCGACGGGACGAGGCCGGTCATGACCAGCGCGGTGGCGACGTAGAGCACCGCGCAGATCGCGAGGGACGCGACCATCGCGCGCGGCAGGTCGCGCTCGGGCCGCCGCGTCTCCTCGGCGGCCGTCGAGATCGCGTCGAAGCCGATGTACGAGAAGAACGCCAGCGACGCGCCGGTCCAGATACCGCGCCAGCCGCCCGGCGCGAAGGGCCGCCAGTGGGCGGGCTGGACGTGAGCGGCGCCCACCGCGACGAACAGCGCCACCAGCGCGATCTTCAGCAACACGAGCAACGCGTTCACGCGCGCGCTCTCGCGGATGCCGCGCACGAGCAGCACGGTCAGCCCGACCGTGATGGCCGCGGCCGGCAAGTTGACGCCGATCGGGTGCCCGGCCACCGCCGGCGCGGCGGCGCGGATGGCGGGGTCGGCCGCCGCCGTCTGCAGGTCGGTCGCCAGCCAGGCGGGCAGGTCCACGCCCACCGCGCCTCGCAGGAATGACCGGAGGTACTCCGCCCAGCTCTGGGCGACGTAGACATTGCCGATGGCGTATTCGATGACCAGGTCCCAGCCGATGATCCAGGCCCAGATCCGGCCGAACGCCGCGCGCGCATAGCTGTAGGCGCTGCCGGCCGCCGGGATCATCGCCGCGATCTCGGCGTAGCAGAGGGCCGCGAACGCGCACGCCACCGCCGTCAGCAGATACGACACCACCACCGCCGGGCCCGCCCCCGGGCCATCGGGCCCGCCGGCCGCCATCTGGCCGATGCTGGAGAAGATTCCGCCTCCTACGATCGCGCCCACCGCCAGCAGGGTGAGGTGCCCGGCCCCGAGCACGCGCCGCAGCCCGGTACCCCGTTGGTCGTCGCTCTCGAGCGTCGGCGTGGATTCCAAGCTTCCGGGTAGACTGCCTGCCCCGGCGTGGCGCGGTCAAGGCCGCCCGGTCCTGTCGATTTACGCCGATTGCTCATATCGGAAACCCCGCGGAAACTGTCGGGCGGTTAGCGTCCCTCTCATGGGGCAGACGCTGACGATCGACGCAGAGCCGGAACCGCTTCCCGTCGATCTGACCAAGACCGCGCTGGTCATCATCGACATGCAGCGGGACTTCCTCGAGCCGGGGGGCTTCGGGGAGTCGCTGGGCAACGACGTGTCGCTGCTCGCGCGGGCCATCACGCCTTGCCGCGCGTTGCTCGAGGCCATGCGCGCCCGCGGCGTGCTCATCATCCACACCCGCGAGGGCCACCGACCCGATCTCTCCGACGCACCGAAGGCCAAGGTCGAGCGCGGCGCGCCGAGCATGCGCATCGGCGCGCCCGGGCCGATGGGGCGGATCCTGATCCGAGGCGAGCGCGGGCACGACATCATCGACGCGCTGGCCCCGCGCAAGGGCGAGCCGGTGATCGACAAGCCGGGGAAGGGTGCCTTCTACGCGACCGATCTGGGACCGATGTTGCACCTGCGCGGGATCGAGACACTGATCGTCTGCGGCGTGACCACGGAGGTCTGCGTCCACACCACGGTCCGGGAGGCCAACGACCGCGGTTACAAGTGTCTCGTGCCAGGCGATTGCTGCGCTTCGTACTTCCCGGAGTTTCACGAGATGGGGCTGAAGATGATCAAGGCCCAGGGGGGCATCTTCGGCTGGGTCACGGATTCGACGCGGATCCTGCAAGGACTTTCGTCCTGACGGCGCGGCCGGCCCGAACGAGCTGGCGCGAACGAGGTCGGCAGATCGGCAACTTGGGCAAGGTGGGCAAGGTGGGCAAGTTGGGACGACGGGCACAAAGGAGACGCTCATGACGACAACCGCTCCGAAATCTTCCGCGCTTCCGTCGCTGACGGGCAAACCTCTGCTGTGGGTCCCGGGAGACTGGAATGCGTTCTTCGGCTTCGGAACGAACATCCTGGTCAACCTGCTGACGCTGTCGGCACTCCTGCGCTTCGTGCTGCAGATGCCGGATTGGCTGGTGTTCAAACGCATCCTCCCCGCGGCCGGAATGATGATGTGCATGAGCACCCTCTATTACGCGTCGCTGGCGTATCGCCTGGCGAAGAAGACGGGACGCAAGGACGTGTGCGCGTTGCCGTCGGGCATCAGCGTGCCGCACATGTTCATCGTGACGCTGGTGATCATGCTGCCGGTGAAGCTGGCCACTAACGATCCCATCAAGGGGTGGCAAGCGGGCCTGACCTGGGTGTTCATCCAGAGCTTCGTTCTGATGGGCGGCGGCTTCCTGGCGCCGCTCATCCGGCGGATCACCCCGAAGGCGGCGCTGCTGGGGGCCCTGGCGGGCGTGGCCATCACCTTCATCTCGATGAAGCCGGCGCTCGAGATGTTCATGAACCCGATGGTCGGCCTGGTCTGTTTCGCCGTCATCCTGGTGAGCTGGTTCGGCGGCATCAAGTTCGCCGGCATTCCGGCGGGCCTCATCGCCATCGCAGCCGGCACCCTCATCGCCTGGGGCTCGAACCTGTTCGGCCTCGGCTTCGGCGGGATGAGCGCCAAGGCGCTGAAGGAGTCGTTTCAGACCTTCGGCTTCGCGGTCCCCCATCCGGTCGTCGGGCTGGTCCTGGGCGGCCTGCATTGGTCCTTCTTGAAGGTCATCCTGGTGACGGCCATCCCGTTCGGCATCTACGACCTGGTCGAGGCCATGGACAACGTCGTCAGCGCCTCCGCCGCGGGGGACGAGTACCCCACGACACGCGTGCTCACCGCCGACGGCGTGATCAGCTTGATTGGCTGTCTGATGGGCAACCCCTACATCAACGCCGTCTACATCGGTCACCCGGGCTGGAAGGCGATGGGCGGGCGCATCGGGTACTCGGCGGCGACCGGCGTGATGGTCATCGCCCTGTCGTGGTTCGGCATCATCTCGCTCATGACGGCCCTCATCCCGGTGGTGGCCATCTCGCCGATTCTTCTCTACATCGGCATGCTCATAGGCTCGCAGGCCTTCCAGGAGAGCCCGCGGCGGCACGCCCCCGCCATCGTCGTGGCGCTGGTTCCGTCGCTGGCGGCCTGGGGCAAGCTGCAGATCGACAACTCGCTGGCCGCCGTCTCGAACATCCACGTCGTCACACCCGACATGATCGGAGCGATGAAGAAGGTCGGCATCATGTATCAGGGGCTGTCGATCCTGGGCGGAGGGTCGATCCTAGCCGGGGTAATCCTGGGGGCGACGACGACTTTCATCATCGACCGCGACTTCTCCAAGGCGGCGGGCTTCGCCGCCGCCGGCGGCGTGCTCACCTTCCTCGGGCTCATGCACGGTGAGGAGGTCGGCGCCTTCCAGAATCCGGTGGTGGTGGCCGCCTACCTCGTCGTCGCCTGCGTGCTGTTCGGGTGTCACAAGCTGGCGGCCGCGGTTCCGATCACGGACGCCGAGGAGGACGCTCACGCAGCCCACGCCCGGGCGGGAGCTCCCGAGCTCGAGATGGCCGAGTAGACCACCGTACAGTCATGGCCCGCAGCGCTGCGGCTGCTTCCCTCTCGCCGAGAGGGAGCGGCCGCGCTTGCGTTTGGGCCGCGCTGATTTGTGAACAGCTTTGACCGGCTGATGCGCACTTCCCCTCTGTAACGAATCAACGGCCTCGCAAGTGAGGAGCCCCGGGTAGAGCCCGGCGGGAGCTCGCGGCGAGCGATTCGAAGGTGTCCTCCGGCTCCAGCGGGGAGACCCTTCAGACGGAGCAGCCCATGCGCAGAGCCGCAGGCGCGTCCCGCGCGGACGCCGGTACCGGAGGTGTATCCAGCCCCACGTTCAGGCGCCGCCATCACAGGTGGGCCCGCATCGCCCGCTGGCTGGCGGCCGCCGCGGCCGCGCCCGCGCTGTGGGCCTGCTCATCGCACCGGTTGTCGGTGCCCGATCCGCACCCCGCCTACGTCGAGGAACGGAGCTTTCGGCAGAACATCAATCACAAGCTGGACCTGCTGTTCATGGTCGACGACTCGTCGTCGATGGAGCCCCTTCAGAAGAAGATGTCGGACCAGCTCGGCACCTTCATGGACATCCTGGCCGACGAGTCGGGCCAGCTGCCCGACCTTCACGTGGCCGTGGTGTCATCCTCGATGGGCGCCGGCGCCTGGGACATCAACGCTTGCGGCAAGGATGACGGAGGGGACTTCGGTGGCAAGTTTCGTCAGGGTCCGGGAGAGGGGAGCTGCCCCATGCTGCACAAAGGAGCTCGCTTTCTGGATACGGGCGACGGCATGACCACGCAACAGAACTTCGAGGGCGACATCCGCGACGCGTTCAAGTGCATGGCCTTGCTCGGAGACAAGGGCTGCGGATTCGAGTCCCAGTTCAAGTCGGTGATGTACGCGCTCGAATACGCCCGCCACCCCGAGAACCCGGACAACGGCGGCTTCCTGCGCGATGAGGCCGTCCTGGCCATCGTCATGCTGACGAACGAAGACGACTGCTCCGTGCCGGACAATTCGCTGCTGTTGACGCCGGACGTGAACTCACCCAAGCACGCGTCCGGATTGGGAGCCCAACGGAACTATCGGTGCAACGAGTTCGGCCACCTGTGTGGAGGCCAGCCGCCCCCCCACGGCTACCCGGACCTCATCCCGGCGGGCGGCGTCGAGCTGAAGGATTGCGTGTCTGCCGAGGACATGGGGCCGAAGAACGACGACCTCATTTCGGATCCGAAGGGGAACCCCGATCCCACGCACGGACACCTCTGGCCCACCGTGAAAGACTTCGCGAACTTCATCAAGTCGCTGAAGCCGCCGAGCCGCGAGAGCGACATCCTGATCGCCGCCATCGCGGGCCCGCCCACGCCGTATCGGGTGATGCCCTACGACAACCCGAACACCAACGAGCAGAACCCCGACATCGCGCATTCCTGCACCTACGACGGCAATAACCCCGAAAAGCCGGAGAACGCCGATCCGGCCGTTCGCATCGACCAGTGGGTGAAGGAGTTCCGGCTGGAAAACCGGCTCTTCTTCCCCATCTGCGCGATGACGTTGCAGCCCGCGATGACTCAGATCGCCGAGAGGATCCATCAGACCATCGGCGGGTCGTGCGTGGCCACCGATCTGGCCTGGCGGGATCCCTCCAATCACGACAAAGGACACAACTGCGCGGTCGAGCGAAGCACCAGCAGCCAGTCGAACGGGGCGACCGGCTCGCCAGCGACGTCCGGGCTCGACGAGTGCCAACCCATCGTCACGAATGCCAACGCGCCCGAGCGACCCACGAAAACGCCGTGCTACCAGCTCCTGCCGAACTCTGCTAGTTGCGACAAAGACAACGCCAACAACAAGAGCAAGACCTTGTTCCGGGTGTGCGAGAACGCGGACTGCAAGCCGTCCACCACCTCGTCGGAGCGGATCGACGCCACCATCTCCTGCGCGTTGCCGTGAGCCGGGCTTCCCCGATCAGGCCCCGCCGTGGCCGGGGCCGAGGATCATCTTCGTCGCGGCCGGGAAATCGAACGCCCGGCTGGTCCGGTCGGGAGTGTGACAGCCCCGGCACACCGTCTCGGGGACGCGACGACGGGTCGTCCCTTTCTTGTCGTCGAGGCTGATGTGGCCGAGGCTGGGGCCGTGGCAGGACTCGCAGCCCACATTGGGCAGACGAGCGACTGCCACCGCCACGCTCCAGGTCCCGCCCGGCTGCATGAACCCCGTCGTGTGGCATCCGACGCACGTCGGGTCGCGATCGCGCGCGCCGCCCTTGATGTTCGCCAGAGCGGCCAGCGCGTGGGCGTGTGGGGTAGTCTCGAACTGCGCCGCCTCCTGCGGGTGGCAACGGGCGCAGGCCGCGCTTCCGGCGTAGCGGGTCGGCTTCTCCTGTCCGGCGTCGCTCGGTCGCGACCCGGGCAGCGGCGCGGAGGAGGCGCTCCCGCCCGTGATCCCGACCGGCCGCTTGGCGGCCGTGCGACGGGCGCTTTCAGCGTTGTAGGCGGCGACCAGGAGGGTGACCCCGCTCTGGTCGGGAATCGACTCGTCCAGGGGAACGACGCGCCCCTCGTACCAGCTGCCTTCGACGCGCGTCGGCAGCTTCCGAGCTTCGGCGAGCTCGGCCTCCAGCGCACGGCCGATCGCTTCCCGCCGCTGCCGATAGAAATCGGCGAGCTGCCCGCCCGTGTCGGCGCGGGCGCGCCGGTCCAGATCCGCCAGCTGCTGGCGATGGTCGGCGGCGATGGCGAGCAGCTGGGCTCGCTCGCCGCGGTCCTTCCAGGTGCCGGTCTGACCGTTCACCACGTGGATGTCGAGGCGCCCGGCGAACTTCCCGGTCGACATCGTGTCGACCATGCGGGCGGTCCCCACGATGGCCGGGGGCTGCAGCTGGGAGCCGACGTGCCCCTGAACCGCGAAGTTCACGCCGGGCACCGCCTGCAGGAGCTGGTTGGCGGCGTCGAGCGGGCCGACATGAAGGAGGGCGACGACGATCTCGGCACCGCGCGCCCGCAGCGAGGCGACCTCCTCCCGGGCGGCGCTCTCGGCTGGCGTGGCTCGAAGCCGCCAGCTCTTCCAGAGCGCGGCGTCCTCGGGCTGGGGCGACACGACCCCGAAGATGCCGACCCGGAGATCGGCAACAGTCACGAGCCGGTCCTTGTCGAAGATGGGGCGGCCCGCGCGGTCCACCACGTTCGAGGCCACGGCTGGGACGCCTTCTGCCTTCAACCACTTCTTCAACTTCTCGGGTCCAACCGCGAGATCTCTCTCTGCCGGAAGGAAAGCGGCTATGCCCATCCGCGCGAAGGCGGCCAGCACCAGCCGGGCACGCCGTTCGACCTCGCTCGGGTTCGCGTCCCT
>Ga0105238_10003004_pt1 | contig 16850 bp, 16 predicted proteins | sample KBSC34metaG_FD_81526 | JGI IMG/M metagenome (GOLD analysis project Ga0105238, IMG submission 81526) | Corn rhizosphere microbial communities from Kellogg Biological Station, Michigan, USA - KBS C3-4 metaG | ecosystem: Host-associated > Plants > Roots > Rhizosphere > Soil | place: Michigan, USA... | reverse complement strand
GCCGCCGTTCACCGACACCGACTATCCGAAACGGCAGCGCGAGCGGGTCAAGGCCCAGTGCGTGCAGTACCTGGAAGCCTGCATCGGCCCGATGTGGCCCAACGCCACCGCGGCCACGCTGCAGGGCCCCGGCGACCCGGTGGCGATGGATTTCCGGTTGCTGGTCGACTACCGGCAGATCCCGAAATTTCCCACCCCTCCAGCCGACCCCGGCGCCCTGCCGATGGTGGTGCTGCAGACCCGCGGCGCGCAGCGGTTCGACAGCCAGTTCTGGCGGGCGAACATCGATCCGACCGAGCTCTACATCACCTCGCCGCCCGGCACGACGAGCCTGCGGCTGGAGGCCTGGGGGTCCGGCTTCTCGAACCTCGTGCTGGCCGGGGACTGGATCTACACCGGCGTCAACATCGGCAGTTTCGAAGGCGCGACCTGCAGCGGCAAACTGGCGTCCTACGCGATCAGCGCCTACCCGCCGCTGTCCACGGTCATCGGCTATCCGACGATCCCGCGGCCGAAGGGGGCCGGCGTCGAGTGGGACTATCCGCCGCCGCCCCACGAGAAGGCGGCCGCGCCCGCGCCGGTCGCCTAGCCCTCGAGGTCCAGCGAATAGCCGGCCGAGCGGACCGTGCGGATCGGGTCGTTGTCGTCGGTGGCCCCCAGCGCCTTGCGGAGCCGGCCGATGTGCACGTCGACCGTGCGGGCCTCGACGTAGACGTCCGAGCCCCAGACGGCGTCCAGCAGCTGCTCGCGGGAGAACACCCGGCCTGGATGCTGCATCAGGTAGTCGAGCAGCCGGAATTCCGTGGGGCCCAGGTGCACCTCCGAGCCGCCGCGCTTCACCCGGTGGGCCACGCGGTCGATCAGGATGTCGCCGCGGCGCACGCGGTCCTCGGCCAGGCCCGGGCGGATGCGGCGCAGCACGGCCCGCAACCGCGCCCCGAGCTCGGTCATCGAGAAGGGCTTCACCACATAGTCGTCGGCGCCGGTGTCCAGACCGCGCACCCGGTCGCTCTCCTCGCCGCGGGCGGTCAGCATCACCACCGGCACGTTGCGGGTCTCGTTGCGCTGGCGAAGCCTTCGGCAGACCTCGATGCCGGACACCTTGGGCAGCATCCAGTCCAGCACGATGAGGTCCGGCAGCCGCTCGTCGACCATCAGCAGGGCCTCTTCGCCGTCGCCGGCGAGGGTGACCTCGTAGCCCTCCTTCTGGAGGTTGTACTGCAGGAGCGTGGCGAGCGAATCCTCGTCCTCGACCACGAGGACGTGCGGCGTCATCTGCATTGCAGCCTACTCACACCGAAAGGGCGTCGGTCTTGGGCCGCGTGAACGCGGCCTCTTCGCCGGTGATCTGGTAGCGCACGATCTCGGCGATGTTGGTGGCGTGGTCGCCGATGCGCTCCAGGTTCTTGGCGACGAACAGCATGTGGGCGCAGGCGGTGATCGTGCGCGGGTCGCCCATCATGTAGGTGAGCAGCTCGCGGAAGAGGGCGTTGTAGTGCTCGTCGACCTCGTCGTCCTGGCTCCAGACGGCGAGCGCCCGCTCCAGGTCGCTGCGCGTGTAGGCGTCCAGCACACTGGAAAGCCGGCCCAGCACCAGCTTGCCCATCCGCTCGATGGCGCGCGTCAGCGGCGTCAGCGGGTCGGTCTCGATGATCACCAGGGTGCGCTTGGCGATGTTCTTGGCCAGGTCGCCGCAGCGCTCGAGGTTGTTGGCCACCTTCATCGCCGCCACCGCGCGGCGCAGGTCGTCGGCGACGGGGGAGCGCAGCGCGATCAGGCGGATCGTCTTGCGCTCGATGTCGCGCTCGGCCTCGTCCAGCTTCTCGTCGCGGATGACGACCTGCGCGGCCAGCTCCTGGTTGCGCTTGACCACTGCGGTGATGGAGTCGGCGATGAGGGACTCGGTCAGCCCGCCCATCCGGGCGCACTCGGCCGTCAGGCTGTTCAGCTCGTCTTCGTAGGATTTGACGATGTGTTCGTTCATCCGACCCTGATCCCGAAGGCAGTTGGCGGGTCTCCGGCTTAACCGCCGCCTGCCGCCGCTATGCTACAGACTCATGACGCTTTCGCGACGGCGTCGGAAGGGCCCTGCGCCATCGGGAAGTAGACGGTGAAGATCGAGCCTTCGCCCTCGGCGCTGGCGACCGACAGTCCGCCGCGGTGGCGGTTCATGATGTGCTTGACGATGGCCAGCCCGAGGCCGGTGCCGGCCTTGTCGCTGCTTTTCTGCCCGCCCACCCGGTAGAACCGCTCGGAGAGCCGCGGCAGGTTCTGCCGCGCGATGCCCGGCCCTTGGTCGAACACCCGCAGCACCGCATAGGCCTCCGCCGAAGGATCCGGCGCGACCAGCGAGATGCGCGGCATGCGGTCCGGCGCGCTCGCGGCGGCGGTGTCCGAAAGGCCGATCGCCAGCTCGATGCGCACGTCCCCGCCCGGCGGCGAGTACTTCAGCGCGTTGTCCAGCAGGTTCTGGACCACCTGCACCGTCTGATCGCGCTCGGCGCGGATCATCACCGGGCCCGCCGGCGCGTCCCACTGCAGCTGCACGTCGCGCGACGGGCCCAGCGGCGCAGTGGCTTCGACCACCTCGCCCACCACCAGACCCAGATCGACGACGCCGCGGGGCGGGACGTGCTCGTCCAGCTCGATGCGCGAAAGCGAGGTCAGATCGGCGACCAGGCGGGCCATGCGGTCGGCCTGCGCCTGCATGATGCCCAGGAACTTCTCCCGCGCCGTCGGGTCGTCGCGGGCGTGGCCACGCAGGGTCTCGATGAACCCGGAGAGCGAAGCCAGCGGGGTCCGCAACTCGTGGCTGGCGTTGGCCAGGAAGTCGACGCGGGTGCGCTCGACGCGCCGGACGTCGGTCTCGTCGTGGAAGGTGACCAGGGCGGCGCTGAGGCCGGGCCATGCCACGTCCAGCGGCCTGGCGCGGACGCGGAAGCCCCGGGTCTGGGCGCCCGTCGTCTCGAAGGCGCAATCGGCGTCGAGCGTGTCGAACAGCGCCCGGTCCACGGCCGCCAGCACGTCCGGGTCGCGGATCGCCGACAGCAGCAGGCCTTCCTCGACCGTGATCCGCAGCAGTTCGCGCGCAGCGGCGTTCGCCAGCACGAAGCGCAGGCCCGACAGGTCGTCGCGCCGGGCGCCGGCGACCACCAGGATCGGATCCGGCAACGCTTCGACCAGCGTCGCCAGCACGTGCGGCGCCTGGGTGAGCGGCGGAAGCGGGTCGGCGATCGACAGGGGCGACTCTCCGGGAACGGCGTACTTCTAGCATCTCCAGGGATGTGTCAGTTCGGTGAAGGTTGGTCCGATAACCTGTGGGCGGCGGGAACCCGGGCCGAGCTTTGCCGTTCCAGACTTCGGGCCACAGTGCGGCCCGGGGCGAGCGGTTCGCCATGATGAGCCAAGTGCACGAGGGCGCGCCGGAGGCCGGGGGGCCGCGGTCCGGCGGTGACTTTCCCGCGCGCCCGTCGGCGGAGGCCCTGGCTCTCCTCCAGGAAGTGGACCATCGGATCAAGAACAACCTCCAGCTGATTGGTTCGTTGATCCAGCTGCAGGCCCGCCGCACGACCGATCCGGCCGCCCAGGGGGCGCTGAAGGCGGTCCTGGCGCGGGTGAGCGCAGTGGCCACGGTGCACCGCCGCCTGTTCCAGGGCGACGTCCAGCGCTTCGCCGTCGCCGACTTCCTGCGCGACCTCTGCGGCGACCTCGCCGCCGGGGCCGGGCGCGACGACATCGCGTTTACCCTGCACTTCGAGCCGGTCGAGCTGCCCGCCGCCGCCGCCGCCGCTTTCGCGCTCGTGGCCCAGGAGCTGATCGGCAATGCGCTCAAGCACGCGTTCCCGCCCGGCCGCCCGGGTCAGATCACCGTGACGCTGCAGGAGACCGCCGGGAGCTGCGTGCTCTGTGTCGCCGACGACGGCACGGGCCTCAGCGATGCGCCGCCGGGCTTTGGGCTGTCCCTGGTGCGCCTGCTCTGCCAGCAGCTGCACGCCGAGCTCGACCTCGGCGCGCCGCATGGGCCCGGCGCACGGATCGTGCTGCGCACGCCGCTGACCCGGATGACCGCGTGAGCCGACGCGCGGCGGAGGGCCGGGCTTGTCGCACCTGATCGCCGACGTGGTGGGGTCGGGCGCGGCGCTCTGTTCGATGAGCAGCTTCGCCCCCCAGATCGCCAAGATCTGGCGCGAGCGCGACGCGTCCTCCGTCTCGCTGCGGATGTACCTGGTCACCGTGACCGGCTTTTCGCTGTGGATCGCCTACGGCGTGCTGATCGAGAGCTGGCCGGTGGCCGCCTCGAACAGCATCTGCCTGCTGATGTCGGGCGCTGTGCTGGCGCTGAAGTGGCGGTTCAGCCGCGCCGGGGCCGACGGCCCGCGACGCCCGCAACCCTAGCCAGGGCCGGCGAGCCGCCTTAAAGGCTCCCGCGAAGAGGCCGGGGGGCCTCAAGAGGCGCGAATGGACGAGCGGCTGGCGGCGGCGGATGCGGCCCTGAAGGCGGGGCAGGGCGAAGAGGCGGTTCGCCAGCTCGCCGCGCTGCTGGAGGCGGACCCGGGCCAACCGGCGACCGTCTGGCGCACCTTCCTGCTGCAGTGCTACCGCAACGGGCGGCTGGCGGACGGCGCGCGCCTCGGCGAGGAGGGCGCGAAGCGCTACCCCCGCGACGTCGAGATCCTGAACATCATGGGCGTGATCTACCGGCGCCTGTCCCGTCCCGCCGACGCGCTCAGGATGCTGGACGCGGCCAGCCGGATCGCACCCAACAACACCGCGGTCATGTCCAACCGCGGCAACGTGCTGCTGGACACCGAGGACGGGGTCCGTGCCGAGCCGCTGTTCGCCAAGCTGGCCCGCGCCGAGCCGCGGAACGCGGAGTACCAGCGCCAGCTCGGCCGGGCGCTGCAGTTCCAGGGCAAGCGCGCGGCGGCCGCGGCGCGCTTCCGCCAGGCGCTGAACGTGAAACGCGACAGCGTCGACCCGTGGCTGGACCTGATCGGCCTGGAGCTCGAGGAGCAGAACTTCGCAGAGTCCGAGGCGCTGATCGAAAAGGCGCTGGCTGTCCTGCCCGACCATCCGCGCCTCCTGGAGGCCAAAGCGATCGTCATGCGCCGAGCCCAGCAGCTGCGGCGCGCCGAGGCCTTCCTGCTCGAGCTCGTCCCGCGATTCGGGGACCAGGCCTGGCTGCAGTACCAGCTGGGCAACACCGTCGCTGATTACGACCGCGACCGCGGCAACGAGCACCTGCGCAAGGCCTACGCGCTGGAGCCCGGCAAGATCGACCACTTGATGGCGCTGATCGAGAGCCTTGAGCGGACGCGCAGCGGCGACGAGGGCGCCAACATCGAGGAGGCCTACCAGCTCACCCTGACGGCGCTGGAGCGCGGCCTGACCAGCCCGGGCCACATGAAGATCCTCTTCGAGGTGCTCGTGCGCGTCGCCGCCTTCGACGAGTTCGACCGCACCGGCGACTTCGCCACGCGCGGCCGCGGCTGGGCGCGAACCGGCCGCCACACCGCGCTCCTGAAGCAGCTGGCCCACGTCAAGACGCTGGAAGACCGCTACGAGCTGCTGGAGCAGCACCGGCTGTGGGCGCGCGAGGCCGAGGCCGTGGCGGCGAAGAACCCGATCCGGCGTCCCGCGCCGCGTCCGCCCGGCGGCAAGATCCGGCTGGGCTTCATGTCGTCGGACCTGCGTGGCCACCCGGTCGGCTATTTCGCGCTGCCGCTGTTCGAGCACCTGGACGACCGGTTCGAGATCTACGTCTACTCGTTCTACCAGGGCGCCCACGCCGACAAGCTGATGGAGTTCTTCACCTCGAAGAGCGCCGCCTATCGCTGGAAGGCGGACATCAGCACCCGCGATGCGGCCCAGATGATCGCCGACGACCAGCTCGACATCCTGTTCGAGCTGGGCGGGTCGACCCACATGAACAAGCTCGAGGTGATGGCCTACAAGCCTGCGCCCAGGCAGGCGAGCTGGCTGGGCTATCCGCACTCGGCCGGCCTGTCGACGATCGACTACCTGCTCTGCGATCCCTACAACACCCCGCCCCGCGCCGACCTCCTGGTCGAGCAGCCGCTGACCATGCCGCATAGCTGGATCGCGCTGGGCCGGATGGTGTTCTCGGAAGGGAATCCGATCACCGAGGGCCTGCCGTCCGACCGCAACGGCCACGTCACGTTCGGCACCGCCAACAATCCGCACAAGTACAACCGCGAAACCTTCGCCCTGTGGTCGCAGGTGTTGAAGGCTACGCCGGGCTCGACCTTCATGTTCATCCGCCCCGAGGGCGGCACCGCGACCTTCCGCAAGAACGTCGCCGCCGAGTTCGGGCGCAACGGCGTCGAGGCCGAGCGCGTGCAGTTCTCGACCATCCGTGGGCGGCACATGCCGTTCTACAACGAGGTCGACATCACGCTGGACCCGTTCCCGCTGACCGGCGGCACCACGACGACGGAGTCGCTCTGGATGGGCGTGCCGGTGGTGAGCCTGATCGGCGAGGCGTTCTACGAGCGGCTGTCGTACTCGATCCTGGCCAACAGCGGCCTGGCCGACCTGGCGACCACCGAGCCGGCGGAGTATGTGCGCATCGCCGCGGCGCTGGCGGCCGACCGTGAGCGGCGCCTGGGGCTGCGCCACAACCTGCGCGACCAGATCCGCGCCGGCCCGCTGGGCCAGACGCAGCAGTTCGCCGCCGACTTCTACGACCTGGTCGCCAGGACCGTCCGCGCGTCGGCCTAGAGCCGGAAGTACTCTGCTAAAAGGTCGTCCGGACGCGGACGGAAGGTGAGCTCTCCCGGCCCGCCGGCGAATACCATCTGGCCCTGCGGCACGTGGCGGCCGATGACGCGCACGCCCTGCGACAGCACGACGTCGTCCTCCACGACGGCGCCCGCCACCACCGCGCTGCCCGGATAGAGCACCACGCGGTCGCCGATCCTGGGGATCTGATCCTTATGCCGCCCCACGGTGACGCCCTGGTAGAGCACCAGGTGGTTGCCGTAGGTCGCCTTGGCCAGGACGATGCCGACCGAGTGGCCGATGTAGAACACCTCGGGCATCGCGATCTCGTAGAAAAGGTCGATGCCGTTCAGGGCCTTGTTCATCAGGAAGAGCCGCACCGGGGCGGCGGTCTCGCCCGAGCGGCGCCAGATGGTGTTGGCCAGGTAGTAGAGGAAGATCGTGTGCTGCGAGGACTGCAGCACGTTGAACTCGCCGGCCCGCCAGGGCGCGCAGCTGTCGATGCAGACCGAGAGGCGCGCCAGCGCCTCGTCGAAGTGAGCGTCGCAGGCCGTGCGGAACGCGTCCTCGCGTCCGTCCGGCACGATCGCGGCCTGCTGGCGCACGATGTAGTCCAGCAGGCTCGCGCGGGTGTGGTCGACCAGCTTCACTTCGGGGCGGCCTCCGCCGACAGGCTCTCCAGGTAGCGGCGCACCACATCCTTGACCGGCTGCGGCGTGACGCCAAGCGCGTGCAGGCGGCTCACGTCCGCCCGCGGCGGCGGCGGCGGCGAGACGTCGCGGGTGAAGTCGACTTTCCAGCCGGCCTGCAGGAAGAGGTTGGCGATCTCGCCGTTGGACACGAGCTCGCCGCCGGCGATGTTGACGACCCCCTGCGCCGGCCGCTCGGCCATGGCGATGAGCGCGCTCACCACGTCGTCCAGGTGGATGTAGTCGCGCGCGATGTGCGGGCTGGAGTCCAGGTGTAGTTCGCGCTCCATCCGCGCGCGTATCAGCCACTCTGACAGGAACCCGGGCGACTCGAGCTCCCAGTCGAAGACGTTGGACAGCCGCGCCACCGCGCCCTTCCCGTCCGCCCGGGTCAGCGTCAGGTTCTCGCCCAGCGCCTTGGAGAGATCGTAGACGCGCCGCGGATCGGCGGGGTCGAACACCAGCGGCGCGGCCTCGTGCGCCACCTCCACCGCCTGGCCGTCGTAGAGCCGTGTCGACGACAGGTAGATCAACCGCTCGAAGCGCCCGGCGCGGATCAGGTCGCTGACCAGGCTCGCGTGCGCCTCGACCGTGTCGAACGGGCGGCGGTCGTAGTCGGCCGTATAGCCGGCGCAATAGCAGACCACGCCCATCTCGCGCCCGAACAGGCTCACATCGCCCTTCACCGGCGCATGCACGTCCCAATCGAGGTCGCTCAGCCGCGCTTTCAGCCGCCGGCCCACGAAGCCCGCCGCGCCGATGATGGTCGCCAGCCCCGTCACGCTCAGCCGCCCCGCTCGCCGATGCGCTTGGCCGGCGCGCCGGCGAAGATCGCGTATTCGGGCACCTCGCCGCGCACGACCGAGCCCGCGGCGATCACCGCCCCCTTGCGGATCGCCGCGCCGTCCAGCACCACGACGCCGGCCCCCAACCAGCAGTCCTCCTCGATGACGATGCCGCCCTTCGACGGCTGGAAGCCCTGTTCGCGGATCAGCCGGTCTCGGTCGGCGATGGCGTGGTTGGTGGGCGCGAAGGTGCAGTTGGCGGCGACCGAGACCGAGTGGCCGATGCGGATCCCATTGCCGGTGTAGAGCACGCAGCCGGAATTGATCTGGCAGTCGTCGCCGATGACCAGATCGCCCAGGCCGCCGGCCGGTTTGATCTTCACGAATGCGTCGATCATCGTCCGCGCGCCGATCTCGATCAGCGTGCCGCGCACCGAATCCTCGATGTCCGCGAGGGGAGAAACCCTGGCCGTGGGATCGATACGGATGGTCACCGGCGCCCCTTCACCCAGCGAAGTCAGGGTAGGTTGCGTCGCGCTCGGAGATCAATGTCGGCTGGATGGGCCAGGAAATGGCGAACGCCGGGTCGTTCCAGCGCACCCCGGCCTCGTGGCCCGCCTCGAACTTCGGGCTGATCTGGTAGAGCACGTCGGTGTCGGCCTCGAGCGTCAGGAAGCCGTGCGCCACGCCTTCGGGGATGAACAGCGCACGCGCGTTGTCGGCCGAAAGCTCCTCGGCCACCCACTGGCGGAACGTCGGGCTGGCCGGCCGCAGGTCGACGGCCACGTCGAACACCCGGCCGCGGACGGCGCGGACCAGCTTGGTCTCCGCGTGCGGCGCGGGTTGATAGTGCATTCCGCGCAGCGTTCCGACCCTCGGATTTCGCGACAGGCTGGTCTGGACCGGCGCGAACGGCTGGCCGGCGGCGGCGAACTCGGCGGGGCACTGCAGGCGCGCGAAGCTGCCGCGATCGTCGGCGTGCGGCTCGATGTCCACCACCAGCACGCCGCGCACGCGGGTTTCGGCGAAGCGCATCAGCCGACGACCTTCGTCTCCGGCGAGGCGATGACGAAGCGCCCGCCCCAGTCCTTGATGAACGCCATCTGCCCCATGATCTCGTCCTTCAGGTTCCAGGGCAGGATCAGCAGGTCGTCGGGCTTCACGTCCGCCACCTTGGCGGGGCTGAGGATCGGGATGTGGCTGCCCGGCAGGAACCGCCCCTGCTTGGCCGCGCTCGCGTCGAAGACCACTTCGATGTCGTCCGAGGTCGCGGCACAATAGTTCAGGAACGTATTACCCTTGGCCGCCGCGCCGTAGGCCGCGAGGCGCCGACCGGCCCCCCTCTCGGCGTCCAGGAAGGCGCGGAAGCTCGCCCGCACCGCCTCGACACGCGGCGCAAAGCCCTGATAGGTCCCGATTTCACCGAGACCGGCCGCGGCCTCCCGCGCCCGCAGCGCCTTCAGCGCCTCGGTCTCCTCGTGCCCCGATCCGACATGGCACGCGAACAGCCGCAGCGATCCGCCGTGGGTCGAAATAAGTTCGACATCGAACGACCTCAAGCCATTGGCCCGCAGGACCTGCTCCACCGCCAGCAGCGACAGGTATGAGTAGTGCTCGTGGTAGATGGTGTCGAACTGCACCTTCTCGATCAGGTTCAGCAGGTGCGGGAATTCGAAGGTCACCACGCCGTCGTCCGCCAGCAGCTCGCGGAAGCCGGCCACGAAGTCGCCGATGTCGGGCACGTGGGCCAGCACGTTGTTCGCCGCCATCAGGTCCGCGCGGCCCCGAGCCGCCAGGCTGCGGCCGGTCTCCGCGCCGAAGAACGCCACCTCGGTCGCCACGCCTCGGGCGATCGCCGCCTGCGCCGTGTTCGCCGTGGGCTCGACGCCCAGGACGGGCACGTCCATGGCCACGAAGTGCTGCAACAGGTAGCCGTCGTTGCTCGCCACCTCCACCACCAGGCTGTCGGGGCCTAACCCAAACCGCTCGGCCATCGCCACGGCGTAGCGGCGCGCGTGCTCCACCCAGCTCGTCGAGTAGGAGGAGAAGTAGGCATAGTCGGCGTCGAAGATGTGGTCGGCCGGCACTGCGTCGTCGGCCTGCACCAGGAAGCATTTGCGGCAGACCCGCACGTGCAGCGGATAGGCCCGCTCGGTCCCAGCCGCCAGCTGCTCCGGCGTCAGGTAGCTGTTGGCGAGCGGCTGGGCGCCGAGGTCGAGGAAGGTGTCCTTGAGCGGCGTCCTGCAGAAGCGGCAAAGCGGCGTGGTCATGCGCCGCCTTCGTAGTGCGCGATCTCCTCGCGGCAAAGCGCCAGCGCGTCCTCGCCGTTCGCCTGCCGGCGGTACCAGTCCATCGTCAGCGCCACCGCGGCCGGCGCGTCCAGCCGGCTCTCGAAGCCCAGCCGCGCCCGCGCCAGGCCGGCGTCGATGGCCAGCGACTTCGCCTCCAGCGACTTCGGATCCGGCTCGTGGCGCCAGGCCTGCGCCCTCAGCGCTTCGACGCCGAGGCTGGCGAGCTCGCCCACCGTCACCTCACGCCCGCCCGGCCTGGGCCCGAAGTTCATGCTGCGCGGCGTCGTCGGATCGACAGCCAAGGCTTGCAGATAGACGAAATAGCCCGCCAGACAGTCGAGCACGTGCTGCCAAGGCCGCGTCGCCTCGGGATGGCGCAGCACCACCGGCTCCTGCCCGCGGGCCGCGCGCACGATGTCCGCGACGATCCGGTCGCGCGAGAAGTCGCCGCCGCCGATGACGTTGCCGCCGCGCGCCGTGGCCAGCGGCGCGCCGGCCGGCTCGAAGTAGCTCTTGGCGAAACTGGCGACCGCAATCTCGGTCGCCGCCTTCGACGCCGAGTACGGATCCTTGCCGCCCAGCGCGTCGCCCTCGGCGAAGGCGCGGCCGGTTTCGGCGTTGGCGTAGACCTTGTCGGAGGTCACCACGAGAGCGGCCTTCGGAGCCGTCTGGGCCCGCAGCGCCTGCAGCAGGTGGACCGTGCCCATCACGTTCGACGCGAAGGTCTCGACGGGCTGCGCGACGGCCGTGCGCACGATCGGCTGAGCGGCCATGTGCAGGGCGAGATCGAACGAACGGCCCTTCAGCGCCTGCGCCACGGCCGCGCCATCGCGCAGGTCGACGAAGTGCGACTCGACGAGGCTGGCGACGCCGGCCAGCTCGAACAGGCTGGGTGTCTGGTCCGGCGGCAGGGCGAGGCCGGTGACCTCGGCGCCCATGCCACAGAGCCAGACCGCCGCCCACGATCCCTTGAACCCCGTGTGGCCCGTCAGCAGGACCCGCTGGCCACGCCAGAAGTCGGGGTCTATCGCCGCCACGGCGCCTCGCCGGACGCCCACAGCGCCTCCAGGTGGTTCTTGTCGCGCAGGGTGTCCATGGCCGCCCAGAAGCCGTCGTGGCGGTAGGCGACCAGCTGGCCGTCGTGCGCCAGGCCCTCCAGCGGCCCCTGCTCGAAGATCGTCGCGTCGCCCTCGATGCGGTCCAGCACCGAGGGCTGCAGCACGAAGAACCCGCCGTTGATCAACCCGTTGTCGCCCGGCGGCTTTTCGATGAACCGCCGCACCAGGTCGTTCCTGATCTCCAGGGCCCCGTAGCGGCCGGGCGGGGAGACCGCCGTCACCGTCGCCGCCTTGCCGTGGGCCCGGTGGAACGCCGCCAGCTTGGCGAGGTCGACGTCGGTGAGGCCATCGCCATAGGTCAGGAAGAACGGCTCGTCCTTGTCGAGATAGGGCGCGATGCGCTTGACGCGGCCGCCGGTCATCGACTCCGCGCCGGTGTCGACCAGGGTCACCCGCCAGGGCTCGTGGTTGGTGGCGTGGTACTCGATCGCGCCCTTGGCCAGGTCCACCGTCAGGTCGGCGTTGTGCAGCACGTAGTTGGCGAAGTACTCCTTCACCATGTAGCCGCGGTAGCCCAGGCAGACGATGAAGTCGTTGAACCCCGCGTGCGAGTAGAGCTTCATGATGTGCCAGAGGATCGGCCGGCCGCCGATCTCGATCATCGGCTTCGGGCGCAGGTGGCTTTCCTCGGAAATGCGCGTGCCGAGACCGCCCGCCAGGATCACCGTCTTCATGCAACCTCTTGAGGTTCGCGCGCCCGCGCTCCTCTTATCGCCTCCGGCGCGCGGCGGCAAAGCCTCCCCCCTTGCGCCGGTGACGCAGCCGCAGGATCAGGAGCCATGAGCCCGAAGGCCCCCGACGAACGCATCGCCTTCCTGATCGCCGGCGTCCAGAAGGGCGGCACGACCGCGCTGTTCGAATACCTGGCCGAAGAGCCCGGCCTTTCGCTGTCGGCGACCAAGGAGCTCCACTTCTTCGACGACGAGACGCAGGATTGGGCACGCCCCGACACCGGCGCCTACCACGCCAACTTCCCGCCTTTCGACGGCCGGCCGCGCGGCGACGCCACCCCGATCTACTGCTACTGGCCCAACAGCCTGGAACGCATCGCGGCCTACAACCCCGCCATGAAGCTGATCGTCGTCCTGCGAGATCCGGTCGAGCGGGCGTGGTCGCACTGGCGCATGGAGTACGCCCGCGGCACGGAGAAGGGGTCCTTCAGCTGGTGCATCCGCGAGGGCCGCCAGCGGATGTTCGACGCCGATCCGTGGGGCTTCCACCGCGACCTCTCCTACGTCGAGCGCGGCTACTACGGCGAGCAGTTGGACCGGCTGTTCGCGCTGTTCCCGCGCGACCAGGCGCTGCTGCTGCGTTCGGAAGACCTGCGCGGCCGTCCCGGCCCGGCGCTGGCCTCGGTGCGCGCCTTCCTGGACCTGCCGAAGGGCAAGGCGCCCAGGCGCCGGGAGGCGCACGTCGGCGCCGAGATGGACTACGGCGGCGCGCTGGCGGCCGATGACGTCGCCCACCTGCGGCAGGTCTACGCCCGCGACCAGGCGCGGCTGGAGGCCCTGACGGGGATCCGGTTCGGCTGAAGCCAAAGTTCCGGCGCCGTCGCGCGCCAGGGTCGGCGGTCCGAAAGGAGCGACCATGCGCCTTGCCGCCTTCGCCGCGCTCGGGATCGCCGCCGCGCTCGCCCCCGCCGCGGCGCGTCCGCAGGACCCCCCGGCGCCGAAGCTTTCGCTGCCGATCGCCTGCGAGCCCGGCCGCACCTGCTTCGTGCAGAACTACGTGGACCGCGACCCCAGCCCCGGCGCCTTGGACTACCACTGCGGCCACCGCACCTACGACAAGCACGACGGCACCGACATCCGCCTGCTCGACATGGCCGCTCAGAAGGCCGGCGTCGATGTGCTGGCGGCGGCCGCGGGCAAGGTCGTGGCGGTGCGCGACGGCGTGCCGGACATCTCGATCCGCGCGCCCGGCGCACCGCCCGTCGCCGGCCACGAGTGCGGCAACCGCGTGGGCCTGGCGGTCGGCGGCGGCTGGATCCTCGACTACTGCCACCTGGCGCAGGGCAGCCCGAAGGTGAAGGTGGGCGACACCGTCGCCGTCGGCCAGCCGCTCGGCCGCGTGGGTCTCTCCGGCGAGACGGAGTTCCCGCACCTGCATTTCAGCGTGCGCCACGCCAACGCCGTCGTCGACCCGTTCGCGGCCGGGCCGGTGGCGCCCGGCGCCTGCGCCGCCCAGCCGGCGCTCTGGACAGACGCCGCGTCCCGCGCCCTCGCCTATCGCCGCGGCGTCGTGCTGAACACCGGCTTCTCCGGCGGCGCGGCGACGCCCGACGCGGTCGAGGCGCGCCGCACGCCGGCCGTCTCGGCGGCCACGGGCCTGGTCGCCTACGCACGGCTGATCGGGCTCGAGGCCGGCGACGTGGTCGAGCTTCGCGTGACCGGTCCGGACGGGCGCGCGGTCGCCGGCGCGACCAACCCGCCGCTCGACCACGACAAGGCCTGGTGGCTGGTCCAGGCGGGCCTCGCCAGACCGCCGGCCGGCGGCTGGCCACGTGGGACCTATACCGCTCGCGTGACCGTGCGGCGTGGTGACGCGGCAGCCCTTTCGGCCCAGTGGGCCACGGTGATCAGACCGTCCGTCGCGCCTGGATAATCCATATGTGATCTGGGTTTAGCTTCCGTCCGGCCCCGCTTTGGGCTATGGTGGAGCCGTCAGCCTAGCTCTCCATGGCTGTGTCGCTTTGGCCGGGTCCTGGTCCGCAAGGTCCAGGGTCCGGCCTTCGCATTTCTGGGCCCCGCTAGTGCGGCGCCGAGAGCTCCACCACCCCGTAACGGGCGATCCACAGCAGGCTGCGCGCCATCGCCGGGCGCAAGCCGGCCGGAAAGCCGGCGGTCGCCTCAGCGACGCTCGCGTCCGTCCGCTGGGCCAGCCAGTCCAGGAGCGCGCGCCGGTCCTCCGGGCTGGGTTGGTTCACCGCGCTATAGGCGGCCAGCGGACCCGCCAGCAGGTCCGCCGCCGCGGCCGGATCGACCCCGGGCGTCAGACGCACGCGCCAGTCCGGGCCGAGCGTCCGGGTCGGATAGGCCGCGAACAGCCGGAAGGGATCGGGCCGGAAGGGGTTGGCCAAGGTCGGCGCGTCGCCACTGGTCGCCGCGGCGCGGCGCGCATCGAGTTCGGCCCACAGGGCCTCGTACTGCGGGATCACGGCCGCCCAGTCGAAGACGTCGCGGGCGCGGGCCCGACCCGCCCGCCCCATGCGGGCGCGCAGGTCGGGGTTCGTGGCGAGAGCCGCGATCGATTCGGCCGCCTTGGCGTAGTCGATGGCGACGTACTGGGCCGTCGCCCCCACGTAGTCGGTGTAGCCCGTCCAGCCGTTGGCCAGCCAGTAGGCCAGATCGACGCCGTCGCCCGGCGGCGGCGCCACCGTGGGGATGCGGAAGCCGTCCTGGCCATCGCGCACCGTGTCCCGGTAGCCGTTCCAGTCGCTGACCACGCAGGGCAGGCCCGCGGCCATCGCTTCCACGGGCGTCAGCCCGAAGCTCTCCTGGATGTTGTCCGAGAGGCTGAGGAAGAGGTCGGCGGCGTTCCAGATCGTGGCGACGTTCGGGTCGAAGCCGTCGACCGTGCGGCAGGCGACCGTGGGACAAAGCGCCTTGGCGGCGGCCCATGTGGCCGCCTCTTCGTCGGTCCCGGCCCGCCCGACCTTGATCCAGCAGAGGGATGCGCCTGAGGCCTGCGCCGCGCGCTCGAGTGCGATCGCCATCAGCGCCGGGTTCATCTTTTCCCGCCGGTTGAACCGCCCGAGATAGAGCGCCGCGACCGCATCGTCGGCGATGTCGAGGCGTCGGCGCCAGGCGGCCCGCTGATCGGGCCGGGGCGTGAAGTCGGCGGCATGGACGCCCAGGGGGATGGTGGCCAGCTGCGGCTCCGCGCGCCGGCGCGGGCCGCCGTATTCCTGTGCCAGCCAGTCGCGGACGCCGGCCAGCTGCGCCTCCACCGCCGCGCGCACGGCGCGCGAGGTGCAGATCAGCGCGTCGTGGCCTTCGACCGGCGCGACCAGCATCTGGGAAAGCATGTCCATCACACGCGGTGTGGAGATGGTGTGGGTGACGCCGCAGATGGAATAGGCGCGCTGGCCCTGGCCGCGACGGGCCCAGGCCTCGTCCGCGAGGGTCGGTCCGGGCGTCTGCAGGACCCCCACCCGCTGCAGCGCGCCGCGTTGGGTGGTGTGGATCCAGCGGAAAGGCCGCGAAGGCGGGCCCAGCCGTTGCAGGACCGCCTGCAGGGCTTCGACGTGCCAGGGCTCGGCAAAGGCGTCGAGCTGGGGCGCGGTCGCGTGGCGCATCCAGCCGCGCAGGAAGCTTTCGCCCGCGGCGCGGCGGCCGACCAGGCGCGAGCCCGTCGTGTCGTGGGCGTCGGGATGCAGATGGATGGCGGCGCGGCTCATGCTCGGCGCCTTCCATGCCGCGCGCGCGAGGGCTGCGCCACAAAAGAAAAGGGCCGCCCCGAGGGGCGGCCCGATCCTTGGTCTCGAACCTCGTCTTAGACGATGTTCGTGAAGTCGATGTCGGCCAGCGTCTTGCCGGTCAGGGTGACCGCGTCATCCGCCGAGGTGATCGAGTGGTCGGCGTTGGTGTCCGCGAACACCACCGTGTCGCCGCCGATCTGCACCGCGATGTACTTGCCGGTCGCGCCCAGGTGGGCGTTGGCCTGGTTCACCGCGTCGTTGAAGTCCGTCGCGGTGATCTCGGTGTAGTTGAAGCTATTGGCCGCGCCGATCCCGAACGTGATGGTGTTCAGGTTGAACCCGGCGGCCTGGCCACCCGTCCAGTCCTTGATCTGGTCGAGCGCGCCGGCCACCACGGGCGAGTCGCCCGGTGCGATGACGAACACGTCGAAGCCGCCGCCGCCGGTCATGAAGTCGGTGCCGGTGCCGCCGGTGATCGTGTCGTCGCCAAGGCCGCCGTTGAGCGTGTCGTTGCCGGCGCCACCACCGAGGACGTCGTTGCCGCCGCCCGCGCTGATGTTGTCGTTGCCGGCCGCGCCCGCCACGGTGTTGTTGCCGATGCCGGCGTCGACCGTGTCGTTGTTGGCCGAACCGGTGACGTTGTCGTTGCCGTCGCCGCCAGAGACCAACGTCCGGTTCGCGCCCGTGAGCGTGATCGTGTCGTTGCCCGTGCCGCCGTTGACGGTGTTGGTGAAGGTCGCGCCGATCGCCGAAGGAGAGTTGATGACGATCGTGTCGTTGCCGTCGCCCGCGTCGATGAAGACGTT
>Ga0105238_10003003_pt1 | contig 16855 bp, 13 predicted proteins | sample KBSC34metaG_FD_81526 | JGI IMG/M metagenome (GOLD analysis project Ga0105238, IMG submission 81526) | Corn rhizosphere microbial communities from Kellogg Biological Station, Michigan, USA - KBS C3-4 metaG | ecosystem: Host-associated > Plants > Roots > Rhizosphere > Soil | place: Michigan, USA... | reverse complement strand
TGAATCGGCACGAACTTTTCAAACACATGGAATAGCAGAAAGCCACTGACGAGCGTGACCATCGGCCAGACCGTGTCCAGATTTTTGGATTGGACGATATCAAAAATTTCCGGTAGTAAATCGAATGCCACCAGTCCCAGCACCAATCCGGCGGTCAACGCCAGCGCCCAGTTCAGCCATTTACGGCTGCGCAAAGCCGCCAGGCCGCCCAGCAAAGCGGCGACGGAAGCGGCGAAAGTCAACATGAAAACTATCATAAATAGATACTATTACTGCGTGCTTAAAATTTGCAAATATGTCGCAATTTTGCCAAAATCACAGATATGCATTATGACAACTTAAAATCGATTCTAAGAAAGAATGACGCCAGTTTGACCAAACCGCGAAAGGTGGTTTTCGACCTGATGTTAAACCAGGGTCCGCAGAGTATGCAGGTACTGGTCCAGCGGGCAAAAGGTAAGGTCGACCGTGCTACGGTTTACCGGACCATCGAGCTATTCGAACGGCTGGGAATCGTCCGCCGGTTGAATATCGGCTGGAAATACAAGATTGAATTATCAGACTTATTCACCGGGCATCACCACCATATGTACTGCACCAACTGCGGCCGGATGTTCGATTTGCCGGAAAATCCGATGCTGGAGACCATGATAGACACCGTGGCCGCCAAGAGCGGCTTTTCGCCCCGCGGCCACCAGCTGGAAGTCTTCGGTCTATGCACCAATTGTTCTAAGAGCTAGAGCTAGAGCTAGAGCTAGCCCATCTGCATGGCTTCTTTGGGGTCTACTTTGTGGTTTTTAACCACAAAGAAGACGACAACCGCCGCCGCTAATGCTAGTCCGACGCCAACCGCTATACCAGCCTGGAAACCATGGACCTGTGCGTAGTTAGCTGGACCACCGGCCGATGTTTCAGCTCTGGCCGTCGAAAATGCTACCGCTGACAGAATGGCCAAGCCTATGGCTCCCCCGACCTGCTGAGAAGTATTCAGAATGCCGGATGCCAGACCTGAATAGTGTTTCGGCACTCCGGAGGTGGCCGCTAGGCTGCCGGAAACAAAGGTCAAGCCCATACCGCTGGCAAAAATTGCCAGGCCAGGGAAAACATTGTGCCAGTAATTGCCGCCGACTTTCATAGTGTGGCCCAGTACCAGCAGACCGACGCCAATAAATATCGGCCCTAGGTTCATTGGCGGTTTGTAGCCGATTTTACCTACTAGGTTAGCTACAATGCCGGAGAAGATTGCCACGATGAAGGTTACGGGCAAAAAGCTAATCCCGGTTTTAACCGGTGAGTAGTGCAGCACATTCTGAACATAAAGTGTCAGGAAGAAGAACATCGAGAACAAAGTACAAGCGATAACCAAGAAGGCTGCATTCGCGCCAGCCAGGTTTCGGATTTTAAATATTTCCAGCGGCATTAAAGGCTGCTTGGCGCGCCGTTCATTCAAGATAAAGGCGGCCAAAAGCACGACGCCGCCAACAATGAATCCCCAGACAGTGGTTGAGCCCCAGCCGTCATTAGGCGCTTTAGACAAGCCGTAAACGATTGACATAAGCCCGGATGTCGCCAAAAACGCTCCAGGCAAGTCTAGCTTTAACTTCTGGTTTTCTTCGCCGATATGATGAGGCAACAATCTGAACGCGCCCAGAACCACGAGTATGCCGACCGGGACGTTTACAAAGAAGTTCCAGCGCCAGCTAAGATACTGGGTCAGAACACCACCAAGAAGTACGCCTGCGGCAGCTCCGCCAGCAGAAACTCCTGCCCAAATACCCATAGCCGTGTCACGCTCTTTACCTTCCCTGAACTCGCTTAAAACGATCGACAGTGCCGCCGGTGACATGAACGCACCAGCCAATCCCTGTACGGCCCGCAGAATTATTATCTGGGTTTCCGACTGGGCCAGACCGCACGCTAGTGAAGCCAGCGCAAAGAAGCTGACAGCCACCATGAATATCCGGCGACGGCCGAAAAGATCAGCCGCTCGGCCGCCAAGCAGCAGAAAGCCACCAAAGGTCAAGGTATATGCCGTTACAACCCACTGCAAATTACTGGGTGAAAAATGCAGCTGCCTGGCAATGGAAGGAAGCGCGACGTTAACGATAGCCACGTCCAGCACAACCATGAACTGGGCCAGAACCAAGAGCGCTAGGATAACCCATTTGTTATCCGAATGTTTAGATAATTCCCTTTTCGCTTTGGCCAAAATTAATCCCTCCTATAAGTATTAGTTTAATGATATCCGAAATCCTCTTAACGGACAATCATAAACGGGGTGTGTATCCTAAGAAAATAAGTTAGAATAAGCGCAATGTCACAAACTAAGACCAGAGTGCTCGTATTGGGAGGCGGATTCGGCGGCATAAAGACGGCCCTGGAACTGGCCAGTTTACCTCACATAGCGGTCACATTGTTGTCCGATCAGGAAAATTTCCGGTACTATCCTACTCTTTACCACGCCGCTACCGGCGGCAAGATGACCGCCTCCAGCATCCCGCTAGCCGAGATTTTCAAAGACAAGAATGTTAAGCTGGCCAAAGGTACCGCTAAGAAGTTGGACCGAGAAGCTAAAACCGTCAAAACCACTACCGGTGATTCTTATGAATACGATCTTTTAGTCATCGCTTTGGGCGTTGTCACCAACTTCTTCGGCATCAAAGGACTTAAAGAATATTCGTACGGCATCAAAAGCCAGGCGGAATCACAAAGACTGCGCGACCACATACACCGCCAAATGATCGACGAGGGCAAGCCGGATCTGAATTACGTGGTTATCGGCGGTGGCCCTACCGGCGTGGAGTTGGCCGGCGCGCTGCCGCACTACATCAGGCACGTGATGAAGGCGCACGGTTTAAAGCCGGTCCGGCTACATATCGAATTGGTGGAAGCCGCCCCACGGCTGATGCCACGCATGCCCAAAGCTTATTCCAAAGCTCTGGCCCGCAGGCTGCGCAAACTGGGCGTCGTGCTTCATCTTAGCCAGGCTGTCCAGGCCGAGACGGCCGATTCGCTGACCGTCAGCGGCCAATCCGTAAAAAGTCGTACCGTAGTCTGGACGGCCGGTGTCACTAACCACCCATTCTTCGATAACAACAAGTTCCAGTTCGGCGAACGCGGCAAAGTGATGGTCGACGCTTATCTGCAAGCGGAGACAGGCGTATTCGTAATCGGTGATAACGCCGACACCGAATTCTCCGGCATGGCGCAGACGGCTATCCACGACGGTAAGTCGGTGGCGGATAATATCCAGCGTCATATCGCCGGCAAACGCATGAAGACCTACCGACCTAAGAAGCCGGCCTATGTCACTCCGGTCGGCCGCCGCTGGGCGGCTGTCCTTTGGAAGGGAATGCACTTCTACGGCTGGGTCGGATCGCTGGTCCGATCGGCCGCCGACTATGTCGGTTTCCACGATTACGAGCCTTGGCGGTTAGCCACTAAACACTGGGTCGCCGAATATGAAGACGAAGATAACTGCCCGGTCTGCGCCGGCAAAGCCTAATCTCAGCCAAATTACAGTTAATAGTCGGATTATTGATTGATGGCCAATCCCATTAGCGTATCGGTCCAAAAAATGACCGGCCTTATGGACCGTGTCAACGATCGTTTCACCAGCTACCGACTGGTCCTATATTTTCTGTTAGCGCTTTTAACCTGGGCGCTCATCGGCAGTTTTTTCAAGCGGGTCCCCTATAACTGGCATGAGATCGTATTTACGGCGGTAATTTTGTCGGCGGTGTGTTATGTCGTGAACAAAGCCGTATCGTCGTTCATGGATATCCCGACTAATCGCGAATCCTGGCTGATTTCGGCGCTTATCCTGACATTGATACTGACTCCGGTCACCGACAGGAAAAGTTTCGCCGCGGTCACGGCGGCGGGGGTCGCCGCCATGGCGTCGAAATACGTCATTACTTTGCGCAAAAGCCATATATTCAATCCGGCGGCCTTCGGCGCCTTCATCGCCGGCCGCGTCTTTGGCGTTTATCCGGCGTGGTGGGTCGGCACCAAATTCATTACGCCGTTGATAGTGGTCGGCGGCATCCTGGTGCTGCGTAAAGTCAAAAGGTTCCAGATGGCCGGCGTCTTCCTGGCGTTCTTTGTCATTTATCTTATATTTTCCAGCTCGACCGGCGGCGTCCATCTGTTGTGGCTGGAACTGATATCCACCCAGGTGCTGTTTTTCGCTATCGTGATGCTGACCGAGCCGCTGACCTCGCCGGCGACCGCCAGATTTTATATTCCCTATACGCTTCTGGTCGTCATTTTTTACTGTATAACGCGCCTTAGGCTCAGCCCTGAGGAAGCGTTGCTGGTTGGCAACGTATTCACGTTCATTTTCGCCGCCAACCGGCGTTACGAAGTCAAATTCATCAAGCGTATCAGGGAAGCCGAGGGAATTTTCAGCTACATCTTCAGTCTGCCGCCAAAGTTCAGTTTCGCGGCCGGCCAGTATATGGAACTGACGCTGGCGCAGAGAAAATCGGATTCGCGCGGCAACCGCCGATATCTTACCGTTTCGGCCGCGCCAACCGAGCCGGGCTTGATGTTCACGGTCAAAGAGCCCCAAAATCCCAGTGCTTTCAAAAGGAGACTGGCTTCACTGGCGCCAGGTGAAAAAGTTCTAGTCTCTCGCGTGGCCGGCAGTTTCACCCTACCTAAGGATAATAATAAGAAACTGGCCTTTTTGGCTGGCGGGGTAGGTATAACACCGTTTCGCAGCATGCTTAAAAGCCTGATGGATAAGAACGAGAAGCGCGATATCACCCTATTGTATTCGGCCAATTCGCCCGATGAGCTGTCTTATAAGAACCTGCTCCAAAAAGCCGCCGCTTTCGGATTCAATATCGACTATGTCACTCAAGGGCATATCGACTCACCCAAGATCCAGTCGAAAATCCGGGATTATAAACAGCGGACGTTCTATATATCCGGTCCTTACGGCTTCGTGAACGCCGCGGAAGCCAGCCTGCTGCAGTTAGGCGTGGGATACGATAACATCATCACCGACTATTTCCCTGGCTACGGCGACTAATCGTTAAAGATTATAGACGGATCTCTGAGGGGTTACGGCTCTGATTGACTATGCTTAAGCCTAATGCTTAAGTAGTGTGAAGGATACAATGACCAGAAAAAAACGCTGGACTCTGTCGATTAAGCGGAAAATGAAACTGCGCACTAAAACGCTCAAAAAATCACTTTTTTCAAAATCCGAACTACTGATATTCATTTTGGTATTCGCGGTAATCGGCGGCTACATTATCTTCAGAAGTTTCGCCGCCACTGCCGATTGCAGTTCTTACCCAACAGCGCCGTCCGGCACGGCCTCTATCAATTTATGCCCGACGGCGGTGGACCATACTCTACCGGCCAAGTTCTGGGGCTACGGTATATCCCGTTACTACTACAATGACCCGGTTCAGCCGGGTTATCAGCAGTTGTTCAAACAAGTCGCTCCCGAAGTCATCCGCGACCAGGAAGGCATGGGGCAGAATCCCGGTACGCCGACCAATCCGGATATTTTCCTGAAGAACCTGTACAGTCTGGCTCAGACCATGAAAAGCCAGGGGCTCAATTTAGGGGTCATCCTGATGATGGAATCGGGGCCGACCAGTCTGCCGTCCGGCACGTCTCCGGCTACCATCAGCAATTACGACCAGACCGGCAACCGCGGTCCAGCTAATCACGCCGCTTTAGTCAACTGGTTCATGGACGGTGGTATAGATGTTTTAGGTTACGAAGCTTATAACGAACCTGGTGGTGACTCTAATTGGTACACCCAACCCAGCGGATACACCGGACAATTATATGTCGAAGAGCGGGAGGGCTGGGCCTATATACACCAGCGGCAATTCTCTGATGCCGTTCACCAGGCGCTGAACGCCAAAGGCCGGAAGATCCAAATACTCGCGGGCGTACAAGGTACGGGAGAAGGTTATGGTGTCGACCGGGCTAAGCAGTTCTTCAGCGGCAGCGGCATCGTTTTAACCGACAGCGGCGGCTGGCCCTGGAGCACTAACAACTTAGCCAGCACCAGCAGCGGCCCGATTTTCGATGTCTATGATTTTCACCCCTATCCCGCCAGCAGCGATCCGCAGAGCGGACTCAACTCCCTGGCTTATCCGACTCTGACCTGGCAACACCAATCATCCTTATTGGCGTTCATGGAGAATACTCGCGGTTACCTGGATTCTAACGGGGGTAGTGCCAAGCAGTTAGCCTTTGACGAGGGTGGATTTGATAAAGGTACTAACGTCGATGCCCTGAGCGAAGGCGTTTACGCCGTGCTGGCCGCGCGCAACCAGGCCCACTGGAACTTGCCCTATTACACTTTATGGTCGGCCAATACCACGTCCGCCGCCGGACAAAGCATCTGGCCGCTGTTCTTAACATCCGACCATGTCAATTTCCGCAATACCATCCGCTCATCGGCGGCCCGCGATATAACCGGCAAGTTCCTGCACAACTATAAGAAACAGATGACCGGCTATAACGTGGCGACCGTCAACGGTTCGGGCATGACGCCCGGTGGCACAGACACTAACCCGGTCCAGCGCATCCAGGCCACCGCCGGCCTAAGCGCCGACGGTACCAAGATGGCCGTGCTGGCCGTCAATATGGATCTGACCAATTCCCAGCCTTTCCAGGTCAATATGGGCACGACGCCCACGGGCGCCATCACGGCGACTTATATGCTGGAGAATACTCCGGTGGGCAGTATGCCTACGACCACCATCTCCACTTCTTCCACCAGCTTTACCCGCACGCTGGAACCCGGTTCAGAGTACCTTTTCGAAATCCCGATCGGTACCCAGACATCTCCGCCCCCGACGGTATCGCTGTCGGCCAGCCCGACCACTATCACCGCCGGCGGCGGCAGTACATTAAGCTGGAACTCATCAAGCGCCACTTCCTGCACCGCCTCGGGCGCCTGGAGCGGCTCCAAAGCCACCAGCGGCAGCCAGAGCGTTTCGCCGACCACAACCAGTACGTACACGTTGGTATGTACGGGGGCCGGTGGCAGTTCCACGGTCAACGCCACGGTAACCGTCAATCAGGTATCGGCATTCCAGGTACCCCCGGCTACCACCGCCCATGTCATCGACGGCAACTTAAGCGAAGCCGATTGGAATGTAACAACTCCCATAAGCAAATTGGTCAGCGGCTCCACCAGCGACACCGGCGCGTGGGGCGCGACCTGGGACAATAACTACTTATACGTAGGCGTAAAAGTCAGTGATTCCAATCTGTCGACCGTCAGCGGTTTTACTCCTGTGAATTACTGGCACAACGACTCGGTGGAAGTCTACATCGATCCTAATGGCGACGGCGGAACGGCCTATGATACGAATGACAAACAACTGGCCCAGGTCTGGAACGACAACGGTCTATACGGTCTCGGCGCCAGTACTCCCGGAGTCCTGCACGCCTGGAAACAGATTACCGGCGGATATTCCGTGGAGATGGCCGTGCCGTGGTCCAGCCTTGGTACCACGCCGTCCAGTGGCATGAAACTGGCTTTGGACATTGGCGTCAACGACGCCGTGAACGGCAGCCGGGTCGGTCAGCTGATTTGGCACGGCACCGCTAACGATTACCAGGACCCTTCCGGATTCGGGGCAGCCGCACTGACGGGTACGCCCATCAGCTCGGTCGTCGGCGATATTAACGGCGACGGCCACGTAGACATAACCGACTTATCGATAATGTTGACGAAATACGGCACCAATGACTCCTCGGCCGATATAAACAAAGATGGCGCCGTCAATATATTGGACCTATCTATACTGTTAAGTCACTACGGCGCTTAGCCTATAGCCCTTGTCCGATTGGGCGTCCATAAACTTGACGCCCTTCTTCCCCATCACGAATACGGCCGTAGCCAGGATGTCCGCCCATATGATATCGGGTCCGGCAACTGTCACGCTTAAAAATTCGCTGGCTGGCTGGCTGGTCTTAGGGTTTATGAGGTGGGCGCCCCGTTCGTAACTGCCGCTGGTGCACACCGCCCCGCTAGAAATACTTAACGTGTTAAGTATTTTGGATTTGTCTTTCGGATCCTGGATGCCGATATTCCATTTTTTGTCGCCGTCGGATCGGGCTAGGATGTCGCCGCCGGCGCCGATGCAATAAGTCTGGTATCCCTCTTCCTCGATAACCTTCCCCGCTTCGGCGATCGCCCAGCCTTTCACGTAGCCGGAAGGATCAAAGACGCCGGCGGCCCAGGCCGAGAAATAACCGTCAGTCCTGTCCGAGGCCTCCTGGCAGGCCTTTATCACGGTTTTTAGTTCCCCGCTTAAATCATATTCGTCAATTTCACCTCTGGAAAATCTGGAAACCTCACTCTCAGGTTTATAGGTGCTGAAACGCTCATCTATCTCACGTAACCGGTCAAAGGCCGCTGTAAACACCGCTCCGTCACTACATTGGGGGATATCGATGCTTATCGGCATGCCCATTATCTGAGCTACTTTGCGCATGTTTCTATTCTAAGCCGCTTGGTCCAGCGCCGCCTGCAATGACTGCTCGTAGGCTTCGCTGGTAGTCGTGGCGCCAGACACGAAATCTATACGCGAACTTTGTCTTTGGATCGTCTCGCCTTTAAGATACGGCTCGGCGAAGGCGGTGACCTCTTTGCTATGGCCTGCCGGGCCGGGCATCTGCAGGAATTTGATATCGGTGATCTTGCCGCCGCTGACTACCGCGGCTACTTTGACGGTGCCGTAGGGCGTGAATTCCGACTGCCCGGTGAAGGTGCCGTCCTTAAGCGATCCGCTCGAAGACGTCTGGGTGGTTGACGAGGTCGTATTGTCTGACTGGACCGAACCGGAATTGGAGCTTGGCATATTGGCGGCCGCCGCCGTGCCGCCGGTAGGCGTGGACAGCTGAGCGCCGTCATCAGGATGCCTGGCGACCAGGCCCAGGACTCCGATGATCGCTACCGCCATGACTATGACTATGCTTTTCTTCATGCAAGTACCAGTTTACCAGCCGCCATCTGAGATTAGCCTTAGAAAACTCAAAAAATATTGGCTATTTATTATCGAAAAAGTCCGCGTCATTGAGCTCCGGCGGAAGAAAGCCCTTATGGTGTTTGAAGTCGGCTTTCCACTTGTAGTTCTGGCCGTAGCCTAAGTCTTTCATCAATTTGGTGGGCGCGTTGCGCAGCTGCAGCGGCACCGGCAGGTCCGGGTAGTCGCGGGCGGCGGACAGCGCCTGGTTCATGGCGTCGGCGGTTTCGCGTGATTTAGGCGCTTTGGCCAGAACGCTGGCGCAGTGGAACAGGTTGTACTGGCATTCGGGCATGCCGATGCGTTCCACCGCTAAAAATGTCGAAACCGCCAGGTTCAGCGCCGCCGGCGCCGCCAGACCGATGTCTTCGCTGGCGAAAATCACCATCCGCCGGGCGATGAACTTAGGATCCTCGCCAGCCTGCAGCATCCGAGCCATGTAATAAAGCGCCGCCGTCGGCTGGCTGCCGCGCAGGCTTTTTATAAAGGCGCTTATCACGTTGTAGTGGTTCTCGCCTTTTTTGTCGTAACCCGGCACCTTTTTCTGAGCCGCCGACAGTATGATGTCCTCGCTAATCACCTTGTCTGTCAGTCCGGCGGCCAATTCCAGGTTGCCAAGCGCGACGCGGGCGTCCCCGCCGGATAGCTCGGCTAGCAGCTCGATGCTAGCCTTAGGCAGCCTTTTGGATGTCAGTTTCATCTGTTTGGCGGCCCGTTTCAAAATCTCTTCGATCTCGGCTTTGGTCAGCGGTTCCAGCACCACTACCCGGCTCCGGCTCAGCAGCGGCGATATCACTTCAAAACTTGGATTCTCCGTGGTAGCGCCTATCAAAGTCAGCAGACCGGATTCCACGTGCGGCAAAAAAGCGTCCTGCTGGGCTTTGTTAAAGCGGTGGATCTCGTCTACGAACAAGATCGTCCGGCGCGGCGCCTGGGTGGTATTGCCCTGTTCATTCGCTTTAGCCCGTTCCACTACCTTAGTCACGTCGGCTTTGCCGGCGGTTACGGCGGAAAGTTCAATGAAGTCGGCGTCCAGCTCGTTGGCGACTATCCTGGCCAGCGTGGTCTTGCCGCTGCCCGGCGGCCCCCAGAAAATCAGATTAAACGGCTTGCCGGCCGCCGTCAGTTCGCGCAGCAACTTGCCTTCGCCCAGTACGTGCTCCTGGCCCACTACCTGGTCCAGTTTTCGCGGTCGCATCCGCTCCGCCAAAGGTTTATCCAAGCTTTCCATCTATATATAAGTATAGGCTTATGTTCACCTTAAAGCATGAGCATAGTATCCTAGTTGTAAGATGAGGTTCGTCGCCAGACTCAAAATACCCAAGGTTTCCATCCCTTTATTAATAGCTATTTTAGTGATTGCCGCTGTCGCCACGGCCATACGCAACCTTAATTCACCGGCCCAAGGGACGATCACTACTCCTATCAGCGATACCTCAGCCAGCCAAATCAAGTCCAGGCCGGCGTACAAGACCTACTCCGATCCGGTTGTCAGCTTCAACTATCCGTCCATATATGACGCCGAGGCCGGACAGAAGAGCAGCGGCTATCTGGACGTCATAGAACTCCGCAAGACCCAGCAGCGCACCGAGTTCGCGTCCATCGGCGTCTACCCTGGATCGCTGGCCAACGAATCCGGTATAAATTACCGCCGCGTCCATCCGGAACTTTATAAACTAGCGCCGACGAGCGACGGCTCCGTACTATATTCCAAGACTGATTCCACCGAATACACCGGTTTCTGGCAAAAAGGTCCGGACGTGGTGACGATCAGTTTCACTTCGGTCGGAGCTCACGATTTTACCGCCGATTACAAGATGGTGGCAGATAGTCTGAAGCTTAAGCAGTGATATACTAATCCCCATATGGCTAGGGGTAGGTTAAAGGGGATTTTCTTATTAATAGGCGTAACCCTGGCGATGGTCGCCGGCGGCGCCACCGTTTTGGCGGCCCTGCCCTCTACGACCAACTACGAACTCAACAGTTACGGTTTTGGCAGCGGCGGCACGTCCAATTCCAGTACCGGTAATTATTCGCTAGAGGGTATCACTGGTGAAATCAGCAGCCAGGCCGATTCCACCACGACGTACACTCTGAAGCCCGGGTATGTAGAGACCCAACAGGCTAATGTACCGAAAGTTACTCTGTCTAACCCGAGCAATTATTATGATAAGTTGTTGTTCGTCCTGGATCAGCAGGGCAACCCCACCGACGCGCTGTATGCTCTGCAGGTCTGTGTCGGCGCGGACTGGGTAGCCGGATCATGCGGTACCACGACATTGTATGTAAAAAGCGACCATACCTTAGGTTCGACGCTTAACATCACTGACTATCAGACGTATTCATCCTGGGGTTCCGGCAGCGGTAATACTATTATCGGACTTACTCCAGGGACGACTTATTATATAAGAGCCAAAGCCACCCAAGGAAAATTCACCGAAAGCGCTTATGGCCCGTCCAGCAACGCTACTACTTCTTCGCAATCAATAAGCTTCTGTCTATTCGCCGGAGCAAGTTGCGGCAGCGGTAGTACCACATCTTTCAGCGGTCTGGTGGCCGGTAGCGCGTCCGCCAGTAGCCCTAACCTGGGGCTGACTTTCTCTACCAATGCTGATTCCGGTGGTAGCGTCTATATCTATTCCACTGGCAAATTACAAAGCGTCGCCCATCCGGCGGGAATTATAAATTCCGCGACGGCAGATTTAAGCCTAAGCGGTGTAACTTCCGGTTATGGCGCACGGGTAACATCCGCGCCATCTTTTACCATTACGCCAATCTATGCTGGCTCTGGGAATAATGTAGGGATAATATCTACCACTATTAACACAATGCTGGACTCGGCTTCGCCTATAAACAGCTCGGCGACTATTCAACTACAAGCTAAGGCCAGCAACACTACTCCGGCGGCCACAGATTACGCCGATACCGCGACCGTCATAGCCGCCGCCCGTTTCTAACCTGTGGGTAACTGACCGTTTTTAATTTGACAAACCCTTATAAGCTCAAGCAAAATAGTGTTTAGGAGAATAAAAACCAAAACCTCATGAGAAACCTAACCTCTAATTACACCCGCTGGAAGGCTGGACTAGCACTTTTTCTTATTATTATTGCCGCACAGACATTAATCCTGTTCCCAAAAACGAACGCAGCTTCTTTATCTAGCGCTTATCTAAGGCTTAATCGATTAGCCCAGGCTCAAACCACTAAGGGTAGATTGGTGTTTAAAGCAAATAATGGTGGCGCTACTTCTCTCACGATCGATATGAATGGAGCGGACTCTACGACATGGTCGGGACAGTCTGGCTCGGTGCATGCCGGTGTAATGGCTAAAGATGTAGCGACATGTGCGACTGAACTCTCAGTTACAGGACTCCCTGGCGGCACGCTTGCTGTCTCAGGGGCTTCCGGACATACAATTACCATCACTAATATTACCGCTCTAATCGGCGGGACAACTTATTGCATCGATTTCACGGATGCGGATGCATTCACGACACCGACCACTGGAACATATCATCCGACAATAACGGAAAGTGGTGGTGCCACTGACACGACAACGATTGCGACGAACATCATTGGTGCGAACGCTGACCAGGTAACCGTCTCGGCAAGCGTTAGCCCGAGTTTCAGCTTCAGTCTTGCTGCAAACTCAAAGTCCTTTGCTTCTCCACTTAGCGCAGGCGGAGCAAGCTCAACAACAGCACTTAACGCCACCGTAAGTACAAACGCAGCCTCGGGCTGGCAGATGTGGGCAGCCGACCTGGGAGCGAGTCCGGGCTTACATTCCGTTATCGCCAGTAAAACCATCGCATACAGTCCTTCCGCTGGTTCTGCTGGAGCGACGCTATCAACAGGTGTAGAAGGATATAACGTAGGCAACAATGCGATATCAGGCACGACATGCGGCACGCCAACTTATGGGAACTTCTTCAATGGTGCTGTTTCAACTAAGGGTAGCGGTCTTGACGGCACTATGAGAAACGTAGTGAATGTCACAGGTGCTGCTGACACCTGTAGTGTGCCCTTCGTATTTAACGGCTCAATTTCCAATACCACACCTGCCGCTACCGACTACTCATCAACTATGACCGTAGTCGCCGCCGGAAATTTCTAAAACCTGAGATTTGTCTCAACTCAACCCGAGCAAACCAACTCGGGTTTTTTGTTTGGACACATAGGATTAAAACAAACAAGTTGACACTACCCACTTTAAAAAATAGCATTAGAGCAATTATTTAAGGAGGCCTTTATGCGATTATATGCAAAAGTGCTGGTAATGTTTGTACTCAGTTTTGCCTTAGGCTTATTACCTTTAAACAAGGTTTTAGCAGAAACTCAACTTGAAGCAACGGTACAACTTGGTTATGTAAGCATATATGGAAATGGTGCTCATGAAATTACAGTAGATAGCACAAGAGGTTATATCTATGCACTTGATCCGAGTTCTAGAAGCGACAGCCATTATCTTTGGATGGTAGATGAATCAACAAAACAGGTAGTGAATTCAATTCGATTAGGGAACTATCAAGATAATGGATATCCCCTCGGAAGTCTTGCAGTAAACCCCGATACCCATAAGCTGTATGTTGCTGACTGGGCAGAAGATAAAGTAATTGTTTTAGATAGTATCAGTTTAAATATATTAAGTACCGTTCAATTAGCATCAAGTTCGAGGCCCTATGGTGTTGCAATTAGTAGAGATCAGGACCGTATTTTTGTGGGTGAAGCGAATGGCTTCAATGTTGATGTAATAGATGGCTCTACGGACCATCTTATATCAGTAATACAAACTGCGGCAGACGGTCAACCAGCATTTCAGCCATACGGCCTCGGAATAGACGACGGGCTCCACAAGCTATACGTAACCAATGGTAGTAATAACGGTTTTAACAATTTCGATCTAATGATTGTTAACACGGAGACAAACAGCATTATAAACACAGTGACAATGGATAATATAACAAGCGGAGGTGGTCAACTTAGCAAGATTGCAGTAAACCCAAATAATCATAAAGTATACATATCCGCAAATACAAACTATGGGCCTGGGAATGGTATTGGAGTTGTGGATGGTCAATCTGATAGACAAATAGATTCTATAAATATTGGGCAGCCAACTCATGATATTGGTGTAGACCCAAATACAAATAATGTCTATGTATATACCTATGCAACCCTGCCATTACAGTTAGTGAAGATCGACAGTAATTCAGACACGATTACAGAATTGAAGAGTCTAGACGAAAATGATGGAACACCTTCCGCTCTGTCAATTGATACGATTACAAATACTGTCATTCTTGGAAGAGGAGCTGATCCTTCAGGTTATGCCAACCTAGATCTTTTCGCAGAAAACGCCATACCTAATGCTCCCATCAATCTTACTGCACTCTCTCCTACTCAAAGTCCCGTTTTAAATTGGCAGCCGGTTGTAGATGCTAGTTCCTATAATATTTATCGTGATGGCACAGCAATCTCAAACACAGCAAGCACTAACTATACAGACGCAACAGTATCTGACGGAAATCATTCGTACTATATTACATCGGTTAATCCTGATGGAGAAAGTAATTCAAGTAATTCAATTAGTGTATTAGTAGATAAGACAAATCCAACGATTACATATACTATCTCCCCCTCTCCGAACATAGATAGCTGGAATCTCGGCAACACTACAGTGACGTTTAATTGCAGTGATACAGGTTCCGGAGTTGCAAGCTGCTCAAGCCCGGTGACATTAACTACCGAAGAGAGCAATCAAACAGTTACCGGTACAGCGACCGATAATGTAGGCAACACTGCTTCCGTTACCGGGACGGTCAATATAGACAAGACAGCTCCAGTAGTTAACAACCTAAACTGGAGCGCTAACCCGATACAGCAAGGTCAGAATACGACACTGATGGCTAATGTGACGGATGGATTAAGTGGTGTTAAGTCAGTCAGTTATACGCTCAACGGTGGTTCTCCGCAATCAATGACATACGATCCGATATCCGGCAACTGGATAGCTACCTTTGGTTCCAATCTAGCCGTGAACACCTACAATGTGGTCGTAACTGCGACTGACACAGCTGGTAATAACAGCACTGGCAAGACGGATGTTCTGGCTGTATACACTACGGCTAATGGATACGTTACAGGGCACGCCAAGATGTCACCGACGGCCACGGATACAATGCCTATAGCACTAGATACATCCAATCATCCGGCTCAGTTAGTCTTAGGCTTTACCAATGTGACTGCTCCGACATCTGGCAGCTTTGACATGGACTATTCCATCAAGAACAACCAAAACGAATTCAGCCTGTCCAGCACTTCCATCAACTGGGTAATCGTCCAAGATGCCAGTCACGCCAGCATATTAGGACACGCTGATATGACTAAGTATGTAAATGGAGTAAAGGCTGTCACTACCAACGTGACTGTAAGATTCGATATAACGCTAGGTTCTGGCACCACGCCGAGTTATGTCAACATAAAGCTATTCAACCCGGGAGATGATCCTAACACGGCAACACCTGCCTATGTCATCAGTGATGACGTGGACGCTAATGGGTCGAACTTGATCATACATCCGTAACGTTCGATTGCACTCTTAATCTAGGGTAGAATAGTGGGAGCATGAGGGTTAACAAACACGCGCTGTTGCTATTAGTAGCCGGTTTTTTATCGCCTCTATTCTCTATCGCACCAGCCCTGGCCGCCCAATCCCCCACCGAGGGCATAAGTCTTCAGATATCTCCCCTGCCTATCCAGTTGAACGCTAAGCCGGGAGCGATGGTCAGTACGGATCTTAGGGTACGCAACGCCGGGACTCAGGACGAGCAGCTGCAGGTCAAGCTGCTTAAAGTCAGCGCTGACGATCAAGGCAACGTGCACCTGACCAACCCGGGGCCTAGCGACGAGTTCGTCAATTGGGTGCATTTTAGCAAAACCGTGTTCGATGCTCCTCCGGGCGAGTGGCAGACCATTAATATGACGGTAGCTTTGCCAAAGACAGCCGCCTTTGGCTACTACTTCGCCGTGGAGTACTTACGGGCCAATGCCGATCCCAGCCAGCCTGGAAAGGCCGTGACCCGGGGAGCGGTGGCTACTTTCATACTGCTTAACGCCGACGCTCCGGGAGCCAAACGCCAGGCCGACGTAGTAAGCTTCAGCGCGGATAAGAAAAGCTATGAGTTCCTGCCGGCCACCTTCACGGTCAAGGTCCGCTCTACCGGCAACGTCCATGTGGCGCCACACGGCAATATCTTCATCTTAAAAGGCAAGAAACAGATCGGTTCCATAGACATCAACTCGGCCGAGGGCAACGTACTGCCCGGCTCGGCCAGATTCTTCCAAGCTTCCTGGGATGACGGCTTTCCGGTGTATGTAGCCAAATACAATGGCGACAGTCCGGTAGTGGATAAGAACGGCAAGCCGGAGTACTCGCTGAAGTGGGACTTTTCTCATGCCAACAGATTAAGGTTCGGTCATTACACTGCTCACCTGGTGATGGTCTATGACAACGGACAGCGGGACGTGCCGATGGAAGCCTATGTATCCTTCTGGGTGGTGCCGTGGCGGGTGATCGGCATCCTGTTGCTGGTGGCGTTGTTCGTCGGAATCGGACTATGGTCGACATTTAAAAAGTGGGCCGGCTTGTTCCGCCGCGTCAAACATAGCCGGAGCAAAAGTGAAGATAAGTCCTAAAGTCATTCTGATAGCCGCTTTACTAGCAACTTCTATTTGGCTGCCCAAAGCCAGCGCGGCCAGCAGCCAGGTTCAGGTCAAACCACCAACCGGCGTGACTATTTCGCCGGCCTTTCAGCAGGCCAGTATTTTAGCCACCGAACAGC
>Ga0105238_10002999_pt1 | contig 16858 bp, 16 predicted proteins | sample KBSC34metaG_FD_81526 | JGI IMG/M metagenome (GOLD analysis project Ga0105238, IMG submission 81526) | Corn rhizosphere microbial communities from Kellogg Biological Station, Michigan, USA - KBS C3-4 metaG | ecosystem: Host-associated > Plants > Roots > Rhizosphere > Soil | place: Michigan, USA... | reverse complement strand
GTTCGTGAGGTGGTTGGATCGCTGCAGCACGGCCCGAACTCTGGCTCTAGGAGCTTGTGTGGGTCTAACATTGTTAACCAAACTGTCAGCGGTTGCTTTTCTACCAGTGTGCTTTTCCGTTGCGGCATTTGTTCACCGGCGGCCCCAAGCTGAGTTTGTTCCGTTTCGTACTTTTATCTTCAATGTCGGCCTGGTTGTCTTGCTGGCAGGAAATGTCGTTTGGGCTGGCTACCGGTTTTCTGTGGGGCCAATTGATGGGCTAGAGGTTGAATGGGATGGCGGTGAGGTAGTTCTCGAGCGAATTGAGAAGACCAGCGAAATGCTTGAATGGCTGATGCATGTTCCTGTACCAGCACCGGAGTTCGCGCGGGGTCTGCTGGTTCTTGCTGGCAAAAACGAAGCAGGGCATACACCTTACTTCATGGGGGCCGCCAGCGGCCAAGCAAATCTGGCGTTCTTTCCAGTTGTTGTATTTATTAAACTCCCGATTTCGTTTGCCTGCCTTTTTGGTGTCAGTGTCCTGATTGCACTGCGCCATGGTCTTCCGCGAAATGCGGGCGTGCCGATCGCCTGTTTAATCGCGATTCTAGGACTTGCCATGGCCGGCAAAATCAATCTCGGAGTCCGGCATGTTCTTCCTCTCTTCCCTCTGCTCGCGATCGTTATTTCGCTCGGAATCTCTCGGGTGTGGCAGGGTTCCAACGGCCATTTCGAATCGACACTCCCGAATTGCGTTGTTTGGCCCGCGAGTCGTCTGCCGCGTGCGTGTGTAATAGTTCTTGTATCATTGGGTGTTGCAGAATCGATGTGTGCGCATCCAGATTACCTTGCCTACTTTAATGCGTGTGCGGGGGCGAATCCAGAGTATTATGTTGTAGATAGCGACTTGGATTGGGGGCAAGATCTGGAGCGGCTTGCGCTCGAATTGCGTCGGAGGAATATCTCTCGCGTTTATCTGGCCTATTTTGGAACGGCCGACATACGCAAGCATGGATTGCCGGAGTGCGTTGTGTTGGAGCCTGGCATGCGAGTGCAAGGTTATGTGGCAATTAGTATGTCACTCAGTAAAGAGGAGGTGGGATACGAGTGGCTGAACGAGCATAGGAGCGTGACTAAGATAGGCAAGTCTATCATTCTGTACAATTGTGTAGAGTGAATGAGAAGCGTTGCGCAGGCGGCAAGCCACTGCACGTGAGGAGGCGGCGATGGGTTGCTGAAGAGGCTATTAGTGTGAGTTGCGTCTGCTGAGTTCCAGCAAGGGTTGTTGCCCAGTTGCATTTAGTCTGCGCTCCGGCGCGGCACGACATCCAGCGGTACTTCGATTTTGCCGACGCAATCCCCGAGGTTGTTGATCAATCTGATTTCAACTTGCAGTGCTCCCACAAAGTCAGGCTCTTTTGTGGCATCGTATGAAAGGCAGATCAAGGCTTTTTCGGACGCCTCTAGTTGCGATACCGAGATGTGAGCTTCGAGACAATCACAGGTTGTCTCCAGCTTCGCGATTTGAATTGTCTGATCGCTTCGGTTCCGAATCCATTGGCTGAATTTCTGGAACTCACCCTGCTCTATGACTCCAAGGTCAATTCTGGCTTGGATGGGAAAAGTTGCCGTTTCTGTCCGTGAATTAGACTCTCGGGTCGACACAACCGTGCCACAGCCAATGAATGATTGCGCGGTGATCATGAAAATCATCAAGAGTCGACGGCGAATTGCCAGCGGTAGACACTTGCAAATAGGGTGAGGTTGTCCAAGCATAGTCTCGAGTCCGACCTAAAGATGACGGCGGCGAGTTGCATCCAATCGACGCCTGTGTGGCGGTTCGCGCCGCTATCGTTGATTTGGAAGATGGGGCAATCAGTACCCGCTCGTTCGGGACCTGGTGTGGCCCGACGGCGCAGCCGGTCGCAGTATTTGTCGCTCGGCACGCTGAATTAGGGAGGTGAACTTATTTCGCCTCCGGCTCGAGTGCTGAGCGCCCGATACAAAGTGTGGTCGACATTCTCACTGACAAACCTAACTGAGCCGTCGGCGATCAGAAAGTTGGCACCTTGCGCATGCATGCTGCGAAAAGAGATGACGTTTTGCCATTCGAACGGAATCGGCGGATTGAAAAACGTGTTGAGAGGTGCGGCGCAGCTGGCATAATCCGAATTTGACCAAAATGCGGCCGATCGCCAGTTTTGCGATGAGATGTCTTCGCCGACCATCAGGGTGGATGTCAGTCCATCCGTGATGTCACGCAGGTGGACGGGCGTTTGGTAGTCAACGCGCCAGAACAGGCCGTTGCAACCGCCCACCATATGACAATCGGGCATTGTTCCATCAAAAATACTCGCCGTACCGCCAATTTGAGTGTCTCCAATGACACCTTTGTAACTTGTGACCGCTACTGGAATTCCCACCCATTCACTTTGGTTGAGTGACGTACCGGCGGCTGACGGATCGGAAGGGCAATGCAAGACGGGAAGATTCGTCTTCATCAGAGTCTGGCAGGTGGGTTGGGCGAATCCGCTGCCGCTGAAGAAATTCCCGTCGAAACACTGTTGAAATGAACTGAAGAGTGGTTGCTGATCGAGCTGCGGGAGGACACTTACGATCCAGCCTTTTCCGCTTCGTTGTGCGGCGGGCGTTGGTCCATCCGGCCAGGGGCCGATGCTGATTGGAAGCGTCTGGAATGTGTCATGGTAATTATGCAGTGCCAAGCCAAGTTGTCGGAGCTGATTGCCGCATTGCATTCTGCGGCTTGCTTGTCGAGCCTGTTGCACCGCTGGAAGCAAGAGGGCGATCAAAACGGCAATGACCGTGATCGCCACCAGCAGTTCAATTATGGTGAATCCATTTCGTGTTCGTTCGGAGTCACGCGGCTGATTGACTGAACTATTCATCCGAGCACCTCTACCTTCGAAGAATCGAAAACAGATAAGTGAGTGGCATCTAAAACTTAGAATAGACGGTAACCTGCGGCATTGCCCGCCGGAACTGTTCTACCGCCGATTTTGTGACATTCGTTCCGCGAACTCCAAGTTCCTTTAAATGGGTAAGGTGCTTGACTTTCGAAAACACGTCATCTGTCACTTTTGTGTCGTCAAGCCACACAGATTGTAGTAAATCCAATTCTGAAATCACAATCAGACACCCGTCGCCCACCTGCGTCGAGTTGAGCCCCAGGCTGCGAAGGTTCTTGAGGTCGGCCAATTGGCGGACACCTGAGTCGGAGATCTTCGTCTTGTAAAGCGCAAGGCTTTCCAGCTCCGTCAGACTGGCAAGATGTTTCAGTCCTTCATCGGTAATTCGTGTTCCTTCAAGCTGCAGGTGCTTCATTCGAGGGAGGTCCCCTAAATAGGGCAGGCCAGCATCGCCGAATTCTGAATAACCAACCTGTACTGTCGTGATATTCTTGTTCGCGTCAAATTCAAATTCTGCCCCAAGCTGCCTCAACGCGGCTCCGCTCGCCTTTTCGTCAGGGCTAAAGACTTCGTCAGAGTGGCAACCGACGAGCGCACAAATGGCGACGGCGGACAACAGAAGGATATGGTGATTCAATCGATGCAGCTTACTCACCATTTTATCCACTCGAGCGCTGAGATCCGCGTGTTTTGTGTGATTCTTGATTGAAAGCGATGTGTTTCGAACGGGCCGCAAGATGCGTCGGTGCTAATAGAACCAATACCAATTTGCAAACAATGCCGAGTAGCTCATGAGCAGCGAACAGGAGAGGAGTGCCAGGGAGATGGCGAAAATGCGATTCATATTCTGCAGCATCTTTCCCATAACGATGTAAGCGGGAAGTACCGCTGAAGAATAACGCGCGAACGAAGCCATGCAATTGTAGCCGTGAGAAAGGTACGGAATGAAAAGCAGGCAGGCTGAGAGAAGTAGCTCCGATCGAGTGAGCCAGCCACGACTCCATCCGAAGCAGATGAGCGCGGCTGTGAAGAAGAAATATATTGGATTCGCGAACCAAAGGTTCAAGACAACGGACGATTTTGGTGGCTTTCCACCCCAGTAGCAGCGGGTACATTCCGGATCATAGACATCTCTCAGAGGTTGCAGAGTCAATTCTTTGTTAAGCCGTACTTCAGCTGAAGGAACTTCCCGCATTTGCCATGTACTCTGGACTTTGACGAATGCAAGCGGCTCTCCGAAGGCAATGGACTGATAGAGGATAAAGGCGATGAGACCCCACACTGCCAATGGCATCCACAAAAACGTGCGCCAATCTCCCGAATCCCGCCAGCGATAGAAGGCCTCAACGAGCAAAACCGGAACCAGCGCAACGCCCACACTGCGAACGGCGGTCGACGCGCCGGACACGAGACAGCATTTCCAGAATGCCGATTTACCTTCAATGAGGTGCAACGTGAGAAGGATGCCGAGCGCGAACATTGATTCGGTATAAGCCATTCGAAACCAAAAGGTTGTGGGAAAGAGTGCGAATGCGAGTAGTACTTGCAAAATGGGCTCGGTTGGGCCAATTCCCTGATCGCGAGCAGGGTTTACAGGTGGCTGTCGTTTCGGCTGATGTTGGCTTTGGGGCGATGCGCGAGGGGGACGTCTCAGCGCCAGGTACCGACTCCAAATGATGAAGGTCAACGCCAGGCAGGCATGCGACACAAGCAACAAGGACGCACGTACCGGAATGCCGCTGAGAAAGGATACAGTTGAGGCCGCTAACGGAAATGCGGGGAAAAACGCAATTGAGGTTTGTTTCCCCGGGTGATACTGATAACCGGTTGCGGCAATTTTTTCATACCAGTAGGCATCCCACGCAAAAAAGCCGTCGGATGGGACGTGTTTTGTCCGAGAATACTGATGTTCGGTACAGAGTTCCAGCATGTCATGAGCAAGATAGACTGCGTCAACGACCAGAACGGTGGACAGGGCATAGATCGTCAGGGCCAATCGTTTAGAAACGGGTATTTCTGAATTCATCTAAGATTCCGCAATGCTCTCGACGTCCACCAACTCATTGAGAGTCGACTATACAGTCTTATGGATGGCTTCTGCAGTCACCACATATTGAGCGCCCATTGGGATTCGGCCTAGCCAGGCCTCTAGGAACTTCAGTCCCTTCCAACGGGGAGGGAAAAACAGCAGATAGTTCGTCGACACGATTTCCAGCTTGGCTTCCAAAACGCGCAAGCGGGTCTCCCTCGCACTCAGCAAGATGGCGTTGCGATCGATTTCAGTGCTTCTAACAACGATTTGCGTCAGCGGATTCCATGGATTGTGCTCGAACACGAACAACTTTCCGCCCGGGGCCAGCACGCGGGAAATCTCTTTGAGCAACGCGGCTCTGTCAGTTGGTGCGACATGGTGAAATACTGCGCACGCGATGACCAAATCGAACGATTGGTCGTCGTATGGCAAACGTCCGTCTTCAATAAGGTTCAGCGGTGGCGGGTCGGCATTAGCCCAGGTGCGCGCAGCCTCGGAGAGCATGGCCCCCGAGATATCGCATCCTGACATCGAACCGGAGAATCCATGTGACCGCAAGCATTTCAGAAAAGAGCCGCTGCCGCAGCCCACGTCCAGAAGTCGCGGCGCTGTGGGTGAGGTCATGGCATTGCCAGAGTCAACCAATTGCTTCAATAGCCAGGTCACTTTGGGCTCAAGATAGTCCGCTGCGCTCTGTCCCGCCAATCGTTTAAGCGGATGGCCCATGCCGGCATCGTAGCCGTCCGCGTATTGATCGAATTCGGCTTGGGCACTGTTCAACGATAAGAGGTCTTGGGTACCTGGACGTTGATTACGACGGTCGTTGTGCTGGCGGCTCACCATGATTCTCCTGTGACGCAATGTCCTGCACAATGTACAACGGCCGCTGCTTCGATTCTTCGTAGATGCGACCTACATATTCGCCAAGAATTGCCTGGTTAATCAGTATGCACACTCCAAAAGCCACGACAGCCGTCACAACACTTAACCAGCCAGGCTCCAATCGTGCGCTAAAGAAAAGTACCGCAATCGCCACATAGGTCAGATAAGCGAGAAACGGTAAGGATAGTGTAATTGCACAATAATAGGCGAGGCGGAGCGGAGCCCGACTGAATGACACGATAGCGTCTGCAGCGAGCCGCACCATCTTTCTCAGCGGATATTTGGTCGTCCCCGCGACTCTGGCCCGACGGTGGTAGGTCACTTCTGCAGTGTTGAATCCAATCCACCCGACCATGCCTCGCAAAAAGCGATGATGCTCTTCGAGCTTCAATAGGGCGTCTAGACTTCTGCGACTCATCAATCGGAAATCTCCAACGTCTGCCCGAATGTGATCGGCGCCCAGCGATCGGACCAGGCGATAGAACAACTTGGCAGTCCACAGTTTGAATGCGGATTCCCCGTCACGCTCAAGTCGAACGGCATAGACGACGTCGGCCCCCTCTCGCCATTTCTGGACCATGTCCGGAATGAGTTCAGGTGGGTCCTGCAGGTCGGCGTCCAGGCAGGCAATCGCATCGCCCGCTGCAAATGCATAGCCGCAACTTAACGCTGATTGGTGTCCAAAATTTCGTGACAGGCGGATGACGCGAATCCTTCGATCTTCCGCAGTCGCTTCTTGTAGCATCTTCCACGTCAGATCGCTGCTACCGTCATCGACAAAGATGATTTCGGTGTCACATAGCAACTCTTGTTGAAGGTTGTCGGCGAGGTCGACGAGCCGTTCCTTCAGAGCGGGGAAGACTGCTTCCTCGTTGTAACATGGGACGACGATCGATAACAAATCGTTTGGCGACTGCTGCTGGTTCGTTGACTCCAGTACATCACTTTGCTGGTTGAAAGTTGTCTGGGAGTCGAATCGGGATTGATGGCGAATTTCGAATGTTGCCGCTCTCGTGTGCCGTAACCGGTGATCGCTTGAAGTCTCGACGTCTCGGGATGGTGCGTTCATTATGGGCACTTCCATGGCGTTAATGAGGATCGTCAAAGCAAACTACATGGTTGATGATCTGGCGTGTTGTTCTTTTTGATTCAATCGCGCCTGTGAACTGTCGACGATTTGAGGTCGTTGGGCGTGATACTGTGGCAATTCCGAATGGGCGCTGACGTCTGCCGATGTGTGATGCAAATCCATGTTGTTTTATGAGTTGAGGGCAGTCTAGTGAAACACTGGCTGAACGTCATTTGTGCAAATTTCGTGATCAATTGCAAGCGACTGTTGAAAGGTGCTCTATGATTTCTTTGAAATGCAGCATTGTCCCCCGCGGATGTGATGAGGTTTGAAAATGACACGGCTACTGGAATGTTGCCGGTTCGACGCTCACAGTGCCGCTTCACGGATTGCAGTGAATGACCTGATTTTTCCTAAAGTCCGACGCAACCTCGCTTATGACTGATCAGATGGGTTGCCGGTGGAATCCGAATGAGATGACAGTGCAGGACAATTTGGGGTTCGGCTCTCTAATCTGACGCAACGGCCGGAGTATGGCGCTCACACGTGTTCGCGCCCATGTTGTTGATCGTTGGCGCGGTCTCGAATTGATTGCGTCAGAAGTTTTTACTCGACGGATTTCGGTATACGGAAGATAAGAATGGATTTCCCGACACGCTCGATCGGCTCATGTTCCTCAAGCCAGGAATACTGGTCGTATGGTGGCTCTCGCCGTCCGAGCTTCAGTCGATTGAAACTGATGGCCACCCAACCGTCGACGCGTTGATTGGGTTTCAACAGATGCCAGGACGGAGGATCAAACTGGTCGAGATCGATATATCCTGACAAGATGGCGACACCAACGTTTTCTGCTCCCAGCTTCTTCAAGGCCGCAACCATTCGGCCTTGGTCTTGTCCCCAATCCAAATCGCTGTCAGCAACGAAGCGTTCGGGCTGTCCTCGAACAAGCTCATTAAAATAGGGGAGATAGTCGGGGTGCGCATTGGCTGATGAGACGGTTTCCCAGCCCAGCAAACCCACTGTTGCAATTGCACCCCAGTGCGATCGGCCACCCAGTTTCCACAACCTCAGGCAACCCATTCCAGCGATAACTGCCAGCAAGGGGTAGATTGCCAAAATCTGTCGAACTCCATTATTGACACTCGACAGCATTCCGACACTCAGTATCGCCAGCGAACCGAGGAGCGGAGCGAGAATACGGAAATGTTGTGAATGGCTCCAACCTCTTTCCTGACACGGAATGCTACCAATCAAGGTGAGAATGATGAACGCAATCGGCGTCTTAACCAACAGGCGCAGAGGATAAAGATACCACGATCCGTGCGTGCGGACGTCGCCTAATACATAGCACAGATGGCCTTCCTGATCGCGCCGTTGAAGCTGTAGAAGGCCATCGAAAAACTCGGGTGCTGGAATGGGCACAGTCTTGATGAAAGCCAAGGAAAGGTCATGAAGAACTCCTTCGTGGCCAAGGATATTATTGAGGAAATCCATTGACCGGTGATTGACTGCACCGATCGAATGAAAAGAGCATGCGTACCCGATCCAAATGACATATCCGCAGACCATCAAAACGACACACGACGGCCTCAAGTAACCGATGCTCGATTCCACTCTGCTTTGCGCAGTTCTTGCCACCACTGCAGTTGCGATCACGAAAAAAAGCATTGCAAAACTCAAGAAACCAAAGGCAGAAAACTTGGAGAGCAATGCCAAGCCAATCGCTGCTCCAGCCAATACACTTTTCGAGTAAGTTCGATTTTCGAGCCAGAGCCACAAAGAAAGAAACGCAGCACAGGTAAACGCAGCGCATGACATATCTAGTGTTGCCACTGCTGCATGGCCGAGAATTGTTGGTAAGGTTGTGAAGAGAAATACCGAGATCAATGCTCCAAGGCTGCCGCCGCAATAATAGGCCCAAATGCCAACTGCGAACGACGCAACCGCGAAAGGCACCAGGTTTCCGATTCTTGCGAGTGAGATAATCTTCTGAAATGACGGTTGAGATCGAAATAGTTCGCGTCCTTCGGTCCGGAGATCACTGCGCCCGACACTTCTGATGCCGTAAGCGTACGGGAGCGCGGCGCTCAGCACTCGCGCTAGTGGCGGATGCAGTGTTTCCAGCGAGTAAGTTCCGCGATCGATCAATTCCATGCCCGCCGCCACTGTGATCGGTTCATCAAATGTCGGCGCGTAGATGGTATGGCAAAACAAAACTCGACCGATTGCAATCAAAACCATTGACAACGCCAAAGACCATTGCAGAACTTGTCGAATTCGTCGGTTCAATTGCATTCTCGTTTCCTGCTGCCAGGCGGAACATTTCGCTGCGCAATCCTGTCGCTGACCAGTTCCGAATTGGTTGCGTGCGGTCATTGCAAGGCGTTGCGTTGTTTAAACGTCGACAGCCCGTTGAAAAATTCCTGCGGCTTCACAGCCCTGGTATGCTGAGCGGCTCTCAATCGAAGATCGTATCCAAAGGTGTGCACGGTGTCGTTGGAAAAGGGCTGGTCAGAGGATCAAATGGAAATCTGGCGGGCTCGAGCCAGTTCCACTCAGTTGGAACTGCGGCAGCGACTTGAAGTCGGAACAGAGTTGAGTCTGCCCTTGTCGCCGCTTGGTGTTCACTTGATGACCGGCGACCTCTGTTGCCCAGCCTGCCGGTCGATGGAGAATGCGAAGACTGGACGTTGCCGAAAGCGCATCCTAAGTACACTCAGTGGTGATCACTGATGAACCCGTCGTATCGATGGCAGCTATAAAGGAGCAGAAAAAAGTCCGCGTCGCGATCCAAGAGCGAGAATTGATCGACGAGTTCATCGCGACATTCTCGGCGATTCGTAAGAAAGCCCCTGAGGAACTGTTGTCGTACTGCGTCTGGACGGCCAATCAGTGGCACGATATGGACATCCTAAAGACCACCGCACAGCGAAGAGCGGCCGTCGTCCAGGCAACAACATGCGAGCGGCAAGCCTCTTCGAAATCCATCATTCGACGGACCTCCGCCCCGCGCGGGATGGAGTCAGTTGTTTGCTGGTGGTTTGATGCCGAAATCTTCGATCGACAGCAATGAGCGGAATGGCAGTCCTTTGGCTGCGAAGTTTGCCGCACCGCCCTCTTTGCGATCAACGATGCCGACCACGCAGACGACTTGGCAACCGAATTCCTGGATACGCTCGACGGCCTGGAGGGCACTGCCGCCGGTGGTGACGACATCGTCGATGACCACAACCTTCGCGCCCGGCTGCACGGGACCTTCGACATAACGCTGAGTCCCATGTCCCTTGGGCTCTTTGCGGACCAGGAATCCGTCGAGTGATCGAGACTTTTCGCCAGCGGCGACCAGAACCCCGCCGACGATCGGGTCGGCTCCGATGCACATCCCGCCGATGGCGGCGTAATCGACATCCTTCAGCAGGTCGAGCAACCCTTCGCTGACCAATCGCAGTCCGATCGAATGCAGTGAGATCTGCTTGCCGTCGAGGTAGTACGTCGACTTCTTGCCTGAGGCCAGCGTGAAGTCGCCAAACTTCAAAGCGCGCTCGTGAAACAATCCAATCAATTTCAGCCGGTCATACATCGCCAGATGCCTTTCATCGTGAAATCCGTGAACACCAGTTTCACGCATGTTACTGGCACGCACGATTCTGAAAAAGGCCGCCGAAATCCACCGCAGGCGGTTTGTCATAACGGGTTGCGAACAGGTGTTTTGTTCGCGCGATGGCGTCAAAGATCAAATGCGAAAAAATGACAGGTCAGCCGATCTCCAACGCGCGAGCGACCCCAACAAATCCAAACCGAACTCAATCGCGAACCCGCGGCCGAGGACGGCGGAGCAGGTGAAAACAGAACAGTTGAGCAGCAGAAAGAGAAAAGAATGAAAAGAAGTGCTTCTGTTTCGTCCCACATCGCGCGAGCGACCCACCTATTCTGAACCCAACGCAATCGCGAACCCCGCCGACCCGCGGCCGAGTCTCAGCCGTAAATGTCGACTAGAAAAATGACCGCTTCTCCCTTGCCGACATTGACGATCGCGTGCGGCAAATCGGCACGGTAGTTCGCAGAATCGCCGACGTTCAACGTATCAACAGTGTCACCCGATTCGACCTGAATCTGTCCTTTCTGGACTGTCAGAAACTCGCGTGTGCCTTCAAAGTGAGGTGCACTGCGCAGGGCTGAACCAACTTGCAGCGAGACTTCGTAGAATTCGACATCCTTTTCCAAGTTCAGGGGACTGAGCGTGCGAATGCGAATCTGCTTGTCCGAGCGGTAATGGAATGCGCGATCATCAGCCCGAATCACCGACAGTGTCGGCGTTGTGGTTGGCATCTGCAACAGGTCACTCAGCGACATCCCGAAGCCATTGCTGATGCGCACCGTCACCGCCAACGTCGGGTTCGCCTGCTCACGCTCGATCTGGCTCAGCATCGAACGGCTGACGCCGCTGGCGCTGGCCAGTGTCTCCAGCGACCAGCCGCGTTCCGACCGCAACTGGCGCAATCGTCGACCCAGATGCTGCGACAGATCGTCGGTGACGGGCGGTTCGGCCGGTTTACTCGATTTTTGCGTCACAGTGCGAGTTTCCATAATAATGGAATAATGTCTTGTATGGCGGAAGTCGAGTGTCTAGTATACCGCCGGTTCCTCCGATATCTTGTACGCACGGCCGCGTTCGTGCAACCCGTTTCCGAAACTCTTCTGAATCGAAAGTCACTGACGTGAATACGATGAAAGCCTTGGTGAAAGCGGAAAAGGCACGTGGACTACAACTGCAGGAAGTTCCGATTCCTGAATACGGAATCAACGATGTCTTGATCAAGGTCGACCGCACAGGGATCTGTGGGACCGACGTGCACATTTATAATTGGGACGCGTGGGCTCAAAAGACGATTCCGGTGCCGATGGTTGTCGGGCACGAGTTTGTGGGCGAAATTGTCGCTGTCGGATCGAACGTGACCGACTTTCATCCGGGGGAAGTGGTCAGCGGCGAAGGTCATGTCGTCTGCGGTCGCTGTCGAAATTGTCTCGCCGGTCGCCGCCATCTGTGCAAAGACACCAAGGGGGTTGGAGTCAATCGACCGGGAGCATTCGCCGAATACCTGGTCCTGCCGATGACCAATGTCTGGCATCATCGCGATGATATCGATCGTGACGTCGCGTCGATTTACGACCCGTTTGGTAACGCCGTTCACACGGCACTGAGCTTTCCCGTGTTGGGAGAAGATGTGCTGATCACGGGCGCCGGTCCGATCGGGATCATGGCGGCTGCGATTGTGAAGCATGCGGGAGCTCGTTATGTCGTGATCACTGACGTCAACGAGTATCGCCTGGATCTGGCCAGGAAGATGGGGGCAACGGTCGCGCTGAACGTCACGAAGGGCAACTTGGCCGAAGTTCAGGCACAACTGGGGATGAAGGAAGGGTTCGACGTCGGGCTGGAAATGTCAGGTAATCCACAGGCATTCCGCGACATGCTGGCCAGTATGGCTCATGGCGGCAAAATCGCGATGCTGGGAATTCCGTCGGAGCAGATCGCCATCGATTGGAATACCGTCGTGTTCAACATGCTGACGATCAAGGGCATTTACGGTCGTGAAATGTACGAGACCTGGTACAAGATGTCGGTGATGCTGGAGAGTGGTCTGGATCTTCGCCCCGTGATCACACATCGATTTCACTACAGCGAATTCGAACAGGGGTTCGCGGCGATGTTGTCAGGACAATCAGGCAAAGTCGTCTTGAACTGGAATTGACTGCCGGCCGCGGCAGGGCGGGATGCGCGTCGCGTGATGGGATTAGAATTGCTGGCGTGCTCGCGCATTGTGGCCGAAGTCGATCCGACGATTCTCGAATGCCCGCGGGTTTCCTGATCTTGTGAGAAGGACGAAGTGTGTCGATCCAGTATGCCATCGAGCATCTCGCCACCGCCGTTGCAGCCACTTCAGGCTCGCTTGCGGCAAAAGGGAAACCCGTCGACCTGTTTGGTGTCGTTGTACTGGCGCAAGTGACTGCACTGGGGGGTGGTACACTGCGGGATGTGATCCTGGACGCGCGACCGGTCTTCTGGGTGGCCGATCCGGGTTACGTCGTGACCGCGACACTGGCGGCTCTGGTGGTATTTGTCGTGGCTCGCTTTTGGATCTTTCCTCGTAAGATTCTGTTGCTCGCCGATGCCGGGGGGCTGGCCTTGTTCACGGCGTTGGGAGCGAACAAGGCGGCGGCACTCGGCACGCCAGCGGTCGTCGCGATCTCGATGGGCGTGATGACAGGTGTCGCCGGCGGAATGGTTCGCGACGTCTTGACCAGTGAAATCCCGATTGTTTTCCGGTCACAGATCAGTCTGTATGCCACGGCGGCTCTTTGCGGAGCAACGGTGTTCGTCCTCTTGCGGGCGTATGTGAACCCTTCACTGTTATGGACATTGGGGATCGGCACAACGCTGGTGATGAGGCTGATCGCCATCCAATGGGCGATTCGGCTACCAGTCTTCCGTCCCAAAACTGCGGAAGAGCCCTCAGAAGTGGCTTGATCCTGTCAATACCGCATTCGCACCTGTCAGTGACAAGAGTGTTGACCAATTCAATCAAACGGATTGGAAAACAGCCTCCGGTTTGAGACACTGCGACTTCTCCTGGAATTCACTCTCCGAAACGTTTTCTTGCGGACGAAGGGCGGCAGACGAATGCTCGACGTAAATGCTGTTAGTCGGTTGTTGGTTGCGACGGTTGTGGTGTCGTCATTGATGTCGACCGGTTCTTCCATTCGGGCGGCGGAAGATATTGTCATCGCCGACTTCGAAGGAGCGAACTATGGCGAATGGAAGGTCGAGGGGAAGGCGTTCGGTACGGGCCCCGCCAAGGGGACGTTGCCTGGCCAGATGACCGTCGGTGGTTTCGAGGGCAAAGGTCTGGTGAACTCGTTTGTCGACGGCGACAAATCGACCGGCACATTGACGTCTCCCTCCTTCAAACTCGAGCGGTCTTACATCCGGTTTTTGATTGGCGGTGGTGGCTGGGAAGGCAAGACCTGCATCAACCTGCTGATCGGAGACAAGGTGGTTCGCACGGCTGCCGGGCCAAATTCGATTTCGGGCGGTTCCGAAAACCTGAGTCCTGCCGGATGGGATGTGCAGGAATTCGCGGGCCAGTCGGCACGCATTCAGATCGTCGATAACGAAACGGGCGGCTGGGGCCACGTCAACGTTGATCAAATTGTGCAGAGCGACAAGCAGCCACCCATCCTTCGCCGGGATGTGAAGCATGAAATCACGGCCTCGCATCTGTGGTTGCAGTTCCCCATCAAGAATGGCGGACCCAAGCGACAGGTGACGCTGGTGTTCGACGGAAAAGCCGAACCGCCGCTGGAGATGGAACTGGCCGATCACGATGTGGACTGGTGGGCACCCCGGGATATCTCGGCCTGGAAGGGTCGCAAGATCCAGATCATCGTCGACAAGTTGCCGCAGGATTCCGTGGCATTTGATCAGATCGAACAAAGCGATCAGATCATTGGTTCAGACCGCCTGTACCGCGAACGCTTGCGGCCTCAACTGCATTTCTCGCCGCGTCACGGTTGGAACAACGATCCGAATGGGATGGTGTTTTTTAACGACACCTATCACCTGTTTTTCCAGCACAACCCGTATGGTTGGGCGTGGGGGAATATGCACTGGGGACATGCCGTCAGTCGGGACATGGTGCACTGGTCCGAAGAGGCCGAGGTGCTGTATCCCGATCAATACGGTCCCATGTTCAGCGGCAGCGCTGTGGTCGACTGGAACAATACGAGCGGCTTTGGCAAGGACGCGGTGCCTCCGATTGTGCTGTTCTATACGGCGGCGGGAAATCCGACCGTGCAGTGCCTGGCCTATTCGACAGACAAAGGCAAGACGTATACGAAGTACGACAAGAACCCGATTCTGAATCAGATCACACCGGGCAACCGTGATCCGAAAGTCATTTTCCACGAACCGAGCAAACAATGGGTGATGACGCTGTATGTCGAGCGGCCTGATCAGGTTGATCCCGTCTCCAAGAAGCCTCCAGTCCATACGATTCAGTTCTTCACGTCTCCCAATCTGAAAGAATGGAAGTTCACCAGCCAGATCGATGGATACTTCGAATGTCCGGACCTGTTCCCGCTGGCGGTTGACGGAGATCCAGCGCAAACAAAGTGGGTGCTGACGGCTGCCAGCAGTGAATATGTCATCGGTTCGTTCGACGGCAAAACGTTCACTCCGGAATCACTGAAACTGGCTGGTCACCGCGGCAAAGGTTTCTATGCGGCACAAACATTCAGCGACTTGCCGAAGGCACGTCGAGTCCAAATCGGCTGGTTGCAAGCCGAGTCACCTCGCATGTCTTTCAACCAGGCGATGTCGGTCCCACTGGATCTGTCACTGGTCAAAACTGCGGACGGACCACGATTGCGCTGGCAACCCGTGTCGGAACTGAAGTCATTACGATCGGCAACGCATGAGTTAACCGAATTGACGTTGGCGCCTGATGCCAGCAATCCACTACGGAAGCTGCGCGGCGACCTGTTCGAGATCGACGCCGACTTCAAGCCGAGTGCGGGAGCAATTGTCACGTTTAACGTGCGCGGCGTGCCGATTTCGTACGACACCGCGAAGCAAGAGTTGAACGTGAACGGCCACAAGACGGCAGCTCAGTTGAAGGACGGACGCCAGCGGCTGACGGTTTTTGTGGACCGAACCGCGCTGGAGATCTTTGCTGCCGATGGACTGACGTATGTGCCCTTCCCCGTGATCCCTCACCCCGACGATTTGGGACTGGGTGTCTCTGTGACCGGAGGTTCCGCCGAGTTTTCGACGCTGAACGTTTACGATCTGAAGTCGATTTGGGGCACGGCGACCACGCGATAGATTGCGGTGCCGATCTGGTTTGAATACTTCGGTGAGCATGTCTAGGTTTGCTACTGGCGATGCCAGTGACGGACTATCTTTTGATTGAGGAATGTGGAGAATAGATGCATCAAAGTTGATGTGTGTGGTGATTGAGGAGCCGGACGCATGTTTGAGATCGGTTCGTTTCGAGCCGCGACTTGCGGAGGCGTTGGGCGTCGATCATTTTTGAAGCTGGGGGCATGTGTTCCGGCCGGTTTGATGCTGGGACAGTCGAATGTCGTTCAGGCGGCCGTGCCGGCTCGAGCGAAATCGGTGATCTTCGTCTGGTTGTGGGGCGCGCCCAGTCATATCGATACCTTCGATCCCAAGCCACACGCCCCGTCTCAGTATCGAGGCCCGTTCGCGACGATTCCGACCAGCCAGCCTGGTGTTCATTACAGCGAACTGTTGCCCAAGTTGGCCGCCCGCAGTGATCGGTTCAGTCTGATTCGGTCTCATGTTACCAGTCAGCCTGGGCATCCCGATGCGGGCACTGTGGGACTGACGGGATTTGAAGAGCGGCCCGATCCTGTTCAACCGAATTTTGGCGCGATCGTTGGAAGACATCGCGGTCATAAAGGTTCGTTGCCGCCATTCGTGATGGTGGGACGCGGAGTGCCGCGTGATGTTGTTCGCAAGGTCGAAGGATACGGGGGCGGTAAATTTGGGAAAGCTGCCGATCCGTTCATGGTCAGTTGTTCGGACGAAGGGCGTGTCGAGATTCCGTCACTGACGTTGCTGGAGGGCCTGACGCCCAATCGCATCACGGATCGCAACGACATTCGCGCGCGACTGGATGGAACGCTACGGCAACTCGACAGGATTGGCTTGAACGAATGGGACCGATCGTATGAGCGTGCGTTTGGCTTGATCACCAGCCCGCAATCGCGCGCGGCATTCGATTTGACACAAGAATCGCAGACAACTCGCGACAGTTACGGCCGTACGACGTTCGGGCAAAGCTGCCTGCTGGCGCGGCGATTGGTTGAGGCAGGTGTGCCCTATATCCAGGTCAACTGGAGCGAATACGTCGAATGCATGACGCCGAACTGCGATTTCGGCTG
>Ga0105238_10002996_pt1 | contig 16871 bp, 12 predicted proteins | sample KBSC34metaG_FD_81526 | JGI IMG/M metagenome (GOLD analysis project Ga0105238, IMG submission 81526) | Corn rhizosphere microbial communities from Kellogg Biological Station, Michigan, USA - KBS C3-4 metaG | ecosystem: Host-associated > Plants > Roots > Rhizosphere > Soil | place: Michigan, USA... | reverse complement strand
CGCACCACGTCGCCGGGCTTCACCACGTCGCGCGGGTCCTTCACGAACGTCTTCGACAGCGCCGAGATGTGCACCAGGCCGTCCTGGTGGACGCCGACGTCGACGAACGCCCCGAACGCGGCGACGTTCGTCACCACGCCCTCCAGCAGCATCCCCGGCTGCAGGTCGCCGATCTTCTCCACGCCCTCCTTGAAGGTCGCGGTCTTGAACGCCGGCCGCGGGTCCCGCCCCGGCTTCTCCAGCTCGGCCAGGATGTCCGTGACCGTCGGGACGCCGAAGGTGTCGTCGGCGAACTCCGCCGGCTTCAGCGACCGCAGCGTCTTCGTGTCGCCGATCAGCTCCTTGATACCGGTGCCGGTCGAGGACAGGATCCGCCGCACCACCGGGTACGCCTCGGGGTGCACCGAGGAAGCGTCCAGCGGGTCGTCGCCGCCGGGGATCCGCAGGAAGCCCGCACACTGCTCGAAGGCCTTGGCGCCGAGACGCGGCACGTCCTTGATGGCGTTCCGGGTCGCGAACGGGCCGTTGGCGTCGCGATAGGCCACGATGTTGTCGGCCAGCGAGGAGCCGATGCCCGAGACCCGGGTCAGCAGCGGCGCCGAGGCGGTGTTCACGTCCACGCCGACGGCGTTAACGCAGTCCTCGACCACCGCGTCCAGCGACCGTGAGAGCTTGCCCTCGGCCAGGTCGTGCTGGTACTGACCGACACCGATCGACTTCGGGTCGATCTTCACCAGCTCGGCCAGCGGGTCCTGAAGGCGCCGGGCGATGGAGACGGCGCCGCGCAGCGAGACGTCCATGTTGGGAAGTTCCTGCGAGGCGAACGCAGAAGCCGAATACACCGACGCGCCGGCCTCGGAGACCATGATCTTGGTCAGCTTCAGCTCGGGCATGTTGGCGACCAGTTCCTGGGCCAGCTTGTCGGTCTCCCGGGAGGCGGTGCCGTTGCCGAAGGCGATCAGCTCGACCTTGTGCACCTTGCACAGCGATGCCAGCTTCGCGAGCGCCTCGTTCCACTTGTTCGCCGGCACGTGCGGGTAGATCACGTCCGTGGCCACCACCTTGCCGGTGGCGTCCACGACGGCGACCTTCACCCCGGTCCGGTAGCCCGGGTCCAGGCCCATCGTGGCGCGCGTCCCGGCCGGCGCGGCCAGCAGCAGGTCCCGCAGGTTGGCGGCGAACACCCGCACCGCCTCGTCCTCGGCCAGCGTCCACAGCTGCATCCGGATGTCGACGGCCAGCCGGACGAGGATGCGGGTACGCCAGGCCCACCGCACCGTGTCGTTCAGCCACTTCACACCGGCGCCGGTGGTAGTGGGCGACGGAATGCCGAACGTCTTGGCGATGCGGACCTCGTACCCGCTCTGCGTCACCGGCGCGCCCGGCTCGGGGTCCTCGGGCTCGGGGTCGAAGGTGAGGTCCAGGACCTCCTCCTTCTCCCCGCGCAGCAGGGCCAGGATGCGGTGGGAGGGCAGCGCGGTGAAGGGCTCGGCGAAGTCGAAGTAGTCGGAGAACTTCGCCCCGGCCTCCTCCTTGCCCTCGCGGACCTTGGAGGTGAGGCGGCCGTTCGACCACATCCGCTCGCGCAGGGCGCCGATCAGGTCCGCGTCCTCGCCGAAGCGCTCGACCAGGATCGACCGCGCTCCGTCCAGCGCCGCGGCGGCGTCCGCGACGCCCTTGTCGGCGTCGACGTAACCAGCGGCGGTGGCGGTCGGGTCGAGGGAGGAGTCCGCCAGCAGCGCGTCCGCCAGCGGCTCCAGCCCGGCCTCCCGGGCGATCATCGCCTTGGTGCGCCGCTTCGGCTTGTACGGCAGGTAGATGTCCTCCAGCCGGGACTTGGAGTCCGCGGCGAGGATCTGCGCCTCCAGCGCGTCGTCGAGCTTGCCCTGGCTGCGGATGGACTCCAGGATCGCCTCCCGGCGCTCCTCCATCTCGCGCAGGTAGCGCAGCCGCTCCTCCAGGGTGCGCAGCTGCGCGTCGTCGAGGCCCTCGGTCACCTCCTTGCGGTACCGCGCGACGAACGGCACGGTCGCGCCGCCGTCCAGGAGCTCGACGGCCGCCCGGACTTGCCGATCGGTCACGCCGAGCTCCTCGGCGATGCGCAGGTGGATGGACGCTGCTGTCGCTGCCACGCTTGGGTACTCCCGCCAGGTGAAAAGCCCGCTTATCTCGCGAGAGCGATCCTAGCGACTACAGCACGAACTTCTCGGCGACCGTGGAGTACTCGAAGAGTTCTTCGTCTGTGAACCACAGAGCGACTTCCTGCTTCGCCTCGTCGAGGTTGCCCGAGGCGTGCACCAGGTTCGCCACCGCGATGCCGTTGGCCGTGGCGTAGGCCTTGTTCTGGTGCGCGTAGTCGCCGCGGATCGTGCCCGGAGCCGCCTCGTTGGGGTAGGTGGAGCCGACGAGCTTGCGGACCGTCTTGACCGCGTCGATGCCCTCCAGGACCAGGGCCAGCACCGGACCGGACTGCATGAAGGTCGCGGTCGCGTTGTAGACGCCGGCGCCGAAGCGCTCCTCCAGGTCGAAGTAGTGCTTGCGGGTCAGGTCGGCGTCCATCCAGACCATCTTGGAGCCGACGACCTTCAGCAGCGCGTCCTCGAACCGGGTCAGGACCCGCCCCATCGTGCCGCGCGCGACGGCGTCGGGCTTGAGCAGGACGAGCGTCCGCTCGACGGGGGCGCCGTTGTCGGTCATATGCGTGGTCCTTCGCTGTTCGACGGTCTTTTCCGGGACTGCTATGAGCATCTTATTGGGCACGCGCGACGATGATGATGTCGCGGCTGGCCGGGGTGAGCACGCCGAACCTCTGGTCCCCGTACTGGGACTCGATGCGGAAACCGGCCTCGACCAGGAACGGGTTCAGCGTCTCGGGGGTGTGGAAGCGCAGCGTGGCGGCGGCGGTGCGGACCGGCGTGCCGTCCGGGAGCGCCGTGGTCTCGGTGAACGTCACCAGCGGCCCCGCGACCTCCTCCACGCGGAACCAGGAGCGGAACCGCCGGCCGTCGGGCGTGGTGAAGGTGCCGCCGTTCCCGGGGTTCCACGCCTCCCACGCGCGTGCCTGCAGGTGCCGCGTGCCGAACATGAAGACCCGGCCGGGTTTCAGGGCCCGATGGATCGCCGCGAGCGAGGCCCGCAGGTCCTCGTCGGTGACGAAGCACTGGAAGGCGTTGCTGTTCATGGTCACCAGATCGAACTCGGCCTCGTACGCCATCCGCGCCGCGGTCGCCTTCACCCACTCGATGTCGGTCCGCCGCCGGGCCCGGGCCAGCATCGCCTCGTCCGGATCGACGCCCACGAGCCGGCCGGCGGCGCCCCGCTCGCGCGCGAGATGCAGCATGCTGCCGGTCCCGCAGCCGACGTCGAGCACCGCGTCCAGGACGGTCGCGCAGGTGAGGACGTAGCCTTCGTAGGTGGATCCGTCGGTGTCCCACGGGTTCTCGATGTCGTACATCACCGCCGAGTCCTCGTCCGTGAAGACCTGTTCATCTCCGGTCACAGGAAATCTCCCCCCCCCGGTTGCAATAACGCGTTGTATCGCGTGTCACAATAGCCGGGTAACGAGTCCGCGCACCGGACCCGCGCACAGGGGTGGGAACCGTCGGCGGACGACGGTCGCGATAGCCTGAGGGGGCTCTTTCGTGAGTGGTAACGCGTTGACCAACGCGGATTCGGAACCGGGCGCCTTCGCCCGGGTCGTCTCCGGGCGCAAGTCCAAATGGGTGGTGTTCGCCGTCTGGCTGCTGGTGATCTTCAGCCTGGGCAGCTTCGCGACGAAGCTGAACGACGCGCAGAAGAACGACACCACGTCGTGGCTGCCCAAGAGCGCCGAATCCACGAAGGAACTGAAGATCGAGGGTGACTTCCACCCGAACTGGTACCCGGCGATCCTGCTGTTCGCCCGGCCGACCGGCCTGACCGACGCCGACAAGGCGCAGGCCGAGCACGCCGCGGCGATCATGCAGCAGGACCCGCCGGCGAAGAACCTGGACCTGGTCGTGCACAGCGCCGTCCAGGTCATCCCGGCCACCACCGGCCCGAGCGCCGGCAAGGCGATCCAGATCATCGTGCCGGTGAACCCCGGCAGCGCGGGCTGGAACAAGTTCCCGGACACCGTCGCGGCCATGAAGGCCGCGCTTGGACCGCCGACAGCCGGCCTGCAGACCTACGTCACCGGCCCGATGGGTGAGGCCGGCGACGAGGCGGACGCCTTCAAGAAGATCAACGGCTCGCTGACGTACTTCACCGCCTTCGCGGTCATCATCATCCTGCTGATCGCCTACCGCAGCCCGATCCTGTGGCTGCTGCCGCTGATCACGGTCGGCGGCGGCGCCCTGACGGTGGCCGAGTCGGTGATCTATCTGCTGGCCAAGCACGCCGGACTGACGGTGAACGGCCAGGCGGCGTTCATCCTGATCGTCTTGGTGTTCGGAGCGGGCACGGACTACGCGCTGCTCCTCATCGCCCGCTATCGAGAGGAACTCAGGCGGTACGAGGACCGGCACGAGGCGATGGCGCACGCCGTGCACCGAGCCGGGCCCGCGCTGGTCGCCAGTTCCGCGACGGTGGCCGTCAGCATGCTGATCCTGCTGGTCGCCGAGATGAACTCGACCAAGGGCATGGGCCCGGTCCTGGCCATCGGTGTGATCATCGCGCTGGCCGCGATGCTGACCCTGATGCCGGCGCTGCTGGTGATCTTCGGCCGCTGGATCTTCTGGCCGGTCCGCCCGGCCTTCGGCTCCGACGAGCCGACGCAGCACGGCGTGTGGGCCCGCATGGGCAAGCGGATCGCGATCCGGCCGCGCGCCGTGTGGGTGGGCACCGCGGTCGTCCTGATCGCGCTGGCCGGCGGGGTCACCGAGCTCAACGCGCACCAGCAGACCGTGGCCGAGCAGTTCGTCACCAAGCCGGCCTCGGTGACCGGCGCCGAGGTGCAGGCCCAGTACTTCCCCGACAACTCGGGGCAGCCGCTGGCGGTCATCGGCGACGCGGCCGCTCAGGACGCGGTGGCGGCCAAGCTCAAGACGGTCGCCGGGATCGACCCGAACGGCGTGGGAACCCCGAAGACCATCAAGAGCGCGGTCGTCAACGGCCACTTCTACCTCGAAGCGGCCCTGACCGACGCGCCGGACTCCAAGGCCGCGCAGAAGACGGTCGACCGGGTCCGGGACGCGGTGCACTCGGTGCCCGGAGCCAACGCCCTGGTCGGCGGCGGACCCGCGGTGACGCTGGACATCGCCCGCGCCTCCAGCCATGACAGCAAGCTGATCATCCCGCTGATCCTGCTGGCGGTGTTCGTCATCCTGGGCCTGCTGCTGCGCGCCTTCCTGGCGCCGCTGCTGCTGATCCTGACGGTGATCCTGTCCTTCGGCGCCTCGCTGGGCATCAGCGCCCTGGTCTTCAAGGGCGTCGGCTGGCACGGCGTGGACATCGGGATGCCGCTGTTCGGCTTCGTGTTCCTGGTGGCCCTGGGCATCGACTACAACATCTTCCTGATGACCCGCATCAGGGAGGAGTCGGTGCGGCGCGGCACCCGCCGCGGCGCGCTGGTCGGCCTGTCCGCCACCGGCGGTGTGATCACCTGGGCCGGGCTGGTGCTGGCCGCCACCTTCGGCGTGCTGGCCACGCTGCCGATCGTGCCCTTCGCCGAGATCGGCTTCGCGGTCTCCCTCGGCGTGCTGCTGGACACCATGATCGTGCGCTCGGTGCTGGTCACGGCGCTGACGCTGGACATCGGCAAGCGCATGTGGTGGCCCTCGCGGCTGTCCTCGGCCGACGAGCCCGGCGGCGGGACGCTGGACGCCGCGCGCGCCGCGGACGACAGCGTGCTGGTGTGACGCTGAGGTGGTTCCGCGGCAAGTACTGACGCGGTAGATACCAGGATGGGGAGGCTCCCGAGCCCGGGAGCCTCCCCATCGCGTTGTCCCGGGGGCTACCGTCCAGCGAGCTCCTCGACGACGGGTCCCAGCGCGTCCAGGTCGTCGATCAGGAAAGAGCTGATCCCGAACCGTTCGCGCAGCTCCAGGAACTTGGCGGTCAGTTCCTTGACGCTGCCGATGTAGGAGTGCGGCGACTCCAGCACCTCCTCGACGGTCAGCTCCGCACCGGTCTGCTCGCGGAAGCGGTCGACACGGCGCTGCGCCTCGGCGCGCGCGTTCGCGGTGACGACCGTGGGGCCGCCGGTCGGGTAGGTGTTCAGCTCGATCTCGGCGAAACGGTCGCCCGCGGCGTCCTTGATCCAGCCGATCTTCTCCTCGGTCGCCGCGGCGGTGATGCTCGGCGCGTCCAGGCGCGGGATGTCGCCGGAGATGATGCGCGGGGCCAGGCCGATGATGCCGGCTTCGCGCGCGGCCAGCGTCAGGAACCGCTTACCGCCCCCGCCGAGGAAGAACGGCGGATGCGGCTGCTGGACCGGGGCCGGGATGTCGTCGAGGTCGGTGATCGTGTAGTACTCGCCGGCGAAGGAGAACGGCCCCTCGCGGAACGCGCCCTTGATGACCGCGATCGCCTCGGTCAGCTTCTTGATCCGCACGCCGACCGGCTCGAACGGGATCCCGATCGCGTCGTACTCGGGCTTGTTCCAGCCGGCCCCGATCCCGATGTCGAGCCGGCCGCCCGACAGCCGGTCGAGCGTGGCCAGCTCCTGCGCCAGCACCGCCGGATGCCGCAGGCTGTTGTTGAGCACGAAGGTGCCGACGCGCAGCCGCTCGGTCACCGCCGCGACCTGCGCCAGCGGCAGCAGCGGGGCCAGGCCCATGAGGTGGTCGGGGATCACGAAGCCGGAGCAGCCCATCGCCTCCGCCTTGCGGGCGAAGGGGATCAGGTCGGAGTAGCCGTCGGTGTCGGCGATCGTCGCCAGGAAGCGGAAGGGACGCATGCCGCCATCTTTCTCGATGACGGCCGGACTGCGCTCGATGACGGCCGGACTGTGCGGAGATTCCGACCGGACTGTGCCCAATGACGGCCGGACTGTGCGGTGATTCCGGCTAGGCCCCGGCCGCCGCGATCGCCTTCGCGACGTCCTCGGCCGTCGGCGCGTCAGCCGCCCACGCGATGTAGCCGTCGGGGCGGACCAGGCGGACCGGTCCCCCGTCTGCCGGAACGGCCGTCTTCACGCCGGCCCGCGCCGCGCTCTCCTGCGATTCGGCCGGAGCGAGCAAGACGAAACCCCCGCCGCGCTGCGCTTCCAGAAGCCGGGAAGGGGTACCGGCCAGCGCCACATCGCCGGCCCGGTGCCCGGTCAGCGGATGCGAGCCGTGCGGTGCGGAGTACGTGATCCACAGTCCCGACAACGCCAGCCCGAGCCGGCGGTTCACCGCCGGGCGTCCGAGTGCGAAGTGCATCGCCAGGTTGCGGGCCTTGCGGGCGGGGGTCATCTTGATCTGGGCGGCGCGCAGCAGGCGGCCCGATCCCCTGATCACCGCGCTGCCGACCGGGTAGCGCTCGGATTCGTACGTGTCCAGGAGCTCGTCGCCGGCGCGTCCCCGTAATACCGCGACCAGCTTCCACGCCAGGTTCGCCGCGTCCAGCAGCCCGGTGTTCATGCCCTGCCCGCCGGCGGGGCTGTGCGTGTGCGCGGCGTCGCCGGCGAGGAACACGCGGCCGACCCGGTATTTCTCGGCCTGCCGCTCGTCGCTGTGGAAGCGGCTGGACCAGCGCGGCTCCCCCATGCCGAAGTCGGTGCCGAGGGTCTCGCGCAGGATCTCGCGGACCTCGCTCAGCTCGACCGGCTCGGTCTCGGCCTTGGCGTGCTTCTGGTCCCAGCAGATGATGCGGTGGTAGCCGTCCTTGAACGGGGCGACGAAGGCGAACTTGTCGCCGTCGGTGTTCGTCGCGATGCGCGTCTCCGGCGGCTGCGAGAGCCGCGCGTCCACCAGCATCACCGAGGCGACCACGGTGTGACCCGGGAATTCCACGCCGAGCAGGGAGCGGATCGAGCTGCGGCTGCCGTCGGTGCCGACGACGTGGGCGGCCCGTTCCTCCCGGGTCCCGGATGCGTCCCGGACCGTCACGGTCACGCCGTCCGGGTCCTGCCGCAGGCCCACGACCTCGGTCTCGTAGCGGATCTCGACGCCGAGGCGCTCCAGCCGCTCGTGCAGTACGGCCTCGGTCTCGTATTGCGGCACGACCAGCAGAAACGGATACGGCGTCGGCAGCTCGGAGACGTCCACCACCGCGGTGTCGAACAGCCGCAGCGATCGCACCGCCGCCCCGCGCTCGATCAGCGGCTCGGCGATACCGCGGGCGTCGAAGGCTTCCAGGGTGGTGGCGTGCACCACGAGCGCCCGGCTCAGATTGGACAGACCGGGATGCCTGCGCTCGAGCAGCGTCACCGGGATCCCGGCCTCCGCCAGATCGCCGGCCAGCATCAGGCCGGTGGGACCGGCTCCGACCACGACCACGCCGCGGCTGTCAACATTCTTATCAATGAGGTCGGGCACCCCTGGGAAGCTAGCGGTCCGCCCCGGCCGGAGTCCAGGGTCCGCCCCGCCGGTGATCACACCGATTGCCCGGCGGCGAAGCGGGGGACCCGCCGGACGGCCGTCGAGCCGTCACCGCGGCGGACCCCCTGACCACGAAAAGCCGGCCCCGGTCCGGGCGCCTCAGGTCGCCAGGCGCATCGTCGCGCCCCACGAGGAGTTCATCCGCATGTCCAGTTCGCGGACCGAGCGAGTGTCCTCGAAGTTGTCCATTTTGCGGCGCACGTTGTAGATCCGGTCCCAGCCGATGCCGTACCAGTGCTTGTCCAGGTTGACCAGGGCCCGCTCCAGGGTGACGCAGGCCTGCTCGATCTCCTTGGTGCGCACGTGGATGTCGGCCATGTCGGCCAACACGATGGTGCGCTGCTTGGCCTCGTTGGGCTTGAGCGCCATCAGCGAGCACAGCAGCGCTTCCTGCGCCAGCTCCGGGCTGCCGCCGTTGATGTGGCAGAAGCCCTTGAAGCCGTTCAGCCGGGTGGCGTCGAAGTAGTCCAGCCACTCCGGGTCCGGCACGCTGGAGCGGTCGGCGTCCGACAGGGCCTCCTCGGCCCGGCCGATCAGGTCGACCGCGCGCTTGTGGTCGCCCAGGCGCGCCTCGATCTCGGCGTCCACGGCGTGCAGCCAGGAGCGCTGGACGGCGCTGACGCCGCGGGCGGCGTGGGCGTAGGCGGCGCGCATCAGGTCGCGGGACTCCCCGGCCTTGCCGTCCCAGGCCGGGATGAAGGCCAGGTGCGCCAGGATCGCCGAGCCCAGCTGGTGGTCGTCGGCCTCGCGGGCGGCGACCAGGGCGTTGCGGTAGTGCATGCGGGCCGGTTCGGCCTTCTTCAGGTCGAAGAACGCCAGGCGCGCGGCCAGCAGCGAGGCCTCGGCCAGCGAGCCGGCCAGCCGGGAGCGCTGGGCCTGCGGTCCGGTGCCGCTCAGCAGCGCGGCTCCGAGCTGGGCGTGCGCGACGGCCGGGGAGTACATGCGGGCCGGGGGAACCGTGTAGTACAGGGATCGCTGCTGGCTGGTGATGAACTCATAGCCGTCCACCATCTGCCGGTCGAACGGGACCGCGCGGCCGGCCGGGTCGGCGGCGGCGGGCAGCCGTTCGGGGGCCTGTGCCCCGTACGCGGTCTCACCGGCCCCGGCCACGGTCAGCGCCGCGGCGGCGCTGGTGACGAATTCTCGGCGCTTCACTGGGTCGTGCCCTCCAGATCGGTCGGCGGGCCGCGTGCGGCACAGCCCTGCCATCCGTCCGTGTTGCGCTCCCCCAGCTGCACCGTCGTCCTCGGGCCCCGCTTCCAGAGCACGCCCAGTCGCGGCGATCGGTGGCTGTGACGATTCCGGCCGCGGCGCCCACGGCACCGACCATCCGACCTGGAACCCCATCTGCGCGACGGAGACGCCGAAGACCTCTTCCAGGACCCGCTGGTACGCCGGGAGCGGACACGGCGGATCCTCACTCTCCCACCGGCGGACCTGCCGGACGGACAGTGACAGCACCTTACCAAGCGCGCGGGACGCTTTCTCGAACTCCGCGGCGAATTCCGCCTGCGTCCAGTGCCGGGACAGCCGCAAGGCCTTCAGAGCCGTGTTGCCCGCCGGCTTCCTACCCGGGGAAGAGCCTGAGTCCACCTGCATGGCAGAACCCTTCGGTCCATGCGCCTGGAGCGCCCGGCCCCGCGCCGACCGCAGCCCGCTTCGCGCGGCGGCCTGGTGGCCGGCCGTCGCAGGGGGCTGGTTCAGACGTTAGACCCGAACAACCCTCCAATGGTAGTACAACCACCCGAAAGGACTATGGCGAATACCTGCGAAAGCCGGGACCGGGCTGATCAGGGCCCTGCCTCGGCAAGCCGCTTTGACTAAAAAATCTCCTTCTCGCACGCTCACCGGCACCGGCGAAGCACCTAGGTGGACGATATTCCGGTCCGGGGCCGACAGGACACGGAGGGCGACGTCAGCAGGGCCAGACGGCCTATCCCTCCACCGCCCACCCGTCTCCCACCGCCGCCCGTTAAGGAGACGCTACGCGTCACAGCGTTTAATTGTTATCACCGGAAGAATTCTCGGTCACCCCACGCTTATCCAGGCACGTCGGCTTGAACCCGATCAAGGCCGCGAACCGCCTTCCCGAGCGAATCCCCGGATGCTCGTGCAACCGCGCGTGCAGGTGCCGCGACCGGTTCCCCACGGCCCCTCATCGAAACGAGCTGAGAAGATTTCGCCTCGTTCGGCGGGAACACCAGCCGCCCGTGATCCGTTACACCCGTAACCCGGCATTGCCGCTGACGGCGTCCAGCTGAGAGGCGGTGCGTAACGCCGGGTGCGACACGGCAGGTGCGCGGGACAGCGAGATGGAGGGGGTGAGCCGGACCATGGCTCAGCAGACCACGGTGCGAGGAGCCGTCGGACCGATACCGGTCCGCTCGTCGTCGGCACGGACGGCGGCCCGGATCCCGCCTATCGCCGAGCTGAAGCTCGGCTGGCAGGAACGGGGATTGTGCCAGTCCGGGGACGCGGCGGTGTTCTTCGCCCCGGATTCGGAGCGGATCCGGGAGCGCGAAAAGCGTGAGGCCTCCGCCAAGCGCGTGTGCGACGACTGCCCGGTCCGCCAGCAGTGCCTGGAGCACGCGCTGGCGCTGCCGGAACAGTTCGGCATCTGGGGCGGACTCACGGAAGTGGAGCGGGCCGAGGAGGCCCGCCGCCGCCGCGGCGCCGCGTCCGGCACGCGCCCGGTGCTGGTGCCGATCCGCATCGGCACGCAGCGCGACCGGGGCTTCGCCGACGCTCAGGCGGTCAGGCAGGGATCCGAAGTGGCGGCGTGATCGGCGAGACAACGCAGTGCGGTAACGCAGCAGGAAAGAACGTGCAGCCAGAGAACCTCTGAGCGCCGGGTGGTCCCGACAACCACCCGGCGTTCGGGTTTTCCGCCGAAGGCCGCGCACCGATCACGGCGCCTCCCGGCCCTGCTCGACGGGCCGGTCCCCGCCTTGGTAATGACATTGCTGGAATCGCCGGAAAATCAATTCTCGCCGGAAGATCAATGCACCGCGGCGATCGCATAACACGCGACAGCGGCGGCGGCGGCCACATTCAGCGAATCCACTCCGGCCGCCATGGGAATGCGCACGCGCAGATCCGCGGCCGCCAAAGCCGGATCGGACAAACCGTCACCTTCCGTCCCGAGCAGCAGCGCGACCTTCTCCTCCGGTCCGAACCGCAGGTCCCGCAAGTCGATCGCGGTCGGGCCGGGGGTCAGCGCGATGGTGCGGAAGCCGTGCTCGGCCAACGTCGCGAGGCCGCCGGGCCAGGAGTCCAGGCGCGCGTAGGGCAGCGCGAAGACCGTCCCCATCGAGACCCGGACCGAGCGGCGGTACAACGGATCCGCGCAGCTCGGCGTCAGCACGGCCGCGTCCATCCCGAGTGCCGCGGCGCTGCGGAAGATCGCGCCGAGGTTGGTGTGGTTGACGATGTCCTCCATCACCACGACGCGCCGCGCTTTCGCCAGCACGCTCCCGGCCTCCGGGACCGCGATGCGCTGCATCGAGGCCAGCGCGCCCCGGTGGACGTGGAAGCCGGTCACCGCCTCCAGCAACGGCTCGCCGCCGACATACACCGGGGCGTCCACAGCGTCGATCAGCGGCCGCATCGCCTCGACCCACTTCGGCGACAACAGCGTCGAGCGCATCGGATAGCCGGCGGCCAGGGCGCGCCGGATCACCTTCTCGCCCTCGGCCAGGAACAAGCCCTCGGCGGGTTCGCGGACCTTGCGCAGCTCGACGTCGGTGAGGCCGGAGTAGTCGTGCAGGCGCGGGTCGGACGGGTCGGTGACTTCGATCAGTTCTCCCACGCCGGTAGATCTTAGATACAGAGCTCTTGCCTCGGATACACGGCTCTGGCCCTACCGGGGCAGCAGACCGTCGCGCAGCAAAGCCCAGACGTTGGCGAAGGATTCGTCGACCTCCGGCCGGATCCACGCCGCGCGCGCCGCCGGGTTGTGGAACTTGGCCATGGCGTCGAAGACCGCCAGGGCGGTCGTCTTCGGGGCCGCCGAGGCGATCTCGCCGCGCTCCACTCCCTCGGTGATCACCTTGGTCAGCTGCTCCACGACGAAGTCGATGTGCGCGACCACCGGCGTGCGCGCCTCCTCGGCCAGCTCGCTGAAGGCGGCGAAGAACTCCGGGTCGTCCTGGGCCCGGGTCCACTTCGTCTCCGCCAGCGTCCACAGCAGCAGCCGGATCCGCTCGACGGAATCCCCCGCGCCGTCGGCGACGACCGCCAGCGCGGGGTGCATCCGCTGCAGCCAGCGGTCGACGACGGCGTCGCGCAGATCCGCCTTGGTCGGGAAGTGCCGGTACACCGAGCCGTGGCTGACGCCGAGCGCCCGCGCGACGTCGACCACGCTGGTCTTGGCCGGGCCGAAGCGGCGCAGGGTCTCCTCCGCCGCCTCCAGGATCCGCTCGGCCGTCAGGGGGCTGTTGGTGCTCACCGCTGAACTCTATTTCTCCGAGTCGAGGTGGGCCATCTGCTCGGCGGCGTACCGGTCGCCGGCGGCCGCCCCGGCGGGCACCGCGGCCTCGATCGAGGCGAGATCGCCGGCGTCCAGCTCGACGCTGAGGGAGCCCAGCGACTCGGCGAGGCGCTGCCGGCGGCGGGCGCCGACCAGCGGCACGATGTCCGCGCCCTGCGCCGCGACCCACGCGATCGCCAGCTGCGCGACGGAGACCTGCTTGCGCTCGGCGATCACGCGCAGCGTCTCGACGAGGGCGAGGTTGTGATCCAGGTTCTCGCCCTGGAAGCGGGGCGAGGCCGCGCGGAAGTCGCCGGCGCCGCCGCTGTCCTTGGTCCAGTGGCCGCTGATCAGACCGCGGGAGAGCACGCCGTAGGCGGTGATCCCGATGCCGAGCTCGCGGGCCGCCGGCAGGATCGAGTCCTCGATGCCGCGCGAGATCAGCGAGTACTCGATCTGCAGGTCCGAGATCGGGTGCACGGCCGCGGCCCGGCGCAGGGTCTCGGCGCCGACTTCCGACAGGCCGATGTGCCGGATGTAGCCGGCCCGCACCATCTCGGCCAGGCCGCCGACGGTCTCCTCGATCGGGACGTTCGGGTCGAGGCGGGCCGGCCGGTAGACGTCGATGTGGTCCACGCCGAGCCGGCGCAGCGAGTACGCCAGGGAGGTCTTCAGAGCGTTGGGGCTGGCGTCGTAGCCGATGAAGGCGCCGGCCGGGTCGCGCTGGGCGCCGAACTTGACGCTGAGCAGGTAGCGGTCGCGGTCCACGCCGCGCAGGGCGTCGGCGAGCAGGAGCTCGTTGTCCCCCATCCCGTAGAAGTCGCCGGTGTCGATCAGGTTGATCCCGGCGTCCAGCGAGGCGTGCACGGTGGCGATGGACTCGTCGCGGTCGGTCGGACCGTACAGGGCGGACATGCCCATGGCCCCGAGGCCGAGGGGGAAGACCTGGGGACCGGTGGCGCCGAGGCGGCGCGGGGCGAACGAGGCGGAGGCGCTGTCAGTCGTCATGGCTTCACGATACGACTGACAGCTGACAGATTTCAAGTTTTGTCAGTCGCTACCTGTCAGTGGCCGCGACCACCGCCTCAGGCGCCGCCGCCCGCCGGGCTGGCCGGATCGGTGGGGGTCGCGGTGTCCCCCGGCGAGGCCGGGGCCTTCGCCTCCTTGCCCGGGACGGCGATGTTCGTGGCCATGATGGTGTCGCCCTGGCTCGTCCCGGCGACCGCCACGGTCATCCCGGCCTTGAGCGCGTCGGAGGTGAGCGGATGGGCCTTCGTCCCGAACTTGGTCTTGGCGCCGTAGTCGACGGTCACCGTCTTGCCCTTGCCCTCGGTCCCGGTGAACGAGCCGTCCCCGACCTGGGTGATCTTGACCCGGGCGAGTTTCGGGGCCTTGCCGTGCTTGCCCCCGCCGGTCGTCGCACCCTCGCCGGGCGCCTGGCTCTGGTCCGTGGACGGCGCCGCCGCGGTGGTCGAGGACGATCCCGAGGACTGCAACGCCGCCGTCGTACCCCAGGCGGCTCCGCCGAGCACGATCACGCCGGCGGTGCCCAGCACGGCCAGCTTCAGCGGGCCGAGCCGGGTCAAGCGCTGCTTGAAGCCCGGCTTCCGCGGCGGCTGCGGCACACCGTAGGACTGCTGCTCGTAGCCCGGCTGGTAGCCCTCGTAACCGGGTGCCGGAGCCCCCGCACCCTCCGGGGGGATGTTGTACGGATCGACCGGCTCGAAGCGCCGGGTCTCGTCGATCGGGTCCTGGTCCTGGCTCATGCCGGTAGTACAGCGGCCGGCGGATAAGCCGGTGGTCAATAAGCCCGATGTAAGGATGCTCCAGCCGGGCTCACCGACACCGGCGAGCACCCGCGGGCACGGCTCAGGTGAGCCCGACGGTCGGCCCGACCACCACGATCGCCGGCGGCCGTATCCCGGCCTCGGCCACCGCTGCCTCGATCAGCGCGAGGGTGGTCTGCACTCGGCGCTCCCCGGGCATCGTGCCCTCCTGGATCACCGCGACCGGGGTCTGGGCGTCGCGGCCGTTGGCGACGAGGGTCGCGGCGATCGCGCCGATGCGCTCGATGCCCATCAGGATCACCACCGTGCCGGTCATGCGGCCCAGGGCTTCCCAGTCCACCAGGGACTTCGGGTTGTCGGGGGCGACGTGCCCGGAGACCACGGTGAACTCGTGCGCCACGCCGCGGTGCGTCACCGGGATGCCGGCCAGCGCCGGCACCGAGATCGAGCTGGTGATGCCGGGGACCACCGAGCACGGCACGCCGGCCTCGGCGCAGGCCAGCACCTCCTCGAAGCCGCGGCCGAAGACGAACGGGTCGCCGCCCTTGAGCCGGACCACGAACTTGCCGGCCTTGGCCCGCTCGACGAGGAGCTCGTTGATGGCCTCCTGGGCCAGGGCCCGGCCGTAGGGGATCTTCGAGGCGTCGATGATCTCCACGTCGTGCGCCAGCTCGTCCAGCAGCCCGCGCGGCCCGAGCCGGTCGGCCACCACCACGTCGGCCTCGGCCAGCAGCCGGCGGCCGCGCACGGTGATCAGGTCCGGGTCGCCGGGCCCGCCGCCGACCAGCGCCACGCCCGGGGTGCGGCCGCGGTGGTGCGGCGCGGCCAGGGTGCCGTCGCGCAGGCCCTCCAGGACGCCGTCCCGGACGTCCACGGCGCGGCGCGGGTCCCCGCCGCCGATCACCGAGACGGTGACGCCGTCGTGGCGCCCGACCGCCGGGGTCCACGCGGTGGAGTCCTCCGCCGAGTCGGCGCGGGAGCAGAACACCCGGCCGGCCTCGGCCTCGCGCGCCACCGCGCCGTTCACCGCCGGGTCGTCGGCGGCGGCCACGGCGTACCAGGCCTCGGCCAAGTCGCCCGCCCGATAGGGCCGCCGCTCCCAGACGATCTCGCCGCCGTCGGCCAGCGCCTCGATCGCCGGCGTCGCCTCGGGGGCGATGACCAGCACGTCGGCGCGGGCGTCCAGCAGGCCCAGGACCCGGCGCTGGGCCACCGGTCCGGCGCCGATCACCACCGCCCGCCGGCCGGCCAGCCGCAGCGCGGCGGGGTAGACGGAGGCGGGGTCGGTCATGGCGCTCATCTGTCGTTCTGTTCCCGTGTCGGTCGCGTGGAGCCCGGCGTGCGGCTAGGCGGCGTTCTCGTCGTCGTCGACGCGCTCGGCGACGCCGGCCGACTCGAAAGTCGCCACGTCCCGCAGCGCGCGCACGGCCGCCTGCACCAAAGGTAGGGCCAGGACCGCGCCGCTGCCCTCCCCCAACCGCAATTCGAGATCGATCAGCGGGACCACGCCCAGGGCCTCCAGCGCGAGCTGGTGCCCGGACTCGGCCGAGCGGTGCCCGGCGACCATCGCGGCGGTGGCCTCCGGGGCCAGCGCCTGGGCCACCAGCGCCGCGGCGCCGGCGATCACGCCGTCCAGGATCACCGGGACCCGCAGGCTCGCCGCGCCCAGGATGAACCCGGCCAGCGCCGCGTGCTCCAGGCCGCCGACCGCGGCCAGCACGCCGAGCGGGTCGCCCGGGTCCGGCCGGTGCAGGTCCAGGGCCCGGCGGACCACGTCGACCTTGTGCGCGTAGGTCTGCTCGTCTATCCCGGTGCCGTAGCCGGTGACCTGCGTCGGCGAGGCGCCGGTGAACGCGGCGATCAGGGCGGCGCTCGCGGTGGTGTTCGCGATGCCCATGTCGCCGGTCAGCAGCACCTTGTTGCCGGCCGCGACCAGGTCCCGCGCGGTCTCGACGCCCACCTCCAGGGCGGTCATCGCCTCCTCGCGGGTCATCGCCGGGCCCTCGGCCAGGTCCGCGGTGCCGTAGCGGATCTTGCGCGGCACCAGGCCGGTCTGCTGCGGCAGGTCGGCGTTGACGCCGACGTCCACCACGCACACCTCGGCGCCGATCT
>Ga0105238_10002990_pt1 | contig 16888 bp, 13 predicted proteins | sample KBSC34metaG_FD_81526 | JGI IMG/M metagenome (GOLD analysis project Ga0105238, IMG submission 81526) | Corn rhizosphere microbial communities from Kellogg Biological Station, Michigan, USA - KBS C3-4 metaG | ecosystem: Host-associated > Plants > Roots > Rhizosphere > Soil | place: Michigan, USA... | reverse complement strand
GCATGCGCTGCCGAAGATGGGTCACGGTGAACCTCCTGTGACCCAAGCCTTACACCGGCAACAATGCCCGGGGAAAGCCCATGCAGCAGCGTCCGTCGCGCCAGCGACTTAGTTCAAACGCCCATGACGCCGGCGACCTTGATCAGGCCCAGACCACAACATCCCAGTCGCGATGCCGACTTCCGAGTACCAATCCGCCTCAAAAGACTTCTTGGTAGTATCGGAATCCTGCCAAGATTATTATGGTGTCTTCGATCGGCCATTTCGAGCCCAGGAGCATTTCACGTGACCGTAAAGATGGCGAAGACTGACAGATGTCAGCAATCGGAAGTAGTCCAACATTTCAATGTCTGTTTCAAGCGTGGCAATCTCGTGAATAGCATTGATGCCCGATTTATGAATGCGTTGAGCTTCCTCCAAATCGAATGGGTGTGGTGCATCGAGGAATGCCGCCGAGCCACACCGGAAGAGATTCGCAGGCTTTGCGATGATCCAGAAATCTGATGCTCTCGTTTGCTGTATCGCAATTGTAAAGTCTTCGAATATTCATTGAAATGGGCGACTCCTCTAGTCGTCGTCTGAAAAACTGCCACACGGGAATCCAGTGGAATTTTTGATGTGCCGTCTGGCTTCCAATTGCGCGATCGTTTTCAGCGGTCCTTAGCCAGGCGGACCACTCCAACGAATTTAGGCGAGAACGCCACCTGGATGCCGAACAAAGATGTCCGGATCATAAATGGACGCAAATATCGCTGCCTCTTTGCGAATTCGTGACCATGTCGCATCGGCTTCGATCATGCTCTCCATTACGCCAAGGTACTTCCCGGATTCGATGTTTCCGTATTTGAAAAAGCAATCGGAGATGATGACGGTGCCTTTGGCAGTATCAATCGCGACGGCCATTGAGGATCGATGATGAACGCCGGCCCAGAAGACACGGAGTCCCGGTAACACCTCTTCTTCATCGGCGAGGAGGCGCAGCTTTTCCCAGCCATCATTTTGCAGATACTGATTGACGTCGGGTGGAACGCGGAGATGACGGGGAACATGAAGATAGTAGTAGGGCGCTTGAAAGTCTTCAATCCAACCGCGGCGTGGAATGCCGATAGTTGCGTTCCGGAACATCGGGATATTCGCTGTGGCATACGCCTGAAGCGGGGTAACCAGCACAAGCGAAATATCCTTGGGAGCGAGACCCTGCGAGCGGAGGATGTTCTGCGGAAGTTGGGCTTCAGTGCGAACGATCTGCGCTTCCGGATAACCAAAGAAGCTCAGCCAAGCTTGGTTGATGATCGTCAGATCCTGTGGCGGGCCGGTATTGATAAGAATATTGTGGCCCCCGGCGCGAACCAGATAGATGAGAAGATTCATCTCCTCGCGGCGGTTCCATGCTTCCATCCAGTAGACCTCAGGACCCGGAACCCAAAATGTCCCGGCATTGAATGCCTGCACGGAAAAATTCATCTCGCTCCACCATTCTGTTTAATGTGCGCTCGGAATCTGCTGATGCTGTCGAGGAAGACGCCTATATCGCTGCCCAGGCTGATCATTCTGAATCCTTCTGCGATCCAATGAGCGGCCGACGCTTGATTTGGCGGAAGAAAACCTGGTGCGACGCCATATTTGCAGCAGGTCCGCACGAGATCATTCATTGAGCCAATGAGTCGGGGATGATCGAATTGCGCGGGAATTCCCATTGAGACCGTCAAATCATAGTGTCCGATCCAGGCCACGTCGACTCCTGGGACAGAAATGATCTCCTCGAGATTCTCGAATGCCTTCGCCGTCTCCACTTGAATGATCACAACGGTGTCCTGGTTCGCCTTGGCAAAGAATTCCGCGCCAGCCGGCCGATAGAGATCGTGGGCTATGCCCAGGGCCACACCTCGTTTGCCTTCAGGGGCGTACTTGAGCTGTCGCACGATTTCCTCGGTCTGCTGCTTGGTCTCGACCCGAGGAACCATCACCCCCTTTGCCCCAATGTCGAGAACACGGGACAGTGGTGCAAAATTCAGGTCCGGGACACGCGCCATTGGCACAATGCCACTGCCGCGGCAGGACGCAATCAACATCTCGAGCATGCCGATATCGCAACGTCCATGCTCCATGTCGAAGATCACGAAGTCGAGACCGCTTGCATCTAGCATCGGACCGATGCCGGGCGTAAAGAACTCAAGAAGGAGCTGGCCGAGCAGCAGCTCTCCATCGCGAACACGCTGGCGGAAGTCTTTCATCCAGCCTCCTGCGATGTCGCATTGACTCTTCGACGCTCGAGCTTTTTGAGGAAGTTTGGATTGTCGAGCACCTTCGGATTTACTACATGCTTCGGCACCTCGCCGCGATAGACGGCAAGTGCACCCATGCAGTCCATTCGGCCCATATCCCTGAAGAGCTCTTCCGTCCAGGCGATGGAATGGGAGGTAAGGATCACGTTGTCCATTGAGGCGAGTGGCGATTCGGCGCTCATAGGCTCCTCCTCGAACACGTCCAGCGCGGCGCCCGCGATCTTTCGCTGTTGTAGCGCATCGATCAGCGCAGCTTCGTTCACGATTGGTCCGCGAGCTGTGTTGATGAGAACTGCATCGAGCTTCATTATTGCGAATTGCCCGTGCCCGATGAGTCCTCGCGTCTCCGGCGTGAGAGGACAGTTGACGAGAACGTAGTCGGACTGTGCGAGCAATTCATCGAGCGAGACGAGCTTTACACCAAGTTCCGCAGCGCGAGGCTCTGTTGCGTATGGGTCGAAGGCGAGAAAGGAGCGCACATCCAGCACTCGCAGCAGGCGAATTGCTTCACAAGCAATGTTGCCCAGGCCGATCGTACCTACTACACGATCGCGCGGTTCTCGCCCCAACCGCTGCGTGCTTTCTGCCCACCGGCCTTGGCGAACGAGTCGGTCTTTGTTTATCAGGCGGTGTGAGAGAGCCAGGACTAGGAGAAGGATCGACTCAGCGACGGGACGCACAACGGCTGTCGGAGTGATGTAAACCGCGATTCCATGTTCGGTGCAGGCATTGAGGTCGACGTTGTCATAGCCGACTCCACAGCGGCCTATCGCACACAGCGAATCGATGCCTTCAAGAGATTGCACCGTAACTCGCGGCTTCAGGGATATCAGAACATCGCAGTTGGCAAGTTGTGCAGGCGAATATACCGGAAGATATTCACTCAGAAAGCTGTAGGCAAAAGAAGGAATCCGATCGAAGAGCGAGAGGCCAATATCCGGAAACGCAAGGGAACCATCCGCGCTGCAAAAGTCAGCCGAAAGACTCACCCGAAATGGTGCTGAAAATCCTTCGTTTTGAGTTCCGTCCGGAGGATTCATGCCTTCCTTTCAAGGACAACTACCCAATCCTGAAAGATGGGGACCTCGGCAATCTTCCACGATCCGTCAGGGCCTGGATTGACTGCTCCGATGTTTGTCTCTGCGCCGTCGACTGGGTTGAAAAAGAACGCTCGATATGACCCTGCTTTGAGGTTGCGAAAGGTCGATCCCGTGTACGATGCGGGTATAAACGCGATCATCGCTTCGTCCGGAATTTCCGCAGCGAAGGGCTTCCAATAATCCTCCTTGCTCCAGCGGGGATCAATCAGATCCGGCTTCGGCTCCAGCTTCCACCACGAATATCGCATAAGCACGGATTTCGCCAGGCCCAGTTGGCCCGATCCTGGAAGTGCGGCAGCGATATCCCACGCCGGGCCGCCCCAGGAATGGCCATGAGGCGAAAGCCCATATGGCTTCTCGCGAGTATTCACCTGCCAGATTCCGTTGGCGCCGTAAGTATGACCGCCAGTTCCGCTCAGCAAGGACGACCAGAACATGAATCGTTGCACTTCCTGCCGGCTCGCTTCCTGAATCCCTTCGTAGCACACCTCGCCAATAAGCACCGGCATTTGCGGAGTGGCGGCAAGCGAGCGGTTGACAGTTTCGATCGTGTTTGGCACACTCTGCCGATCGCTGTGCCCCGTTTGAAGCATGTCGAAATCCAGAACAGATGGATCGTCTACGCACTCACGGGCACTACTGGAGGGGTGAATGGTGATGGGATGTTTATGTGGATCAATCGACCGCACATAGCGAGCCAAGTTGGTAAGACCATGCTTTTGCGCTGCGGCGTCGGCTTCAGGAGTTTTTGAAAGGTAGTAGGGCATTGTGCCTTCGCCTGCCAGGCACCAGACCACTGGGTAGGCGCTCCAGCGAGCGACAAGATAACGCCAATGTTTCTTCACTTTCTCCATGCCCATTCGCGGAATGAAGTACCCCCAGAAGCCGACTATGCAGGCTGCAAGACCGTGATCTGCGAGGTAGCGGATGCGAACATCGGCGGTGTCGAAATATGCGGGATTGATTCTGGTGAAGTCGCGGTCCCAGGGATAGCCAGCCTCATTTGCGCCGCGCTCGTCGAATGGTTCCATATCGGGATAGAGACCGGCCACGATCTGTACGATAGTGAAGCCTTTGTGCACACGGTCCGCTGTCAGCGCTTCAAAGCCATCGGGCCACGAGAGGCGCTTGCACAGACCCATCCACCACGTATCGCCGAGCCAGAAGAATGGCGTTCCGTCCGCATGCTGAAAGTGATGCTTATCCGGCGCGATATTCAAAGGGCCATGCTTGTAGTGAGAATTCGCGCCTGCGTAGGGTTGAACATCGAGCGTCGAAGTCTGACCATGAAGATTCCGATTGCTCGCATCGTTGCAAACCGACCGAACGGTGTAGCGGCCTGGCGCGACGGGCGCATAGCGGACGCACCAAGTCGACTCACCAGCCCAGAATCCCGGGACGCGCTCTTCGGACCCTGAGGGTGTTGTGATCAGCGCGTCGACTTCGACCTGGTTGAAAGGGTCGGAATACTGCTTATCGCTCTTGTAGCACCACTCGGTCGCCATGCCAGCAGTGGCGGACATCGATTCGGCGAATCCATACGCACCGGCTGAGGCCACTGCACTAGTTACCGCAATCGACTTGATGAAGTCGCGTCTAGAAATTCCGTCAGACATCATTCCCCCAGGCAACAAAGACCTCCCACGCTAGTTCAGTAACGGAAAGCTAGAGCAGTCATTTGGTCCTGTCAAGCATTTGAAGAGGCGTCTTCCAGCGCGGCTAACCCAAGGCGATCGTTGGAAAACTCCTTGACAGTCCAACTTGGCCAAAATTAAGTTGACCACGCACAGGCAGGTCGATCTGGCATTAGGGACGATCCCTGGTGCACCCAGCTAAAGAGGGAGGGCTGATGAAGGCCTTCGACAATTTCATCAACGGCAGGTTTGTCCGCTCGCACGGTGAGAAGCGGATCGATGTTATTAACCCGGCAACCGGTTCACTGATCTGTACCGTCCCGGACAGTACGGAGCAGGATGTCAACGATGCGATTGCGGCGGCCGATGAAGCGCAACGTTCCTGGGGAGCACTGCCTGCGGCAAAGCGGGCAGGGAATCTGAAGGCATTGGCGGCCAAGATCCGGCAGAATGTCGAACCGATCGCAAGGGTCATCACGGAAGAGCAGGGAAAGACGCTGGGACTTGCACGCGTCGAAGTGGAGTTCACCGCGGATTACTTGGATTACATGGCCGAATGGGGTCGCCGGATAGAAGGCGAAATCATTGAGAGCGATCGAGAGAAAGAGACAATCTTTTTGTTTCGCAGGCCGATTGGAGTGATCGGCGGAATCCTGCCATGGAATTTTCCTTTTTTTCTTATCGCGCGCAAGGCTGGGCCGGCGCTGATCACAGGCAATAGCATTGTCATCAAGCCCAGCGAAGAGACACCGCACAACGCGCTGAAATTCTGCGAACTTCTTGCCGAAATGGATTTTCCCGCTGGGCTTATCAACGTTGTGCATGGCCGAGGCCCTGGCACGGGGCATGCTCTTGCTTCTTCGCCAAACGTCGGAATGATCAGCTTTACCGGCAGCGTGAATACCGGATCGGAGGTGATGGCTGCGGCGGCGAAGAATATTACGAAGGTCAATCTTGAATTGGGCGGCAAGGCCCCGGCGATTGTGATGGCAGATGCGGATATCGATCTGTCCGTCAAGGTGATCAAGGCTTCTCGAGTGATAAACAGCGGGCAGGTTTGCAACTGTGCGGAGCGGGTTTACGTACATCGCTCGGTCGCGCAGGAGTTTGTTGAGAAGCTGACCAGTGCAATGCAGGCCACTCACTTTGGTGATCCGCTCAAAGATGAGAGCGTGGAATACGGTCCCCTGATCAACGAAGCTGGATTCAAGAAAGTGGAACGTCTCGTTGGCAGCGCGGTGGCGGCAGGCGCCCAGGTGCGTACGGGCGGCAAGCGCGCAGACAGAACGGCTGGATATTACTACGAGCCAACAGTGCTCTCAGGTTGTACGCAGACAATGGACGTGATTCGCCAGGAGATCTTCGGTCCGGTGATTCCTGTTGTCGAGTTCGCTGATTTGGACGAGGCGATTGCCTATGCCAACGACTGCGAGTACGGATTGACATCTTCCATCTACACGAGGGATCTGAACACAGCCCTGCGTGCCTGCCAGGAGATTCGGTTCGGCGAAACCTATATCAATCGAGAAAACTTTGAAGCGATGCAGGGATTCCACGCCGGCTGGCGTAAGAGCGGAATCGGTGGAGCCGACGGTAAACACGGCTTGTATGAATTCATGCAAAGTCACGTGGTCTATATGCAAAGGTAATAGAGTTCCGGAGAAACCATTCCTTTGAAGCTCAGGGGAAAAGTTGCGATCGTCACGGGAGCGGCGAGCGGAATCGGCCGCGCTAGTGCTATTGCTTTTGCGCGCGAGGGAGCGAAAGTTGGGGTTGCGGATCTGTCTAAGATTGGGGCTGAAGACACGGCCCGGTGCATCTGCTCCGACGGATTTGAGGCATTTCCCATCGAGGTCGACGTCTCAAGGGAAGCGGACGTTCGCCGGATGGTAGAGGAAACGGCAACTCGTTGGGGACGAATTGACATTCTCTTCAATAACGCGGGCGTCCTTCTAGTAAAGCCTATTGAGCAAATGACTGAGGCAGAGTGGGACCGTGTGATGGCGGTCAACGTAAAGGGATCGTTCCTCGCCGTCAAGCACGCTGTACCACACATGCGTGGAGGCGGAGGGGGCGCGATTCTCAATACCGGATCGATTGCGAGCCTTGCCGGCCAGGTCGGGACTCCAGCGTATTCCGCTTCGAAAGGCGCGATTGCATTGCTTACCAAGTCCCTCGCGCTTGATCTGGGGAGAGACCGGATTCGCGTGAACTGCATCTGTCCCGGGATCACTGACACGCCCATGCTTCGCGAGCACCTCGGACATGGGCCCGAAGGCGCGGCTCGCATCAAGGCGCGGCTCTCTCGAGTCCCTCTGGGGGAAATTCTCAGTCCGGAAGATGTTGCAAGGGCTGCACTCTATCTGGTTTCAGAGGATTCTGCCGGAATCACTGGTGTGCTTCACGTAGTTGACGCAGGGCTAACGGCGGCTGCAGAGTTTGATGAGCCGTTGAGGTAAATCTGCTCTCATTCAAGCTGGCTCCGAGCAGAACTTAACCGAGGTGCTGTTTGGGCGGAAATCCGCTGTTGGGCGTTTTCTTGCATTGGCTGGGAGGCCTGGCCTCTGCCAGCTTCTATGTGCCGTTTCGTCGCGTGCGCGGGTGGTCGTGGGAGACGTATTGGCTCGCAGGCGGCGTGATGAGCTGGATCATCGTGCCATGGATCCTGGCGGTATCTCTGACCCACAATCTCTTTCACGTCCTCCAGATGGCGCCGGTTTCTGCAATCCTCTGGACCTACTTCTTCGGGGTATTGTGGGGACTGGGAGGATTGACGTTCGGCTTGACGATGCGGTATCTCGGACTCTCCCTGGGCATGTCTGTCGCTCTCGGCTACACCGCGGTGTTCGGAACTCTCGTTCCGCCCATATTCCACGGGCAGTTCATGCAGCTGCTGGCGCAGCGGTCGGGAATCATTATTCTCGTTGGCGTGGGCATCTGCATTGGGGGAATCGTGCTGGCGGGAACGGCCGGAATCTCAAAGGAAAATGAGCTGTCCCACGAGGAGAAGCTCGCGACCATTCAGGAATTCAGCTTGAAGCGAGGGCTCGGAGTAGCTACCTTTTGCGGAGTAATGAGCTCCTGCTTCGCGTTCGGACTCGATGCGGGAAATCCTATCAAGGCTCTCACCATGGGGCAGGGAACTCCGGTCATGTGGCAGGGACTGCCTGTGCTTGTCGTGCTGCTTGCGGGCGGCTTCACGACGAACTTCATCTGGTGCGTTGTGCTGAGCATGCAGAACAGGAGCTACGGCGAGTATCTGCGCATCCCACGCCGGCGCGAGCGTGAATTGATGACACATCCGCCGATTGAGAATGTGACAGATGCCGCATCCACGGAGATGGCCCTCGAATTTGAACTTCATCCACGCGGGACTTCATCACTCGCAGCAAATTACGGCTTCTCGGCTCTGGCGGGCGCGACCTGGTACATGCAGTTTTTCTTCTACACCATGGGCGAGACGCAGATGGGGCAGTATAAGTTCTCGAGTTGGACCCTGCACATGGCCAGCATCATGATCTTCAGCACCATCTGGGGAATCGCGTTGAAGGAGTGGCGAGGCGTGAGCTTACGTACCAAGGTTCTCGTTTTCCTTACGCTGTTGACTCTCGTGGGATCCACAGTCGTCGTGGGCTATGGCAATCTCCAGACTTTGCGTCCCTAGCGAACGTGTTGCGCGCTAGCCGCGACCGATGAACGGCATTCTGGTCGCCATTACTGTCATGAACTGGACATTTGCTTCGAGTGGCAGACTCGCCATGTAAAGCACCGCATCCGCCACGTGTTTCACGTCCATCGTCGGTTCCGGCCGCGTCTCGCCGTTGGGTTGCAACGCGCCCTTTTCGATTTTCGTCATCATGTCGGTTTGCGCGTTTCCAATATCGATCTGGCCGCAAGCGATGTTGTAGGGTCGCCCATCCAAGGATATGCTTCGCGTTAGCCCCGTGATGGCATGCTTCGTTGCCGTGTAGGCGGCAGAATAGGGTCTGGGCGCATGCGCCGAGATCGATCCATTGTTGATAATGCGGCCTCCGCGCTGCTGCTGCGACTTCATGATTCTGATCGCCCCCTGCGCGCACAGGAAGGCCCCGGTTAGATTCACGTTCACCACTTCGCTCCATTGCGCGAAAGTGAGGTCTTCTATTGGAATCGCGGGCGCGCTCATGCCGGCGTTATTGAATAAGAGATCCAATCGTCCGAACGTCTCGCGTGTCTTCAAGAACAGCTGATCTACTGAGTCGGGCTGGGACACATCCGCCGGCACGGTCAGCATGGATGGACCGGCTCTGTCGGCTATCGCAGCTGTTTCTTCAAGACGGGCAATGTTCCTTCCCGCTAGGATAACGGAATATCCGGCAGCGTGGAGAGCCAAGGTGACGGCACGGCCGATACCGCTGCCAGCGCCTGTAACCATCGCCACCCTGCGTTGACTATCCATCGTGTTTAGCTCCTCCATCCTCGTCTCCTGTTCTCCCCAGGGTTTGTTCCGCACCCAGCATTCGTTCTTTCAAATTCATATTTCGTCGAGCGGTGTGTCCTGGGGGCATTCTAAAATCAACAGCTGCACTGAAGGGGAATCAATGGGCATCTTTGAAAGATTGAGCAGGAGAGCGCTGTTGAAGTCGGGTTCTCTGACCATCTTGGGGCTGGCAATGAGGAATCGATTGCAAGCAGCGGCGAGCGATGGCGGCGATGGCGAGTACGCCGCGTTTCTGAATCCCCCTGATAACGCGCGCCCGTGGGCGTACTGGTATTTCATGGACGGGCACCTTGAAGCGTCTGCAATGAGAGCCGACCTTGAGTCGCTAAAGAACGCGGGACTCGGCGGCGGAGTATACCTCGAGGTAAATATCGGGATTGCTCCAGGCCCGGTCAAGTTCATGAGCGAGCAGTGGCAGCAAATGGTGGCGGATGCATTCGGGCATGCAGATTCACTTGGCTTGGAGATGGCGTTGGGCGCCGGGGCGGGCTGGTGCGGTGCGGGCGGGCCATGGGTGAGGCCGGAAGAGTCAATGCAATTCCTGGAAACGAGTGTGACTCGAGTGCACGGCCCCGGGAAGTTTCAGGGAACGTTGCCCAAGCCAAAGCCGCGGACGCCATTCTTTGGCGAGGAGACGTTGACGCCGAGGCTTCGCAAGGTTTGGGAAGAGTTTTACATCGATGATTATGTCCTGGCGTTTCCGGCCATACATGGTGAAGCCAGGACGCCAGACCTGGAAGAGAAAGCGCTGTATACGCGCGGGTCTTATTCATCGCAGATTCTGGGGCCGTTTACGAAGGTGCCTTGGGTACGCCCATCCCTTCCGTCGCACTCGGAGTATCCCGAAACCTCATCGCAAGAGTGTGTGACTGTGGCGAACGTGAAAGATCTGACCAAGCTATTGAGAAAGAACGGCACGCTCGACTGGGAGATCCCCGAGGGCGAGTGGATAGTCATGCGAGCTGGCCGCAGAATCACCGCGCAAACCACGCGACCAGCTCCAAATCCAGGATTGGGATGGGAGACGAACAAGTTCGACCCAGTCGCAGCGGAGAATCACTTCGATGCATATTTCAAGCCTCTTTTGGATCGGATGGGCAGTCGACGGCACAAGGCGACTGGGTTGACCACCCTGCACTACGACAGCTGGGAGATGAGTTCGCAGAACTGGAGCGCGCAATTCGCCTCGGAGTTCGAGCGTCGCTGCGGGTACGAGCTGACGAATTACCTTCCAGCCTTTGCGGGTTTTGTGGTCAAGGATCGGGCTACAACGGAGCGCTTTCTTTGGGATGTGCGCCAGACCGCCCAGGAGCTGACGATTGCAAACCAGGCCGAGGCGCTCAAAAACATGGGACGGAAGTATGGACTGCAAATGTCGCTGGAGCCGTACGATCTGGATCCGTGCTCGGATCTGGAGCTGGGCAGGGTTGCGGATGTGCCGATGGCGGAGTTCTGGTCGCACTACGGACAGATCAACACAGACTGGAGCGTAGTAGAGTCCACGTCAGTAGGACATACAAACGGCAAGAAGGTGATTGCGGCGGAGGCGTTCACTGCGGAGTTTCCAGAGCGCTGGCTTCAGCATCCCGCATCGATGAAGAGCCAGGGAGACTGGGCCTTTTGCGCGGGGATCAATCGCATAGTGTTTCACCGTTTCCAATCGCAGTCGAGCGCAGACAAGGCACCGGGAATGACGATGGGCCCAGATGGCGGCTATGGGGTGCACTGGGATCGGACTCAGACATGGTGGGATTTGGCCGGCGCGTATCACCGTTATGTGACGCGGTGTTCAGCGATGTTGAGGCGAGGGCTGTTTGTTGCCGACGTACTGTATCTGGCGGCGGAAGGCGCTCCCAACGTGTTCCTGGCGCCGCCTTCAGCTTTTCAGCCCGGTGAGTTCAATGACCGGTGGGGATACAATTTCGACGGGTGTGCGCCAGGCACTTTGATTGCACGAGCCTCCGTAAAAGATGGTGAAATCGTTTTTCCCGATGGCATGCGGTATCGCGCACTTGTGCTGCCGCAGATCGAAGCCATGACGCCTGAATTGTTGAAGAAAATCGCAGAGTTGGCGGAGGCGGGTGCGACGGTGGTGGGAATGCCGCCGAAGGCTTCGCCGAGTTTGAGCGGACACCCAGATTGCGACACGCAGGTACTTGCAGTTGCCAAATCATTATGGGGCGAAAGCGCGCATGAAGGAACGGTCCGCAAAGTGGGCGCCGGAACCGTGGTGTATGACACAAGCGCATGCAGCTGGGCGAAAGAGAACCGCCTCACCGAGGCGCGATGGATATGGGCGAAGGGGTCGAACGCGCCTGGGGCGAACCAAGGCGTGCGATCATTCGCGCGGAAGTTCCGCGTAGAGAACGCGGGTGCGCTCGATATTGCTGAGGTGCTGATTACAGCGAGCCCGGGGTATGAGGTTTCGGTGAATGGGACGCGACTCGGCGGAGGAAATGTGATCGACCAGGTGCGACGGCTGGATGCAACATGGCTGATTCGTGATGGCGAAAACGAGATTTGTGTTTCTGTGAATTGCGATGACCGCAAGGCGAAGTCGCCGTTCGGCGTGATCGCCGCTCTGTCTGGGATCGGATCATCGGGTGAGCGGGTTCAAGTAATCACCGACAGTTCCTGGACTGTGATTCAGTCAACTGATGCCACGGGCGGTGCTGCCGTCGAGCTCGGGGGATTTGTTGCTTCGCCATGGAACTTGACGGAAGCGAGCTTGCAGGCGGCTTCAGTCTATCCGCCATATCGAGTTACATCGCGTCTCCTTTCCAGCCTTGGCGTGAAGCCGGATTTCGAAGGCGAAGGAATACGTGCAATTCATCGGCGCGACGGCGACGAGGATGTCTATTTCGTTGCCAATCGCGAAGACCGTGAGCTATCAACGTCGTGTGCATTTCGAGTGGCCGGGAAACAACCGGAGTGGTGGGATGCGGTGAACGGTGAGCGGCGACTTCTTCCTCAATTTGAGGAGAAGGAAGGACAGACGCATGTGCCGATGCATCTGGAAGCGCACGAGAGCGGCTTCGTGGTGTTCCGCAGTAATACGAAGACGAAGTCAGATACTCAGAATTTCCCGCACTTACGACCAAAGTTAACTGTGGATGGCTCGTGGGAGGTGACATTCGATCCGAAGTGGGGAGGCCCCGGCTCGGTGCGTTTCGATCATCTCGAGGACTGGGCTAAAAGATCCGAGGACGGAATTCGACATTACTCAGGCAAGGCTGTCTACAAGGCTAGATTCGATGCGGAAGACATTGGCGATCGAAATCTCTCGCTGTCTCTCGGAGATGTCAGAAACATTGCTGAGGCGCGATTGAATGGGCAGAGCCTGGGTGTGGCGTGGTGTGCGCCCTGGCGTCTCGCCTTACCCGAACGCGTACTGAAAGCGCGCGGCAATGAACTGGAAATCACGGTTGCAAACCTGTGGTGGAATCGATTGGTCCGAGACAGTTTGTTGCCCGAAGCAGAGCGGCTGACTTGGATTCCAGGAAAGTATCCGTTCACTGGGAACGAAGAGCTGCAACCCTCTGGACTGCTCGGGCCGGTACGGATCGACATGCCTGACGTCTAGTTCCCGTTGCTTATGATTGGGTTGAATACCGACAGGAGACCATGTGTATTCTTTGCGTCGATCGCCAAGGCGTTGCTTGCGACTGATATCAAGTCTAGCTTTTTGCCTTCTGCTTTTGAAGGCTACCGCGGCCGCTCCTGTGAAGAGCGGCTTGACTGGGAGCCTGATCGCATCGAACCTGCGATGCGACTCGTGAGAATCCATTGGGTGTTCAGACGGACGCTCCGAGGTTGAGTTGGATCGCGACTGCGCGGGACGCAACTCTTCGCGGCCTGAACGTGACCGGCTATCGAGTGATTGTGTCTTCATCGCCGGCCAACCTGACTCGTAACGAGGGAGATCTTTGGGATACGAGGAAAGTGAACGCAAAAAACACCCTCCAGAGTCGCTATGCCGGCAAGCCGCTGCGGGCAGGCAAGAGCTATTGGTGGAAGGTGCAGATATGGGATCAACACGAGGCCGCAGGCCGCTGGAGTGATGTCGCAACGTTCACGATGGGTATGCAGCCCAGCGATTGGACCGCTCAATGGATTACAGCCGACCCACAGGTCTTGGGAACAGACCCTCAAAAAGATGCAACTGCGGTGCCGGTTTTTCGTCATGCATTCCGAACGAACGGAACAGTAAAACGGGCGATTCTCTTCGTCTCGGGACTTGGCCAATACGAAGCTCTTGTGAATGGACAGCCCGTTACGGACAGCGTATTGAATCCAGGCTGGACAGACTATCGCAAGACGATCCTATATAACGCCTTCGATGTGACACGCGAATTGAAGGTTGGAGGAAACGTGATTGCTGTGCTGATGGGCAACGGCATGTACAACGTGCCGCACACGCCACAGCGCTATCAGAAACTGCAGGGAACTTTCGGACCGCCGAAGCTGATCGCGCAGCTGATTCTGACTCACGCCGATGGCAGCGAGGAAACAGTTGGCACAGACGATAGCTGGACAACGTCGAAGAGTCCAATCACTTTCTCGTCGACCTATGGCGGAGAGGACTACGACGCCAGGTGTCGCCGGGGTGGGAGCAGCCAGAGTTCGACGATGCAAAGTGGGTTAAGGCAAAGCGCAACAAATCCCTTCGATCAAGGCAATGCGGACTTACAGGGCTGTGAAAGTGACCACACTAAAGCCAGGCGTGACCGTCTACGACCTTGGCCAGAACTTCTCCGGTTGGCCTGAGATTTCCGTTCGTGGTCCCCGAGGCAGTGCCGTAAAGTTGATCCCCGGAGAACTACTAACAGATGAAGGCGTGGTCACGCAGCGGAGTTTTGACGGGCCCGTATGGTTCACTTACACCCTCGGTGGACAGGGCGGTGAGCGTTGGCATCCGCGTTTTACTTATTCCGGTTTTCGCTATGTGCAGGCGCAAGTAGTTCCAGCTCCTGGCTCGACTACGCTGCCACGCGTTGAGAATGTAACGGGCATTTTCATCCATTCTTCAGCGCGTCCGACTGGCGTATTTCAGACGAGCAATCCGCTCTTCAATCAAATTCACCGGCTCATCGATATCGCCATCGAGAGCAATATGCAGAGTGTGCTCACCGATTGCCCGCACCGCGAGAAGTTGGGCTGGCTGGAGCAGACACATCTGATGGGCCCCGGAATCTTCTATGGTTATGACGTGCACAATCTCTACGAGAAGATGAGCGCAGACATGGAAGATTCGCAGCTTCCGTCGGGGTTTGTCCCGAAAATTGCACCCGAATACGCGGTGTTCGAAAACGGCTTTCGTGATTCGCCGGAATGGGGCAGAGCTCATCCCGCGTGTCGTGTTCTCCGAAGAGATCGACTACATCGAGCATTTTCCGGCGTTCGCGTTCCGAATAATCCAACCAGACAAACTCCGACATCGTGCCGCCATCTCTCATGAAGAAGCCTTCGGGACCGCCGGCAGGGGCTCGCCCGCCAGTCCTTTGTTGACGAGGCCGGACAGGAAATCCGCAAAGGGAACAATATCCTCGTCCACACTGGCCTTTTCGAGAGCCTCCATGTAAATCTTGCGGTCATCGACAGGTATCACCGTCCACGGATATCCGCCGGATGCCATCATGAGATTCATCAGGAAGCGTCCCATGCGGCCGTTCCCATCCATATAAGGATGGATGTACACGAATATGAAGTGACCGAGCACGACCCGCACTGCCGGTTCCTTTTCCTCGCGAAGAAGATCGAAGAGAGCAGGCATCGCATCCACGACCGCTTCGCGGTTCAGCGGCACGTGCATGGAGCGGCGAATGTAGACCTGGCCGTTGCGATAGCCGGCGAGGTCGGCGGGTTTTACCAAACCGGCCGTCACGCTCGGGCCGAACATCTCCCGATACCACGTTCCGTGATCTTCATCCGCGACCAGGCCGGGATTTTCGCCGTTCAGAACCCTTGCCATGCTTTTTTGAACGGCCTGATAGGCCTGCCAGTACCCGAGCGCGGCCATGGCATCCCGCTGTCCCCGGTCCTGTTCATTCGCCTCCGGATTCCACGTGTTGCTCCGGACGCGTTCGATCAGTTCACGGCTGACGCGATAGCCTTCGATCGACAGTGAATGATAGGCATCGGTCACGTAAGCATCGCCGACGCGTTTCATGTAAGCGTTGATATTACGCGGCAACCCCGGCGCCTTCGGAAACCGTCCGATGACGGGTTCACGCATTTTCTGCCACAGCAGCCGTATGCGGTTCACATACGGAGAGGTTTCGCGGGCGGGCAAAGCGAGTGTTGGCTTGTCCGTAAACGGATCTGTCTCACGCACGTCGTACCCCGCAGCAATCATGGTCTTCGTAATGTCATCCGCGATGCGGTCGCGCCCGCTGTTGCGGAAGGCGCCGGCAAGGCGGCCCGCAATCGTGCTGTGACCGCCTTCCAGCAATTTCGCCAGCACGCCGGATGCATCGCGGACAGTGGCCATGGCCGCGCGGGCGTCGGTGGAATGACTTGAGAAATATTGCGGCGAGCACTCGATAAGCGCGGATTCGAGCGAGAAAAGGCGCAGCCCGTCTTTTTCGTTCCGGTCAGGCGGTTTTGGCAGGGCGGCCCGCAGGTCCAGCAGGGACGTTCCGTGCGGCAGTTTGGTCAGGTTGTTTTTGGCTTTGGAGGACCGGACGACGAGCTGCCGGGGGACCGTCCAGTTTCCGCCGTGCAGGGAGAGCGACTGCTCCGGCGACAGGGACCAGTTCCGGCCAAAGCGGGTTTCCAGATAGACGGCAGCGAAGCGCCAGAATGATGCGTACCACGCGGTGCTCTCCCCTTTAACCTCATCCGGGCGGCTGGGGATGTACCATCCCTTTATTACCTCCTGCAGAAAACCGTTCGTCATGAGGCGCTCCCGGTGGGTGCGCGTCATGTCTTTCGCCCGGATGGCGGCTGCGCCGTTGGCGTTCTGAAGCCCGTGGAGGATCTCCAGAGACTGGGCCAGTTTTTCCGAAGGTGAAGCCATGGGGGGCTGTCCTCGTTAGTTTTTGCTGTATTGCGACTATTAGTTTAATGTGTTGTGCAGTAATTAGTCTATTAGGTTGTATCATAATTAGTCTTTTGTGTCGAGTCGTTATTAGTTTTTCCTGCCATAACCTCCCTGGCCTTGCTCGAAATCTCGGTCCTAGACCGGTTCGGATGTGTACCCGAACACCGCGCAAATGGCGGGCCCCTCCCCACCCACCGCCCCGGCTTTCGTCCCTTCATTTCAACGTCCAGGCATGTTGGGGATGGACAAACCATAATAAGACCGGGCGTGCCCGGCGTCTTGCGGTTCAGAAGTAGGCTGAATCGCAGCCGGAAGAATGGACGTGAACGCCGGGCCAAGAGAACCGT
>Ga0105238_10002988_pt1 | contig 16891 bp, 12 predicted proteins | sample KBSC34metaG_FD_81526 | JGI IMG/M metagenome (GOLD analysis project Ga0105238, IMG submission 81526) | Corn rhizosphere microbial communities from Kellogg Biological Station, Michigan, USA - KBS C3-4 metaG | ecosystem: Host-associated > Plants > Roots > Rhizosphere > Soil | place: Michigan, USA... | reverse complement strand
CGCCCATCAACCTGTGCGGCGACCCGGGGAGTCCAGTGTCCTGGAACAGTGATCTCTCTCGTCGATCCGAAAGCCTGGTTTACGCTGATCTGGGGCTTAATGATCCGCTGCGGAATGCCGTCGATCTGCTGCAGCGTGATATGGCCTTTCGATGCCGTCCATGCCCATACGGAGTGTCCGTCTCCGGGCGCAAGACCGTCGATATTCGCCGGCCACTTAGGCCGCGCCTCGAAGGTATTCATGGATCCGTTGTGCAGGCGTCTTAGGCCATGGTCAGTGGCGCACCAGAGGCCGCTGTCCGTCGATGGCGCTGTCGCCTTGACCCGGAGTATTGCGGATCCCGACATGATCGTATATGGCGTGAGAGGCGTATCGGCAAAGCGCGCCAGGGTAGATCCTGCCGCCACCCATAGATTATCTTCCCGATCCATGGTGAGCGCCTGCGCGTTTACGGACGGCAAACCGTCCGTTCGAGTGAATCCGTGGAACTGCTGGCCATCATAATAGTTCACGCCATTCTTTGTACAGATCCAGATTCGCTTGTTGTTATCGCTAGAGAGAGATACGATGCCGTTTGAAGTGAGGCCGTTGCGGACCGTGTACACAGTCACTTTATTGCCCTGGATTCGGCACACGCCATTATGATCCGTGCCGATCCAGATGGAGCCGTCCTCGGCCTTGAGCATCCCGCGAAGAAGATTGGAGGGCAGAAGTTTCTGGCGTGGATCGCGGGCGATGCGCCCTGTGGCATCGACATATTCCAGCCCATTGTCCCCCTCTGCCAACAGAGCTCCTCCAGATGAATCAGGAATGATCCCCATGACGCGGTCAGAGGCTGACGCGATATTCCTGGCCACGCCGTTTTGAACGTGATATAGGCTCGTGTCGCCAATCATGCCCACCCAGACACTGCCGTCCGCAGCGAATGTAAACGTATACGTAAAGTTCCATGTCGCGGTTGGAGGATCGATCCGCGAGAATACGCCGTTCTTGAAGATACCGAATCCGCCCCGTTCGATTCCCACCCATAGATCTCCGGCAGGGCTTATCGAAAGGGCAGTGACATGATCCCCTGTAAGACTGAGAGTATTCTGCATGTCGAAGCGATCGAACGATGCGCCGTCAAAGCGGAAGAGACCTTTAGGCGTTCCCACCCAGATATAACCGTCGGGAGTTTGAGCAAGGGCATCGATCTGACCAAGCGGCAATCCATCTTTGGCGCCTCAGGTATCGATGCGGCTTTGTGAGAGGAGTCTGTCAGGAACAAGGGCGTGGCTGTACAATAGCGATTGCGCCATCAACATCATTATAAATAATGGAATTAGCCATACTTTCCAGTTGTTTATCGGTTGTGGTCGCATCGAGGACGTCGATCAGTTCTTTCATCTTGTGATCACCAGGAAAACCCATGACATTCGTGTCGTGTTGCGCAAGGTTATCACATTTGTCCAGGCATCATTGCCCGGATAAGCGGTAGAGGCTTAATAGTTGGGCGCTGCTAGCGTTTATTTGCAGCCGCTGCGCTTCTTAAGCGGAATATGGCCCCTTTATCGATCATACCGTAGTATGAGCAAGAGTTTCTTAACAAAGGAATATCGTGACCTAACTTAACAATAACATAGTTTAGTGACTATTAACACAGACTAGGAGGGGCGAATTTCGTTCAGCAATTGAGCCGGCTAGAACGTTCTCGAAACTTGAGCCGCTTGGCGGCGTTATTATGAGCATCACCGGCGGCCATCTTTACTCAGGCAGATTTTTGATAGCTATGTTTTATCTTCGTTTTGCTATTTTCTCCTTACTTCTCTTTGCTATTCCTTCCTCCGCACAGCCGTTAGCTCCAGATCGAAAGCTGTCAATTTCTCAGGCGCTGGATAACCTGCCTGAAGATACCGTCGAAGCGAAGCATGTTGTGTTGATTGTGCCTTCCGTATGCAAGCCGCCGCAAGCGCAGCAGGTGGATCTCGTCGCTTCCGGTGTAGAGCCGCCCGGCGATAATTCCGGCCCTTTTTCAGGCATGATCGACCCCAATTCCGTGGCAGCTCCAAACAGTCCGGAGGCCGTAGCCGCTATCTATGGTCAGCAGATATTTCGCTTTGGGCGTGTTCAGGCCATTGCCCCCATGCAAGTCAAAGTGCTCAATGCCGATCCTAATCTGGCGGCGCTTCCAGGCGATCAACTGATATCGATTCACCCGTTGCCTTACTTGCTGGGCACACTGGACCAGGCGCAGTGGAAGCTGCTGACGACCACGGGATTAAAGCCATCCGACTTGAACGATGACCAGCAGGCTTTGCTGCGCGCCGCGCTGCCGCGGCCATTTCACATTGTTCCGGCAGGGCTTCAGGATGTCAGGCTGCCGGCTAATTTCTTTGAGAGACCTGATTGGAACAGCAGAGAATTTGAGGCGATGATAAATGCCTATCAGCGCCACATTGAAATAGTCGGCGATGCCGAGTTGCAGCAGGTCTCCCTGCGCGCATTTTTGAACGTCGATTTCACTTTAGATGCGCCGGGGAGAGGCACAGTAGGATTTGACCCTCAGAACAATGATTTTACGGCCGGCGGCGCCTATAAGCTGGCGGCAGATTCTACGTTTCCGGACTTGTCTACGAACTCTACCAAGCAGCACCTCACCGATATCCTCTGTCCTACAGTATTGAACTCGCTGAAGCCGGGAGACCTTGACTGGGACAGTTCGGCTCTCAGAGCCGCCGTATCCGTAGACGGAATCAAGACTATCGGTGAGCTTGTGGATCAGGCGGCAAAGGCGACCGGCCTTGAACTATATTCGGATCCCCGGTTTGCGAATCGCGATATCAAATTCGTCGGTGATCGCGCAACGCCGCAGGCTGCCGCCGATCTTCTTCAGGCGCTTACACTCTGTATCTCCGGCGCATGGCGCAAGGTAGGACCGGCGTATGTTCTGACAAACGATGTGGAAGGTTACGGAGCGCAGAGGCAGCATATCGAGGAAATTGCAACGGCGTGGAGCAATCGCCTCGCCAAAGCCGATCATGACGTCGGCGGACATCTCAAGGACCTGGACTGGGGAAATACACTGTCGTTTCCTCCGGCTTACGCAGGCGCTCTTTCATCAAAACAGCGCGCGGCAACGCTTAAAGATGCTGAGAACCACAATGCCCATCTGCGCTGGTCCGATCTGCCGTCCTCCGCTCAAGCATCCATACGCAAGCAGCTTCAGGATACGATACAGAACCCTGAAACGGCAGTAACATATCCGGCCGTCCTGGCAGGACTGAAGCCTGACACAAGCGTCGGAGTTGACTATAATGTGCAATTCGGGCTGCAGCTACCGCGGACCGGAATTATGCTGCTGGGCAATAAATATAGAGTGCAGTCGCGCCATGCCATGGATACGTCGAATCCGGTTTTGCCTACAGTGGATCAGAAAGTAGTCCTTACGGAGCCATCACGAGGTGTTTTGTGCGCTGTTGCGTCTCCGGAGGAAGCGCGCATGGCCGTGGATAAACTGGCTGATGCGGGGTTGAACACGCTGTATCTGGATGTCTTCCATAACGGCTGCGCTTATTTCCCAAACACCGTGCTGAAACCCGATTCGGATGCCGATTCCCAGGTGCTCGGGGCGGCAATTGCCGAGGGAGAAAACCGGCATGTGGGTGTCGTTGCCGTGGTCGACATGTTTCGATGGCGAGCCGATATGGATCGCGAACACCCTCATGCGATGCCGGTGGGATATCAGGAGGATGTCACCGTTACCGGAGAGACGCCCTCTTCCGCCATCCAACGCCGTCTTGCTTCGGATGAGATCGGCGTCGATAGGGTTATGATGGTCGGTCCCATGAAAAAGAGCGGTTGGGCCAGTCCCATGGAACCGTCGGTGCGAAGGATGTTGCCTGCGCTGCTGTCTGCCCTGGCGTCGGCGCATGGTATTGCCGGGATTGCGCTGCAGGACACAGCGCCGCCAGGCATCGTCGCCGATGACAGTGCCAGGCAATTCGGCATCTCCGTCGGCTATTCACTGCGCAATCGCCTGGCGATACTTAGGCAAAGCCATTACGACCCGATCGATACCGGTGACGCAAGTGCGACATTATGGATGCCGGAACAGGGCTTTCAATCGACTTTTCCGCTGGATTTGCCCACGTTTTCAAACATGGGCATTGCCGAAGACTTGCATACAATGCTCGTTGAGAGCGATTCCATGATCCTTACAGAGTGCTTCCAGGCGATCAAAGCCGTAAATCCTGCATTGCCCCTGATGATGCGCGAACGCAAGATCGGCTTTACATTCGATCCCTGGGTCTCGCCGGTTCCGAACGAACTGAGAAGCACAGCGGTCATGGACAATCCATTGAGCGGCCTAAACAGCGCATCGGCGCTTACAGTGCCTGCCATGTACAGCAGCCTCAAGAATGCCGGTATCTTGCGCTTTCTGGTGGGTTTGGAGCGCAGCGATATCGGTAAGGGACGCCAGGGCGGTCTCCTGATCGATCTGGTTATGGATTCGGATTATGATAACCTCAGCGACGCATTGGATGTCGTCTGCAAATCCGTTTCTGGCCCTGAGCCGGCGGCGGCCACAGCCAAGAGCGTCCCACATTGATTGAGCGCCGCTCCTGGCCGTCTATTATCCTCATACTGCTGCGCCGGTCCGTATATCGGATGAAGCCGGAGAGGCTGTGTCGCCCAGTATTTCCGTGCCGTCGCGGCTGGGAGTTGAGAACAACGCGCCGCAATGCTCACAATTTTCTCTCGACACCACTCTTTGCCGCCGGCAGGCCGGGCATGGCAACCTCGCAGGCCAGTCGCGCAGCGATAGGAATGTCAGCACTCCAGGAACCCCGAGCCAGAAGCCGGCAAATGCCCACACGGCGCAGCTCTTCCACGGCAACCCCCAACGCCGGGCAATCAACAGCGCGCATACGGCGCAAGCCAGCCCTATAGCGATACACCATGGCAGACGATTTCCGGGAGGCAACTGCGTGAAGAAGGAGAGCGGCAGCGCGGTGACTATGTTCTGTATTGGCCCCCAAGTGTTCCAATCGATGAGCAAGTCTGCCAGTGGAAAGACGAGCATGGGGGCAGGCAGGACGGTACTGTAATTTATGGTCTTTGTAGCCTGTATATCTAATTGCATACGCGGAAGTGAGACGGACCGGATACGCCGGCCATCCGCGCTCCAGATGCTCATCCACCCCGTGGCAAAGTCATTCTGATCTCCCTTCTGGTACAGGACGTAGATCTGCCCGGCCGTGGGCGCCGCCATGATGGAAACAATAGGATAGGTATGTTTGGGATATTCATGCCTGATCGAGAACAGTGTCCTGCCGCTGCGCGAAAGAATTACCACTCCACTCCGCGTCATGACGGCCGATGCCGGCGATTTATCCCTGCTTGCGATGTCCCGGAACTCCGATTCGCTGCTTATTGTGCTGGATATGGAAGGGTTGTAGAGATCCCAGAGGGATACCGATCCGAGCGCTATGCCTGCCGTGGGCGGCATGGCCACCGTCTTAACGGTATGCGCGGGCAGGGAGACACGCTTGAGCCCGCTTCCATGCCGGATCAGAAAACTGCCGTGATCGAGCTTGTTCGAATAGAACCAGAATGCTGTATTGAACCTGCCTGCAAGATCGCGGCGATTGCCTGGAAAGAAGCCGTTCGGCCCGGCAACATCGACCAGGCGTCTGCTTTGTGTTGAGTACCCGACAATCTGCCGCGCGGTGATGTCGATATACCACTGCTCCACATTTTGCGTGTTATCGACTGCCGGAAGGGGCAGCGCATAGCGGTCCGTCATCCAGTCCGGAAGATCGTAAATGATGGGATGACCTCCAATCAATTTCTGGGCTATATAGCGAGGTTTTATCATATAGTCGACAGGTAGCTTCGGCGTGCCGGATGCATTGCAGACCCATTCGGCCGTCTTGGACAATACCGACTGACTCATCAGAGCTGCATCACCGTTGGAAAAGGTCACAAACTGCTCGGGTTCGGCATCTCCGGGCATATTGCCCAGTATCGGCGGAGCCATAACACTCCCAAGATAGGATGCCCATGCCATAAAACTGCTGAGATAGAGCGTGATGCCCAGGGCAAGCCGAGCGATGCGCGGCTGTCGCTCATAGTCGTCGGTTCGGACGAATGCTCCGTAAGCGGCAACGGCATGGATTCCCGCAAAGACCACTGCCGCCAAGGCGACCTGCCAGACCGCATCGAACCGGTTGTGTGCGACCAGTATGAACAGGATGCTCGCCGCGACAGCCGGCAGGATGCGGGTAGCGTACCAGCGAGCAGGGCGCAGCGCAACAAGAAGGCCGGCAAAGTAAAATGGCCAGCAAGCTATAACTGCGCTGACGGTAACCAGTGTCATACCCGGATGGAACGGTCCTGCGACATGCCCGGGCGTCGCAGCGTACATAGCCGCTCCCAGCAGAGGCAGGCCAAGCGCCAGCGCGTAGAGCAGCGTGCCGGCGACAGCCTTGCCCGTGAAGAGCAACAGGGGTGAAGCCGGCCGGTGCATCAGGAATGACCAGAGGTCGCGCCGCCGCTCAGGAAGGATCTGCAGCAATCCCAGGCCGAGTCCCATGATCGCGGCCGCTGGCATCGTCGCCCTCGTGATATCTGTCCAATAACTGCTGACGAGATAGGCGCTGCCGCCGGTTAGCGCCATGAAGCACAGAGCCAGAGTGAACGCCAGCATACCGAGCGTGGCCCAGACGATGTTCTGCTTGAGCTCCTTGATCAGAATCGCTATGAAGGGTGCTCGCCGCCTTGATATTCTTTGAGTTGGGGCAATTTCGGCGTTCATGCTGCGACCTCTCGCTTTCCGTCGATACCCGGTGTGCCGGCCGGTGGAACAGGCGCGTGGGAATTAACAGCGTCGAAAATCTCCGTGCCGTTGCGGCTGGGAGCAGGAAACGGCGCTTTGCAGTGGCCGCAAAGCGCCGCATCGGCCGATCGTTTATGACCGCAATTCGAACACCGGACGAGAGCGGGCCAATCATAGAGAGCGAGCATCGTCATAAGGGCCGGAATGCCGAGGAAAATCGTAGCTATAGCCCATGCCACTTGCGTTCGGATGGGCAAGCGGCATCTGTACCCGATCAGCCATGATAACAATAGGCAGATCCCAGCTATGAAGATATAGCCCAGACGCTCACGGGTGCCCAGGTACAACGGCGGCGAATTCTTCAATGCCGTAGAATGGGAGTTCTGCCATATGTCCCATATCCATGCGCCTGCGTGAAAGGCATAAGGCACGACTGTCCAATAGGGAAAGGTATGTAGTTGTTGGGGATATTTTATGACGGGCATTGAATAAGATGCGATCTTATCTCCGCCTATGGACCAGGCGCGTACCTGGATGTCTTTTTCGGATCGATACCAGATGTAGATGTGCCGCGCGTGAGAAGCCGGCTGCCCGCTATCGCCATATTGAGGCCATATCACATATGCGGTTGGATAGGAGGCCTCGTCGAATTCGCGGGGGATACTGGCGATGACATATCCCGCGCGGGCCAATAATATGAAGCTGCGAGCAGTTGTAATGGCGACAACTGGCTCCGAGCCGCTGGACGGGGCCGCGATATCCGGAGAAGATGTTGTCCTGTTCATGATTGAGGTTGTTGTAAGATCCGTTACAGCGGTGATTTTGCCTGTGCCGGGAGGAAAAGGAATCCGCCGGCTGGGGTTCATGTCCGCTCCGATCTGATAGGCGGCACCCTTAGTGCAAAGAATAGTCCCGTTGTCGGAGTTGGCGGCAACATTCCAGCTTACATCAGGAAACCGTCCGGGATCTGATACCGGCGTATATTCATGGATGGAAGCCAGACCATTGGGGCCGATTGCCATGTCGAATCTGCGGGTAATGCTCGAATATCCAACAAACCGTCTCAGGGAAGGCACGTAATACCAGAGCAGTTCGGGGGAAATCATATCCCGCGTCTGCCAAACGATCTGCTGCGGCGTCGTAAAGCCGGCATTCTGGATAGTAGACACTGTATTGTTGAAAAACGTATCAGGCATGTAGTATCCGTTGGCTGTTTCCTTATCTGTAAGCGGCCTGTTTTCCGGGCGGCCATTAGGAGTTCGAATGCCGACACTGCTTGTATTGCCGCTCTGATACGCTACTCTGATTATTTCACCGGATTGTCTCAGGCCATAATATTGATATGAGTAGTATGTTTGCCTGGCATCCCGATTGATATTTCCCTCAAGCACCGTGCCGAGGAAGGTTACAAGCAGCAGCACAATGGTGGAGCCGGCGAGGAGAATCGTTCCCAGGCTAAAACGTCCGAGTGAAGCGCCGTGAAAGTCGCCGTCTGTCTGAAACGCTTTATGTGCTGCGGATGCAAACACCGTGGCGCATAGCACCATTATTCCGGCGCTCGCTGTGAAGCTGAGCGGAGAACCTACCGCCAGCAGCATGAGAATGGGAAGCGCCGCGCAGATCGGCAGCATCTTCCGGCCATACCAGCGCCCTGGACGCAGAACCGTCAGCATCGTCGCAAAGTATAACGGGACACCGGCCAGGATGGCTGCCCAGCCGGCGAACGTCAATTCCCACACAAATGGAGCGGGGATATTGCCTGGTGCGGCGGCCCAGAGGATAACACCCAGGAACGGGATCACCAGGGCTGTAAAGTAGAGCCCGAGGCCGGCCACGATCTTTCCTAGAAAGAGCGATGAGCGCGATGCCGGCCGATGGATCAGGAAAGCCCAGAGATCCCGCCTTCTCTCCGGGACGGTTTGCATCACTCCAAACAGGATGGCGAGCAGTGGTGTGGCGCCGGCGAGCGCTTTGTTGACGTTGCCCCAATAGATAGTAACGAACTCACCGGTTTGACGCCCAGGTTCTGCAATATTTACGGCATAGACGAGAGCCAGTGTCACGGTAATCAGACCCAGTATCGCCCATTTGAAGTTTTCACGAATCTCCTTGCCGGCCATTATAAGCCACGGTGCAGAGCGTCTGCGCGGCTTTGTCGAAGTTGTATGGTTGACCGTTGCGCTCATCGTGTGACCTCCTTCGCAGGCATCATCAATCCGGAATTGCCGGAATCGAATTCAGTTTGCAGAGAATCGCTGTCGCCGAATATCTCCGTGCCGTCCATGCGTGGAGCAGGAAACGGCTCTCCACAGTGTTCACAGAACTCCTGTGCGATGGGGCGCTTTCTCTTGCATGATGGACAGGGTACGCGAACTGGCCAGCCGCGATAGGCCAGCATCAGCGCGATGCCGGGCAGGCCAAGGAAGAAGGTTCCTATCGCCCATGCTTTACATGACCGCTTCGGCAGGGCGCAACGCCGGGCGATAAGATAACCCAGGATGCCGCAAATCAGCGCGCTTACCAAAATCTCAGAGAAAAACAGATGCGAGCGATTGAGAACCATAGTCACATCGGCAGAGGATAGCCCATGCGGCATAAACAACAATGCTAAAATTAGCACGAACACCGGATATGCCATCGGTACAGCCAATCCTTCCAGGTGGATTCGATGTTGTTTCTGTGGAACTTCAACCAAGTCCGAGGAATGCTGCGCGGGAACTTCAATGTTGTTGAGATGCCTGCCCCTATCATCAATGACGATGTAGCGCGGCGGCTTGCTCTGGGTTGACGGCGCGGTCTCATATAGCGATAAAACGCGCAACGGAGAACTCGTAACCGCCATTGAGACGGTAGGATACTGTTTCCGGCTCAGCTGGCGGTGGACGGTCAGAAGCCGGCGGCCATCGCTGCTGAATATATGGACATTTTCGCTGGAAGCAAGGAGGAATGCCGGCACTGCTGCCGATCTCGTATCCGTTTTAATGCCGGCGCCGGCCGTACTCGGCTGTGACAGATTGATGACCTGACTAACATCTCCGGCGTCTATGCCGGCATCCAGCAGGCGAACCTGCTGATCCGCAATGGAAACCAGATATAGCTTTGATCCCCCCAGCACGATTATTCCGCCGGTACCCACTATATCTGGCGTATCATTGCCCGGCGTAAAATGGCCTGCGCGCGCTTCGAGGGAGGCTGGTCCGGATTGACCTGACTGGTAGTAGCCGTTTGGACCGAGTATGCCCACTAATCGCCTTGATTTCCGAGAGTACGCCAGGAACTGTCCGCGAGTGCGGTCCAGGTACCAGTTCTGCTGACCAAAAGTGTGGGATGGAGCCACACCCACCCGGGCTGCATAACGTTCCGATGAGGTATAGGGATCGATATACGACCTGAAGGGGGCTTCCATAATCGATTGCAGCTGAATACCGCTCGATATCCGTGAGACCGGAGCCCGTTTTATGAGGCGTCCCTGCGAATCGGCGATGGCCTCGAAAACGTCAGGCTTGCCTTCCGTCGTGGTCTTTCGCAGCAATTCTCCGGTGTTCGATATGAGATACTGCTGTGAATTACCTGTTTCAATCCATTGAGATCCATCATAACCATTTGAATTGGACTGCATACTCACCGGCATCGTCAGGATGATGATGCAGCCCAGCAGTACGACCCCGGCGGCAAAACGAGAGATTTTCGGGGTTCGCTCTTGAGAATTGTCTCCCTGGAATAACCCATAGGCGGCCATCGCATACGTTGTGCCGGCAATTAGAGAGACGGATACGGCTTGCCACCACTCCGTGAAGAGGGCAGCCGAATTGAACCATGCCAGGGCGATTGGGGCAACAATCGGAAGGATTGCGCTGCCGTACCAGCGCGCCGGCCGGAGTGTTATGAACATGACGGCGAAGTAAAACGGGCAGCCAAAGAGGATTGCGCCGAATCCGCCGAGCGTCAATCCCCAGTCGAACGGTCCATCCACATTTCCGGGAATCGCTGCCCAGGCGGCTGCGCCGAGCAAAGGGATGACTGTCGCTGCGGCATAGAGCGACAGCCCGGCGATTGCCTTTCCGCCAAACAACATGGCTTTCGATGCCGGCCGGTGCATAACGAAGGCCCACAGGTCGCGCCGCCGTTCAGGAACGATCTGCAGCGCGCCGATCAGCACGGCGACAAGCGGCGCTCCAAGCATCAGGCTCCGGGTCACACTCTCCCAATATGCCGTAAGCGAGTGATAATCGCCCCAGTACAATGTGGCAGTCATGCCGGCGGTAACCAGGATAAGGCCGGTGAGCATCCAGATCGCGCTGCTCTTCCATTCCTTGATCATGATTGCGCGCCATGGAGTCGGCTTTCTGCCGGCTGGCTTCGATACGGTTGAAATTGTGCTCATACCGCGGCCTCCGTTCCGTCGCCGGCTCTCATAAAGAACGAACGCTCGCGCCGTTCACCCATATAGTCGATAAACGCGTCTTCCAGACCGAGCGGCGTCTCCTGGATCGTTTCAGGATGCAGGCGCGCAAGGATAAGGTTGGTTTCGGGATTTGGATTGGCAAGTGTCACGATCATCTCGGCATCGGAGCGGAAGCCATGGAGCAACCCTGGGATCTTCGGTACCTCAGGAGGCGTACCCGGAAACGTAAGCACATACTGGCGGATACGGTCCCGGAAAGTATCCAGAGAACATTGAGCCCGAAGGACACTACGACCAAGCACCGCGACATGATCGACGATCCGTTCGACATCGGCGAGCACATGTGACGAGAACAGGATGGTGCGGTCCGCGGCGCGGGTGACGTAGATCATCGATTGCAGCAGGCTGCGTCGCGCAACAGGGTCGAGGCCGAGCGCAGGGTCGTCGAGGATCAGGAGTTCCGGCTCCGGCGCGAGGGTCAGCCCCAGGCAGAGTCCGGCGCGCTCGCCGCGGGAAAGATCCTTAACCTTGGCGCTGTCTTTAAGACCGAAGTAGTCGAGCACGCCATGGTAAACCTCATTGTTCCAGTGCGCGAAGAAGGCCGACTGGAAGTCGCCCGCCTCTTTGATGGACATCCACTCGTGGACATGATGGCCCTCGGCCATATAACCGATGCGCCCGCGCACCTCCGGCGGCAGATCAGCGCAGTTATGCCCCAGTACAGTGGCTGTGCCGCGCGTGGGAGTGACCAGTCCCAGAAGCATGCGGATAGTTGTGCTCTTTCCGGCGCCGTTCCGTCCCAGAAACCCGAAGACGGATCCTTTCGGCACGGCCAGATCCACTGAATCGACGACGCAACGGCGTCCATAGTATTTTGTGAGACGATGTGTCTCGATCACATAGTCACTCTGCATTTGTGTCCCCCAGTGGTTTCAAGAAAAAGCAGGCTCATGCTCCGCGGAAGGCAGCCGGCCGGCAACAGCGCTCAAAACGCGTTCACGGTCAAGTCCCAGAACGCGAACCTCGTGCAGGAAGAGGTCGAGTGCCTGATCGAATCGACGCTGGCGCTCCTCTTCCGAGAAAACTTGCCGTTTCTCGGCAATATAAAGGCCCTTGCCGCGCATGGATTCCACAACACCCTCGCGCTCCAGATCCTTGTAGGCGCGGGCAACCGTGTTGGGATTGATAACCAGCCGTTCGGCAAGCGCGCGGACGCTCGGCAGCTGATCGCCTGGCTTAAGAGCGCCATCCGCTACAGCCCGGGTCACCTGCTCTACGATCTGCCAGTAGATGGGCGTCGGGCTGCCGAGAGCGATTCTAATATCGATTGCCAATGCGCAGCTCCTTAACTGTATTAGCTGACATAGTACAGTGTAACACACTTGAAGTACCGAGTCAAGCGCTGTTTGCAACTTTCATCAAACGAGTGGGTCTACGAAATTGCACGATATCGGGACTCCTCTCCCTCGCGCCTGAGGGAGAGGAGTCTGAGAGACTTAACCGGCGCACAGGTAAAATGAGGCAATATGAATCTTGACTCGGATAAGCGGTCGCTCTCGGAACCCGCATTCCCGAAATCGCTGAAGATCGCTGTTGGGTTGTTTGTTGTGCTGGCTGTGATAGGAGGAGGCCTAAAACTATGGACGCATGGTTTGGGAACAGGGGGCAGTATTGCGCCAGGCACTCCCTGGGATGCTCAGCCGGCCTATATGGCGCACTTTACGTCTCTTGGTAAATATGGCCGCATCGAGCCGGTTCGGATCGTTGATCCTAAGGGGGCTGAATTTTCCGCGATAGGTTTCTCTCCGTCTGTTCATCCCGATTCTGTGTTGTGCCAGACAGCAAACGCCCTGGGACCGCATAACTTTTCATCATTTGCCGACCCTTATCCATCCTATATCCGGGGCAGGTTGGAGGGGCTGCATGCGAATCATCCGCACTATTTCTATCCGGAGGCTATGCTGGCCGACTACTATCGGAGTATCGGCAATCAGGCGGGTGAGCAGAAGATGTGGGATGCCGCGTTTCGCGATGCGCCCTGTGTTGTGGTGGGGCAGGCCCAGCTTAATAATGGCGAACCGATAGCCGGGCTGCGCTGCGATATCGATGTAACGGAGTATGATGGCCTAGCCAGCAATGCCAGGCCGCTGGCTGACCTGTATTATCGAGTTGTCACAGATAAGGACGGTCTCTTTCGGCTGCCCTGCGATCGCGCGTATCTCTCCTTCCGGGTTTCCGGCTGGACAATGGGCGGTGTGATATCGCCCAAGGTGAATGCGCTCCTGGGGCATGGAAGCCTGTTTTCCTCGCTCCAGACCGATGAACGATTTGTAGTCGGCGGCAAAATCGGCGCTGTGAAACCGATAGTATTGCGTCCCAATCTCGTTGTTCAGGCTTCTGGCGGCAAGCTCAGTACAGATCAAGACCATCCCGCGACAATTCCGGGAACATCGTGTATATTCTCATGGAAGCCATATCCCGGCGCCACAAAGTATCAGCTCAATCTTGAGCGAGTAGTATACGTCAACGGGCACTTCTCAAGCGCAACGAGTATAGGCACGGATTCTGCGCTGTTTATCGGCATACCTGCCACGCAGCAAACGCTAGATTTCCGTGGCTCGAAGCCCACATTCAGGAGCGATGGAGGCTATGAGCTATCCATCAATGCTGTCGATGATGCCGGGCGTGATGTTGCTCGATCCGACTCTTACTATTTCCATTGCCCCGATGCACTGCTGCCAATCAGGACGATTGCCGATGCCGATCACATACTCCCGGCAGGATGCACGGCTGTATCCTTAACACGCATGGGGCGCACAACAACAATTATCGCGACAAAGCTGAAGGGATCAATTCTGTCTTGGACCAGCAGTCATTTTATCATCGGCAAGATGGATTTCAAGGATTTACCCTCTACCCCCGCGGACGTTCAAGCAGGCAGGGAGCGTATGGAGATCGCGATCCAGGATTCTCCATAATGTTTGGCTGTAGGCGTTTACCCATTCAGTAAGTCGCATCTCGAATGCTGCTTCTCATAGCGCAGTCGCTCTAGCGTGCGTCTTAGATTCCGTCTAATTATTAATTAGGCCCTGAGTGTTTCTTAAACGAAATAAGCGAAAGTGAAGAAGCTGTCCAGCTAGACATGCTTATTCATCCATTTGAATAAAGAGTGAACTTTTGGGGCAGTTCGTTTGTTGCCGGATCGGAGGATCGTTTATGAACCGTTTACGTCGATTTACCACAAGAGGCATCAACCTCTTTTCAATAATTGCTGTTCTGCTCCTGATGGCAGCGGCAGGCAATGCCCGGGCCAATGCCGCCCAGGAGCCTGTGCTCGGCGACAAGGCCATTCCGTTCACTCTGAATGCTCTGGATGGAGAAAAGGTTTCCCTGACGACACTGCTGCGTAAGGGGCCTGTTGTGCTGGTGGTCCTTCGGGGCTACCCTGGCTATCAATGTCCGTTTTGCACGGCGCAGGTCGGAAGTCTGATGGGTGCGGCTGATCAGTTTGCCGCAAAGAAGGCTCAGGTCGTGCTTGTGTATCCAGGACCGGCCGACGGTCTCAAGCAGCATGCCGGAGAGTTTGTGCAGGGAAAGACGATTCCCGCAAACTTCCGCCTCTTGCTGGACCCGGATTTCGCGTTCCTTAATCAGTATGGTTTGCGCTGGGATGCGCCGAACGAGACATCTCATCCGTCCACGTTTGTCATCGATCAAAAGGGCAAGATAATCTTCGCCAAGATCAGCCACGAACACGGAGACAGAGCAACACCCGAAGAGATCCTGAAGGCGTTGAATTAGCAATATATAGACTCGTGGAGGCGTTATCCGGCACTGGCTGGTAAAGCGTCTCCATGATAAGTAGATAAATCACTTCTTCTGCCACCGCATCTCCACCTCATCCGAATGCTCTTGCGCCCATTTCGTCAACGCTTGTACAGGTTCCAGTAGCGATTCGCCGAGTGTCGTAAGCGAGTACGTTACCTGCGGAGGGCGCGATTCGATAACGGTTCGACTTACGAGTCCGTCGGCCTCTAATCGACGCAGCGTCTGCGTCAGCATCTTCTGGGAGATGCCTTCGACTTTACGTCGCAGTTCTCCGTGACGGCGGCTTCCGCGCAGCAGTGCGAGGATAATGAGCATTGTCCATTTGTCTGCGACCAGGTTCAATGTCTTGCGTGCCGGGCATTCGGCGTTGAAGACATCGGGCGCAAAGGATTTCTCTTCCATATCGCCTTTATACTCGAATCCGCTCTATCCCACACCCCGGGCACCTGAAAGTGCCTGCTTGCGGTGGAAGCTGCATCTGTGCACAATGGAGTCTTAAACTGAGTTCAGGGGAGAATCATCGCATATGACGCAACAGAAAGATGTGCCTACACTCTATGAGTGGGCCGGCGGCATGGCTGTGCTGGAGAAGCTTACCGCGGAATTTTACCGGCGCGTCGCGGGCGATCCTATCCTTGCGCCAGTATTCGAGCGGATGTCAGCGGATCATCCCCATCACGTGGCGCTGTTTCTGGCGGAGGTGCTGGGCGGTCCGGCCGGCTACTCGGCCCTGCATGGAAGCCATGCAGGCATGGTCATCCACCATCTCGGACGCCACCTGACGGAAACGCAGCGCCGGCGATGGATGCAGTTGCTGCTTGAAACCGGTGACGATATCGGTCTTCCTACCGATCCGGAATTTCGTTCTGCATTCGTTGGCTACCTGGAGTGGGGTTCGCGTATCGCCGTCATCAATGCGCAGGATGGGGTGGAACCGCCTCCGGCGGATACTCCCATGCCGAAGTGGGGATGGGGCGTTCCAGGCGGCCCGTATCAGCCGTAGCCGTTGGGTTCGGCGCAATCAAAACTAAGTGCCATGATGGGCTGCGGTTATTCCGTTCCGTGCCATGCCTGCCAGGCCCAGAACAAAAGCAATACAACGATAACCAGATCGATCGCCGGATATTTGTCGATTAAGTTCGAGAAGTAGGCATGCGAGCCGTTGTGGTGAACGATCGGATGCCCGGCTGCCATGCGTCTAATGAAGACGTTAACCATGAAAATTGCTGCTCCGACACGGAGCACAGCACGCACCGGATTGCGACGCCGAACGCGGGTAGGCAGAGTATTTGCCGCAATGGCATTCTGCAGGTTCGCGGCAGGCAATGCTGACGTCGCCGCAACAGGAGGCGGGAATGCCGGCGCTGCTGGGGGTGGATAGTTGATTGCAGCTGGTCCGGGCTGAGTCAGAAAAGGCAGAGCCGCCGCCGGCACGCGGTCGCCGGACGTGGCATCTTCAATAAAGGTCTGCGGCGTGATCCGCCCTTCCATAACCCAAGCCTGAAGCTGCTGAGGTTCGGCCGGACCATATTTTTGCCCGTCCGGACCGACGACATAGTACGGCATGCGAGATCTCCTTCGACGGCGTCATCTCATCGCAATATCTGACTGCCTGTCAATTCGGCAGACTTGGCAGGACTCCTTCCTGCCAAGCTGCAATAGAACACCGTGCTGAAGGCAATCCACATTCGTCCCCTGCTCGTGTTTTCACTCGCATTCGCCGCAGGAATTGCGTGCGCTTCCTGTGGCCTTAATCTTGCCGCAGCCATCATGCTCATAATTACCGGATCTGCCGGATTTGTTTTAGCGTATAGCAGTCGAGCGCTTATCGCAATTATTGG
>Ga0105238_10002984_pt1 | contig 16894 bp, 17 predicted proteins | sample KBSC34metaG_FD_81526 | JGI IMG/M metagenome (GOLD analysis project Ga0105238, IMG submission 81526) | Corn rhizosphere microbial communities from Kellogg Biological Station, Michigan, USA - KBS C3-4 metaG | ecosystem: Host-associated > Plants > Roots > Rhizosphere > Soil | place: Michigan, USA... | reverse complement strand
ACAGCGTCACCAGCAGAAAGCCGAACGCGATCAGCAGATACGCCCACTTTTCGCGGAATACCATCCATTGGAGGCCGATATTGAGCGGCACGTTCAGGCCCGCCGATCCGCCCGTCCAGCTTTCCTCGTGCACGGTGAGCAGCCGGCACACTTCCAGAAACGCGATGGTGGCGAGCGCGAAGAACGGCCCGCGCAGACGCAGCGTCGGATAGGCGATGACGATCGCCGCCGCCGCCGAAATCGCGGCGCCCGCGAACATGCCGAGCCACGGCGTGATGCCGAAGTCGATGACGAGCAGCGTCGCCGCATACGAGCCGATGCCGTAGAACACCGCGTGTCCGAGCGAAAGCTGCCCGGCGAAGCCGCCGACGATGTTCCACGCCGTCGCGAGCGCACCGAAGATGCATACGAGCACGGCAAGATGAAAGGCGAACGGCGATTGCAGCGCGAACGGTACCGCGAGCAGCGCGAGGAGCGCCAGCGCGCCCATGTAGCCGCGCGGATGCAGGAGATTGGGATACATCGGATGCCTCGCTGAACGTTATTCGGAGCCGCGTCCGAGGCCGAAGAGGCCGGTCGGGCGAACCACGAGAATGACGAGGAAGATCGCGAAGTAGACGACTTCCTTCATGTCGGGCGAGATGTAATAGCCCGCGAGACTGTCGATGAGCCCGATCGCGATCGACCCGACGAGCGCGCCCGGCAGGCTGCCGAGCCCGCCCAGCACGACGATGACGAAGGCGGTCAGCACGAAGTACTGGCCGACGGTCGGGAACACCGGATACTGCGCGACGAGCAGGCCCGACGCGAGCCCGACCAGCGCCGCGCCGATGCCGAACGCGAGCACATACGTGGTCTTCACGTTGACGCCCATCAGCGAGGCCGCGTAGCGATGCTGCGCCACCGCGCGAAACGCGCGTCCCGTGTAGGTGCGCTGCAGGAACAGATGCACGCCGCCCGCGACCGCCAGCGCCGCGGCGAAAGTGATCAGCTGCCCGCTCACAATGTTGATATCGCCGAATTGCAGGTGCTCGGTGCCGAAGCTCACGTCGACGGGATGCACGTCCGCGCCGAAGATCATGAGCGCGAGATTGACGAGTGCGGTCGATACGCCGACGGTCGCGAAGATCTGGATGTGCGCGTCGGCCGAGAGCAGCGGCTGGATGATGAAGCGCTGGATGAGCACGCCGAGGGCGAACAGAAGCAAGGCGACCGGCACCGCGGATACATACGGGTGCCAGCCGAGCTTCGCGGCGAGCAGCCACACGGCGTACATGCCGACCATCAGCAGTTCGCCGTGCGCGAAGTTGATCACCCGCACGACGCCGAAGATCAGCGTCAGGCCGATGCTGATGATCGCGTACGCGCCGCCCAGCAACAGGCCGTTGACGAGAAGTTGCAGAAAAATGGACATGCCCGTTTCCTGGAGACCGCGCAGCGCGTCGGCGCCACGCGGTTCGAGTGAAAGAGAAACGCGGATTGACTGCGGCGGAGCGAGTGCGGCGGATTTACTGCGCCGTGACCGGCTTGGCGATCGCGACCGCTTCCGGATACACGGTCACGAGCTTGCCGCCTTGCCACTGCATCACGTTGGTGGTTGCGAGCTGGTTCTGGCCGTTGTCGGCAAACTGGAAGCCCCAGCCGGCCGCGGTCGTGCCGGCCGCTTTCTTGTAGGCGAGCACGGCCGCGCGAATCTTGTCCTTGTCGGTGGACTTCGCGTTGGCGAGAACGTCGAGGAAAGCCTTCGCGCCGACATAGTTCACGAGACTGTGACCCGAGCGCGGCGCCATCCCGAAATGCTTCTGATATTCGGCGGTGAACGTGTCCAGGCCGGGCGCGCCTTTTTCGTTCATCGCGACTTGCGGGAAATCGATGTCGTATACGCCGTTCATCTGCGCGCCGACGGCCTTGGCCGTATCCGCGAGCGAGTAGCCGCCGCCCGCGCCGATCACCGCCTTCGGCTTGAAGCCTGCTTGCGCGGCCTGGCGGAAGAACAGGATCGAGTCGTTCTGGTAAGAGGTTTGCAGCACGACATCGACATCCGCGCCCTTGAGACGCAGGATCAGCGACGACAGATCGACGCTCTTCGCCGAGTACGGCAGCACCTGCACGACGTTCAGACCGAGCTTCTTCGCGCCTTCCTTCTGAAAGCCGGATACGAGTGTGCCGTACGGCCCGTCTTCCGCAATGATGGCGATCTTCAGCGTCTTCGGATCCACCTTCAACTGCGGCGCGACGACCTTGGTGAGTGCTTCCAGCGTGCCGTCCGCGAAGGTCTTCGTGGTCGAGTTGCTGCGATACAGATACTTGAAGCCGCGGCTCGTGATGGTGTCCGCGGTCGCACCGAGTTCGAAGAAGGGCACGCCGGCGAGCTCGGTTACTTGAGTCGCCGCCGACGACACCGCCGACGAGTAGCTCCCGAACACCGCCGACACGTTCTCCACCGAAGTCAGACGCCGTGCTTCGCCGACGGCCTGGTTTGCATCGACGGCATCGGCTTTGACGAGCACCACTTTTTCGCCGTTGATGCCGCCCGCGGCGTTGCGTTCATCGACGGCGAGCTGCACGCCGCGATAGCTCTCGTCGCCCAGCAACGCGAGTCCGCCGCTAAAAGGAAAGAGGGCGCCGATCTTGATGTCCGCGGCCTGCGCCGCGGTGAGGCTCGATGCAGCGATGCACGCGGCGGCGAGTGAGCGAAAGATCGTGCGGGGAAGGCGCGTCGGCATGCGGTGTCTCCATGTATTGTTTGAAATTGAAGCGCTTCAAATTCTAGACGCGAAACTGTTGTTATTTTAAGAATTGCGTGTTAGCGATTCGATTCACGGTCGCCACACACGGCGCGTCCTGTCTCATTCGAGCCGGATTTGAAGCGCTTCAAGTTTGCGTCCAGGTTCGTAGCTGCGTCAACCAAGGGTTTCCACGTAAGGAGAGCAAGGGGCAATGCTTGCCCGCGCCGCATCGCGTGGCGAATGTCGGGGAGGGCAACTTTTCATCGATTCGCACTGCTTTCGCGTAAACCCGCTTGCACCGTATTTTTGATGGTTCTATATTGCATTACACCACTAACTATTGCTATGCGATAAACCATGAGCCAAGACGTCCTGTTTTCAAATCACGGCCGCGTCGCGGTCATCACGTTGAATCGTCCCGATCGCCTGAACGCGTGGACCACGCCGATGCGCGAAATGATCATCGCGGCGCTCGAGCGCTTCAATGCCGACGACGATGTTGCCGCGATCATCATGACGGGCGCTGGCGACCGCGCGTTTTCGGCGGGGCAGGATCTGTCGGAAGCGCACGACTTCGACGGCGAACGCGCCGTGGCGTGGGTCAAGGAGTGGCAGCGCTATTACGCGGCGTTGCGTGGCCTGAGCAAGCCGCTCGTCATGGCCCTCAACGGCACGGCCGCCGGCTCGGCGTTTCAGGTCGCGTTGCTCGGAGATATCCGCGTGGGTCATCCGGGCGTGCGAATGGGCCAGCCGGAGATCAATGCGGGCATCGCCAGCACGACCGGCCCGTGGATCATGAATTCGATGCTCGGCATGTCGCGCACCATCGAACTCACGCTCACCGGCCGTCTGATGGATGCCGACGAGTGCTATCGCATCGGGCTGATTCATCACGTCGTCGAGCAGGACAAGGTCTTCGAGAAGGCGCTGGAAATCGCCACCGAGCTTGCCGCGAAGCCGCCTGTCGCGATGCGTCTGGACAAACAGCGTTTCCGCGAGATGACCGAGCCGGGTTTCGTCGACTGTATCGAGGCGGGCATGCGCATCCAGCGCGAGGCCTACGACTCCGGCGAGCCCGCTCGCATGATGGAAGAGTTCTTCAAAAAGCGCGCCAAATGAATCGGGCCAATTAAACCGGGCTGAAGTCGAGCCGCTTCTTCTTAACCGCAGTGCGGGAGACCTGAACCATGACGCAAGACTTCAACCCGGCGCGCCGCCGCATTTTGCACGGCGCGGGCGCGCTCGCCGTGGCTGGCGCGATGCCGCTGGCCGCACGCGCTCAAACGAAGCAGATCGTCGTATCGGACCCGGGCGGCCCGTACACGACCGCATATCGCGAAGCCTTCTATGACCCGTTCGAGAAGGCGACCGGCATCAAGGTCGTCAGCGTCGCGCGCGAGTCGCAACCGGTCGCGCAGTTCGCGGCGATGGTGCAAACGAAGAACTATGTGTGGGACGTCACGACGCTGACCCTCTCGGCCGACATTCCGTATCTCGAAGCGAAAGGCCTGCTGGAGCCGATCGGCCTCAAAGCGAGCGACTATCCGGACATCATGCCCGAAGCCATTACGCCCAACTGGCTCGGCGTCGACGTCTATTCGACCGTGCTCGCGTATCGGGCGGACAAGTTCAAGGACAACGGCCCGAAGTCATGGGCGGACTTCTGGGACGTGAAGAAATTCCCGGGCCGCCGCTGCCTGCGCCGCAGTCCGCTCGACACGCTCGAACAGGCGCTGCTCGCGGACGGCGTGCCGCTCGACAAGCTCTATCCGCTCGACGTCGACCGCGCGTTCAAGAGCCTCGACAAGATCAAGCCGCACATCAACATCTGGTGGACGTCCGGTGCGCAGGCGATGCAGGCGATCCAGAGTGGCGACGTCGACATGATCTCGACCTGGAACGGCCGCGCGCAAGCCGCGAAGGACAACGGCGCGCCGGTGACGATCGTGTGGAATCAGGGCCTCTATTCGATCGAAGGCTGGGGCATTCCGAAGGGCACGCCTCGCGCCGAGGAGGCCAGACAGTTCGTGCGTTTTTGCGCCGATGCGAAACGTCAGGCCTTGCTCACGCGCACGCTGGCCTACGGCCCGACCAACAGGAAGTCCTTCGAGACCATCAGCAAGGAGCGCGCGGCCCTGCTGCCGACGGCCCCGGACAACATCAGGAACATGAAGCTGCCGAGCCCGCAATGGTGGGAAGAGAACCGCCAGAAGGTCACCGAACGGTTCAATTCCTGGATCATTTCGTAAGGAGCGGATGATGAGCTCTAAACTCGAGGCGATCGGCATCGCGAAGCGCTACGGCGATTCAGTCGCGCTGGAACCGACGGACCTCGTCGTGCAGGCGGGCGAATTCCTGACACTGCTCGGTCCCTCGGGTTCGGGCAAGACGACCTTGTTGCAGATGATTTCCGGCCTCGTCGCGCCGAGCGCGGGGCGCATCGAAATCGACGGGCGCGACGTCACGCATGTCGAGCCAGGCAAGCGCGGCATCGGCATGGTGTTTCAGAGCTACGCGTTGTTCCCGCACATGAGCGTGTGGGACAACGTGGCATACGGTCTGCGCATGCGCCGCAAGTCACGCGATGAAGTGCGAGCCGCAGTCGACGACGCGCTCGCCATGGTGCGCATGAGCGAGTACGCGAAGCGCTTTCCCAAGGAGCTGTCGGGCGGGCAGCAGCAGCGCATTGCGCTCGCGCGATGCTTCGCGTACCGGCCTTCGGTGATCCTGCTCGACGAGCCGCTCGGCGCGCTCGACAAGAAGCTGCGCGAACACATGCAGGCCGAAATTCGAAGCCTGCACAAGGAACTCGGCGCGACTTTCGTCTACGTGACGCACGATCAGGACGAAGCGCTCACGCTCTCCGATCGCATCTGTCTCATGAACCAGGCGCGCATCGAACAGGTGGGCACGCCTGCGGATCTCTACGATCGTCCGGCCACTCGCTTTGCGGCGGGCTTCATCGGCCATTCGAATCTGCTGGAAGGCGAACTCGACGCGACACGCGGCGCCAGCGGCGAACCGATCCTGCTCGCGGCGGGCGGCCGCATCCCTCTGCCGACCGGCGCGTCGGGCGCGCACGCGACGCGTCACACGCTGCTCCTGCGTCCCGAGGCGCCGCGCATCGTCGAACCGCAGAGCGGCTTTGTCGACGGCACGATTTCGGATGTCGTGTTCTTCGGCAGCGACACGCGCGTGCATCTCTCGATGAGCGACGGCAGCGAGCTGACCGTACGCTGCGGGCGCAGCGTGAGCCCGCGCGTCGGCGACCGAGTCGGCCTCACGTGGGACCCGCATCGCACGACGCTGCTACACGCCTGAGGAACCGTCATGACCATCGCTCTTCATGCGCACCGCGAAAACGAGGCCGCGCGGCGCGGCCGGTCCGTCGTGCTGGCGCGCTTCATGCGCTTTTTGCCGATCGTGCCCACGCTCTTGTTCCTGCTGGTGTTCTTCGTCGTGCCGGTCGGCGAAATCCTGCAAGGCGGCCTCGTTGGCCCCGATGGCAATATCGGCTTCGCGCAGTTCGAGCGCATCGCGCGCACGCCCGTCTACGCCAAGGTGTTGTGGATCACCTTCGCGATATCGTTCCTGACGGCGGCGCTGTCCATCCTGCTCGGGTATCCGGTCGCATACATGCTGAGCCGGCTGTCGGAGCGCGTGCGCGAACGCTGGCTCCTCTGGATCATGCTGCCTTTCTGGACCAGCTATCTCGTCAAGACTTACGCGTGGATGCTGCTGCTTTCGAAGACCGGCGTGCTCTCGACCATCGCGCTTTCGCTCGGGCTCGTGCGCGAGACGAGCGGCACGATACCGTCGCTGACCGGCGTGCTCATCGGCATGGTGCATTCGATGCTGCCGCTCGCCGTCATGACGATGCTTCCCGTGATGCGCGGCATCGACGACCGTCTCGCGCAGGCGGCGGAGACGCTCGGCGCTGAACGCAGCACGAGCTTCTTCACGGTGTTTCTGCCGCTCTCGTCGCCGGGCGTGGCGGCGGCGGGGCTGCTCGTGTTCATCTCCAGCCTCGGGTTCTTCATCGTGCCGGCGCTGCTCGGTTCGCCGAAGGAAACGATGATCGCGCAACTCGTGATCTCGTCCGTGCTCGAACTCTTCGACATGCGCTTCGCCGGCGCGCTCTCGACGGTGCTTCTCGTCTGCTCGATCGTCATCTTTTTCGTCTACGACCGCATGGTCGGGCTGACCTCGCTGACGGGCGAAGTGACGGAACGTTCGCGCGGCTCGCGCGCACAGGGTTTCAAGCTCGCGCTGCTGATGACGGCGGGCCGCGTCTGCGCGCCGCTGATGATGCGCCGCAAGGTTCGCGCCGACACTACCGCGCGGGCGGCAAGCCCGCTCGGACTCTATACGTGCGTCATCATGGCGATGCTCGTCGCGCCGGTGCTTTCGGTGATTCCATATGCGTTCACGAAGAGCGACTACATCGCGTTTCCGCCGAAGTTCTTCAGCACGCGATGGTTCGGCACCTTCATGGATTCGCCGGTGTGGCACAGCGCCATCATCCGTTCATTCGAAGTCGGTCTGGGCACCGCGCTGCTGTCGCTTCTGCTCGGCTTCGGCGCGACGCTCGCGATGACGCGCATGCCGCGCCGCGTGAGCAAGCCCGTGTTCGCGCTGCTCGTCGCGCCGCTGATCGTGCCGCGCATCGTCGTCGCGGTGGGGCTCCTGTATCTCTTCGGCCGCTTCGGGCTTACGGGCACGAATCTCGGCCTCGTGCTCGGGCATACGGTTCTCGCGATTCCTTATGTGGTCGTCACCCTCGCGGCCGGCTTCCAGCGCTTCGACTGGCGGCTGGACGACGCAGCCCGCGTGATGGGCGCGTCGCCGCTGCGGCGCATCACGTCGATCGTGCTGCCGCTACTCATGGCGAGCGTGACGGCGGCGTTCCTGTTCGCATTCCTCGTTTCCTTCGACGATCTGACCATCGCGATCTTCGTGAGCGGCGGAATCAATTCGACGCTGCCGAAGCAGATGTGGGACGACATCCAGCTTGCGATCACGCCGACGCTCGCGGCTGTGTCGACCACGCTCGTCATTCTCATCGCGCTCGTCGTGGCGGTTTCTTCCTGGCTCAAGCGCCGCGCGCGCTGAGTCACGGGCTTCTCAATCGGTAACCCTATGCATCGCTATACGGAATACTTCGCTCATCGCCACGCAGACGACGAACTCGACTGCGTGCCACTGCTCGCGGCCGGATTGCGCCGCGACCCGGCGCGCACCGTCGCGCACTTCGACGATGAGGCGATTACCTGCGACGACATCGCGCGGCACGTCGCGCATCTACAGTGCTGGTTCGCGGAAGAGGGACTCGCTCCGGGCGATCGCGTCGCCGTCATGCTCGGCAACAGCGCGGCGCACGTGCATCTGATCTATGCACTCGTGCTGAGCGGGCTCGTGTGGGTACCGGTGAATACGAAGTTGCGCGCCGCGGGCGTCGAATATCTGGTGCAGCACGCCGAACCGAAGCTCCTCATCATCGAGGACGAGTTCGACGCCGCTTCTGCGACGATCGACTGCGGGACCACACGGCGCGTGCGTTTGCCCGCGTTCGACACGCGAAAATCAAGTGGTGCATTCACGAGCCCGGATATCGGTGTGCACGATCCGCTGTGCATCATCTATACATCAGGCACGACGGGCGCGCCGAAGGGCGTGATCTTCACGCACCGGATGATGCGCATTGCGGGTGAGGCCGCGCTGCGCGTCGCCGATGTGCGCGAAGGCGACCGAATGTTCCTGTGGGAGCCGCTGTGCCATATCGGCGGCGCGCAGATGCTGTTGCTGCCGTTTCTCGAAACGGTGAGCCTGCACGCGGTGCCGCGCTTCTCGGCCTCGCAGTTCTGGCCGCAGATCGAGCGCGCGGGCGCCACGCAACTGCACTATCTCGGGGGCGTGCTCGATATCCTCATGCAGTTGCCGCCGGACGCCCAGCCCGAGAGGCACACGTTGCGCGTCGCGTGGGGCGCGGGTGTAAGCGCCTCGGCCTGGGCGCCGGTGCAGGAGCGGCTCAACGTGCGCTTGCGAGAGTGCTACGGCATGACCGAATGCTCCAGTTTTGCGACTGCGAACGCAACGGGCAAGCCGGGGTCGATCGGTCGCGCGCTGCCATGGATGGAGATCGAACTGCTCGATGAAAACGGCCAGCCGGTGAAGGAGGGCGAAGCGGGCGAGATCGTGCTGTCGAGCAAGGTGGAAGGCACGTTCCTGCCGGCATACCTCAAGAATCCCGACGCGACGAGCGCCGCCCTGCGCAGCGGCCGCTTGCACACGGGCGATCGCGCGCGGCGCGACGCCGACGGCGATTTATTCTTCATCGGCCGGCAAACGGACAGCATGCGCGTGCGCGGCGAGAACGTTTCGGCGTGGGAGATCGAGCGCATCTTCGCGGCGCATCCGGCCATTCGCGCGAGCGCTGCGATCGGCGTGGCGTCACCGATCGGCGAACAGGATATCCTGCTCAACGTGCAGTTCAAGGAAGAACCGGTGGACTGGAACATCCTGCACGCGTGGGCGCGCGAGCGGCTCGCCAGTTTACAGTTGCCGCGTTATTACCGGGCGGTGGCGAGCTTCGAACTCACGGCCAGCGAGCGTATAAGGAAGCATCTGCTGCCGCGCAGCGTCGACGACGCATGGGACCGAATGGGCGAAGCGCGGGTCTGATATCGGCAAACGATAGGGTGTTAGGGCCATGCGATAATCCGCCAACAATCGAAAAGACGAACCTGTGATGATCGAAGCGCCCAAAGCCCCGCGCAAACGCAAGAGCCCAGCGACGAAGCCGCGGGCCGAGGCGGCGGATCCGAGTGCATCGTCCCTGTACGTGCAGTCCGTCGAAAAGGCGATGAAAGTGCTCACCGCCTTCGACGGCAGCAAGCGTCAGTTGTCGCTGTCGGAGATTTCGTCGCTCACCGGCTTCGACATGAGCGCGACGCAACGCTTCACCTTCACGCTCGCCGCCCTCGATTATCTTTTCAAGGATCCGGACAGCCGCAAGTATGAACTGTCGCCCCGGCTGCTCGACTTCACCTACCACTATCTGACATCGAACGAGCTCGTGAGCCGGGCCACGCCTTATCTCCAGCAACTCGGCTCGGAGACGGAGGAGGCCACCAATCTCACCGTGCTGGACGACACGGACATCGTGTTCGTGCTGCGGATCGTGAGCCGCAACGTGTTCAACGCCCATGTGATTACCGGTTCGCGCCTGCCTGCGTACTGCACGGCGCCGGGACTCGCGATCCTGGCAACGCTTCCTGACGGGGAGATCGACGACCTCCTGTCCCGCACGAATCTCGTGCCGTACACGTCGTCGACCGTGTATCAGCCACGCAAGATCAAAGACCGGATCGCGCAAATCCGCAGGCAGGGGTACGCCCATACAGAAGACGAGTACTTCGTCAGCGACATTTCAACTGCGGCGGCCATCACCAATGCGCACGGGCGAGGGATCGGCGCGGTGAATATCGCGGTGGCGAGATCGCGGTGGCATGCCGACCGCGACGAAAGGCGCTTCGCCGATCTGGTCATTTCCACAGCCTCGGCTATTTCAACGCGGCGTCGCGTCGAATAGCTCGAAGCGAGCGATGAGCAGCCTAAGTACGCTGACGTTCTTTCTGCGGCCGGTCGCGCAGCAGCAGCGGCATTAAACGCCGGTTGGCTGTCTGCGCAGCCCACTCGCAATACGCGGCGCTGCCGAGCACCCAGCCCTCGAGGGTCGACTGCATCAGGTTATCGACCTCGCGTTCGTCAGCAGGATGTGCGCCCAGATCGCGGTATGCCCGGTAGCGCTCGAGCGGCGTATTGCCGAGCGCCCCGTAAAGTGGATGGTCCTTGATAAAGCTATCGACACGCAGCCCAATATGGTGCGCGTAGCTCGACCACCGGTAGCTTCCCGGGTCGGCTACAAGGCGGTTGCGCACCGGCGCCTGATCGATGATCTGGCTTGCGAGCAGGAAGTACCGGTCGGGCTCAATCACTGCGGCTCGGTACCCGCCACGCCATACCGCACCGCGGCGTCCATGGCGGCGATTGAAAGTCTCGACATACCGACGGCCGACGGCCTGCAACGTAATGGCCACGCTCGACTCATACGAAGGGGTGACAAGGAACTGTACCGCCTCGGGCATGAGTACCCACGCGTGGACGGCCAGATCGGCGACGCGCGCTGCGTCTGCCAGGCAGGCGAGGAAGTACAGATAGTCTCCTTCGTCCAGGAAGGCGGGGCCCGTGAACCCCTGCAAGATAACGTGCTGCGGTTGTTCTGGGACGTAGTGCCGTGCGAGCCGTGTCATGCTGGATGAACCGGAAATCCGATGTGAGAGAGCGATCCGACAGATATCGGATGCGTGACAGTGCGTAACGTCGATATAGGACGAAATTCTATCGATCACGTGCTTGCGCTGGCGTCACGAACAGACCTTTGTTCTGGCCTCTTTTCGCTGATTTGTCGGTCGCAACCAGTGTCGAATTACAGGATGCGCGGAGGATAAGGCGATGCGTTTCGCAGCCTGAAGGCGGTCGATGTCGGGGACGTGGAGAAGCGCCGGGTCCACCCCCAGGTGCTTCAAGATCGCGGCGACGTGCAGACGCTGCTGAACACGGCAAGCAGGCTCGCCGGCATCGCGTGCAAGTTAGACTTGCAGCTTCTTCACTGTGAACTACGACGATCAGGAGCGGCGGGCGACACTGATCAGATGCCCGACTGGTTCACCCGCTTCATCAGTTCCGCGGCGCTTTCCTTTCGTTCGCTATAACGGTCGACCAGATACGGACCAATATCCCGGGTGAGCAGCGTAAACTTCACCAACTCTTCCATTACATCCACGACTCGATCGAAGTAGGCCGAGGGTTTCATGCGGCCGGTTTCATCGAACTCCATGAACGCCTTGGCCACCGACGACTGGTTGGGGATCGTCAGCATGCGCATCCAGCGCCCGAGCACGCGCATCTGGTTGACCGCGTTGAACGACTGCGAGCCGCCGCTCACCTGCATCACCGCGAGCGTCTTGCCCTGCGTCGGCCGGACCGCGCCGAGCGAAAGCGGAATCCAGTCGATCTGCGATTTCATGATGCCGGTCATCGCACCGTGGCGCTCCGGCGAGCACCAGACCATGCCTTCCGACCACAGCACCAGGTCCCGCAGCTCGGCCACCTTGGGATGAGTGTCCGGCGCATCGTCCGGCAGCGGCAGGCCGCTCGGATTGAACGTCCGCACATCGGCGCCCATCGCCGCAAGGAGGCGCGCGGCTTCTTCGCTGAGCAGTCGGCTGAAGGAGCGTTCGCGTAGCGAGCCATAGAGCAGCAGGATGCGCGGGGGGTGCGGCGAAGCCTTCGCGGCCTGCAGGCGGTCGATGTCCGGAACGCGGAACAGCGCCGGGTCAACCTGCGGCAGTTCGGTCGCAAGATCAGACACGTTTTCCCTCCGCATCGGTAATGGTCGTGGGTTCGTTGTTCGCGCGGTGAATCACCGCGAGCGTGTCACGCGGGGCTCCGAACCCAGGGTTGTGATAGATGATGACGTCGTTCATGTGCTCGTTTCCAAAGCCTTCAGGCGGACTCGTACCAGTTCTTCGAACGATTGACGATGCGTACGACGAGCAGCATGACCGGCACCTCGATCAGCACGCCCACGACGGTCGCGAGCGCAGCGCCGGAGTTGAACCCGAACAGGCCGATTGCCGTGGCAACGGCCAGTTCGAAGAAGTTCGACGCGCCGATCAGGGCAGACGGGCAGGCAATGTTGTGCTTCTCGCCGACCGCGCGATTAAGCCAGTACGCGAGCGCCGAATTGAAGAACACCTGGATCAGGATCGGCACGGCGAGCAGCACGATGACGAGTGGCTGCTTCAGGATGGCTTCGCCCTGGAAAGCGAACAGCAGCACCAGCGTCGCGAGCAGCGCCGTGATCGACCAGGGACCGATCTTCGCCATTGCTGCTTCAAACGCGGCTTCTCCCTGGACGAGCAGCGCCTTGCGCAGGATCTGCGCGAGAATCACCGGAATGACGATGTAGAGCGCGACCGAGGTGAGCAGCGTCGCCCAGGGCACCGTAATCGCAGAAATGCCGAGCAGCAGGCCCACGAGCGGCGCAAACGCGACCACCATGATGCTGTCGTTGAGCGCGACCTGCGAGAGCGTGAAGAGCGGGTCGCCGCCGGTGAGACGACTCCACACGAACACCATTGCCGTACAGGGCGCGGCCGCCAGCAGGATGAGGCCGGCCACATAGCTGTCGAGCTGCGCTGCGGGCAGCATCGGCGCCAACAGGTGCTTGATGAACAGCCAGGCGAGGAACGCCATCGTAAAAGGCTTGACCAGCCAGTTCACGAAGAGCGTGACGCCGATGCCCCGGATGTGCTGACGCACTTCATGCAGCGAACCGAAATCGACCTTGACCAGCATGGGGATGATCATCACCCAGATCAGCAGCCCGACCGGGAGGTTGACCTGCGCGTACTCCATCCGGCCAATTGCCTGAAAGACGCCGGGCATGACCTGGCCGAGCAGGATGCCTGCGAGAATGCACAGCGCGACCCAGACGGTCAGGTACCGCTCGAAGAAGCTGATGGCTGGCTTCGATGCGGTCCTGCGCGAAGCGGCGACGTTGGGCGTGTTCATGAGACGACTCGATGGAGATGGGTTCAGCTTTGCAGGATGTCATTGAGCGCCTGCTGAAGCTCGGCATCGCCCAGACGGTCCAGGGGAAGTTCAAGCAACTGCAGCATGCGATAGCCGATCGCCTGGCGGGTCAGCTCGAACGCCTGACGCTTGACGTCATCGCCGCCCGGTGCGTTCGACCCGTCGGCATCGCCCCGATGCACCCTGACCGGACTACCCGGCCAGAACGCACATGCTTCGGCGGCGGCGCTGTCGCAGTAGTGATTCAGCATGGCATCGCCGAGCACGCTGCGCGCCGAGTTGTGCGTGCACAGGATCAATACGTTGGTTGTCATACGCTTGTCGTTGAATTGCGCGTCGGACTCAGCAGCATGACGAGGATTTGACCGGAACACCGACCGACTTGCCCGACGTCGGAGCGCAGCACGCTGCGACTTCAGAAGCAGGTGCACCTTTCGGCGAATTGCGTGACTCGCCGAATACTGGAATGTCGTTCAGCGTGTGATACGACTCCCATGCGATGCCTTGCGGATCGACGGTCCAGTACTTGTTCGAGTTGGCATAGCAGCAGACGGTATCCGTCTGGGTGTCGACCGGCAACGCGGCGCCTTGGAGTCGATCGTGCATCTCGGCCAGTTCGGCCTCGTTTTCGACCTGCACGCCCAGATGGTCAACGCCCGGCGTGGCTTCGCGTTGCGAGATCGCGAAATTGACGCGCGGGTCGTCGAGCATCCACTTCGCGTAATCGCTCTTGATGACCGTCGGTTCAGCCGCGAACAACGCCGAGTAGAAACGGATGCTCGCTGTGAGATCGGTGACGGCGACGTGCACATGAAAGCGCTTCATGACTGCTTTTCCCGAGAGGGAGAACATGCCGATGCTGGCGAACAGGGGTTGCCGCCACAGCAGTTCTCGGTGAGATAGGCCAGCAGGCCGTTCATCGTTTCGAAGTTGGCGCAGTAGTAGATGAACCGGCCTTCCTGACGGCTGGTGACGAGCTGCGCGCGAGACAGTTCCTTCAGGTGGAAGGACAGCGACGACGGCGCGACATCCAGCAGCGTGGCGATCTGGCCTGCGGGCATGCCTTCGGGGCCCGCCTGTACCAGGGCGCGAAAGACCGCGAGCCGCGACTCATGCGCGAGCGCCGCCAGCGCGGCAATGGTTTCATTCGTTTCCATGATTCGATAATAGTCGAAATATGAAACTAATGACAAGACCTATTCGGTCGACCGGACGTCCTGGCAGATCTCGGCTCTTCGCAATCCGGCAGTGCACACCAGACTAGAGAGGGGCGCGAGAACTAGAACCTTCCCTGTTGCTGCGCGCAGAGGGTTCTCGGCGCGTTGCTATCTCATGCCCGGCAGCGCCGGGCATGATCGCAAGCAAATGCTTCTATCCCCGGTTGTTGCCGCTGCGAAGCCCGTTGCGATTTGCGGAGCGCGCGCTATCGCGCTTCGACGACTTTGGAGGGTTCAGGGGCGGTCGTCACGCGGTCAAGGCCGGCAGCAAGCCGCCATTCCTCGAGCACGCGCTCGAGCAAGTCGTAGGTGACCGGCTTGCGTACATAACCATCGAACGAGGGAAAGTCGTCATCGCCGAGGTCGGTCTTGCCCGTCACGGCAATCATGTACGCTCCCTGCGAAGCGCCCTCGGCCCTCAACCCGTCACAAACGTGTCTTCCATCACCGTCCGGAAGGTCAACATCGGCAAGAATGACGTCGAAGTCGCGATCATGAGCGAACGTGCGAGCTGCGGCGCAGTTGTGTGCGATCGCTACGCCATGGCCCATCCGTGCGATAAGTGCCGCGAGCCCGTTCGCGAAATCTTGATCGTCGTCCAGGATAAGGATCTGCATGGCGCTTCTCCATAGTTTCAAGCGGGTACCGTTGCCCGCAATGGACGCCTATGCAAGGAAGGTGCCAGCCGATGGCAGCCTCATGCCGTCTCGAAGAGTCCCGCGCGCAAGTAGTGAGTCGCTTGTATTCTGTTCCCAGGACGCGGCCGAAATTTCCATGCGCAATGAGCGAAGGCGCTCGGCCAGGCGACGGCTTCACGACGTTCCGGTATCGCATGCCCGAAACGGGAACATCAACGCGGCTTCAACGCTTGCGCTGCGCCTTGATCGGAATTCGCGTTGCGCGCGGGCGTCGCTGGGCCGGGATCTCCCGGTTCCGGTGCGCTCGTGTCATAGAGGCGGTCGGGAATGAAAAACGCGCAGATGCCGCTCAGGAAGAACACTGCGCTGACCAGCAGAAAGCTCACACCGAACGAAAATTGCGTGGCGATATAGCCGATCACGACCGGCGCCGCACCGGAGCAGAAGCGACCCACGTTATATGAACCGCCGACGGCCGTGCCGCGAATGCGCGTGGCGAAGCTCTCGGACATGAACGCACCCATCGTTCCCAGTGGCACGCCGTAGAGAAAGCCGAAAAAAAGCATTAGCCAGACGATATTCTCGCGCGTGTGAAGAAAGACGATGACCGGCAGAAACAAGGCCGCGCCGATGCAGCCGAGCACATACACGCCGCGCCGGCTCCACAGATCGCCGACCCAGCCCGCGACGATCTTGCCCACGAATGCGACGACGTACGTGCCGATCATATAGCCCGCCATCGAGCCGAAGCGCACGTGCAGTTCTTTCTCCAGATAGGTCGGCAGCCAGTTGTTCAGCCCGTAGAAGCCCGAAAGCGCAAACACGGAGGCGAGCGCCCACAGAATGAACATCTTGCGTGCCTCGCGATCCGAGAAGATCAGGTAATAGCGGTTTTCGCGCCATGCGCGACGCACGCGCGGGGCGCCTTGCCGCATCGCCACGCTTGCGCGCCAGCCGGGCGGTTCGGGCACGAACAAATGAATCGCCAGCGCCAGCACGACGGGAATCGTCGCGACGTAAAAGAGCATGCGCCAGCCGTAGAGCGGCAAGATCCAGTTGGCGAGCGAGATCACGACGATATAGCCCGCCGATACGCCCGTCTGCAACATGCCGAGAATCAGCGAGCGCCGCTCGGTCGGTACGTATTCGGCGACGAGCGTGCTCACGAGGACCATGCAGCCGATTCCGAGCGAACTGATGAAGCGCACGAGGGCGAACTGCGCGAACGTATGCGTGAGTCCGAGCAGGCCCGCGCCGAGCGAGAAGAGCGCGAGCGCCCACACCACCACTCGCACGCGCCCGAGCGCATCGCTCGCCCATCCGCCGAGAATGCCGCCCACCGCCATCCCGACGAGCGTGAGGCTACCCAGGGCGCCGGCCTCGACGTTGGTGAGGCCGAATTCGCTTTTGATGCGCGTGAGCGTGAGGCCGTACATCATGACGTCGGCGCCGTCGACGAGCAGTGCGAGATAGCCGAGCGCGAACACCATCAGCCAGCGCCCGGTTTCAGGAGAGGCGCGATTCATGGGCGCGGTGCCTCGTCGGCGTATAGCGGCATGCGGGAGACGAGCGCGGGCGCGAGAAACGAGCCGAGCAGCACGCCCGTGTCTTCGTGCTCGCGCTTGTACCAGTGCTCGACGTGCGTGAGATT
>Ga0105238_10002982_pt1 | contig 16898 bp, 12 predicted proteins | sample KBSC34metaG_FD_81526 | JGI IMG/M metagenome (GOLD analysis project Ga0105238, IMG submission 81526) | Corn rhizosphere microbial communities from Kellogg Biological Station, Michigan, USA - KBS C3-4 metaG | ecosystem: Host-associated > Plants > Roots > Rhizosphere > Soil | place: Michigan, USA... | reverse complement strand
CGCTCGCGCCCGGCGGCGTCCTGGCAATTACCGGCGTGCATCCGGTGAGCGCCTGGGCGCCGTGGTTCCAATGGCGGGCGCGTGGCACACGGGCCAGCCTGCGCCAGCCGGTGATGCTGCGCTCGGCCTGTGGCCGTGCGGACCTGCACGTGATCGCCGCGCACCGCGCCGGCCAGGTGCTGCCGTCCATCACCACGGGCGAGGGCAGTAGCCTGGCAGGCGGCGCTTACATCCTGCTGGCGCGCAAGCAGCGCGTGGCCGCCACACCGCTACGCGTGATCAAGGCTGCCAACGCACCGGTGCAGTCCGGTAGCCTTGTATCCGGCGCGCGCCGCGCGGCGCGCTGAACGAATGAAGGAAAGCATGAACGAAGTTGAAGCATTCACCGATGGCGCCTGCCTCGGTAATCCGGGCCCCGGTGGCTGGGCCGCCTTGCTCCGCGCGGGCACGGCCGAGCGCATGGTCGCCGGGGGCGATCCGGCCACCACCAACAACCGCATGGAACTGATGGCCGCCATCGGTGCACTGGAGGCGCTGACCCGCCCCTGTCAGGTTCGCCTCACCACCGACTCGCGCTATGTGATGCAGGGCATCGAAGACTGGATGCCCCGCTGGATCGCCAACGGCTGGAAAACCTCCGACAAGAAGCCGGTGAAGAACCAGGACCTCTGGCAGCGACTGGCCGCCGCCAAGGCGCCGCACAGCGTTCGCTGGCAATGGGTGAAGGGCCACAACGGCCATGTCGAGAACGAGCGCGTGGACGAAGCCGCACGCGAGCAGGCACTGGTGTTCAAGGACGGCGGTGTGGCCGCATGAGGCAGATTGTCCTTGATACCGAAACCACGGGCCTGGAAGTACGGCAGGGCCATCGCCTGATCGAAATCGGCGCGGTGGAACTGCTCGAGCGCCGGCCCAGCGGCCGCACCTTCCATACCTATCTGAACCCCGAGCGCGCCATCGACGAAGGCGCGCGCGCCGTGACCGGCATCGAGGACGAATTCCTTCTCGACAAGCCGAAATTCGCCGAAGTGGTGCACGACTTCCTGGCCTTCATCAAGGGCGCGGAGCTGATCATCCATAACGCCAGCTTCGACGTTGGCTTCCTCAACGCCGAACTGGCCATGGCGGGCGACTACGGCAAGGTGACCGATCACGCCACCGTGCTCGATACCCTGGTGATGGCGCGCGAACGCTACCCCGGGCAGCGCAACAGCCTGGATGCGTTGTGCAAGCGCTTGGGGGTGGACAACACCCATCGCGACCTTCACGGCGGCCTGCTGGACGCGCAGTTGCTGGCGGATGTCTACCTGTCCATGACCACCGGCCAGGTGGTGCTGGACCTGGCCTTCGACGCCGGTGCGCCGGCGCGCCACGATGTATCGCTGCAGGGCTTCGCCATCACCGCGCGGCCCAAGGTCCTGCGTGCCAACGAAGCGGAAGCCACGCTGCACGAGCAGCGCCTGCAGGCGATCGACAAGGCGTCCGGTGGCGCCACGGTGTGGCGCAAGCTGGCCGATGAGTCGGTGGAGGCGGGCGAGTCCGTCGCCTAGCCGCGGCGCTTCAGCCGTGCCGCACCAGGATCGCCGTGACGTTGTCCCGCGCTCCGCCATCGAGCGCCGTCAGGATCATCTGCTCCACCGCTTCCTGGGCGCCCAATTCCGTGCGGGCGCTGATGGCTTGCAGCTGCGCGTCGTCCACGACCTCGGTAAGCCCGTCGGTACATAGCAGCAGGCGCATGCCCGACGTCCAGCTGCCCCGGCACATCTGCACATAGAGTTGCTCGTTGCCGGTGACGCCCAGCGCCTGGTTCATCACCCCGCGCGGGGCGACCGTATCGCGCGACTCCGGCCACTCGCCTTTTTCCGCCAGGGCCTCGGCCAACTTGCCGTCATGGGTCAGCCGGCAGAGCTCGCCGTCGTCGACATAGATGCGGCTGTCACCCACCCATGCGGCCTCCCAGCCGCCATCGGTCAGGCGCACCGCGGCCACCGTGGTGCCCATCGGCCGGGCGTGGGGCAGGTTACGGGTGTGCATGAGCAGTTCATCGTTGGCGGCCGTCAGCGCCGACAGCAGGGACTGCCCCCGCGTCACCCGCTCCACCACACCATCGCGGACGCTGGCCGAGGCCAGTTCCCCATGCCGGTGCCCGCCCATGCCGTCCAGCACCAGGAACAGGCCCAGGGCAGGGTCCGCGTAATAGGTATCTTCGTTGCGCGACCGGGCCATCCCCGGGTGCGTGCCGTGCCCAAATTCGATCATGGAAGCGTCGTTTCATTCATTTACAGGCGGAAATCCCCGCCCACCGGGGAGGATGCCCCACCGCCCGGGAGTTGTCACGGATCACCCACCCCCGTATCATTGCGGGCTCGACGCGGCATGCCCGTGCTCGACGACCAAAGGAGAGGTGGCAGAGTGGTCGAATGCGCCGGATTCGAAATCCGGTTTAGGTTTAGGCCTAACGTGGGTTCGAATCCCACCCTCTCCGCCAACGTTGCTCTCAACGTGTTCGCTCAACCCTGAGCGAAACCACTTGATCGGTTAGCTGCGGCAGCGATCGGTATCGCTGCAGTCAAGCGTTGCGCTCGGATACTTACAGAGCAATCGCCAGTGAAGCCCGCGCTCCCTGATCGCGCACGCCGCCAAACTGTCCTTGGTAGTCGACATTCACCGTGGTTGTACGGCCTAGCGGAAAGTCCAGGCCCAACGTGGCGACGCCAACGTTGTGACGGCTGCTGGCACCGTCGACAGTGAAGCTAGGGCCGCCAGCGACGAACTGGTTCACGGAGCTGGGAGTAAGGCTCCCCCAGATATGACGCCAGGCCAGGGACGCGTGCAGGTCGATACCATCGGCCGACCTCCAGCCACCTCGCAGACCCAGACTGCCGATAGTCTGGCTGGTCGTGTTGCCCTTCACGTTCAGCGCCGCGGCCGAGGATGATTCGGTGAAACCCTCGGTACGCAAGCGCGCATGGGCGGCATCGATATACGGTTCTAAGTATCTGCGGTCGTCCATGGCGATGTGCCAACCGGCATCGACATAAGCCTGGGCGGTACGGGCGTGGTAGCTGGCGTAGCTGGCGTCCTCGTATGTGCCGAAGGCGAGGCGCCGTGTGCTGTCCACGTCCTGCCAGCTATAGGCGCCGCCGGCCTGGAGGTCTACCGCTCCAGCCTGGGTGGCGCCGTAGACAGCCACGTGGGTGCCGGTGGCGTGGGCCGAGGCGTTGCTGCCGTCCAGGCTCAATGAAGTCTGGCCCACACCGCCAGCCACGCCTATGCGCGAGACGGAGCCCAAGGGCAGGTCGCCGCCGACGAGCATGCCGCTGCCGTTGCTGCGCAGGGTATCGACTGCGCTGCTGTCGGCACGGCCCCAATGGCCCCATCCGGAGGTCCAGATGCCACCGGCCGCGGACTGCTCGACATGATCCTCGACTGCCTCGCGCAATTTGCGGCTGTCGTTGAGCAGAGCGGTTTGAGTGCTGGCGTGCAGTTGGCCTGAGAGCTGGTCCAGGGCGGAAGGTATCTGGGCAGCATCAAGAAAGGCCAACGCGGTGTAAGCCGGGCTGGCAAAGCCCAAAGTTTCGACCGCGCCGGCCGCGGCGTGCTGGTCCGGCGTTTTGGCTGCGCTGGCGAAGCTGATGTCGTTGCGTTCCAGGCGCAGTTCCACGGCATTGCCGGTGTAGCTGAGCACCGGGTCGAGAAAACTCAGCGTAGTGGTTGCGTCGTCGAACCGGCCGCTCACACCACCGTCGGCGGTAAGGATGGTGTAGCGGGTGAGCGGTGCATAGTTACCTGGATCTGCCAGCACCAATGTGCTTCCGCCGACCAGGGTTGCTTTGCCGGCGATCACCAGGCGGCTCGACGAGCCACTGGCGCCTGCCGTGACGACCAGTCGGCCATCTTCTGCCTGGAGGAAGTCGCCTCCAACACTGTCTGTTTGCTGGATCAGCAGCGTGCCATGGTTCGTAAGGCTCCCTTCAATCGTAGGGCTGGAAAACGTGCCTTGATTGGTTACATTTCCGCCAACGGATATCACGTCGACGTTACCATCCACGCCGTTGTAGAAATTCCCCGCCACTCTCCTTGCACTGAAACTGCCGGTATTGGCCACGTTTCCGCTGACAGTGAGCATGCCGCCCGTCACGGAGCCGGCATTTGTTACGTCGGCGAGTACGGCTCCCACGCCGCTGAGGGAGCCTTCCGGCGCGACGCTCACATTACTTGTGATGCTTGCAGGGGAGGTATTGTAACCAAGCGTAAGTTCGCCCCCGGCGAGAATTGTCGTCTGACCGGTGTAGGTACTAGCGCCCTGAAACACGGTATTTCCAGCGCCGATGATGACCGTGGCGAAGTTGGTGATGGAACCACTTATCACTGAGCCATTTGCGCCTCCGGAGGATTTCAGGACGCTAACCCCGCTGCTACCGCCATCGACGTCGCCGGAAACGCCGCCGCCTGACAGTTCGAATACGCTCCTGCCGCTGCCGAGATCGACGGCCTTGCCTGGCCCCTGGTGCGTGATGGATCCCTCGTTGATCAAGGTGATATCTTGCGCGCCCCCATAAATCGTAGGACCTGCCCCGGATCCATAGATCAACCCGCTGGACTGGTTGGTGATAGTGACTGAATGATCGGTCGCAGCCCCAGTCAACCCGATGGCCGAACCTGAAAAGTTGTAGATATGTCCGGCATTGTTGACCGTGGTATCGGCGTGGATGCCTTGAACCGCAATGGGATTTCCGTCTGAGTCTCGATCCGCGCCGGCCAAGTTCACGCTATAGCTAGCGCCCACAGCTTCAATTGTCCCGTCGTTGGTAATGGTCCCCCCGCCTGTCCGGATACCAACGATGTAGCCCGCGCTTTCATTGACAAGGTTTACCACTCCGCCGACGTCGATGCCGACCGCACGAACACCGCCGCCCTGGATCTCGCCAGCATTGTCGATCACAGCTACCTGCTTGTCGCTGAAACCGGAAAGATAAATGCCTGCCCCTGTCTCTCCAACGATACTTGCGCCCATGAAGCGGGGTTCGCCTTCATTCCTTACCGTCACGATGAAGGGGACATCCGTCGTGGGACCGCCGCCAATGCCATTGCGGGCACCGTCGATGTATCCATAACCGTTCGCCATTCCAGCGTTCATTATGGTGATGCCGGAGTTCGACTGCAGGTTGATCCCATCCCCAGTGCTTGCGCCTCCTGCTCCCTGAAGCGACTGGATAAGGCCATAGTTCTGGACTAGTCCGTTGACGCCTGGGCGCACCGCGTCGGCTCCGGTTGCCTGGATTTTGGTTTGCCCGGTCGGGCCATAGTTGTTGTAGATGGAGTTTGCGCCTGCCGTTATGGCGCCCAGGTCAATTGCAGCCGAGCTGCCGGATGACGTATTGCTGGCGGCTATCGTCCCGGAATTGTTGAGTACGATGCTGGTACCGGCGGCATTGACGACGATGGCGCCCGCATTCTGGCTGGTGAGCGATGCGGAAGGGCCATTGTTGATTTGCAGATCGACGGCGTCGGAAGCGTCCCTGATGCCATTGCCCCCGCCCGCGAAGGTATTGGCGATCGCGCCGTTGTTCATGACGACGATTGGCGCACTTGTGTCCCCGCCTACATCGATCGCAGCTTGATTTGTCGACGATGTCAGGCTACCGCCGGCATCAATGGAGCCCGATTGTCCGTTCGTGAGAACTTGCGGAGTCGTTACCGCTTGGCCATTCGAAATGTGGAACGAGGCGGCTACTGCTAATACCGCCGGGGCCTGGCTTGTGAGCGCACTGGCCACGGCTATAGCGAGAAGTTTATTCATCGAGCCATTCCATGTCGAAGTCAGCCTTACCCCAGAAAGGCGATGCCGCATCGTAGCCCAGGGCCCGAACGTCCGTCACGAGGCCTGCTCATCTCCCCAAGACGATGGAAGGTAACCATATCCCCTGAAAGCGGCACATACGTCCTTCAGGCGTAGGCACGCTCATGTCATTCGAGGACATCCATCCGCAATGAACGCACTAGCCGAGCCATCCCCGGCAGCCCCCCTCACGACGGCATCGCGGCCCGGGCATGTCGTTCTCGGGGTCAATAATTTCTGCAATCTGCGTTGCCTCATGTGCGACGTTGGCACCGGCAATAGCGAGACCAACTTCGGCGCCAATCTGATGGGCGCCCGGACGAAGTCCATGCCGTGGGAGCTGTTCAAGGGCATCGCCGACGATATGGCGGCCTTCTGTCCGGAGGCGCGCCTGGGCTTTGCATTCACCGAGCCGCTCGCCTGGCGGCCGCTTGGCGATGCGCTGGTTTATGCCTCGGCGCTGGGCTTGTATGCGACCGTTACCACCAATGGCTTGCTGCTGCCGAAACGGGCAACGGAGTTCGGGGGAGGGCGTTGCCGCGGTCTGTTCGTTTCGCTTGACGGTCCTGCGGAATTGCACGATCGCATTCGGCGCCACATCGGCAGCTTTGCACGGGCCGTGGAAGGGATCAGGGCCGTGGCGGCGCTACAGGACGCCCCGGAGATCTCCGTCTTCTGCACGATCAGCGAGCACAATGTGGGTCACCTCAAGACCTTCCTTACCGACATCAGCGATCTGCCGCTGAAGCATGTTGGGTTGATCCACAATAATTTCGTGACGCCAGCGATGGCGAACGAACACAACATGCTCTACGGCGCGACGTATCCCGCCACGCCTTCGAACAGTTTCGAATCCGATCCGACGACGGTCGACATCGTTCGCTTGGCCGACGAACTTGCCGACATCAAAGCATCGACCTGGCCCTTCAGCGTCACGATCCAGCCCGATCGCACAAGTGCGGCCGACCTCGACATCTACTATCACCATCCCTCGCAATTCGTTGGCCGCCGATGCCACGATGCCTTTCGCATCCTGATGGTGGATGCCGATGGCGAATCCGTGCCGGTGCATGGGCGGTGTTATCGGTTTCCGATTGCCAATGTTCGGGACGCGGGGCTTGAGGGCATCTGGAGGCATTCGAGCATGGAGGCATTACGGACGGCGCTTAGTGAGGCGGGTGGGCTTTTGCCTGCGTGTAGTCGGTGTTGTGGTGGGTTTGGCACGTAGAGCCGATACTTCGCAGCCCCATGTTTATGAAGGCATCCTGGCGGGCGCTTTTTTCTTACCTACCGTTTGACGGATATCGAAGATACTCCCGATCCTTGGGAGGGTCGCTGATATGACTTACGTCAGGGGTCGCATGCTCTCGGGGATCAAATAGTTGTAATACTAGGGAAAATCGATAATGGGAAAGCTCCTCGCGATTTTCGCGGTGGTGGTATCGACTGTTGTTTCTGGAACGGCCTTTGCCGGCTGGCCATTTTCAGCCGACACACTGAGCAAAAAGTTGGTCTTTGCGGAATTTCATCCGTGGGCCGCGACGCCTACAGCCGGCGACTATTGGCTTCGGTGGAACGAGTCCGGGCACAATCCCGCGCTAAACGACATCCTCTCAACACTCTGGCCTTTGAGCGGTCCCTACAGCGAGGCCGACTGCACGACGGTTCAAAAGCAAGTAGGGGATCTCTCAGGAAAGATCACGGGTGCTGGCGTAGACGTTTTGCTCATTGACTGGGTCAACGTTTACGCATCCGAACAAGATCGTGTGTCTAACATACTTAGTTGCACAACCATGCCAGCCGTCGTGATGGTGGATGTGAACTGGACCGTGTCGCCGCCATCGTTTTCAGACGCTATAACGCGCCTTGAGACGGCGATCGGGTGGTTCGCTGCAAGGCAGGACCTGTTTCCGAACTACTACCGAGATCCTGTGTCTGGACAGCCTGTTTTTTTCGTCTATGACCCGGGAACCGTGGGGACGGTAGCTCAGTGGAACGCGAAGATCGATTATTACAAAACACTCTCGCCGAGAGGGATCTTCATCGCGGGGACCGGAGCGAACACTTCTGCAAATTGGATACTGACATCGCATTTCGATGGGATGCTCGCACTTTCCGGCACGTCCGGAAACTCCGATGAAGCTGCATTCGAGGGTGCTTTGTCGGTCCTCTATGGTTCGGGAACAAGAAACCAGTTTTTGATAGCCGAAGCAATCCCGGGATTCGATGACACGTCTTTATGTGGTGGATCGGCCGCTGTGGTTTTGGATAGAGAGGCGGGTCAGGTGTTCGATCGAAAATGGGCTGGTTTACTCGCCACCAACTGGAATGGACACAAGCTTGCTGGCGCGTACGTGATGTACAACAACGACGGCGAAGATGCTGGTATAGAGCCGGCTTCTCCGTCGGCGCCCGTCCGTGGAAGCGGCTACTCATCCTGTGGAGGCGCCCTTCCGGCAACGTACAAGTCGTATGCGCCTCTGCCAGCAACTTACTATCTGGATCGAAACGCATATTGGGCCAATCAATTTCGATCGTCCTGACGGGGCAGATCACAAGGCGGCATATGCTCGGCAAGTCTTCGTGCGCATGACTGCTTTCGTAATATTTCGCGAGGCAGTAGGCGGACGCCTACATTGAAATCAGACGTCGCCCACAAACCTTTCTCCGTCGCTGATGCCACGATCGCAACGCCCGGTCAAGCTGCTGCGGATGTAGCGATGTCCTCAATCTGCGAGATCGTGCAAGGTCCGTCCCAATCGGGGATGAAGAGCATATGGAGTGCTTGTCATTCCCACTTGCTAATTTCAAGGGGAGACAAGCATGGTATTGAAACTTCGTAATACGATCGTCCTGTCGATTTGTTTGGCTTTGGGAGGGGTGGCTTGTGACGCACTTGCTGCTCCTCCAGGGGGAGGGGGTGGCACGCCGCCGCCTTCTACGACTATCAGCAAGAACAATGGCGTGATCTTGGTCAACTCCAATGTTTTTAACGTTCCGATGATCTCGGCGATCTCGGTATTGGGAACGCCGCTGCTGCAGTACGATAATCCAGGGGCGGGACTGCAGATGACGGCTCGGAGTTCGGCAGGGAACGCCTACAACCCAACCCAGGCCGGCGACTGTGCTGGAAATCCTTCGACTCTGCTGTCTTCCGACTCCAACTGGACCGGATCAGGTACAGGACTTCCAGCTGCGAACGGTGTTCTGTTGTCTGTCGCTCCCAGGAACTACAACGAGCCATCCAGCTGTCTGGGAGCAGGCGCCGTCCTGCCCTTCCAGTTCGACTTTGGGATGACTCAAGGCGACGGTGTCGTACTTCCTAAAGAAGGGATGTACCTGGACATGACCTACACCAGGCTGCCGGGAGCGGACGCCATCGACAAGGGGCAATCGGAAATGCCAGCCGCGTTTCCACTGGCAGACGTGCTTCCGCTCGCGTATGTAAGCCCGGACGGAATCAATTTTGCACCGTTTGCACCAACGGGCACAAATGACATTCGAAGCTGGCAGTTAGGAGTTAACTACGGAGCACAAGGTGAGGTGGTGGCCGTCTGTACGCCGCAGCTGACCATGTGCATGGCCATTTTTTCGAGTAAGTCAGAGCAGATACTCGTGTCTCACCGACAAGGCGCCAGCCACAACCTCGCCTACATGACGTTGCTCGCTGGCTCGGGATCAATCACGGACTTCGCGCCACATCACGGCAAGAAGCTGCTTGCCGTGGGGACTTTGAGTACTATCACCGCAGTTATTGCAACGGCTAGATCCCACGTCACCGATTGGGGTGAGTTGTAAACTCATTTGGCGAGAAATAAAAAAGCGGAGAGAGTCTCTCCGCTTTTCGTTGTGCTGACTATTTTAGATACCAGGCTTCCGGATCACACTTGCCGATCTATAGGTTTCATGCCAATTCGTCCCGTCGCTGGGGTCAGGGCTGTGGCTGCGTCACGGTTTGCGCAACGACTGAAACGCGTTCAATGCATCTTGGCGGGAGGCACCAAGTTCAACAATGGGCATCGGATATCCTGAGCGCTTACGCGCCGCGTCGTCTTTCCATGGCTCGTGCACCAGATCGACGGACAAGTCGGCTAGCTCCGGCAACCAGCGGCGCAAATAAGCGCCATCCGGATCAAACTTCTTCGACTGCGTCACCGGATTGAACACCCGGAAATAAGGCGCCGCATCTGCCCCACAACCGGCCACCCACTGCCAGCCAAGCGTGTTGTTGGCCAGATCCGCGTCCACCAGGGTATCCCAGAACCAACGCGCGCCGGTAAGCCAGTGTTGGCGAAGGTTCTTGGTGAGGAAACTTGCCACGATCATGCGCACGCGGTTGTGCATCCAGCCGGTGTGCCATAGCTCCCTCATGCCGGCGTCCACCAACGGAATGCCGGTGCGGCCTTGCTGCCAGCGTTCAAGCTGCGCTTCGTCCTTGCTGGCCCAAGGGAATTTCGCGAAGCGGGGATTGAAGCTTTCGGTCGGGGTGTGGGGAAAGTGGTACAGCAAGTGATGTGCGAACTCGCGCCAGCCCAGTTCGCGCAGGTAAGGCTCGATATCCGGGCGGCGACGCGCGTCCACGCGTTGCAACTGCGTGTGAAGGGTGCGGTGAATCTGCTGCGGGGAGATCTCGCCGAAATGCAGGTGCGGCGATAACCGTGAGGTGCCGTGGCGCGCGGGCTTGTCGCGTCCGGTCGCGTAGTCGCCCAGGGCGTCGTCGCAGAAGAGTTCCAGAGCCTCGTGGGCGCCGCGTTCGCCGGGTTGCCATGTTTCGTCGAAGCCCTTGTCCCAGCGCACGCGCGGCAACAGACCGAGCGCTTCCAGTGGAAGGCCGCCGGGCAATTCCATCCATTCAGCGCTCTCGGGTTCCGCCAGGGGCGCCGGCGCGTTGATCGTCTGGCGCAGGTTGCGCCAGTACGGCGTAAAGACGCGGTACGGTTCACCCTGCTGGGTATGTACCTTCCAGGGTTCGGACCACAAGTTGGCCGAGTGGCTGTGTACGGTAATTCCCTGGTCCTGCAAAGCCGCCTTGACGTGAGTGTCGCGTGCGATGGCCGCCGGTTCGTATTGACGGTTCCAGTAGACCGCCTCGGCGCCGCTGCGCTCGATCGCCTGGCGCAGCACGTGGAGTGTCTCGCCTTGGGCGAGGTGCAATTGCGCCCCTTGCTCGCGGAGGTTCGCCCGCAGTGCATGAAGCGAATGATGCAGCCACCATCGGCTTGCGGCGCCCATCTCCCACGGGGCTTCTTCCCGGTCGGCCTGGATGTAGAGGGGCAGGACCCTTGCATGCTCCCTGCAGGCGGCAATCAGTGCGGTGTTGTCGTCCAACCGCAAATCGCGGCGAAACAGCATGATCGCGGTGGTCATGAAAGCGAGGATTCCCGTACTGGATGCCACATGAAGATTGTCACCCTCGATACCGCAACGCTTCGATAAACAACGTGAAGGCCGACGACGTATGCCGCCGGTTCGGGTAGTACAAGTGATAGCCCGGGAACGGCACGCACCATTCGTCCAGTACTGCGATCAATCGCCCATCGTCGAGATACGGTTTGGCGAGGTCCTCGGGAACCCACGCGAGGCCGAGGCCGGCGATGGCCGAATCGAGGATCCGCGGTCCGCTGTTCATGATCAGCTGACCCTCCACGCGCACTTTGATTTCCCGGCCGTCCTTCTCGAATTCCCAAGGGTATAGCGCACCGTACGAGGGCAACCGTACGTTGATGCAGTTGTGCGATACCAGGTCCTGGGGGGTGAGGGGGGCGTTTCTATCCTTGAAGTACGAAGGCGACCCCACCACGATCATGCGGAAGTCCGGCCCGATGCGCGTGGCGATCATGCCACTGGCGACCTGCTCGCCGATGCGCACGCCGAAGTCGAAGCGATCGGCCACAATGTCCACCAGCTGGTTGTCGATCGATACCTCCACCTTGATGTCCGGATAGTTCGGCAGGAAGCGTTCAAGCATCGGCTGGATTACCGTGGCGGACGCGTGCTGCGATACGGTGATGCGGATCATGCCGGCGGGTTTTTCGCGGAACGAACTCAAGGCGGCCACTTCTGCCTCGATGTCGTCGAACATCGGTCCGATGTTGGCCAGAAGCCGCTCGCCCGCTTCCGTGGGCGATACGCTGCGGGTGGTGCGGGTAAGCAGGCGCACGCCAAGCCGGCTTTCCAGCTTTCTTACGCTATGGCTGAGCGCCGATTGGGTGGTGCCCAGTTTCTTGGCTGCGCGGGTGAAGCTGCACTCCCGGGCGACGGCCAGGAAAGCGTTCAGTTCGTGGAAATCCTTGCGCATGGGCTATGACCGCGTTTCATGACTGGCGTGGGGCATTTGGCCAGAAAAGGCCGATTCATAGGATAGGCGCGTGGATAAGCACGCGGCAATCGCTTATTCATGAATAAAGGATATAGATCCTAGTCATTCCCAGGGGCTAATTCGAAGCCCTTGGTACCCATAGACTCCTTGGGACCCCGCCACCCCTCTCGGAGAATTTCCATGCAAAAACGAACCCTCGGCAACAGCGGCCTGCAAGTGTCAGCCCTTGGCCTGGGCTGCATGAGCATGAGTTCCGGTTACGGCCCGGCCGCCGACAGCAAGGAATCCATCAAGCTGATCCGCACGGCGTTCGAGCGCGGCGTCACCTTCTTCGATACCGCTGAAGTCTATGGACCTTACGTCAACGAAGAGCTGGTGGGCGAAGCCTTGGCGCCGATGCGCCATGAGGTGGTGATCGCAACGAAGTTCGGCTTCAAGAACGCGGAGCTTAAGCAGGGCCTGGATAGCCGGCCTGAGAATATCCGCAATGTCGTGGATGCGTCGCTCAAGCGGCTGAAATCGAACGTCATCGATCTTCTCTACCAGCACCGCGTGGATCCCAACGTGCCGATCGAGGATGTTGCCGGTACCGTGAAGGAGCTGATCGCGCAGGGCAAGGTGAGGCACTTCGGTATGTCCGAAGCCGCCGCCGCGACCATCCGCCGCGCGCACGCCGTGCAACCGGTAACGGCGCTGCAGAGCGAATACTCCCTGTGGTGGCGCGAACCAGAAGCGGAAATTCTCCCTACCCTGGAAGAACTCGGCATTGGCTTCGTGCCATTCAGCCCGCTGGGTAGGGGTTTTCTTACCGGTGCGATCAACGACACCACCAGCTTCGATGCCACGGATTTTCGCAGTGTCTCACCCCGCTTTTCGCCCGAAGCGCGCAGGGCCAACATGGCGCTCGTGGAGGCCATCCGTCGCATCGCCGCCGACAAGCAGGTGACGATGGCGCAGATTGCACTGGCGTGGCTGCTGGCGCGCAAGCCGTGGATCGTTCCCATCCCGGGTACGACCAAACTGCATCGGCTTGAGGAAAACCTGGGTGCGGTTAGTGTTGAATTGACGGCGGCCGATCTACAGAAGATCGAAGAAGCCATTGCCGGTATCGAAGTGCAGGGCGAACGCTATCCCGCGCAGATGCAGGCGCTGGTCCAGCGTTGACCGCTTGCACGCTCAACGGATCAGGCGAATGAACGCCCCGGCATTTACACCCTAGCTGGTCTTCCGCCACTGGAATAACGGTCAACCAAGCCGCTTCATGTCGCCGAGTACGCTCATTCGCCACCGTGGCTCGTCGCCCGGTCCCGTTTCATAAGGGTAGGGTGGCGGGCGAGCCAGGGTCGAAGACCGAACGTAGACGGCCGGGCATACGCCCGCCTGGTCGCCCGCCGTATGGCGGAGAACCCCGGGTCCCGCAGGCGATGCTGCGGGACCCGGCTACGTTTAATCAGGCTTCGACACCCGGTTGCCGGACCTTCCGGCAACACGCAAATGATCCTGGTTTCTGTGCGGCAACTCCATATGCGAATCGTCGCAAAATTGCCTGACACAGCCCATCAAATGATGCTCAATCCTGCGGCGACACATAACGGCGCATGTCGCCATCAAGGAAGCGCCAGAAGCCGGCAGCCGGGGTCAGGGCAGCGGGGGTCAGAGTAATTACTCTGACCCCTACGCCAACGCAGGCTCTCCAGTCGTCTGAACCTGCGCGGTAGCAACCGCCGTCTCCGCCGCAAAGAACGACACCAGATTCCCCAACCCGCCAGCTTCCCGATGCAAGCTGGCCGCCGCAGCCTGGATGTCATCCACCAGCTCGGCATTCTGTCCGGTGATGGTGTTCAACTCACCAAAGGCGGCGCCCATCTGCGCCAAAGCCACGGTCTGTTGCTTGCTACCCATGGCGATGGTGGCCGAGTGATCGGCGACGCGCGCGAAACCGGAAACGATATCGTCGAAGGCAGCGCGGGACTCGGCGGCAAGCACGGCGCCGGCTTCCACGCGATCGGTGTTGTCTTCGATCAGCGCACGGATCTCCTTGGCCGAGTCCGCGCAGCGGTGGGACAGGCTGCGCACTTCCGCCGCCACCACCGAGAACCCGCGTCCCTGTTCGCCGGCGCGTGCGGCTTCCACCGCGGCGTTCAGGGCCAGCAGGTTGGTCTGGAAGGCGATGGCCTGGATGATCTCCACCACTTCCGCGATGCGGGCGCTGCCGCCCTTGATCTGGGCCATGGCGTCCAGGCTGCGCACCACGATTTCGCGACCGTCGCGGGCTTTCTCGCCCAACTGCTTGATTTCGCCATCCACCGCCTGGGTGAGCGAGGCATGGTGGACGATGGCATCGGAAAGGCTGGCCAGTTGCGCGGAAGATTCCTCGAGCGCCGCCGACTGGCTCTGCGTGCGATGCGACAGCGATTCACTGCCACCGGACATGATCCGGCTGATATTGCGCACGGTGCCCGAGCTTCCGCGTAGGCCGGTGACGATGTCCTGGAGCTTGTCGTCCATGGTGGCGAGCGAACGGGAAAGCACGGCCAGTTCGTCGTTGCCGTCCTGGGTGGTGGCATGGCCAAGGCGGCCTGAGGTGATGCCTTCGGCCACGGTGGATGCCGCGCGCACGCCGCGCAGAACGCGGCGGAGCAAAAGCACGTCCAGAAGCAGGGCCACCACAAAACCGATGCCGATGGCGCCCAGCATGGCCCAGCGGGCCACGGTCACCTGGTGCACTTGTTGCTCGAATCGCTGCGCACCGTCGGTGGCCACCTTGTCCAGGATGTTGCCGGCGTCCGTCTGCAGGGTGATGTAGACCGGCCCCAGCAGGTCGTCCTGCACTTCGCTGGCCTCGTCGTATTTCTCGGCAGCTAGTTTTTCGGCCATGCGATCGAAGAACTTGTCGATCGATGCCTTGTGGCTGGCGAACGAGGTGTAGTCGTCGCCCTTGGGTACGCCGCCGCTGATCTGCAGGTAGGCGTCCCACATGCGGGCGATGAGCTTCTGGTTAGTCTGGATCACGCCGACCGCGCTTTCCGAGCGCGAGGGAAGTTTCATCTGTAGCGATTCCTGCACTTCCTGTGCGCTGGAGCGGTAGACGTTCATCATGCGGCCCACGACGCTGGCCGTGGCAAGTTCGGAGCTGTACATGGTGCGCAAGGCGTCGCCGGCGCGGGACATGGCGGTCATGCCGATGGCGGCAGACACCGCCATCACCACCACGAAGCAGGCGATGCGCAGGACGAAGGTGACGCGAAGGCCGGTAAGGCGGGGAAGGGCAGGGATCTTGAAGCTTGGGAAAGGCACGATCGTTTTCCTGGGGAGGGAATATCGGGGGAGTACGTGGCTCGCCCGGTTATCGACCGTGCATGGTGTTTCTTAAATAAAAAATCCTTTAATTTCAATTATTTCAGTTATATTTCAAGGGCGGGTCGAGTGCGTGTCGATTGACGCCACGCCATCCATCCCATCACCGCCAGCGCCACGAATCCTGCATACAGCACGGCGGTGACCAGCAGTGACTTGTAGACGTATTCGCCCACGTAGATCACGTCCACCACGATCCACAATGGCCACGCGGCGGTGTGTCGCCGCGCCTGCCACCATTGGGCAACCAGGCTGAAGGACGCGAGCGCCGCATCGAGCCACGGCAGGGCGGCGTCGGTGCGGTAGTGCATGAATGCGCCCAGTGCCACGGCGCCCACAACGCCCAGGCCGATATGAAACAGCGCTTCGCCTGCCGGCAACGGCGCCACGCGAACGCGACCGTCATCGCCGAGGTTATTCAGCCATCGCCGCCAGCCGTACACGATGAAGGCCGCGAATGCGCCTTGCAGCAAGGCATCGGAATAAAGCCGCGCATCGATGAACACCCACGCATAGGCCACCACCGACACCAGGCCCACTGGCCAGCACCATGGGTGACGACGTGCGGTAAGCCACACCGCCGCGGCGCTGACCAGCGCCGATGCCACTTCAAACCAGGAAAGCTCAAAAGTCATACGTCACCGACAACCGTGCCAGTCGCGGCATGCCCGGGAACAGGTAGCTGTCGCCGCCGCTGGTGCCCGTGTCCCGCCAGTAGAAGTGGTTGAACACGTTGTCCACGTTCAGGCGCCAGGTCAGTGCATGGCCCTTGAGCTGCGCTTCGTAGCGAAGGCCTGCGTCGAACACATGGTAGGCCGGCACGCGCGTGGCGCCATCGGGCGTGGCCACGTTCGGGCTGGCGTAGCGCCAACCACCCAGCAGGCTCAGGCGCGGCGCGAAGGGCAGGCGGTAGTCGGCGTACACGGCCGAACGCAGGCGCGGCACGTTCACCACCTGGTGATCTTCGTACGAGGGTATGCCTGTGTCCTGGGCGCGGGCGCGGATCACGTTGATGCTGGCGGTCAGCCGGAAATTCTCCGTGACGCGGCCCGCGGCGTTCAATTCAACGCCGGTGTGCACCTCGTTGCCCTGCTGCACGAAGGTAAAGCCGGTGGCTGAATCATCGGGCCGGGCGAACTGGTACGGCTGGCTGATGCGATACACCGCCGCCTGCAGGTCCAGCGCATCGCTCACGGCATACTTCACGCCGGCTTCAAGCTGGCGGGACAACAGCGGCGGCAGCACGGTGCCACCATTGGTGGTCCAGTAAGGCGCCGCAGTGCCCAGCGACAAGCCCTTGCTGAAGCTTACGTAGGTGGTCAGCGGTGCGGTCGGCTGCCACATCAGCGCCGCCTGCGGCAGCACCTTGACCAGGCGCGT
>Ga0105238_10002981_pt1 | contig 16899 bp, 38 predicted proteins | sample KBSC34metaG_FD_81526 | JGI IMG/M metagenome (GOLD analysis project Ga0105238, IMG submission 81526) | Corn rhizosphere microbial communities from Kellogg Biological Station, Michigan, USA - KBS C3-4 metaG | ecosystem: Host-associated > Plants > Roots > Rhizosphere > Soil | place: Michigan, USA... | reverse complement strand
CGCTTCTGATGGTAACCGACCCGCCCTATGGGGTGGAGTATAAACCGGAATGGCGCGATGGAGTTGGGGTGTTTACCGAGCGGGTATCCCAAAGCGGGAAAACAACGAACGACGATCGGGCAGACTGGACACCATCTTGGCAATTATTCCCCGGGAACGTGGCGTATGTATGGCACGCATCTCTGCACACGGGCGAAGTCATCGAATCATTAGTGCGCGCGGGGTTCGAACACCGCGCGCAAATCATCTGGCGTAAACAGGCGCCCCTGATAAGTCGAGGCGCTTATCACTGGCAACACGAGCCGTGCTGGTATGCGGTGCGTCACGGCCATAATGCGAATTGGCATGGTGACCGTAAGCAGTCTACCGTTTGGGACGTGCAGAACCTAAATCCAACTGGGAACAGAGAAGAAGAGAAGCTTGGTCATGGCGCGCAGAAGCCTGTCGAGGTAATGAGGCGTCCTATCATCAACCACACCGTGCAAGGCGATAGCGTTTACGATCCATTTCTAGGCAGCGGAACAACGCTGGTAGCGGCTGAACTCACAGGACGGACCTGCTACGGAATCGAGATTTCGCCCGCCTATTGCGACGTGATCGTCACCCGCTGGCAGAACCTAACCGGCAAGCAGGCTATTCTCGAATCAGGCAACTGCACGTTTGAGCAGGCAAGGTTTGGCCGAAGGCTCGGCGCGCAAGACGGCCTGAAAGAGGAAGCGTTAGCATAGATCGTGCGCGAACGAATCAGAGAGAAGATCGAGGCCGCACCGCCGAAAGTGCCGCCCCCGCCGAAGCGTAGCGGTCCTGGCAGGCCTAAGGTAGAAGTCACCGAGGAGCAGCGCCAGAAGGTGCGCGCGCTGTCTGCAGCTGGCGTGCCGCAGAAGATGATCGCGCGCATTGTCAAAGTTTCAGACAAGACGCTCGCAAAGAAATTCTCTGACGAGCTGGCAATCACGCAGAGCGAGATTACCGGCATAGCGATGGGAAAGCTGCTGACGAAGATCCAGGCAGGCGATCTGGGCGCGATCTGCTTCTGGATGAAATGCAAGGCAGGCTGGATGGAGCGCAGAGCGATCGAGCATACAGGCGCCGATGGCGCGCCGCTGAAACTAACCGAAATGCGCCAGACGCTTATGCTCGCGCTCGGCGACTACCCGCCAGAAGAGCGGCTGAAGATCGCTGAAAAGCTCATGATCGCAGGTAAAGCTGATGCCACTGTCGGCTGAGATGGCAATCGCGCTCGACCCTGCGCAGATGATGGTGCGCGCGGGATACGCGCCTGATCCCTGGCAAGCTGACGTGCTACGCCGCGACGATATCAACCACCTGCTAAACTGCACGCGCCAGGGTGGGAAGTCGAGCGTGATCGCCTGCAAAGCGCTGCATAAGGCTCTCTACTATGCGCCGTCGCTCACGCTGATCCTTTCGCCCTCAGAGCGGCAATCGAAGCTCTTGCTGGAGAAGGTTTCAGAGATCAAAGAAAAGCTCGGCTTTGGCGCCAGCGCGATCGAGGAAACCGATTCCACGCTGCAGATGGGTTTCGCTTCTGGCTCTGAGATTATCGCGCTGCCAGGAAAAGAGCAGAACGTGCGCGGGTTTTCCTCCGTCGCGCTCGCGATCATAGACGAGGCCTCGCGCGTTCCTGATTCGCTCTATAACGCGGTTCGCCCGATGCTTTCGGTTAGCAAAGGCAAGCTCTGCGTGCTGTCGACGCCTTGGGGCAAGCGAGGATTCTTTCACAAGGAATGGACTGAAGGCAGCGGCTGGAACCGCGTCATGATTCGCGCGACCGAATGCCCGCGCATCACGCCTGCTTTCCTGGCTGGCGAAAAGCTTTCGCTGCCGGATTCTGTCTTTCGCCAGGAGTACATGTGCGAATTCAGCGATACGCTAGACTCGGTATTCCGATACGAGGATATCCAGGCCGCAATGAGCGACGACATCGAGCCGCTTTTCAAAACGCCTGGGCTGGAGGATAACGGCGTTACGCCGCTGTTTCAATGAGCATCTATATTTCAGCTCTCGACTTGGGGCAGGCGCACGATCACTCAGCGCTGATAATCGCAGAGGTGAGCGGCGCGCGCCGCATGGTTACGTACGAAGGCCGCGACCGCGAGACAGGCCTGCCGGTCACGGTTAAGAAGCCTGTCGAGATGATGCCGCTGGCGCAGGTCGACGTGCGGCACGTCGAGCGCTTCGAGCTGCAGACGAAGTACACCAGCATTGCGCATCAGACGCGCCTCCGCATGCTGAAGGTTCCTACGCCTCGATACCTCGCAGTCGATAAGACCGGAGTCGGGCGCGGCGTAATCGAGCACTTTGAAGAGCTAACGCCTATCGGGATAACGATCACAGGCGGCGCTAACGTGCAGATGACCGGCCAGCAGGATTACAACGTGCCAAAGCGCGATCTCGTCGCAGGCGCGCAGCTCTGCGTGCAGAATCGCGTGCTGCGCATTGCAAAGGGCCTGCCGCACGCGGCGCTGCTCACAGAGGAAATGGGGAAGTTTCGCGCGAAGATCAGCGCGAGCGGGCATGAATCCTTCGAGGCGTGGCGCGAGGCCGATCACGACGATTTAGTGCTCGCGCTGGCGATTGGGATATGGACTGCCTCGCAGATCATCAGCATGCAGGCGCTGCAGGTGCTGAACGCGATCAAGGCCGCTAACCGTGGCGAGCCGCCGCAGATTAGCCCCTACTGACAAGCCTGCCGTGCTCGATCATTTCGAGCAGTGCAGCCTCGCGTCGCAGTTCATCGCGCATCCGTTCCTCGATAGCTGCATCAACGCACATGCGCACCAATTCTGGCATTTTCGCTCGCAGAAGTTTCATCGTGTGCTCGATCAGCATCGCGCGACGCTTGCGCTGCATTCGTAATCTTTGCCGTTGTTTCATAAAAGAGAATTGCAGCGGTTACGTACGCTGCCCCGGTTACCAACCAGACGGCCAGCCTGGGAAACGATCAGGCTTTATGGCGATCTTCAAACGAAAATTTTACCCGACCGTTCCAGCGCGTCATTTTCGGAAAAGGATCTGGATCGATTGATATCTGGCCAAAGCGGTTAGCCTGCCAGACGATCGCTGGAGCGGCCAGAAGTACGCCTATCGGAAACTGGCTACCAGCATCAAAGCTAGGCTGGCTGGCAGATATCGCCGCCCACGACCACGCGCCAGCAGAGCGCTGCGCAGATCCTGCATAGGTGCGATGCAGGCGAGCGTCGTAAGGCACTTCGATTCCAGCCTCGCGCATTCGCGATATGATTCGATCCCTCAGCGCCGACTCGAAAGCTTTCATAGCGGGTCTTCGCTGAAGTCCTTTGCGATGGCGTCATTGCAGGCAGCGAGGCCTGGAACAAGACAGCCTGTAATCTCGAAGATCGTTTCACGATGCCGTACAACCTCGAAGGCATACGTGCAGGCTTCTGCGTCGGCGACTGAAAACTGAATCGTATACTCGCGCATTTACCGATCCTCCCCAAAGATCGCGTCTTTAACCTCTGCCGCGTCAATCGCGCAGGCCACAGCGAGCGAATCGATAACGATCTCGATCGTCGATTCAACAGCGTCACGATGGTAGCCTGCGCGCAAGGCCTTGCGTCGAGCTTCCGCAAGGCCTTCGATGATATCCTGCTGGCGGCGCGTCATCAGCACACCTTCTCGAATCTGCCAGCAACGTTAGAGCGCTTGCCGACATGACTTGTTTTGCCGTCTTCCCATTGCACCTTGACAGCGTTATAGCCGACTTCGATAACGGTCCCGATTACATCGTCTGCGATGGACTTTATCTGATCGCTGACCTGCCAAGCTGCTGGATTGATCGCGGGGTGCATCGCCGCTTCCTTCTCGCACTGCCTGCAACCTTTGCGCGGCTTATCGTGCCCATTGTCGAAATGGTCGTTTTCAAGCTCTGCAGCGGTGAGGCACTTCGGGCAAAGCTCCAGTGTTTCCATCCCCTGCCTGCCAGTGCTGCGCTTGCCGCAGGCGCGGCAAGCGAAAGGCTGAACTCTCCAGCTAAATTCGTGGCGCGGCATTAGCGCACCGCCTTGAATGCTGCGAAAACCACGTTCGCCGCTTCGACGTCGCTCTCTGCGACCTTAACCTCAATGCGGGGAGGCGGCAAGCGCTTGTTAGTCCACTTCGGCTGGAATGTCTGACCGATGATGCCAGCTTTGCCTAAATCCTCGATCAAGCTGGCAGCGCGCATGCCGGTTACAAAGGTCGCAATCGTCTGAAGTTCGTTTTCCATTTCGTTTCCTCTTTCACCCGTTGGTGGCGGGTGATTTAAATGTACCTCGCGCTAATAGTTTGCGCATTAAGGTAGATTCCTTACACCAGTACTTTAGTCGGAAACGCCTTGCAGTAAGCCTCGAATTGCTCGATAGGGCGCATACGCTGCTGATCCATGCAGAGACGCTGCGGTCGGTTGCCGAAGTTCTGCATATGGTGACCGGTAAAGAACTCCTCGCGCGTCGCGAACCATCCGAGCTTAACGAGGCGCTTCGGCACGTTCACATAACCGACGATCAGAAACTCTGACGTTTCCGGCAGCTCGTCTGCGCTGTTTAGCTTGGCGATCGCAGGCAGGAATCGAACGCTCTTTACCTCGCAAGGCCTGCCGAAGATCCATATATCGGGCGCGTGCTTATCGCCGCGACGCAGTACTTTCTTTCTGAATGGCACGTGAAAGTATCGCGACAGCGCAGCCTCGACCATAAGCCCGCGAAACTGGCAGCGGTAATCAGTATCGCCACAAACCAGATTGCTGGATTCTTTCGGCTTATTCGAGAAGGCAGAGGCCATTACCTGCAGTCGCTGCATATCAGCCGTCGAGAATTCTAGTTCGACCATTTGACGATTGTACGGTATTGCGGTACGATTGCCTGCGAATGGTCGCGAAGGTCAAGATCCGCAAAGCGGGCCAAATGGAACTCGCCAAATGCGGAAACTGTAAGCACGAGTGGGCAACCAGAAAAGAAGGCGGCGCGAGGAAATGCCCAAGATGCCAAGCTGTTCTAAGATAGATCCGCTGCTCGGCCTGTTCGCTGCCGATATCGGGAGCGGCGATGCCGCAATGAAGACGCGATCGTACGGGGGAAGAGTTAGCCTTTATCTATCGCGGCGAGGCCTTGCGAAGGTGGGAAAGTTTCGTGCTGCGCTTGAGGCTGACGGGCTTTCCCTGTCGAGATGGTTTTTAGATGAAATACAGGCTGCTGTAGACGCTTACGACGAAGAGATAGCGCGTACTCGTATAAAGGAAACTCCTGATAGGAATGGCAGCACTAACAAGCGAGCATCGAAGCATGACCTTCCACCGAATGGCTAATATTCTTTGCGGCTGCGCTTTCGTGGTGCTGGCCGTTGCGGTTCTCTCTGATGCTGGCGTGCAGGCGCTTCTGAAGCAGGCCTCTGGCAATGCCTGGGCAGGCGCGCTGGCTATGCTGGCCGTCGCTGCGTATGGAGTGGCGAGCAGGTGAGCGATATCCCGATGTGGTTTTATGCGGGCGTGCTCGGCGCGTTCGTTGCTTTCGTCGGAGGATTACGGAAGAAGCCTGGAGCGCAGATCGCTTATACGATCAGGCTTGGCGAAATTGAAGTATCTGCGCCGACGCTGGCAGAGGCATATGCGATGCTCGACTACTGCGGTCAGCTTGCGCAGGGCAGGAGGCCTCGCGCGTGAGCTACGTTACCGGTTTCATCTGCAGCGTCTGCTGCGGACTGTCGGTCTACTATCAGCAGCCTGGGTTCGCTTCATTCTGGGCGCTGTGGGCGCTCGGCTGCTTCCTGGAGCATGCAGGTAAAAGCGTAGGGCGTAAGTGACTCCTAACCTTCAGCTAGCGATCTGGCTGCTGTGCGGATGCGTGTCGGCGGCTGTGTTTGTGCTGATGATTCCAGAGAAGACTGCGAATCAACCGCAGACTGTTCTGCTGGCTGTAGTCTTAGGGCCGCTCGTGCTGATACCGCTGGCTCTGGGTCTAGTTTGGATAACGATCAAGTTCGCGCGGTTTTGGATGCTCGATAGGCTGGTTAAGTTTTTAGTGCGAAAGCGTGATGAGGCGAGGGCGAGAATCGATGCAAGGGAAGCAAGAGCAAAAGAAGCGGCGCGGCAGGCCGAGAACACGAACTAACGAGCGCGGCGAATTCGCGCCAGAGATCAGCGACGAAGAGCTAGACCGGCGACGCGCGCAGCAACTGCAGGAAGAGCAGCCAGCCGAGCAGCGCAGGAAAAGCTTCTGCTGGTAAAGAAAGGTCAATCATGAAAGATCCATTAGTGGCTGCGCTGTGCTTGACGCGCGACCGTCCTGAAATGCTGCAGCGCGCAGTGCGCAGCTTCAGGTCGCAGACGTACCAGAACAAAGTGCTATTTATCCTCGACAGCGGAAAGCAGCCATGCGGCCTGCGCGCTGATCATAACGAAACCGTCTGGTACGTGCTCCAGGTAAACGATAAGCCTGTCGAGCAGGTATCTATCGGCGAGCTGCGAAACCTCGCGCTCGGAATGATGGACGTTACGCCGCTCGGCAAGCCCGATATCTTCGTTCACTTCGACGACGACGACTGGAGCGGGCCGCAGCGCATCACAGAGCAGGTCGCGCTGCTCCAGGCCTCTGGCGCTGATGTGGTCGGATACAGCGATCTGCTTTTCTGGGATTCGCGCAAGTACGTCGGCAGGCGCGATCGCAATGGCGAAACGCAGGTTCTCGAAATCCCAGGCTATCCATATGCGAATCAGGGCGAGTCGGTCGAGGGATACGTTAACGAGGCCTATCTGTTCTCGCGCCCATCGCGCCTGAACGTTCCAGGCACGACGCTGATGTACTGGCGCCAGACCTGGGAGCGCAAAACCTTCCCGCACCTGCCAGAAGTCGGCAATCCTCAATCTGCCTGCGAGGATATCTGCTGGCAGAGCGGGCTTGAGATTAAGGCAGTATCGAGCGTTCGGGACGACGCGCGCCTGCAGCTGCTAAAGCGATACCTGATGCAGGATGGTTACGAGGCTCGCATGGTAGCCAGCATCCACGGCAGCAATACGCAGATGCTCGGCTATTCGATCAACCTTCACAATCCTGCAGGCCCTTATCGGCGCGTGCCTGGGTGGGATTCATTTTGCAGGCGGGTGATGCAGCCGTGAGGCTACCATCGCGAACGGTGCGCATAGAGCGCGCGGCGCTAGAAGAAGTTTACAGAGTGCTGCAGCCTGAGGTAGTTAACGAGAGATGCATCTGCTGCAGGGGGGCGATCCTGAAATGCTCGCCTCCGATGCTGAGCCACTTCGCGGGATGCGCAGACGCGCGCAGGTTTAGCCATGTGTACAGCCTGATCTCGAAAGGTATCTCTGCAGCCTCTATCCCAGCTAAAAAGCGAAAGGCGAAAAGGAAGAAATGAAACTCAATTTAGGCGCGAGCGATCGCCACATAGACGGTTACACCTGCATCGATATTGCCCCGCAGTCTTGCGCCGCATGTGGCGCAGTAGAGGCGCGCAAAGTAGACCTTTCAGAGCAGTGGTCGTGGTCTGATTCGATGGTCGAGGATATCCTGGCTTACGACGTCTGCGAGCATATCCCTGATGCGATTCGCGAGTATCACGTAAAGAATACGGCACTCGGGCCTTTGATGAATCGGCGATGGACGTCAGGCCGAATCCATTTCATGAACGAACTGTACCGCGTGCTGATTCCTGGCGGGCGAGCGACGATCGAAACGCCGAATGCTGCGAAGGGTGTCGGATTCTTTCAGGACCCTACGCACGTTTCGCCTTACTGCTTCTCGACGTTCAAATACTTCGAGCATGGTGCCTTCGCTCGCGAGCGCTTAGGCGATGCGTACGGAATCACGGCGCGCTTTAAGGTGCTGGCGCTGACAGAGCATCCGTCTAACGGCGAAGACCCGCGCGAGCAGGTTTACAAGATTCGCGCTGTGCTGGAGGCTGTGAAATGAAATTCAGGCTTTCGCGAGCGAGCGCTGTTAGGTATGAATACTTCACTCGATTAGAGAATTCGTTTGAAGCATTCATGCGGGCACGTTGGTGGCAAAAGGCCAGAACGGTCGACGAAATTGCAGCCATGTGCAGATTGATATCGAATGCCCGCGCAGAATTTTGGTTCGGCATTCAAGAGGAAGTCCCCGAATCGCTTGATGGCGCATGGCATTCAGATGGAAGGCATGTCTGGAAACTCAAAGACTCTAAGCCTGGGCAGGAGGTGCCATGTTCGCAGTAATCATACCGACGAAGACCGCATCGAACCTGATACCGTGCCTGACAGCGCTGCGAAAGCACGAGCCAACCTGCCCGATAGTGATCGTAGATGATGGCCTCGACCAGCAGGGAATCGATCAGGCGAAGTTCTGCCAGCCTATCAATATCGTTTCCGGCCATAAACCATTCGTCTATGCGCGCAACGTTAACTGGGGCATCCTGGCAGCTGATGTCTGGTTTCGCGGATGGGATAAGAAAAGAGAACCGCCGACAGGCTACGTAATCCTGAACGACGACGCGCTGCTAACGTCTCCTGGCGGGTTTGGCCTGCTGGAGCAGGTCTGCATCGAAGAGCCGACAATAGGCTGCATCGGTGCAACTACTGACCTGACAGGCCAGCCTCTGCAGCGTCGCCGCTTCGTAGATTTGAAGTCGCCAAAGTTCGATGATTCGGTGGGCCTGCGCTTCGTCGAGCATATCGCCTTCGTCTGCGTCTACATCCCGCGCCGCACGCTTGAGATATTGAGCAATCAGGCGCTGCTCGATCCTCGCTTTACGTACGGCCTCGACGAGCGATATACAGCATACGGCTCTGACGATCGCGACTTCTGCATGCAGGTCGAGGCAGCAGGCCTGCGCGTTGCCGTTCACGATGGCTGCTTCGTCGATCACAGCAGCCTGCAGAGCACGTTTCGCGGCTTGCCTACAGCTGCAGGCGACATCTGGCCCAACCATCGACTTCTGCGCGCGAAGTGGGGCATGCCTCCGAATCCGCAAGACCCCGACTATCGAAAGCAGATTGAGGCGCGCCTGAAATGAGCAAGCGAATTAAGCCGACTCCGGTTCCTGAAGATCGAAAGCTGATGATCCTTCAAACAGAGGAGCGCATAGAAGCAGAGAATCTGGCGCCGCTCTGGTGCTGGATATGGACCTTCAGCGATCCAGGCTGGCTGCAGACTATGTGCGACGAAGGCCTGCTCGTGCGCACGAAAGAAGGAACGCACGAAGGCATGGGCTATACCGGCGACTGCGCGCTATATGCCATTACCGATGCGGGGCGAGCGCTTCTGAAAGAGCGCGGGCTTGACCGCAAGACGTTGCTGATAAAACAGCGTGAATGGATCGAAGGGGAACTGGATAAGTTATGAAGGTCTTAGTGATCGGAGCAGGCGGAATTATTGGGCAGCATTTGATGGCGCAGCAGCCTGCTGATATCGAGGCAGTCTATACGCGCAGGCACGGCAACGAGGCCTGGGGCTATCGAGCGCTGAATATGGCCGACAGTACTGCGCTTGCCGAATGCCTCGAAAAGGTGCAGCCTGATGCGATCATCAATCTTGCAGGCGAAAACAGGCCTGATGTGGTCGAGCGCGCGCCGCAGGCTTACCGGCTAGTGAATGTCGAGGTTCCTGCTTTCCTCGCGCACTATTGCCGATTCAATAAAAAGCACTTCGTGCAGGTGAGTTCTCAGGCTGTCTTCGGCGGAATGCCTGAAGGTGTCAAAGACCCGCGCATGATAGCTTCCTTCAGCGCGCCGTACTCGCCAACGTCGCCACGCATGCCGGTCAATCAGTACGGCCTGCAGAAACTACATGCCGAGTCTGAAGTCATGACGAGCGGCGCGGGCTATTGGACAATCGTACGCCCGACCTTCGTTCTAGGCGTGCGCAAGATCATCATCGGGCGAGAGAATCCAATCGAGCAGATGCTGGCACCAGTCAAGGTAGTTGCCGAAGGCGAGACGGTCGCAGCTATGCGACAGGTTGCTGATCGCTGGTTTAGCGTGTCGTTTGCATGGCAGGTCGCGCATACTCTCTGGCAGTCGGTGCTTGCTGGCCCGCTGTGCGCGCCCGTTCACGTAGGCATACCCTTTCGTACGAACCGGCATATTCTCGCCAGCTACCTGCGGCCTGATTTGAACGTCGAGCCGGTGAGCCACGATTCCTTCGAGGGGCTTGCGCCTCGACCAATCGATACGACCTATGCAGGCGAGGGATCTTTCGCCGATATCGTCGAAGGCCTGGAGCGCTGTAGAGCGGAATACGAGGCGCGAGGCTGATGAATTTCGCAGCGGTTAGCGGATGGCTAATTATCATACTCGCGCTTGCATTCGGCTGCGGGTACGGAGCGGCTAAAGAGTGGGATGTGGTTGCTGGAATCTGCGGAGGCGCTGCTGTATGCGCTGCTGTATTCGTTGCGGCGCAGGCGAGCGATAACTGATGCGCGAGCCTGGATTCTATTGGGTACGCCATGAAGATGAGTACGGCGGCGACTGGACTATCGCATGGTGGGGCACTAATCCCATGTTCGGGGAGCTGGAAGGCGACGAGCACGAATGGTGGTCAATAGCTGATGAAATCCCATGCACAGATGAGGCATGGGCAGAGATTGGCGAGAAGGTATTAAGACTCTGCACTCCGTACGAGGAATAATGACAGCACAAGAGCGAGCAAAAGAGCTGGCAATGTATTTTGACATGCCAGAAGCAGACGCGCTGAATCACCTAACGAAGGGCTTCGGCTTTCATCACGAGCGCGTGAGCGAAGACTGGCGGCGCGTTAGCCCGCAAACAGACGAGGACATTCTGCAGTGGTACCGGCAGACTGACGCCTACATCTGGGAGCTGAGCGCGTATCACCTGGATAGGGGCTTTAACTATATGGGCATGATCGCAGGCGTGAGCGAAGGCCTGCGCGCGAAAGGCGTGCATTCTGTGCTCTGCCTGGGTGATGGCATCGGCGACCTGCACATCAAGCTGCACGAGGATGGATTTTCCTCGACCTACCACGACATGCCGAATAGTCGCACGGCAGACTTCGCTACTATGCGCATGGCAATACGGAACTGCGAATTCCTGTTTCAGTTCGACGAACCGAAGCAGGCGCTGGCGCAGTGTGAAGCTCTTTTCGACGCGATAGTTTCGCTCGACTTCCTTGAGCACGTTCTGGCAGTCGAAGACTGGCTGCGCGCGATCTTTACGACGCTAAAGCCTGGAGGCTGGTTCCTGGGGCAGAACGCCTTCGGAATCGGAAGCGGGCCTGATGGCGGAATGCCTATGCACCTGGAGCGAAACGACCGTTTCGAGAAAGACTATGGACCGCTGATGCTCGATATCGGCTTCATTCAGGAGGGCACCAGCAACTGGTGGCGCAAGCCTGCATGAAATGGGATCAGCCTTTCTGCCTGCAGGCTTTTATGGATGCGCTGCAGCACGCCTCTCGAAGCGGCAAGATGGTTAAACCTGGGCGGCAAGTTTACGGAGTAGTTATCAATCACTCGTCAGCGCTGCAGGATTCTGTTGCGAACATTGTCGACCTGCATAATCGCCTCGACGTTGGAAATAAATCTTACGCGCTGCGCCATCACTGCTACAACGGCAAGCCTGAGGGCTGGTGGTCGATAGCGTTTCTGTGGACGGAGGCGATTCGATGAATGCTGCCCCTAAATACTATGCGCGGTACATCTGCGCAGCCTGCGGCGCTGGCGCAACTGTAGATGTAGATCCTATTACTCACTCGTCTAAGCGACCAGACGGCCAAATAGAATTAAGCGTAGTCCACGCAGTTCCTGAAGGCTGGAAGCGCTTCGGAGCTAATCTGTACTGCGAAAAGCATAAGATCGAGATCGCTACGCAGATTCGTATCGATGGCGTCACGACTGAAACCGTACGCGACTACCATAAGCCTGAAAATGTCTAATCCAGTAATCAAACCGCTCTCAGACGATCGCGACAAAGCGATCGCTTGCGTGAACGACATTCATGTCTTCTGCCAGAAGTTTCGAGTCGGGCTATTCGCGCGCAGGACAGATCATCTATTCGCCACGCTGAGCGAGCCATACGGCGCTGGCGGTCTGAAGTGGCCTCCGCGTTATCGCGACGTAACCGAATGGCGCGACCTGCAGAATATCGACATGCTGCGCTCTCACGAGCTGATACCTGTAGGGATATCAGACCTGCGCGTGCTCGAAGCGCTGCATGCGATTGGGCAGGCGCTGCACTATTACGACTCGGCGCTGATCCCTTCGCCAGTCGCGGGAGAGGATCAGCCGATGCTGGTATTGTGCGATTCGCTTCCTGGCGGGATGTGGCGCGCCTATAGCGTCGTCGCTGAACTCAACTGCTACACGTGGAAAGAGAGGGGCGTTAAGCCGAAAGTGCAATGAGCGAAAATCAAAGACAATTTATGCCGCTTGTGAATAGCAGTCTGGTTAAGCGACTGATCGATAAGGGACTGCTGCCTGTCGGGACTACGCGCTTCCTGATCGATAGCGGAAAGCCTGAAAATGTCGTACGCATTTATTGGTCAGGCTTCGCCAACGCTGACCTTATCGACGAACTGTTAGACGGCCTGGAGGAAATCGGCGGCGCAGAGTTCGGCGTTCCTGGAGGGGGCGAGCCGGAAGACCGCGAGGTGCGCGCGACGCCCGCGTTAACCGGCCACGAGATATGGCTGCTGAAGCAGTGGTATGCAGCAGCAGCTGCAGAAAGCTCTCGCGAATGGGACGCGGAAGCGCAGACGCTCTTCGCGAAGATGGGCGTTAACGAGGAGCCCGTAATATGATTATCGGAATATCGATCGTAGATAAGCACCGGCCTGAAGGCGAGCGGCACGTCGGAACGTACATGCTGCATCTGCCGGAAGTAAGCGGGGATTCGCACTTCGAGCTACTAACGATCGTCGCGCCTGTCGAGAACGAGGCAGAGCTTTTGCCGCACTGCGGAAAGCTTTTGACGAAAGACGTGATGCCGAATCCTGTCAAGGTAGGCAGCGATGGCGAGCCAGTCGAGGAGGAAGCGTGCGCAGACTAGATATCGGAATCGCCAGCTACGGCAGGAACTGGCAGCAGCTGGAGCGCACGCTGGCAGCGCTCGTCAAGCACAGTGTTACCGACTTCCGCTGCTTCATAGTTCACAATCCGAGCGCTGGCGACGAGCAGACGAAAGAAGCAATCTGCCGCATCGCTGATCGAGATAAGCGTTTCATACCTGTCTGGAAAAGCGAAAACGTCGGCTATGCTGGAGCCTGCAATGCGATCTTGGCGACGGCAGAAACCGAGTACATCGCGTACCTCGATAACGACGCTGAAGTGCTCACGCCAGGATGGGACGAAACGCTCTGCTCCTACCTCGACCGCTTCCACGAAATAGGCCTCATCTTTCCGAACGACGGCGCGTACCAGATCGATCGAGGACCGTACAAAGAAGTGCTCTGGGCCTGCGGGTTCTGCTGGATAATGAACCGGATGTGTGCGAGCGATCTGTCGCTGAAGAGCGACGTATCGTATCTGCTTTCCAGCCTGCTCTTCGGTAAAGACCCTGGATACATCTTCGATCAGAACCTGGGCCACCAGGAGGAAGCCGACGTATGCCAGCGCGTGCGCATGGCGGGCTGGAGGTGCGCGGCAGTGCCTGAGGTTCGCTGCGACCACAAGGCGACAGCCACGAACGATGCAGCGAGCACCGAGCGCATTAACCGAGGCGTCGTTAACTGGGTGAACAAGCATAACCGATATTTCAACGGAAAAAATTTCAACTATCACTCTGCAAACGTCACCCGTTTTGAAGACTGGCCGCCTAACGCGCTGTACCTCGAAGAGTACTGGAAGCAGCGCATGCCTGAGCTAAACGCTAATCCAGAAGTCGTGAAGATCGACGGGCGAGAATACGACTTGATAAAGGTTCCACGGTTCAGCGGGTTTTATAGAAATCGCATTATATGATTCAGAAACCTTTTGCCGACGATCAGCGATACATCCACTGCCCCACGTGCGGCCTGGGGCAGAGTTCTGTTAGCCATCTTCCTGCAGGCACGAAGACGCGCTGGTATTGCCACAGGCGCGAGTGTGGCGCCGAGTTCGACCTGCATGTGATCTCGCCTGAGGAAATCGACTGCACGCCTACTGGCGGGCGCGAGGTGCCTACTGTCGTTACGCTGGCGGTTAAGGGGCCTTTCGTGGTTACAGTCGATGGCTATCGCTTCGAGCCAGACAAGGCGATAGATGACGAAGAGCGCGCCAGTAATCTGCGGTACCACTACGAAGACAAGATGTGCCCCTCTGATACGCTTCAACGCGTGATCGAGGTTTACGACATGGCTGGCAATGAAGACCCGCACAGCCTTTTTACTCTAATCAAAGTCGAGGATGCCAATGATAATTTACGGGATGACAAGGATCAAGGACGAATCGCGCTGGATAGCGGAAGTACTTCGATCATACTTACCGATCTGTGAGCGCATATTCGTACTCGACGACCATTCCAAGGATGGTACGCCTGAACTGGCAGAGCAGCTAGACCCGCGCATAACGGTCATTCGTTCAGACTTTCATGGCCTCGACGAAACGCGCGATAAGGATCTGCTGTTGGGGCGCGTTATGCAAAACGTGTCTGATATTCACTTGCGTGGAAACGAGCGCTCACCTTACTGGGCGATTCACTTCGACGGCGACGAACTGCTCGCAGAAGGTGGTCAGGCTGCGATCGCTGCAACGCTGGAAGCAACCAGCGCTCACGCTTTCAAGCTGCCTATTCGCTATCTGTGGGATTCGGATATGTCGCTGCTGCGCGTTCCTGGACAGAGGCGCGTGCGCGTCGATGGTGTTTATCGAACCTTCGCGAGGCCTTCAGTCTTTCGGCTGTTTAATTCGGCGTTCCGGTTTCAGGCGACGCCATGGGGTGGAAACTTCCACTGCTCGTCAATTCCGCAGCAGCTGCTGCACCACGCGCACGCGACAATCGAGCGCGCGCCTATTCTGCACCTGGGCTATAACTACAAGGCCGACCGGCTGCGCAAGTATGCATGGTATAACGCGATCGATCCGAACAACCATGCAGAAGACCGATATCGTCATATGGTGCAAGGTGACGTGCCTGATATCCCGGTGAGCGCGAAGCTGATGCACGCTGGCCCCTGCGAGTTCGTGCTGGAATAGGCACCATGACGAACGAAGAGCGCAATGCTGTAGCGACTCGCCTAGAGCAGGCGCTGCCTATCCTGCAGAGATATTATCCTGACGGCTGGAAAGACTTTCGCTCTCCGTTGCCAGCAGACTGGAGCGCAGGCCTGTTTATGAAGATTCGGCCTGAAGACTGCAAATATATCCAGTATGAAACTGCAGACCCGCGCGACCTTATGCGGTTTAAAGCGATGTACGGCGGGGTAGTCAAGGCGATCGAGGCAGCAGCGATCGTTAGCGAGTTTACGCATAAGCCTGTCTCTGTAGTCCCTCCGCACATTGAAATAATAGAAGGCGACGGCGAGGCTTCAAAAATAAAGATTTCATACTGGCGCATTCTATTCGACGTAAAGGAAAGTGAGGTTTGCTGGTGAGCTATGAAATACTGCAGCATCGAACGCCAGAACAGCTGGTGATGCTGATAAACGCGAAGGCAGCAGACGGCTGGATCTGTCAAGGCGCGCCGGTCTGGAATGCGAATGGAAATTGCTGGATGCAGGCGATCGTGAAGGAAGAGCCACACGTACCTGCTGGCGAAGTGAGGCTGAAGGAACCGAGGCGGCATAAATGACGGGGCAGGAATACCGAACGAAACGCCAGAAGCTGATGAATCTGGCTCTATCGCCTGGAACTGAAGGAGAAGGAAAGGCAGCGCTCGCCGCAGTCGAAAGGCTGGATAAAGCTTTCAAGGAGCAGCCAGCAGAAGCGGCGAAGGAAGAGTACAGGCCTAGCGAGCACTTAGGCTTCGGCTTCAAGATCAGCATGGATGACGCGCTATTTCAGCAGGCGATGCGCGACGTTATGAGCGGGTTTATGGAGTTCTCGAATAGAGCGAATGCTGGTACAGCTGCGTTCAATGAAACTCTTAAACGCGAGCGCGAGGAAGCCAACCGCAGGCAGCAGGAGCAGGCCGAAGCGCGCAGGCGTGAAGCATGGGAAGAAACGCAGCGCCGCGAAGCTGCTTACGAGGAGCAGCGAAGGAAGAGAGCAGAATCCGAAGAGTACGTGCGCGTTAAGGTCGAATCGAAACTGCGCGAGAAATTCGGCGATAATATCCCGTTCGGCAGTAGGCGCGAGGACTGGCAGGCCTTCTATCAGCCTACCGGCAGCAAGCCTCTCGACCCGATGATGGAAGCGCGCCAGCGCTTGCTTCGATACTGCAAGGCGAACGGGATCGATGAAGCGGAAGGCATGCGCCGAATGGCGAAGGCCTGGGCGGAAAGCAGGCGGAAATGAACCATCAGAGGGTTAAGTCGTCTAACGTTTACTCGCTCGCTCACGAAGGCGAAACCTTAGAGGCTCGCTTTATATGCAGTGCGTGCAAGGCTCAAGACTCGCCGAACTGCATGCGCTGCGGAGGAAAGGGGCACACTGAAACCTACCGATACGAAAAGGTATCAGCAGAAACGTATCGCAAGGTTATCGAATCCAGGAGCGTAGGAAGCGCTTTCGATCTGCTGGTAAAGAGAAAAGCCAGAGGAGTTAGAGTTTAGCCATGGCCTTCAATATCGTGGAAGCCTTCACAGACAGCGCTGCCGACCAACGCTGCAAATTCGGCAATCGAGTCGACGACCATGCGGTGTATTGCCACGCTGACCATTGGGAGGATGCGCCGCGCAAGTGCCGCAGGAGCTGGTATACAGGCGGGAATGTGAAAGACGAAGACTGCCCCGCCTTCCAGCTAAATCCAGAATTCAAAGGCGAGCTGCTGCCAACTCCTGTCGACGGTGAGCTATGCTCGAAGTG
>Ga0105238_10002980_pt1 | contig 16908 bp, 22 predicted proteins | sample KBSC34metaG_FD_81526 | JGI IMG/M metagenome (GOLD analysis project Ga0105238, IMG submission 81526) | Corn rhizosphere microbial communities from Kellogg Biological Station, Michigan, USA - KBS C3-4 metaG | ecosystem: Host-associated > Plants > Roots > Rhizosphere > Soil | place: Michigan, USA... | reverse complement strand
TCCAGCTCGCCGTCGCCCGTCAGGCAGTAAACGCGCTGACGTTTCTGACCATCCATGCGCAACGCCATGGCCATGCCACAGGCGGCACTCAGGCCCGACCCCAGCGGCCCGCTGGTGGTTTCCATACCCGGCAGCCGCACCCGTTCGGGGTGCCCCTGTAAGCGCGATCCAAACTTGCGCAGGGTTTTGAGTTCTTTGACGGGGAAAAACCCCGCCCGCGCCATCGCCGCATAGCGAATCGGTACGATGTGGCCGTTCGAAAGTACTAACCGATCGCGTTCCGGCCAATCCGGCTTTTTGGGGTCGAAGCGCAGGATATTAAAATACAGGGCCGCGAATACGTCGGCCATACCGAGAGGGCCGGCCGAATGGCCGCTGCCGGCCTCAACCAGCATATTGATGACATCTTCGCGCAACTGGTTGGCTTTGAGTTCAAGGTCTTTGATCACGATGCCGCCGCCCGCGCCAAATCTTTGAATGCTTTTTGGGGGTCGCCAGCGCGTTGTAAATAAGCACCCACATACAGAACATCTACCTGATACCCAGCGACGAGTGCGGTATTGGCGCCGTTCACACCACCATCAACGCTAATCTCCAAATCGGGCTTAACGCGCCGCAACTCGGCAGCCTTTGCCAGCTCCTCTGCTTGCAGTGTGCCCGCGTTATGCCCTAAATGACCGGTAAAGATCAAAGCGTGGTCGGCATGCTTCAGGAGCGACTCCGCCGACATAACGGCAGTTGACTGCAGGAGCGCCAGACCGACCTTCACGCCCAGTTCGCGCGCGTGCTTCATGCAACTCGCCAAGTCCCCTTTTGATTCGGCGTGAAAAATGATGAGGCTTGGATGTAGGCTCAGCATCGTTTCCAGTTGCGCCGCCGGATCCTCGACCATCATATGCAGATCCAACTCTGCACCCTCGGGCACGTGCACCTGCGCCAGTCCTATCGTAGTGGTGTCGGCAAATTTGCCATCGCAAATGTCGACATGCACACGGGCACTCAATGATCGCGCCGTCTGCATCATGACTGTATATTCATCCGGCGTCGTGGCCAGCACGGTTGGCACGACCACTGCCATTAGCCGTAGACTTCCTCGATTTGATCGAGTCGCCGTCGGTATCGCGGTTGGTCAGAGAATTTTTGGTCCAAAAAGTCGTCTACGATTGCCAGTGCGGTATCGGTATCAATCATATTGGCCGGCAGTACCAGCACGTTGGCATTGTCATCACGTCGTGCTGCCCGGGCTTCAGCCGGACTCCAGACCAATGCCGCCCGAATCCCCGCCACGCGGTTGGCGGCAATCGCCATGCCCTGACCGCTGCCACATACCAAAATGCCAAACACCGGATCCTCTTCGCCAATCACCTTCGCCGTCACGGCGAAAGCGTATTGAGGATAGTCGTCATCTTTATCGAGCGTCATGGCGCCCAGGTCTTCGCTATCGTGGCCATTGTGCTCTAGATGCTCGCGTACTTGGTTTTTCAATTCGAAGCCGTTATGGTCGGCGCCGACAAAAATCTTCATTAAATTGTCTTGCCCACGTTAATCACTTGCTCAACCAATCGGTTGGAGTAGCCCCACTCATTGTCATACCAAGCCACGACCTTCACCAGGTCGCCTGCCACTACATTCGTCAGTTTCAAGTCAACTATCGCCGAATGGCTGTTGCCGATGTAATCACTCGAGACCAGCTCTTCTTCGGTTGCCGCAATAATGCCCTGGAAGCGAGCTTGCCCGGCAGCCTTGACCAATGCCTTGTTCACGGCTTCAACCGTTGTCTTCTTCTTGCTCACGAAGGTAATGTCCGAAATTGACACTACCGGGGTGGGTACTCGAATGCTCATGCCGCCGAAAATATCCTTTAGCGGTTTATATGCCAGTGCTGCTGCCTTCGAAGCTCCCGTAGTCGTCGGTACAATGTTCTCAGCAGCGTTGCGCGCCTCGCGCAGATCCTTGGCCGGCGCATCTTGGAGGCGCTGACTGGCAGTGTAGGAGTGCACGGTAGTCATTAAGGACTTCTTGACGCCAAACTCCTTGTCGAGGATTACCATCAGCGGCGTAATGCAGTTAGTAGTGCAAGAGGCATTAGAAATAATGGTGTTTTTGGCCGTAATATCCTGCTCGTTGGCACCAATTACAAAGGTGTCATGGGCCTCGTCATGCGCGTCATCGGCCTTCTCCGGGGCCGAGAGAACCACCCGCTTAGCACCGGCCTGGAGATGTTTTTTGAGATCGTCGTGCTTGGTAAAGAATCCCGTGCTCTCAATTACCACATCTACACCCATGGCTTTCCAGGGAAGTGCGGTCGGATCCTTTTCGGCGAGCACTCGAATCGGCTGCCCCTCGACAATCAGATTCTCCTCATCATAGCTCACCTCCTGATGGTAGAGTCCGTAATTGGAGTCATGCTTTAATAAGTGCGCCAAGGTTTTAGTATCGGTCAGATCGTTCACTGCCACTACCTTGAGCTGGGGATGGCTGTGGGCGATCTTAAAAGCATTCCGGCCAATCCGGCCAAAACCATTAATTGCTACGGTAATTGCCATTTTTGTGTTCACCCTTGTTATCTTAGGTTTATCTTATAAGCATTAGAGGGTTGACGCAAGCGGCAGGAAGATAATCGGATATTAAAACCGATACACAGATCCGTGTATCGGTTTGCGGAGAGTGTCCCGAGCATTCGTGGGCGCCCGGGACACTCGAAATTCACCAAGTTCACAACCTCGCTGCATACTAACGCCAGGGGCGCATACTTCTTTCTTGCGCTCGGCGTTGATCCTCTGTGAGTGGTGAGGGCGACAAGGCATCTGCAGGCGACTCGTCGTCGCCTACGAAACAGGCGTAAAAGTCGTCGTCACGTTTCGGACCTCGTCTTCTGAAAAGGGCATCCCAATCAGCTTGCGAAATTACGGCTCGGGGGCCACCGTCAAGCCCGATGATATGCATTCCTCGCTCCTCTAATCGTCGGCATCAAAAAAGCCTCTTGCGAGGCCAGGTTGCACTTCTTGCTGTGAATTTACACCAAAGCCTCTAAGACCTACCTCCCGGCAGGACACAACCAAACAGCTGAAACTGGTTATGGAGAGACTTCATAGGCCGTACTATACGCCCGGCCCTATGCCCTGTCAACGCGCAACGGCCGCCGATTTGACAGGAGTCGATGTAACTGGATTTGCGTCAAGGTATTCGCGGATCGATAACGCCGCCGTTACACCCTCGCCTACTGCACTGGCAACCTGGCCGACCGACCCCACTACCACATCGCCGGCGGCAAATACGCCCGGAAGATTGGTGGCGAAACCGGCATCGACTTTTACAAATTTACGCTCATCGAGATCCACCGCTCCATGGAGCCAGTCAGTATTGGGCAGGAGGCCGGCAAATACGAACAGTCCCTCGGCTTTGATTTCACCTGTTTCCTTGGTCTGATTATCAATTGTCTTCACGCCGGTTACCATGCCATTTTCGCCCTCGATCTTGGTCACGCTGGTGTTAAAACGAACCTCGACATTCGGGTTGTCTTGCATCTGCCCGGCCAATACCTCGGCCCCGCGGAACTCTGGCCCCCGCACCAGCATCGTCAGCTTGGAGGCGAACTTGGTTAAAAACAAACCTTCTTGCAAGGCCGAATTGCCACCACCGACCGCAATCAGGTGAGCGCCCCGATACAACGGCCCGTCGCAGGTGGCACAATAATGCACGCCTTTGCCCTCGAGTTCCTTTTCGCCAGGTACATCCAGATGGCGGTAGAGTGATCCAGTAGCAATTAAAACCGTCCGTGCCGTAATCGCGCCTTCGGCAGTCGCGAGGCGTATCTGTCCTTCCTGATGCTCCAGAGCGGTAATAGTCACCCCAGTGCGCACTTCGGCGCCAAACCGTTCGCACTGTTTACGCATCGCGTCGGCTAGCTCCAAACCGCCGATCCCTTCAGGGAAACCCGGATAATTATCCACTTGCTCGGTGGTAGCAATTAAGCCGCCAACCACGCCGCCATCAACTACCAGGGTGCGTAAATCTTCGCGCGCGGTGTACACCGCTGCCGCCAAGCCGGTCGGGCCAGCTCCCACAATTACTACATCATATTCGGCTACCTCTGTCATACTGACTCCTTACATACTCTTATTATACAGCTTATGCAGCCAATTACGGCAGTAGCTTGGAAAGCCGATGAACGGCTCCTTGTACCGGCACCATTACTGGTGTCAGGGCCGAGGCGGGGTTAGCATGCGTCTGATTCGCTCCCTTGGGTGTCTGCGATTGCAGCCCCTGACCTGCCGGCGCTGGCAGCTGCCGGCCAGGAGCAGAGTGCGATGTCGTCGGGTTGTCGGCGTTTTTCGCCGGGGTGGCAGCGGGGGCGCTCGACGGAGAAGTCGACTGAGCTGCTGGAAGAGGCACTGTCGAGGCCGGAACCGGCTTCGATGTCTGTTGCTCGGCTGCCGGCGGTGGCGCCAACCAGCCATGCGAAACCTGATCTATGTCGTAGCGGCCGAAACCGATAATGCCGGCAGCGAGCAAGATCAAGGCAGTCGGCGGCAGGATCCGGCGCATAAACTGTCGGCGCAGCCGCAGTGCCTGGCGCACCCGCCTCACATCATCCTGGTGCAAAAATCGCCCCAGGTCCCCCGGGTTCACCCGGCAGCTGCGACCATCGGCAAATTTCAGGAATATGACGCGATCGCTCTCGATACGGAAATCCGCTAGTGCTTGATGCATAGCCTCATGATAGCAAACTATTTTGCTATGAAAAGAGGGTTTGATAGTGACTGCAGGGAGTCTAGACGGCGCCTCCACCACCCCTGCGCCGCGTGATCATATCGTAAATGAAAACTACCAGCGCAATTACCAAGAGAATGTAAATTAAGCTTCCGCCAATATGGCCGATTAGCCCAATCAACCACAAAATCAGTAAAATCCCAATAATAGTCCAGATCATGGCACACCCTCCCTTTAGTTATTCCTCCGATTATAAGTGCGCTCAATTGCTAAAACATTAGCATGCATGCTCGTTTCATTAGATTGCTTGGCAGCAATTTTGGCATTTTGACCAACGTTAGCTTTTTGGCGTTGAAGTCGGAGGAACGGCAGCGGGAGGATTTTTAATATATTTTCGAATAATGTCGATCATTTGGTGGGGCGTCATATCGACCTTCATTACATACTCCACCACACCTAATTTGCGAGCGTCGCCCACAACCCGGGGCGAGTCCACATTACTAAAAGCAATTACCTTGGTTTCCGGGAACTTGGTTGCGACTTGGGTCTGGCGCAAAAAATCCAGGCCTGATAGCCCCGGCATCAGCATATCCAGCACGATCACGTCGAAACGCGCGCTTTCAACCATAGCGATGGCCTGGGCGCCATCCCCCGCTTCACTCACCTTAAAGCCTGCCCGCGTTAGAGCGTAGACGTAGGCAGTGCGAATATCGTGATCATCTTCTACAAGTAAAATCGAGGCCATAACGTTCATGCTTAGTATAAAGCACCGTTCTGACACCGACAATGCCCGTAGCCGCCGCTCTATGACGCTATACTACTAGTATGTCCACCGATCCTATACCCGTCCTCGCTCTTACCGGATTCCTTGGTTCCGGCAAAACCACGTTAATGAACTATTTACTAGAGCATAACCAGGGGCTAAAAATCGGGGTGGTGGTAAACGATTACGGCGACATTAACATTGATTCGCAGCTGATTGAAGGGCAGACTGATGCTACCCTAGAGCTCACCAATGGCTGCATTTGCTGTTCGATGGATTCAATGGAGTTGGATGAGGCTATAGGGCAGTTCGCCTACCCCGGCAGCCCGATTGATTATATTGTAATTGAAGCCAGCGGCCTGGCCGAGCCTGCCGACCTGGCCCGCTCGTTGCGCGCGGCCATGACACCACAAACCCACCTCGACAGTATTGTGGCAGTGGTCGATGCGGCCAACTGGCATCACAACGCCGATACTGCGGCCACTGTGAGGCAACAGATCGAACACAGTGATTTTGTAGTAATTAATAAAACTGATTTAGCCAGTGAGAGTGAGGTCGGCACGTTAAAAGCCTTGATCACCAGCGTTAATAATCGCGCCCGTCTTTTTATGGCCGTCAATGCCGCTGTCGACGTCGATCTGCTACTCGGCAGCCGGATCCATAACTTTCCCACCTTATCAGCAACGGATAATCATGACCATGACAGCCATTCTCATTTGCATGAGCAGTTTGCCAGCGTCAGTTTCACGAGCGCCAAACCGCTCGATCCGGTAGCTTTGCAGGCCTTCGTGAACCAGCAAATCCCGACAACAGTTTACCGGGCCAAGGGCATCATCAACCTCGGCGCCAAGGGCCATAACCGCAAATACCGCTTTCAGCTGGTGGGTAAACGCGCCGAGCTCACCTGGGCTGAATGGGTTGACGAACCACCCCGCACCGAATTGGTTTTCATCGGCCGGAACTTTGACCCAGAGGCACTCCATCGTCGCGTGGCTGCTTGCATTGATCCCCAGCCAGAGGCCGTCAATCCCGCCCAACGCATCACAATCTCTCGCCATCGACAGTAGGAGTTGTGCAATCTGCCAAAAATTCTATCGCTGATCGTCTGAGATATTCACTCCTAATGCCTGACGCTGGTAGGGTTGAGGGTGCATAATTGCTTATTAGTGACATTACACAACACAAAGGGGGTCAATATGTCCTACATTCGACGGGCTCAGCGCCTAATCTCCATAATGATAATGATCTGCGGCTTGGGACTCCCGGGTCTTGCCGCCGCCAATACGGCGGCTAATACTACCAATGCACTGATTGCTGGTGGTTGCACTTCACCGAGTGATTGTTCCAATCAAGTACACAACGGCGACGCTACTGTCCGCACTGTCTACCATGCTTACGGCATTACTGCCATTATGATCAACCAGGCTGTGCCCGGCACCGTCACTAAATCCGGCCTGGTCATAGTGAATGGTAAAACTGTCGCCACCCAAGCCATGAGCTTCGGTCGCACGAACCGTCCCGGCTCTACCTTCATTCATGGGGCGTTCCGACGGCCGACCTCGGTGTCGTTTGCCTCCAATCAACTCCCCGCCTTTGTCCACATGACTAATGGTCGCTTCGACTTCGCCGTTATCGAGTCTTGTGGCAACCTAGTAATCGCCACCCCCGTCGCTGCGCCAAAGCCGGTTACCAAAACGGCTGCACCGACGCCAGCGCCGGTCGTTAAGGTTGTGCAAGTGCAGACACAGACCCAATCTCAAACCCAACCGACACCCGCACCGGTCCAAACGCAAGCAGCGCCAGCGCCAACCCCGGCTCCCGCACCTCAGCCAGTGGCCGCCGCGACACCCCTGCCTCAAACCGGAGCCGATACTGTTGGCTTAGCCGGCCTGTCCACCATTTTAGTCTTTGCTACCTACTACTTACGGAGCCGTCGCGGCCTCCGGGTAGCCCTCCGCCGCGGCTAGTACCAGCCAAAGCTACGTTCGTGCGACCAAGCATTGCCGGGGTTACCGTAGCGTGCCTTAATGTAATTGAGCCCCCAGCTAATCTGCCCCTGTGGACTATGGTCGGCAATTTTGGAGCAGGGTAGCGCCTGAGGGATGCCGCAAGCCCCACTGCGGTTGGCAGCCAAGGGGTTCCAGTTTGACTCCCGCGTCCATAGCTGGTTCAGTGATTCCCAATACTGGTCGCCGAAAAGTGTGGCGTTCATACTCCGACCCAAGCCGCGCATATCGCCGTTATTAGTCAGGGCGGCTGTCACTGCCACCGTCGCCCGAGAAGGTGCAGGAGTTACCGCCGGTGGCGGGGCGGTATCGGCTTGGACCTGAGCCGCACTCACGTTGCCGTCCTTACCCGGGAGTTCGCGGCTGGGACTCACGGCGGCGGCCGGCGTTAACGTCACCGGTTTCATCATTTGGCTAACCACCTGCCAACCAGAAGCCGCTTGCACCGGCTGGTAGCTCACTACCATCGAACCTAAGCCGCATGCGAGCATGCCAAAACAACCAGTTACCAGCAGGCGCCGGTACAGCTCGGGGTGGCGAAAAACGAACTTCTCTACACTCATAATCGTAATCCGGCACCATATCATATAATTTTGGCTTGGGCAAGCCTCAAAATGCTCGTGCTTGAACCAGGTGGTTTGATATAATAAGGACTTCTAACAAGGGTGATTCCGCTATGGCCACATCAGACTTTGAACGTTTTACGAGTTTTGCCCGCCGCTTTGCGGCCGGCCGCCCTCAAACCGATATTTCCGGTGACTACTACGATCAACCAGGTGTGGTCGTATACCGCCAGACAACGCACAAACTGCCGGATGGTGGGCGGGTGGAAGTTAATATCATTACCCCGGCAGCTTCCCCGGTCTTTGCCTGGGAAGCTGAGATCACTATTAACGACAAGCAAACCGACCGCTTCATCCATTTGATTTTGCAGCGCGACGGCAACGTCGTAGAAACCTACGGCAAAACTATCCTCCCTGTCGACGGCGACCGCGCTGCCGCAATTTGGGCTTGCTTAGCCGAACTCGGGGTGACCTAGTCTACCGAACCAGCCACCACTGCCGGCCGGCGCTGATAACGCTCACGCATACGTGAGCGTAGCGCGCGGACCCGTCTTCCATAGCGATCAAACACCCAATTAGTCACCCCGTAGGCTGCCAGGGCGTAAACGATCCCGAGCAGCACGTCAAAAACATAGTGCTCGCCCAAATAGACCACCCCTACCCACATCGAAAGCGGGTACCAGATGAATGCCAGGGCCCAGCGCCACCCGAACGCCCGCCGAATGAACAACAAGATCATTACCGGATAGGCCGCATGCAATGATGGCACTGCCGCTACCTCGTTGGGGCTGAATTTGCTGTAAAGCGTTGAGAAATCATGGACTCCCAGCGCCCACCATACATCCGAAGAAATCCGGTGAATCGACGATATATCGCCCATTTGCGATGCCAGCCAAGGCGGAGCCGCCGGAAACAGAATATAGGTCACAAACCCGGCATACGACATCAATAAGAAGGCCATGACGTAACGGTTGTAGTGTTGTGGCCGCCATTTCCAGATGGCGATAGCCACCAACAGCGGCGTTAAAAAGTGACACATATACAGCAGATAGAAGTAATAGTCATACCAGACCAGCTGACCGAAGTACCAATGTTGTTGTAACCACGCGGTCGGGAGGCTGCCGTGAAATAGCCATTTGTCGAAATTCGGCATTTGCAGATAGTGGACGTGTTTATTGAGATACGGTGCAAATCCGCGCAGGCTATCATACACCAGGAGCAGCACCACAAACGGTCCAAAATTAAGGACAAACTCCTTGCCCTGCCCATACAGCGCGAACAGCATCAGGAACATAAAGAATAACAGGTCGGGCGTCCAGATAGCCCGCCAGAAAATGAGGATGTATACCAAGCAGACGAAGTACACGATCTGAAGCCAGAAACGCTGTGGGTGCTCCCGGCGGGCGGCGCGGAGCATTTGAAGTGGGGTGACCGGTGAACCCAAAGATGTACTCGTTATGGCGGTATTATACCGTGATAGGCAGCGATGGCGCCAGCCTAAGCTGCTAGGCTTGGCCGATAAGAATACCGGCAAGAAATACCAAGCCGCCTCCAACAATGACCTGGAGGCACGACAGCCAAAAGCTCATACTAAAGAAGCGATAGCGAATAGTCGCAATGATGATGAGCTCACAGCCAACCACGATATAGGCCAGGATGAGGGCGGCATGGATGCTGGGCAATAGGAATGGCAGTGTGTGGAAAATGCCGCCCAGAAAGGTCATTGCCCCGATAATCAAGCCGCGACGCCAGGGCTTTCCCCGTCCGGTCACACTGCCGTCGTCACTCAAGGCTTCGGCAAAGGCCATACTAATCCCCGCACCGGTCGCAGCCGAGATACCGATCAATAAGGTCGTGTGCGGACTGTGGGTGGCGAAGGCCGCCGCAAAAATCGGCGCCAGCGTTGAGACTGAGCCATCCATGAGCCCCGCCAGCGCCGGTTGGACGGTCTGCAAAACAAAAGTCTGGTGATGGGCATGAGATGCTTTGGCCATATCTGGGTATTATAACGTCTTCGGCTGGGTTAGGCATCTTGTCGCCCCGACCCAACCCTACTTTCTAAAATCAATACACAGATCATACACGGATCTGTGTACCGATTTTGAAGAGAACACCTCCGCTCATGCGTATAATAAAGCTAATGAGCCAAATCGTCCGTTTTGAAAAAATTGTGCCAGAAGGCAAGGCCATGGGGCATTTGCACGATGGGCGGGCGGTATTTTGCATTGGGCCGCTACCGGAAGAAACCGCTCGTATCAGCCTGCGCAAACAAAAACGCACCTACGCCGAAGCTACCTTACGCGAGATCCTCGACCCTTCCGTTAAGCGCACTGCCGAGGCCGAAAGCCATGCTCTGGTCTGCTCGCCCTGGCAAGGAGTTGATTACGCCTTCCAAAGCCAGCTCAAATCCGCCATGATCAGCGAAGCCATGCAGCAGCATCACGTTGAGGCGCCGAAGTTGACCTTTGTCGGCGCCAAAGAAGTCGTAGGGTATCGCAATCGGCTTGATTTCAGTGTCGCCCGCATCGAAGGCAAACTTCAGCTGGCGTTCCACCAGCGAGGCTCCTGGGATACCCTGATTCCCCTGCCCCACGGCTGCCAACTCGGAAGCCCGGCGATGAACGAAGCCGCCCTTGCTCTCGTAGCCCAGCTGGAGCCCCTTGCGACCGACATATGCCCCGCCATGGTAACCGTCCGGCACGCCCGTACCACTGGCGAGCTGCTAACCATCCTCACTACCGCGGCGAAGGCGCCATGGAAAAGCATCGACACCACCAAGCTCGGCAATTTCGTGGTGGCGCGGCCACTGCCGGGATCCGGTGCTCCCGGCGATATAACTTATCACCAGGGCGACAGTTTCATCACCGAGCGGTTAAAGGGAATCGACGTCACCTATCCTTATAATGGTTTCTTCCAGGCCAATACGCTCATGTTCGAGCAGGCGCTGGAGCAAATCATTACGGCTGCCAAGGACGCCAAACGTATCACCGAGCTCTATAGTGGCGTTGGCGCGATCGGTATTCCTCTAGCCGCAGCCGGTCATCATGTTCAAGGTATTGAAATAATTCCGGCGGCGGTCGAGTTTGCCGAACGCAACGCTCGCACCAACAACATCACTACGTATGAAGCTGCCAGCATCGCTGCCGAACGCATGGACGCGACCATGTTGTCTCAAGCCGACACCATCATCCTCGATCCGCCGCGCGCCGGCCTGCATCCGCGGGTTATCGGCTGGTTACTCAGCGCCAAGCCCCAGCGGATCATCTATCTTTCCTGCAATCCGGTTACCCAAGCTCGCGACCTGGCACTCCTCCAGGACGATTATAAGATCAAGTCATTGACCGCCTTCGACTTTTACCCCGGCGCCCTACACACCGAGTCACTTGCCGTCTTGAGCCAATAGTCGCCGCTACAATTCTTCTTGCTTGTCGCGAATAAAGCCGACCCATTGCTGCAAAATCCGCAGACTGCTCTTCAATGGTAACTCGATCGCCATATCAAGAAAGAAGGTAACAAGATTTAAACGCGAGTATTTATCCGATAGCCATTGCCCCACCCGAATGAACGGCGTATAGAAAAAATCGAGAAGCACGCTGAGAAGCGATTTGCGGCTTTCGACCATCTCCAATTCCCGCGCCGACTCCAATAAGCGGAAGCCAAAGAAACTAACTACCGAGATAAAGACAAAGAATATGGTACCGTTAATCGGATTGTAGCCGAGACTATCTAAGATGGTGATCAGAATGCCGAACGAAATCAGAAAAGTAACGCCGTACACAAAATTGAAAACACCCGTCAACGTCGAGGACGCCACCCGCCGCCGGACGCGATAACTCAGCGGCGGCTCCGGCGTTGCATACAGAATTTGGGTAAGATAGTCCTGAATCACCTCAGTATTGCGGCGACCGGGCGTGCGCACCCCAAGGCCTATCGCGACCATATAGGCCGGAGGAAACAGTAAGTTGATGGTCAGAGGCACCCAGGCAATGGCGCCGGCCACCACTAGATCATAGGGCACCTCGATCGCCAACCCAATAAGTACTTTGGTGATAAAAATGAACACCACGCTGCGGACGATGCCCTCATTAATACGCTGGCGCAGCAGCTTATACTGCTTATTGGATTCATTGGTTACCCGCGCCATCAGCTCCGACCGGTCGGCCAGCACTAATTGCGGCTCTTTGGTAGCCATTACCACCTCGCGCAGGATGCGCAAAGGAGCAGCGTAGCGGTTTATCAGCCGCCCCAACCGGTTGGTAACTGGGGCCTGGTAGAGATCATCGAGCGTCTGGTTAAGGAGTACGAAGTATTCCAGCGAGCTTTCCTTGCCGGCATTCAGCCGTGAAACCATAGCGTAGTAACGAATCGTGGCCAGATCGGACTTAAACAACGTTCGGTGTACGGCGACGTAAACTGCCGCCTCAAACCGAGCATCATCGAGGTCGCTGAAGGCGTCACGATATAAATGGTCGCGGTAGTGTTGGTAGGTAAAGTCAATGTAAGCGTCGGTTTGGGCGTGCTCTACTAGTTGATGTTCGATCTCCACCGAAGCCGGTTGGTAGATCCAGTCAGTAAGGCGCGCCGCCGGCACAGTATGGGACGCAGACACCGCCCCCGCCAGCTTTACATAGCGCTCAATAATGGCATCGATGTCGTTGACCGTACTGTAAGCCACCGTATCGTTTTGCAAGTAACGCGATTGAGTTAACTCATTTACCAGTTCGCGGCCCAGTCCCTGAACCGTCCCCCGCAAATGCAGATTGCGGTGCAAAAACCGTTCCGTCGCCCGACGCAACAACAAGTGACGTTCGCTGTATTCCGCGGCGTTACGCAATTGCTCGTAGGCAAAGTAGAGCCGCCCTCCCACATCGGTAACATGGATCAAATCCCCGCCCGCTGGTTTCCGGATAGCGGCAGCGGCTTCGAGGCTAGCGACCAGTTTTTGGCCGTCAGCCGAAAGTTCTTTTGTCTGCATAGCTGATATTATACGATATTTTGAGCTGATAGACGACGGCCGCCACTGCTAAATAGGGTTTGCGTCAAGGAGCTGATAATTGCGGTGCATGGGGCGGGCGGCGTTTGCCACCCGCCCCAGTAGAGGTCGGTTAGTACAGGGTCGGAACTGACTGCTCTTGGGTTTGAGACACTGGGCGCCTCAGCCGCCGGTAGAACGCGCAGATTGACTCATGCGTGTACAGCCGAATGGAGAATTCGAGCCCTTCCGGACAGTCCGGACAGTGACGCAGAACCCTCCAGTGCTTGCCGGCGTCACTCAGGGGCTCAAACAGCGTCCCCTCCACTCGGGTACTCCGGCAGTGGTAACAGATGTGAAGGGTTGCGGCATCGTGAACGTCTTGCTCAGTGTCTGATAGAGCGCTCAGACGCTCCAGCACCGGTGCATCCTCCCACATCGACCCGTACTCGAAAACCGGATGCCCGCCTAGTAGGGTAACTACCATAGCTTCCTCCTTGGCGTTCGAAGTTGATGAGAAACGACCTACTGGTTTTCAAAACAGCTGTGAAACCGCTTATGCTCACCTACCGTCTAGATTACTCCCATCTTGGAGAGATATCAACAATTTACACCCGAATAATTGGTGAGTTGAACGATGATCGCGCGACTCATCCCTGGGATGCTGGGAACAGTAAAAGTAAGACGAGGGGAGGGAATCATGGAAAATTCACTTGAGGGTCTGAGGGTGGCAATTTTAGCTACCGACATGTTTGAGGAAGCCGAGCTAAAGGAACCGCAGGCCGCACTGGAGGCAGCCGGGGCCACTACTGAGATTATTGCGCCCCAAGGGCCGACGATTATCGCCGCCCAGCACTTCGACAAGGGTGATACCTATGACGTCGACCGCTTACTCGGGGAAGCCGATCCGGCCGATTACGATGCCTTACTCCTGCCAGGTGGCGCCCTGAACGCTGACGCCCTCCGCGCCATTCCCGAAGCCCAAAGCTTTGCCCAGCACTTCGACAATGAAGGTCTACCGATTGCCGTCATTTGTCACGCGCCCTGGTTACTGATTTCGGCCGGCTTAGCCAAAGGTCGGACGCTAACTTCGTTCGAGACCATTTCCGATGACATCGAGAATGCCGGCGGTCACTGGGTCAATGAACCCGTCGTGCGCGACGAAAACTGGGTCAGCAGCCGCAAACCCGACGATATCCCCCTATTTAACGAAGCCATGTTGTCGCTATTTACCCCGGCAAGCAGCAGCCAAGAAGCCTTAGAGGCTCGTGAGTTGGTCTTCAGGGAAAAACTCGATAGCGAAGATACCGAATAAGCAACTTGTAGTCGGAGGTCTTAACGCGCTTCCGCCCCAACCGGTACCCTGCGCACGACCTTGAGTGCTTCGGCCCAATTTACAATCTGATCGATGACGGTATTCAGCTTCTGTGCATGCGCCTCGGTCGGCTGGAAGGTGTGGTAGTTCTCAAAATCATTCATAAGCGAGAGCAGAAGTTGCTCGCGGACATCGGCGATTTGGATCTCGCCCATAATGCCTCGTAAGTGTTCTACTGCGCGTGAACCGCTATTGGAACCGTAGCTGACAAAACCGGCGGCTTTGTTATTCCATTCCTTGTACAAGAAATCGATGGCATTCTTGAGCGCGCCGGGAACACTGTGGTTGTACTCCCCCGTCACGAAAATGTAGCCGTCGGCTTCGTCAATCTTGACCGCCCACTGTCTGGTGTGTTCCTTAGTGTACTGGTTTAGCGAAGGTGGCATGGGTTCGTCCAGCAGCGGCAAATCGAAGTCTGCGACATCCACCAATTCCACCTCAATATCATTGCGCTCCTTGGCAGCTTCGTAGACCCATTCTGCTACTCCTTTACCCACGCGATGGGGTCGGGTACTCCCCACAATTACCTGTAATTTGACCATCTAACCCTCCTTATTGTATAATTAGTATATCTACTATATTTAGTATAGTCTTATTAATATACTTTGTAAAGTTTAGGAGCTTGTATGGATGCAATCGAAAACCGCCCTGGTTGTGTAAAGCAAACCCTGGCCATTATGGGCGACAAATGGACCGGTATTATCCTGCAAAAGATGGTTGAAGGCGCTTGCCGGTTTAGCACCCTCCAAGAAAGCGTCGAGGGCATTAGCCCCCGCACCCTCTCGCAACGCCTGGACTACCTCGAGGAACAGGACATCATTACCAAGAAATCGTTTGCCGAAATGCCGCCACGTGTGGAGTACACCCTGACGTCTAAAGGAACCGACCTCGTCCCCATCCTCCGCCAGATGGCGACATGGGGTGAAAAATACCACCAGCCAACATCCTGTTAGTTCGGATCGTTTTTGCTGTAATTTGATGAAGTATGATGGCAAAGAGGTATAATTGAATAATATAACCAAAGGTCTCACATGATATTCCGAAAATTTGACAAACATAAACCCTACTTTCAGGGCGTGGCCATCGCCACCCTTCTATCCGGAGCAGCCATTCTTGCTCTGGGCATTGTGGAGCTTCTACTCAACGTTTGGGGGAATTCCAGTTATTCCGCACCTATGTTTAAGATCGTTGGCGGCCTCGTGGTAACATCGCTCGGCTATATTCACCTAGAACTGGAGATGCTCAGAATTAAATAACGGCGGCGCCCCCAGCACCAAATCTTAGTATTTGACAATGCCCAGCAGCAACACAGCCAGCGAGATCGGCACGCCAAAATCCCAAATTAAAATCATGGTGTTATTTGGCGCATAATTCTTCTTGCGCACAACTTCAATCAGGTGGTTAACGCCCGCCAGGAACAAGAATGAAATGATCGGCAACGATACCGCTACCCAAGATTCGACGCCGTGATACGTAGCGTAAAAACAGGCCAGGCCCAGGCCGAGGGAGACCGAGGCGATTTCGTATTGAAAGCCGTTCGTCTTCCACCCAATCGAGGCTGCCATACTTTTGGCAAACACTGAATGCATTATCGACGAGAAAATAAACACAAATCCCGCAAAGTAGAGAATCCAGCGAACATCGGTAACTGCGGCGGGGTCCCCCGGCATCGCCCCGGGCGCCGTGGAACCACTCAATGCCATCACCCACGCCAATATAAATAACCCCGGAAGAACCAGACTCGACAATTTTTCACTCATGATTTTTGCCCATGGTTAATAAATGCTTAAGCTTTAGTTTAGCATAAGCTCAATAACCATATCAGAAGGGATACGCTACGCTCACGAACACTACCGCCGCTAGCAGAGCGCTCGATACGACTTCGCCGGTGCGGACCTTTTCTTTCAAAATAAAGTAGCTCGACAAATAGCGGAGGCACGGTCCCAGCATCAGAATCAGCATAGTTAGGACCACGCCTAAGCGCTGGATGGCGTAGAGACCGACGATGGCTTCCGCACCATAAAATAGCGCCGCCCAGGAAGTATACACAACCTTTCGTGAAGACAGTTTCGTAACCTTCCTGACGGGCAAGAAGATGGTAAGTAACACTACAATGGCAGCACAGCGGATAAACGAAATGTAACCCGGCGAAAAATAGCTGAGGGCGGCTTTATAGATACTAGGCAAAAACGCGTACAAGGCCGCCGCCAGTAAAAGATAGGTCATGCCTTTTTTCTGAAGATGACGCAACTTGCGGCGATGGGTACCCCAGTACACAATGAACGCCGAAACCATAAATGCTAGCAGGAATATGGGTTTTCTTTCATTCGGAAAGATGGCAAAACCGACAAGTCCGGCCAGAATGGGCTCGAAGTCCACCATCGGTTCACGCAACGAAAGGTCATCCGACTTTAAACTTATCTCGTCGTAGATGTTGCCCCCAAAGGAAAACAAAATAATCAGGGCTATGAGGCCGAGGGAGATAACCGAAAGGTGTGGGATCGGCTGGCGCATGA
>Ga0105238_10002977_pt1 | contig 16913 bp, 13 predicted proteins | sample KBSC34metaG_FD_81526 | JGI IMG/M metagenome (GOLD analysis project Ga0105238, IMG submission 81526) | Corn rhizosphere microbial communities from Kellogg Biological Station, Michigan, USA - KBS C3-4 metaG | ecosystem: Host-associated > Plants > Roots > Rhizosphere > Soil | place: Michigan, USA... | reverse complement strand
GCGAATCACCTGCGTCAACTCGGCCAGCGCGCCAGCGTCGCCGCCGGCGCGGTCGGTGAACGAAAACAGGATCGATGTCGGCGTCGACAACGAGTGGCAGTCCAGCTGCAGCCGCGCGCTGACGCGATCGATCGCATCCTCCAGCCGCGGCGCACTCGTGCCGAACTGGTGCAGCCGCCGCGCCATCTCGACGACGAACGCCATGCGCTTGCCCGCCGCTGCACTCATCGTCATTTGGTAGGTCTGTTGCTTTTTTGAAGAGTGCGGCCACGGATGGCCGCTTCTTGATCTTCGCGATCCGGGACGATCGCACCAGCATCGGCGCGGTCACGGATGCCCGCCTTTTGATCTTTGCGATCAGCGACGATCGCATGAACGCGCCGGAAGGTCAGGTTCAGCCGCGGCGCCGTCACGCTCGCGGCCTTCGGCAGGTCGTGCCGGTAATTGCGCTGCGTGGCACCGGACATCAGCAGCAGGCTGCCGGAGGCAAGCTCCAGCTCGAGGCGTTGCAGCGGGTCGCGCCGATGACGCAGGCGGAAGCGACGGCTTGCGCCGAAACTGAGCGAAGCGATGCAGGGACGCGCACCCAGCTCGGGTTCCTTGTCGCTGTGCCAGCCCATCGAATCGCCGCCGTCCCGGTACAGATTGGCCAGCGCCGAGTTGAACGGCTCGCCGCACAATTCGCGCAGCCGCGCACGCAGTTCCGCGCATGCCGCCGTCCATGCATGCGGCACGAAACGCGTGCCGGAATAGGTGTAGACCGCATCGTCATCGCCGATCCAGCACGACAGGCGTGGCGCTTCGATCTGGCGCCCGAACAGGCGCAGCCGGTGGCGTTCCCACGGAATCTCGGCATGCAGGCGATCGAACCAGCGCTGCGCGGCCGCCGCATCGCAGAACTGCGCGACGCGCACGTCCGCGCCGACCAGTTCGAAGGTCTGCCAGACCATGTCCGCGGAAATCAGGCTCATGCGGCGACCGCTGCCTGCCCGATCGGGTATTCGGGCGTCGCGTCGAGCGCCGCGGCACAAACCTCGGCGAGTTCGAGCAGGCGCAGGTCGGAACCGGGCGGCCCGAGGAATTGCAGGCCGAGCGGCAGGCCGTCGGCGCTCAGCCCCATCGGAATCGTCACCGCCGGGCAGCCGGACAGGTTGGCGAAACAGGTGAAGTCGCCCTGGTTGTCCGGCAGCGGCGTGCCGAGCGCGAACGCCGGCTGCGGCGTGGTCGGCGTCACCAGCACGTCGACCTGGGCGAACAGGCGCCGCGACGCGACGCCGGCAGCGTCGATCAGGCGATCGGCGCTCGCGTAGTCCGCCGCGGACTTGCCGCGTGCGTAGTCGAGCAACCCGTTCAGCCCGGCCGACACCGGCTGCGCGGCATCGGCCAGCGCGCGCGCATGCGTGACCAGCATCTCGGCTTCGACCAGGAAGAACGCGGCACGGCGCGCGCGCCCGATCGGAAAATCTCCAAAATCCACAATGCGGCAATTTCCCATTTCCTGCGCGAGTGCGCCGAGCGCACGCTCAAAAGCGTCCACGACCTGGCGTTCGGCGCCGAATGCGGCGAGGTCGCCGAGCACGCCGACGCGCAACCGGCCCGGCTCCCAATCCGGCAGATCGAGGCCGACGCGGCGGCGGCGCGAACGCGGGTCGTCCGCGTCGTAGCCGCCCAGCACGTGCAGCAGCACGCTCAAATCGTCGACGCTGCGCGCGATCATGCCGATGCAGTCGAGCCGGCGCGCGGCCGGCACCATGCCCCGCGTCGAGATCTCGGCCGAGGTCGGCTTGAAGCCGTAGACGCCGCAGTAGCTCGCCGGAATGCGGATCGAACCGAGGCTGTCGCTGCCGACGGCGACCGCGCACAAGCCGGCCGCCACCGCCGCGGCGGCGCCGCCGGACGAGCCGCCCGCTTCGAAGCCGGGGCGAAACGGATTGTGCGCGTTGCCGGTATGCGGATTGACGCTCGATGCCGTCAGGCTGGCCTCGGGCACCTGGGTCTTGCCGAGCATGATCGCGCCGGCATGGCGCAGGCGCGCGACGACATGCGCATCGCTTGCCGCCGGTTCGGCGGCGGCCGGCATGCCGCAGCGCGTCGGCAGGCCGGCGACGTCGAGGTTGTCCTTGATCGAAACCGGCACGCCGTCGAGGCGGCCGAATACGCCGCCGGCGCGGCGGATATCCGCGGCGCGCGCTTCCTCGCGCGCATGCGCATTGACGTGCACATAGGCGTTCAGCCGTGCGTTGTCGCGCGCGATCGCCGCCAGATAGCTGTCGCACAAGTCCGCCGCGCAGATGCGCCCGCCGGCCAGCCAGTGCAGCGTCTGGCAAAGATTGGCGCTGCGCAGCTCCCGCTCCGCGAGCGGCTTTGTTAAGGTGTCCGGCATTTCCAGCGGCTCCCGATCCTGCCGGCATTATGACCGAATCGACCCGCCTCGCCGACGACGCAGTCGCCGATGAAGAGCACGGCCATCGCCCCGGCCTGCGTTCGTCGCGCCGGCCGCGTTATCTGAAGATCGCCGAGCTGCTGCGCGAGGAAATCCACAACGGCACGCACGCTGTCGGCCGGCGCATGCCGACCGAGGATGTATTGTGCCGGCGCTTCTCGGTCAGCCGCTTCACCGTGCGCGAAGCGCTGCGCCAGCTCGAGGAGCACGGCCTGATCGCGCGCCGCCGCGGCACCAGCGGCATCGTGCTGAGCACCGAGCCGCGCGTGCACTACGACCAGCAGATCCGTTCGATCGACGAACTGCTGCAGTACCGCCAGGCCGGCGATTTCCAGCTGCTGCACAGCGACCGCCAGCATGCCGACTCGACCATCGCCGGCTGGCTCAACGCGCGCGTCGGGATCGAGTACGTGCAGCTGCACGGCGTTCGCTACCAGCGGCGCACGCGCCAGCCGTTCTGCCTGACCGACGTCTATCGACGCGCCAGCTGGCAGGGCCTGCCCAAGGGCCACCTGCAGATGATCGATGCGGTACGCGCGCTGTTCGAGGAGCAGTTCGAGCAGCGCATCGCCAGCGTCGAGCAGACCCTGAGCGCAATCGCACTGAATGCCGAGCAGGCGCGCGAGTTGAAGGTGGCGCTCGACACACCAGCATTGCGCAGCCTGCGCCGCTATTTCGATCACAAGGGCAAGCTGGTCGTCGTCGTCGCGGCGATCCACCCGGGCGACCTGTACAGCTACGTCATGCGCTACGAGCGCAGCGACCTGGCGCTGCATGTGTGAGTAAGGCGCTGCCATGGCGTTGAAGACAGCGCGGCGGAACTCCCGCGGCCCGATCAAGAGCATCTCTGGACGGAGATTGACGCGGGACGGCAAGGAATGCCGAAGAAGGCGATACCGGATCGATGCGTGCACTTGCGTGGGACAATTCAACGTCAATTTATTGTCCGCGTCGATCCGCGTCGCAGAGCCTTGGATGCGGGCCATGGGTTTGCCGTCGTTTCGGCAAAGCCCGACAATGGTGGCAAGCAGACGGAGACGGCAGCGATGAGCCAGTTCGACGCGACCCCGCGCGAAGCGATGGAATACGATGTCGTCACGGTCGGCGCGGGCCCGGCCGGCCTTGCGTTCGCAATCCGCCTGAAGCAGATCAAGCCGGACATCCGCGTCTGCGTGATCGAAAAGGCGTCGGCGATCGGCGCGCAGATCCTTTCCGGCGCAGTGATCGAGCCGCAGCCGCTCAATGAACTGCTGCCGGACTGGGGCAAGAATCCGCCGCCGATCTGCGTGCCCGTGACGAAGGACGAATTCTGGTGGTTGCGCGATCACCAGCGTGCGATCAAGTCGCCGCTGACGCCGCCGCAGATGAACAATCACGGCAACTACATCGTTTCGCTCGGCGCGTTGTGCGCGTGGCTGGCGCCGCTGGCCGAGGCGCTCGGCGTCGAGATCTATCCGGGTTTCGCGGCGGCCGAACCGTTCTTCAACGCCGACGGCTCGGTCGGCGGCGTGCGCATCGGCGACATGGGCGTGGCGAAGGATGGCTCGCACAAGCCGGGCTACACGCAGGGCATCGACATCAAGGCGCCGGTCACGGTACTGGCCGAAGGCTGTCGCGGACACCTGACCAAGCACCTGATCGAGAAATTCAAGCTCGACGCGAATTGCGATCCGCAGACCTATGGCATCGGCATCAAGGAGCTGTGGCAGCTGCCGGCCGGCCGGGTCGAACCCGGCAAGGTCGTGCACACGATCGGATGGCCGATGGACGACCGCACTTACGGCGGCAGCTTTCTCTATCACCTGGACTCCGATCGCGTCGCGATCGGCTTCGTCACGGGCCTCGATTACTGCGACCCGATGCTGTCGCCGTTCGAGGCGTTCCAGCAGGTCAAGCACCATCGGCTGATCAAGCCGTTGCTCGAGGGCGGCACGATCGTCTCGGCCGGCGCACGCGCGATCGTCGAGGGCGGCTGGCAGTCGCTGCCGAACTGCGAGATGCCCGGCGCAATCCTGATCGGCGACGGCGCCGGCCTGCTGAACGTGCCGAAGATCAAGGGCACGCACCAGGCGATCCGCTCGGGCATGCTCGCCGCCGAACATGTGGCGGCTACCGGCAGCGCCGCCGGCTGGGATGCAAAGCTGCGCGCCTCGGCGGTGATGGCAGAGCTGAAGAAGGTGCGCAATATCCGGCCCGGCTTCAACAAGGGTTTCGCGCTCGGGCTGATGAACGCGGGCTGGGAAACGGTCACGGCCGGCCACTCGCCGTGGACGCTGAAGAACCACGCCGACTACAGCGCGCTGCAGAAGATCGATTCGTTCCAGCCGTTGCCGGTCGACGGCGTGGCTGATGCGCAATCGCGAGGGCGCGATTACGTCGAACGCACACTGCCGCCGCGCGATCGCCTGGCAGAAGTATACTTTGCCTCGACCCAGCACGACGAAGACCAGCCGGTGCACCTGCATGTGCTCGATACGAACATCTGCGTGACGAAGTGTGCCGAGGAATACAACAATCCGTGCACGCGCTTCTGTCCGGCCGGTGTCTACGAGATCGTCGGCGACGGCGCGGACAAGCGTCTGCAGATCAACGCCGCCAATTGCGTGCACTGCAAGACCTGCGACATCAAGGATCCGTACCAGATCATCGACTGGGTGACGCCGGAGGGCGGCTCGGGGCCGAACTACCAGAACCTGTAGCAGCCGTAATGGCGTCGAATTGCCGCAGTGTCTTGCTTGCGCTGGGTATGCTCATCTTCGCGACCAGCAATGATGCGAACGCAATCGCGGTGACCGTTGCACGCGATGCCGACGTCACCTTCTCTGTCGAGATGACCAATGCCTCCTCCAGCGACATTCCTCGTGCTCATTTCGATTCCCTTGTGCCATTGCCATGGGCATGGAGCGAGTACACGCTGACGACGCTGCACTCGCCGCTTTGTTCGCTCGGCAACAGCTCTGTGGCGGGGCATGCTGCGATCGAACTGTCCGCCGGTCCGATACCAGCTCATAGCTCGGTGGTGTGCTCGATCGGCGTGCATCGAACCGCTTCGTCGCTTTATGCGCTTCAGTTAGCCTTCGCGCCGGATACGAACAGTGCCGCAGAAGCAACGCTGATCGACGCGGTCTGGGCCATCGGTCCGCTTGCGGACTTGTCGATTGCAGCGCACCAGGTTGGCCCGTTTCCGGCTCCAGGCCAACGCAACGGCCTGATCAAGATCAGCGTCAGCAACCGCGGGCCGCTAGATGTTCTTGACGCCGATTTCGGTTACTGCCAGGACACGGCTGCGGCGCCGTTCGTCGTCAACACGGATCTGCCCGGGGGCTGTGCAGTCGCCTCCAGCGGCCTATATTGCTTCGACACCGGCGGTCCCTCGGTGCAATTCGGCGTCGGCTCCCTTGCCGCGAATCAGACCAAATCGTGCCTGCTGCAGATAACGGCCAATGCGCCGCTGTTCGAACCCGTCTCGTTCCCGGTCTCCTTTTCCGGAGCCTGGCAGTCCGCAGACGGCGAGTATCCCATCGATCCTGACGACTCCGACAACTTCAGCAGTCTCGTACTGGCGCCTCGATCCGCGCTCCCTGTACCGGTCGGTACCCCGCTACTGTACTTGCTGGTGTGTTTCCTGCTGCTTGTCGTTGCGCGATACAAGATCTTGCGCTAGCGGCGCTTGCGCGAGAAGTCGGACTTGACGTTGCGCCGGGCGCGGGCCTCGAGGTCGACGAGGGCCGACTCGATGCGGCGCTCGCGTGTCTCCGGGCGCTTTGCCGCGGCGAGCCAGTTGCCGATTTCGCGGCGCAGGGCGGTCGATGCCTTGTCGTAGAAGCTGCGCGCGGCCGGACGGCTTTCGAGCGCCTTCAGGAAGTCGTACGGCGTGTCGGGCTCGCGCGATTCCATGTCGCGCTCGATCTGGACCTCGATCGTGTCGCCGACGTCGATCCAGCGCGTACGCCAGACGCGGCTGTGCACGAACAGGCGATGCATGTGGTTGCCGCGCGGCGTCAGCGTCGAGCGGAAGGCCACGCCGGCGGCGCTGCCGCGGACCGGTATCGACGACTCATCGCCCAGGGCGCGCGAAACGCCAGCCGGAACATCGACGCAACGCAGATAGCCGATCTTGTACAGCTTGGCGCGGAAACCTTGCATTGAGACGCAGTACGCCCGGGATACCGGCAATCAGCATAACGCAAGGCCGGCGCCCGGGACGATAGCTCGATCGTGCCGTTGCATCGGCGCCGGCTCGACGGCGCTTGTTCAGCACGGGCGCAAAAAAACGGGGCCGGAAGATCCGGCCCCGCATGCTTTTCATGCCCTTTGCCGACGCCGTGGATCAGGCGTCAATCCCAATGGCCTTCCACGCGGTGCCAGCGGTTGCCGCGCTGCTCCCAGCTGTCGGCGACCCAGTGGTGGCCACGATGCTCGCGGATGTAGTGGCCCTTGACCCAGACGTGACGGCGGCCTTCATAATTCCAGTAGCCCGGTGCCCACACGTAGCCGACGCGGGCAGCCGGAACGACTTCGACGCGCGGTGCCGGCGGCGCAATGTCGACATCCAGATAGACGCGCGCACTGCCGACGCTCGGCAATACGATTGCGCCCAGACCAATGGCAACGCTCAACGCTGCAGTTTTCAGGGACATGCTGCCTCCTAATTGGTGTGCGGACTCTTGACGGCACGCAACGTGCCATCGTCAGACCACGATACGAATATCTTTGTGAATTGGCTTGGAATGCCGGCTCGCTGCGCTTGGAGCGTACAGCGCAAATTCAGAATTCCGGGCACGTGCCGTCGGTTCGGGCTCGCGGCGACGAAAGGAATTATCAAGGCGGTGCAGTCATCGGCCGCCAACCGGAACCGCAACGTTCGATCCTCGGAGGCTGCGACCGGACGCGATCGAACCGCATGCCGTTTGCCACGACGCACCCGGTCGATGACGACGCGAGCTGCTTCACAGCCGAACGCGCGAAGCCTTACCATGGGACGCGACGTCGCCGTCGGCGAGCGTTCGAGCCTGCGCGGATTTTCCCGGCCGTCGCAGACGGCCGAATCCAGCAACCGAGTACCCACCGCCATGTCATCGATCCCGAGCGGCCGTTCCGGCCCGACACCGACGCTGGCGCTGGTCACGGCTGCCGCCGCGCGCGACCTCGATGAAGACCTGCCGCCGCTCGAAGCGGCGCTGCGCGCGTTGCCCGGCATACACGTCAGCGTGGTCGACTGGGACGACGTCGCGGTCGACTGGTCCAGCTTCGACCTGGCGCTGCTGCGCTCGACCTGGGATTACTCGCAGCGCCTCCCGGAATTCCTCGATTGGGCAACGCGGGCCGCGGCCAGGACGACCTTGCTCAACCCGCTTGCCGTGGTGCGCTGGAACACCGACAAGCACTATCTGAACGACCTGGCCGAAGCCGGCATCGCAACGGTTCCGAGCGTGTTCGTCGAACCGGGCCAGTCGGCGCGCGGCGCGCTCGAGTCATTTCTGCGACACCACGTGCCGCCGTCGGACGGCGATGGCGGCGGCGAGTTCGTGGTCAAGCCGGCGATCGGCGCCGGTTCGCGCGACGCGCAGCGCTACGAGCGCGACGAGATCGAGGCCGCCGTGGCGCATTGCCAGCGCCTGCTCGACGGGCGGCGCAGCGTGTTGCTGCAGCCTTACCTCGATCGCGTCGACGAACACGGCGAGACCGCGCTGATTTTCTTTGCCGGCCGCTTCAGCCATGCCATCCGCAAGGGCCCGCTGTTGCGCCGCGGCGAAGGACCGACCCGCGCGCTGTTCGCAACCGAGCACATCACGCCGCGTGCGCCGAGCCCGGACGAACTGCGCCTGGCCGAGCGCACGCTCGCCGCGATGCCGTTCCCGGGGCCGCTGCTGTACGCTCGCATCGACCTGATCCACGATGCGGCCGGCGCGCCGTGCGTGCTCGAACTGGAACTGACCGAGCCATCGCTTTTCTTCGACCATGCGCCGGATTCGGCCGAGCGGTTTGCCGAGGCCGTCGTGGCCAGCGCGGCGGCGGCGAAGCGCTGACAGCCGCAATCGGCGCGCCGCGCGCTGCGCCATTTACAGACGTTTACGAGCCTTTACGCGCGCGCCGCCCGCGCGCCGTCAACTCGGCTGTGCCTTGCACGTTGTTCTCCTCCCGTGGACCAACACCACCACCCATTCGGAGGATTCATGTATCGCACCATTCGCCATGCCGCGTTCGCGGCGTTGCCGCTCGCCGCCATGTCGGCCGCGGCTTTCGCCCAGGCAGACCCGGCAGCCGCGGGCGCGCACGCGGGCATCTACCAGCACATGCTGCAGAAGATGGACAGCAACGGCGACGGCCGCATCTCGCTCGACGAATATCTCGCCGCCAGCGGCGCGCGCTTCAAGAGCATGGACAGCCAGAACAAGGGCAGCATCGACGCCGCCGATATCGCCAGCTCGAAGGCGGCGATCGAGCGCATCGACCATCGCGCCAACGCCCTTGTCAAACGCCTCGACACGGCCGGCAACGGCTACATGACGCAGGACGAGTTCATCGCGGCCGCGCAGAAGCGTTTCGCCCGGCTCGACAAGAACGGTGACGGCAAACTGACGCCGGATGAACTGACCGCACCCCGCTGGGGCCGCGGCGCTGCGCAGGCCGACCAGGCCCGACCGCTGCCGCCGTCGGCGCAGGCGCGCTTCGCCAAGGCCGATACCAACCACGACGGCGTCGTCACGCTCGACGAGTACGTTGCTGCTGCCAAGGCGCTGTACGCGCAGTTCGACGCGCAGCACAACGGCAAGGTCACGGCGAGCGAGATTGCCACGTCGCCGCGCGCACAGAATCGCGCCATTGAGGTTGCCGATCGCCTCGTCAAGCACATGGACAGCAACGGCGACGGCGTCGTGACGCAGGACGAATTCCTGGCCGCGGCCAGGACGCGCTTCGCCAGGCTCGACAAGAACGGCGACGGCTTCATCGAAGCCGACGAAATGACCGGCGCACGCTGGGCCGGCAAGGGCCACAAGCCTCCAGGCTGACCTGACTCACTTGCTGTACCCACTTCCGGGCCGCGCAAGCGGCCCTCTTTTTTTGGCCGCCCGAAAATGGCGGACACGCCGGAAAATGCCGGAGCATTTTGGGCCACCCGCCGTCTGACCTGCGCAGCAGCGTCCACACACGGTAGAATTCGCTCCTTTCCGCCGGCACGAGGCCGGCAGCGGGGTCGAAGATCGAATGAAAATTCTGGTGGGGTACAAGCGCGTCGTCGACTTCAACGTGCGCATCCAGGTCAAGCCGGACGGCTCCGGCGTCGTCACCGACGGCGTCAAGCTGTCGGCCAACCCGTTCGACGATATCGCGCTCGAAGAAGCGCTGCGCCTGCGCGAAAAGGGCATCGCGACCGAGGTCGTCGTCGTCACGATCGGCCCGGCCGACGCACAGGCCCATCTGCGCAACGGACTGGCGATGGGCGCCAATCGCGCGATCCATGTCGTCACGTCGAGCGCGATCCAGCCGCTGACGGCGGCGCGAACGCTGCTCAAGCTGATCGAGAAGGAGCAGCCGCAACTCGTGATCCTCGGCAAGCAGGCGATCGACGACGACTGCAACCAGACCGGCCAGATGCTGGCGACGCTGTGGCAGCGGCCGCAGGCAACGTTTGCCTCGAAGGTCGAGATCGCGAACAACGTGGCGAAGGTCACGCGCGAAGTCGATGCCGGCCTGGAAACGATCGAGGTCGACCTGCCGGCCGTCATCACGACCGACCTGCGCCTGAACGAACCGCGCTTCATCAAGCTGCCGGACATCATGAAGGCAAAATCCAAGCTGATGGAAACGATCGAATTCGCGAGCCTCGGCGTCGAGTCCGGCGATCACCTGAAGACGACGGCCTACGCGCCGCCGGCCAGGCGCACGAAAGGCGTCATGGTCAAAGACGCGTCCGAACTGGTCGCGGCGCTCAAAACCAGGGGGCTGATCTGATGAGCAAGGTCTTGATCGTCGCCGAACATCTGAACGGCAAGCTCAATTCCAGCACGGCGCGCTGCGTGTCCTGCGCGCGCGAGCTGAAACCCGAAACAATCGATGTGCTCGTGCTTGCCGACGCGCCCGACACGATTGCCGCCGAGGCGGCCAGGATCGACGGCGTGTCGAAGGTGTTGACTGTCGCCAATGCAGCGAACGCACACCCGCTCGCCGCCGTCTACGCCCCGCAGGTTGCCGCCGTCGCGAAGAACGGCTACAGCCACGTATTCACACCTTCGACGACGTTCGGCAAGGACGTCGCGCCCTGCGTCGCCGCATTGCTCGGCGTCGCCCAGGTGTCAGACATCATGAGCGTGATCGACGCGCACACGTTTCAGCGCCCGATCTACGCCGGCAACGCGATCGTCACCGTGCAGGCGCCGGCGGACCAGGTCGTCGTCGGCACCGTACGCACGGCCTCGTATGCGGCCGCCGGCAACGGCGCCAGCGCAGCGCCGATCGAATCGTCGTCGCCGGCGGCGGCGCTGCCGGCACATACGCGCTTCGTCGACCTGGCACAGGGCAAGAGCGACCGGCCTGACCTGCAAAGTGCCAGCCGCGTGGTCTCCGGCGGCCGCGGCGTCGGCTCGGCGGAAAACTTCGCGGTCATTTTCAAGCTTGCCGACAAGCTCGGCGCAGCAGTCGGCGCGTCGCGCGCCGCGGTCGACGCGGGTTATGTGCCAAGCGACCTGCAGGTCGGCCAGACCGGCAAGATCATCGCACCCGAGCTGTACATGGCGATCGGCATTTCCGGCGCGATCCAGCACCTGACCGGCATCAAGGATGCCGGCACGATCGTCGCAATCAACAAGGACGGCGAAGCGCCGATCTTCGAGGTGGCCGACATCGGCCTGGTCGGCGACTTGTTCAAGATCATTCCCGAACTCGAGCAGGCGCTGGGCGGCTGAGGATCGATGGCATGTTCCACGCGGCGTGGTCAACGCGCCGCGACTTGTTGCGTTGGTCCACGGATTGACCTGCGTTTCCGGGGTACTGTGGCAGCATGAAAAATCCTTGCGTTTGCCTGATCGTGGCCGCGACGATACTTTGCGGCGTCGCGCACGCCGCCAGCGCCGACTTCAACGGCGACGGCAAGCAGGATCTGGTCTGGCGCTCGCACTTCGGCAACCCGGTGGTGTGGCAGATGAACGGCCTCGCGGTGGGCGCGCGCGCCACGCTCACGCCGGCGCCCGATGCCGGCTCGTCGATCGTCGGCAGCGGCAATTTCTTCGGCAGCAGCCCCGGCGGCATCCTCTGGGTCGATTCGACCAATCGGCTGTCGATCTGGCGCGTCAGCAACGGCGCGGTGCAACAGTCGTGCGTCGTCGCCAGCAGCATCGATCCGGGCTGGAGCTTCCTCGGCATTGGCGATCTCAACGGTGACGGCATCGACGATGTCGCGTGGCGTGCGCCCGACGGCAGCGTCGACGTCTACCTGATGAACGGCTGCAATGCGCCGCAGACGATCACGCTCGCCGGGACAGCCGCCGCAGACTGGACCTTCCTCGGCATCGGCGATGTCGATACGCATTCGGATGCCGCGATCTTCTGGCGCGCGGCCAACGGCGACGTGATCCTGTGGCGCCTGCACAACGGCACCGGCATCTTCACCACGACACTGCAGGCAGGCACCTACGCGGGCTGGACGGTTGCGGCAGTCGCCGACTTCAACGGCGACGGCATCACCGACATCCTCTGGCGCAACGGCACGCAGACCGCGTTGTGGCTGATGAACGGCACGAAATTCACGGCAGTGCCAATAGCGCCGGGGTCGTCCTCGGTGTATGCGGCCAGCGACACGATTTTCAGCAGCGGCTTCGACAGTCTCGCGCGCCCCGCCCCGCCGCTGACCTCCGCCTGGACCATTCTCGGCGCGAGCGACGTCAACGGCGATGGCCGTGCCGACGTCGTCCTGGCCGATACGCTGGGCAATGTCGCCCTCTGGCAGATGCAGGGCGCGACCGTGCAGGCGACGGGATTCATCGCGGCGACTGCCGACATGCCGTTCACGGCGCTGACCGGCTGGCGCATGGCGATGGATCGACCGACCATCACGAAGATCAACAATCAGGTGACCGTCGCCTGGCAGCCGGTCAGCGGGTCGCCCGCCTATACGGTCTACGCGTCGGCGGCGAATTTTCCGGCAAGCAGTGGCGTGCCGATCGCTTCCTCCGGCCCGTCGCTGGTCTTCGGCCGCAACGACACCGGCTATGCCGACAAGCGCTACTTCGCGTTGAGTGCCGCCTATCTCGGCGTGCAGTTGCCGCCGAGTCCCGAAGCCTACATCGTCGAATACCTGCCCCACCTGATTCCGGAATGGGGCGCGATGGCGATCGGCGACTTCAACCACGACGGCTGCGTCGACGTGCTCGACGCGCTCGGCGACTGTCACGGCAATTTCACCGTGCTCAACGAAAACACGATGGGACTGGCCGCGTTGCGCGCAAACGGGCGCAAGTATCGCGACCTGCGCTATGCCGACCTCGACGGCGACGGCATCGACGACATCATCTCGAACGTCTATTCCGATATCGACGATACGTCGTCGCAGGTGCTTTTCTTCCGCGGCCTCGGCAACAACCAGTTCGTCGAGGACACCGATTTCCTGAACCTCGACATTCGCGGTTTTGGCGAAACGGTGGTGATCGCCGACTTCAACGGCGACGGCTACCTCGACATCTACATTCCGCAGTACAGCATGAACACGCCGGACGAACACAGCTGGATGCTGATCAACGACGGCACGGGCCACTTCACCGACGCATCGGACCTCACCGGCGTACCCGCCGATCCCGACGCGACCGTTGCCTTGCGCGCCGTGCCGAAAAATTGCCGCGTCGAAGGCGCGCAGGCAGTCGACGTGAACGGCGACGGGCGCATCGACCTGTACGTCGCCAGCCATCTGTTCCTGAACCAGGGCAACGACGCCAACGGCGTGCCGCATTTCCTCGACCAGGGCCCGCGCATGCTGCCGTCGTCGTTCCAGATCGCGACGTACAACTACTACAACTGCACCGTGACGACCCCCTCGACCAACGGCCTGCCGCTGTTCCACGACGAAGGCGCGAAGTTCTTCGACCTCGACAACTCGGGCCAGTTGACGCTGCTGATCGACGGCGCCGAGTCGAGCGAGGCCGGCGGCGAAGGCGTCGGCGTGTTCAAGCTCGACGGCCTCGGCAACTTCGTCGATCACAGCGACGTGATTCCGCACTTCTTCATGGCGGACGCCTGGGGCATCCAGGCCGTCGATGTCGACGGCGACGGACTGCCCGACATACTGCTGGCCGGCGGCTGCGATGCGAGTTTCGATCCGGTTCCGGACGACAACAATTGCGTCGACATCGGCAACCCGCACGTGCCGCCGCACCTGCTGCTCAACCGCGGCGGCCAGTTCGTCCAGCACGACTTCTACCAGGATGGCCTGGCGCCGACCCAGGTGACCTGGTTCGACGCGCCCGCGGCGGCCGATTTCGATCTCAGCGGAACGATGGACCTGGCATTGCGCTCGACCTCGCTGGTGCCGTTCATCAACCAGGCGACGAGCTTCGACACGATCGTCGTCAGCATCGTCGGCAGGAACGGCGAACACAACCAGGCCGGGCGCGTGGTTCATGTCAGCCCGGTGTTGCGGCCTGGTGTGATCATGACGCAGGTCGTCGACGGCGGTTCGGGCTACCTGGCCAACACGCAATACGACCTGACCTTCGCCACGCCGTATCCCGGCGCCTATACCGTCTCGGTGCGTTTCGCCGACGCGACCTACACGACGACCGCGCATATCGGCGATCATGTCACTCTGCGCGCTGACGGGACTTATTCGGTGCAGTAGGCGGACACACGCAAGCCCGGGCGACGATGTCGAGATTCGTTTGAACCGGGGACTTTCGGCCGCCGGCCGGAACCGGACGTGACGATGGTGTGATGAAAGATCACACGCCGTCCTCGGCCGAGGGATGCGCCCGGCAGCGCATCGGCACGCTGCCTTATAATCCGCCCTGCATCACAGACCCATTTGACATCACAGGCGCTAGGGCATGACTGCACCGATCTGGGAGCCGAGCAAGGAACGCATCGAGGGCGCCAACATCAGCCGCTTCATGCGCTTCGTGCGCGAGCAGACCGGCAACGAGGACATCCGCCGCTACTCGCCCCTGTACGATTTTTCGGTGCGCCAGCCGGCGAAATTCTGGCAGCTGGTGTGGGAATTCTGCGGCATTCGCGCATCCGGCGACTTCGAGCAGGTGCTGGTCGACGGCGACAAGATGCCCTGTGCGCGCTGGTTTCCCGGCGTGCGCCTGAACTTCGCCCAGAATCTGCTGCGCCACAAGGATGACCGCGTCGCGCTGATCGCGCGCAACGAATGGGGTCACAAGCGCCAGCTCACCTATGCCGACCTGCACGATCAGGTCGGCCGTCTCGCGCACGCGCTGCGCGAAGCCGGCATCGGTGTGGGCGATCGCGTGGCCGGATTCCTGCCGAACATTCCGGAAACCGTGGTGGCGATGCTGGCGACGACGTCGATCGGCGCGGTGTGGTCGTCGTGCTCGCCTGATTTCGGCATCAACGGCGTGGTCGACCGCTTCGGCCAGATCGCGCCGAAGGTACTGTTCACGGCCGACGCCTATGGCTATGGCGGCAAGCGTTTCGACTGCCTGGAAAAAATGCGTTCGGTGCTCGAACAGATCCCGGCGATCGAGAAACTCGTCGTGATCCCGTACGGCAGCGAGGCGCCGAAACTCGGCGGCCTGCGCGGCGCGGTCGCCTGGCCCGACTTTCTCGGCAGCCAGGTGCAACCGCTGCGCTTCGAGATGCTGCCGTTCGACCACCCGCTCTACATCATGTATTCGTCGGGCACGACCGGCGTGCCGAAATGCATCGTGCACGGCGCCGGCGGCACGCTGATCCAGCACCTGAAGGAACTCGTGCTGCATACGGACCTCAAGCGCGAAGACACCATCTTCTACTACACGACCTGCGGCTGGATGATGTGGAACTGGCTCGTGTCGAGCCTCGCGGTCGGCGCGACGATCGTGCTGTACGACGGCTCGCCGTTCCATCCGGACGGCAACGTGCTGTGGGACCTGGTCGACGAGGTCGGCATCGAGGTGTTCGGCACCAGCGCCAAATGGATCGCCGCGATCGAGAAGGCCGGCATCAAGCCGCGCGAGTCGCACAAGCTGCTGTCGCTCAAGACGATCCTGTCGACCGGCTCGCCGCTCGCCGACGAAAGCTTCGACTACGTCTACCGCGACGTGAAGGAGCGCGTGATGCTGTCGTCGATTTCCGGCGGCACCGACATCATTTCGTGTTTCGCGCTCGGCAGTCCGGTACTGCCGGTGTGGCGTGGCGAGCTGCAGTGCCGCGGCCTCGGCCTGAAGGTCGAGATCCTCAATGACGACGGCGAACCGGTGCGCGAGGAAAAAGGCGAACTGGCCTGCACCGCGCCGTTTCCGTGCATGCCGATCGGTTTCTGGAACGATCCGCAAGGCGAAAAATACCACAATGCGTATTTTTCCAAAGTCCCGAACGTCTGGTGCCACGGCGACCATGCATTGTTGACCGAGCATGACAGCATCGTGATCTACGGCCGCTCCGACGCGGTGCTCAACCCGGGCGGCGTACGCATCGGTACGGCCGAGATCTACCGCCAGGTCGAGCAGCTGCCCGAAGTGCTCGAATCGATCGCGGTCGGCCAGGAATGGGACCATGACGTGCGCGTGCTGCTGTTCGTGCGTCTGCGCGAAGGCGTTACGCTCGATGACGCGCTGCGCGCGCGAATCGCCAGGCAGATTCGCGACAACACGACACCGCGCCATGTACCGGCGAAGATCCTCCAGGTCGCCGATATCCCGCGCACGATTTCCGGCAAGATCACCGAGTTGGCCGTGCGCGAGACGATCCACGGCCGCCCGGTCAGGAACACCGATGCGCTGGCCAATCCGCAGGCGCTGGCGTTGTTCGAGGCGCTGCGGCCGCAATTGCAGGCCTGATCGAATCGCTGCTGCCGCCCGACACCGGCACCGCTGCCAACGGAGTCTCGCGCCCGCGCACACCGCGCCGCCGATGGCGTGCATCACCGCACCCCGCACGACGGCTCGACACGAGACTCACTCTCGCACTCTTTATCTCCTCACCCTTTCGCTCGCGCCCTCACCTCTCAGCCCGTCACCCTTCGCTCTCGCCGCTTTCGCGGGTCGGGGGTCGGAGCGGTGCGCGCGGCTCGCTGCGCCTCGGGACGTGACGTTGCCCTCTCCCATCTCCCCGGCCAGCGGGAGAGGGCCGGAGTGGGGGTGAGTGGCCGAACGCCGCCGCGCGCCGCGCGCGCCGTCGCATCTAGTATTCTTGGCACCGTGAACGCCGCCGAACGCCCCGACCCGCAGATGCAGGACCGCGATATTCCGCTGAGCGTGGATCTGGACGGCACGCTGATCCGTTCGGACATGCTGGCCGAATCCGCGCTCAGCCTGCTGCG
>Ga0105238_10002975_pt1 | contig 16917 bp, 13 predicted proteins | sample KBSC34metaG_FD_81526 | JGI IMG/M metagenome (GOLD analysis project Ga0105238, IMG submission 81526) | Corn rhizosphere microbial communities from Kellogg Biological Station, Michigan, USA - KBS C3-4 metaG | ecosystem: Host-associated > Plants > Roots > Rhizosphere > Soil | place: Michigan, USA... | reverse complement strand
GTGTCGGTCCAGTCGCCCGACGGACCCCCGTCGTTGCCGACGCCAAAGACCTGGTATTGACCGCCGAAGCGCGCCTCGGTCTCGGTCCCGCCCGCGCCTTCGGCCAGGCTGAAGTGGCCGGTGGTGGTGATGTCATCCTCGAACCAAACGAACATGCGCCCGTAGAGCGTGTTGTTCGTGGCCGGGAAGGTCTTCTTTTGCGTGATGTACGCGAAGTCGCCGGCCGTGGTCTTGAAATGCAGCGCCTTGGATCCGCGCGCCGCGCGCATGTCGTCGACGGCCAGCATCGAGTCTCCTGACTTCGACGTCGTCCAGGTCGACGAGCTCAGCCCGTTCTCGAAGTCTTCGCAGAGCGCGACGTCGGCCGTCGCGCACCGGCTCGGCCCGCCCACACCGAAGTCGGAGGAGCCGCCCATTCCCGTGGCGCCGCCCCCGCCGGCAGGCGCGCCGCCGGCGCCGCCGCTGCCGGTCCGACCGCCCGTCGCGCCGCCGGACGCGCCCGCGCTGCCCCCGCCGCCCGTTGAATGTGCGCCCCCGCTGCCATTCGCGCTCGGGGCGCCCGCGCCGCCGCCGGTGCCGGTCCCCATCGATCCGCCGATGGCCGTCCCCGTCGCGCCGCCGCTGGCAGAGTCCGGGCCGCCGCCGGAACCAGGGCTCCCGCCCATGGCCGAACGGCCCGCGCCCCCGTCGCCTGGATCCATGCCCGACGACGACGTGCAACCCGCGCCCGCGCCCAGCGCGAGAGACGCCGCCACCAGCCCCGCACCCGCCTGAAAGACAAGAGCACGCATGGCCCAATCGTGCCGGGTCTGGTCGCGAGCCGCAACCAACCCGACCATTGGCCGGGTGACCCGGGACCTACTCTGCCCACCCCTCCCCACTTTTGTGTACTTGGAAGTGGCCCCGGGCGCGCGAAGTGGCTATTGATTCCGCCGATGCGAGATCCTGCCCGCCCGTCCCGGGCCTCGGTGCCACCTTCGGCGCCGTTGCCTTCATTGTCGACGTCTCCAACGACTCCACCGGCCCGTCGCCCCGGCGCGCGGGCCGGCCGTGGTGTCGCGCTCGTTCTCTTGCCGCTGCTTCTGACGCTCGTCGCGCTCGGGGCCGCGTGTCGCAACGATGGAGGTTGCCAGCGCGGCGAAGCCTGTGATTGCAGCGACGGGACCGACTGCTTCCTCGGCTGCGCGGACGGCGACGGCTGCCGCCAGACCTGCCAGAACGCCAGCCACTGCGGCGCCGTGTGCGGCAATTTCTGCGAGCACACCTGCCACGACGTGAACGACTGCACCTCGTCCTACGGGGACGACGCGACCATCGACTGCCACACCAACACGTCGTGCGGCGCCTTCTGCGGCGCGCGCTGCCAGTACGACTGCAACAACGTCACCACCTGCGGCGTGCGCGTGGGTCCTGACAGCGTCGTCAGCTGCACCCAGGTCGGTGTCTGCGCCATCGAGTGCACCGGCTCTTGCCACGTCCAGTGCTCCGGCGTCGGTAGCTGCGACGTGAAGTGCCTCGACGGCTCGGTCCCCGTCTCGTGCGGCGGCGACCTCCGGGCGTGTGGCACATGCTGAGCCGCGCCGTCCTGCTGTCCTCTCTGCTGACATTTGCCTCGGCCGTCGCGGCCCTGGCTGCGCCGACCCCGGCGGCCGCGCAAGGCCTCGGCGGAGGTACCCCAGGCGCTTCGTCTTACAACTTCGAGCTGGAACCCCACCTCGTCGCGGGCCTGGCCAATCCGCCCGGACGCGGCGTCGGACAGGGCGCCGGCGCGGGCATGCGAGGCTCCGTCGTCGTCTCGCACAACGGCTTCATGCGAAACGGCAAGGACTCCATCGCCGTGGGCTTCGGCATTGATTTTCTCCACTACGGCGGCAACGGCGACAGCCTCCTCGGTACGTGCATCCGGCGAGAGCCCGGCCCCGGCGGCACCGCAGTGTGCACCGAGGTCGACGTCCCGGACGCCCCGCGCAACTACGTCTTCATCCCCGTTGTGATGCAATGGAGCCTCTGGGCCACGCCCCAATTCTCCGCCTTCGCCGAGCCTGGCCTGGCTGCCTTCCTCGCCAGCCACGGCGGCGGCAGCGGCGTCACCCCGAACCTGGCCGTGGGCGGCCGCTTCCACCCCTCCGAGGCCCTGACCCTCGTCCTGCGGATCGGCTGGCCCACGACGACCCTCGGCGCGTCGTTCTTCTTCTAGGGCGCTGGCTCTCGTTCGCGACGGAGGTCCCCCGTCGCAAAGGCATACCGCCGGAGCAACGCCGCTGCCTAGCCGCGCCACCTTCGTCGCGCTCGGTACGCTACGATGGTCCGCGGAGGCCACCATGAAGACGCGTGCAGCGGTCGCTTACGCGGCCGGACAGCCCCTGGTGATCGAGGACGTCGACCTCGAGGGTCCCAGGGCGGGCGAGGTGCTGGTCGAGATCAAGGCCACCGGCGTCTGCCACACCGACGAGTTCACCCGCTCCGGGGCCGATCCCGAGGGTCTGTTCCCCGTGATCTTCGGCCACGAGGGGGCCGGCGTCGTCGTCGAGGTGGGCCCCGACGTACGCTCGCTCGCGCCCGGCGATCACGTGATTCCCCTGTACACGCCCGAATGCCGGGCCTGCAAGTCGTGCCTCAGCCGGAAGACGAACCTCTGCACCGCCATCCGCGCCACCCAGGGAAAGGGTGTCATGCCCGACGGGACCAGCCGCTTCTCGCGCGGCGGACGGGCCATCCACCACTACATGGGGTGCTCGACGTTTGCGCAGCACACCGTGCTGCCCGAGATCGCGCTCGCCAAGGTGCGCCCCGACGCCCCCTTCGACAAGATCTGTTACATCGGCTGCGGCGTGACGACCGGCCTGGGTGCCGTCCTCTACACCGCGAAGGTCGAGCCCGGCGCCAACGTGGTCGTCTTCGGGCTCGGCGGCATCGGCCTCAACGTCGTGCAGGGCGCCCGCCTGGCGGGCGCCGACATGATCGTGGGCGTCGACGTGAACCCGGCGCGCGAGGCGCTGGCCCGCCGCCTGGGCCTGACCCACTTCGTGAACCCGCGCGAGCTGCGACGCGATCTCGTCGCCGAGCTGGTGGAGATGACCGGCGGCGGCGCCGACTACAGCTTCGAGTGCGTGGGCGATGTGACCCTGATGCGCCAGGCCCTCGAGTGCTGCCACCGCGGCTGGGGCGTCAGCGTGATCATCGGCGTCGCCGGCGCCGGCAAGGAGATCGCCACCCGCCCCTTCCAGCTCGTCACCGGCCGCGTCTGGAAAGGCACCGCCTTCGGCGGCGCCCGCGGCCGCACCGACGTCCCCCGCATCGTCGACTGGTACATGCAGAAGAAGATCGACGTCGACAGCCTGATCACCCACAAGCTTCCCCTCGAACGAATCAACGAAGCCTTCGACCTGATGCACGCCGGAGAATCGATCCGCACGGTGATCGAGTTCTCGTGAGCTACCGAAGGGCGAGCTCGCGGACGAGGGCCTTCGCGGGAGGGCAGCTGTCCTCGCGGCTTTCGTCGCTGTCGTCGCCAGGCGACGGACCCCGCACCCACCTTTCCTGACAAGCCACCGCGGCGCGCGCGCCGCACCCATCCGCCCATACGACGCGGCACTCGAGCGTGTGGTGGTCGCAGCCTTCTTCGGGTCCAATCCCCCCGTAGGCCGTCGCCGAGAGCACCACGGCATCGCCGTCGACCACGGGCTCGACGTCCTCATCGGAGAGGTCGATCTTGGGCGACGCCTTGCGGGCGAGCGTACGCGGATCGAGCCCGAGGCGCATGGATTCGCGCGAGTCGTAACAGCCCCATACCGCCTTGTCGCAACCCGCCGGCGCATCGAACATCTCGCAGCGCGGGGTCCGCCCTTCGAGATCACGCAGCAGGTCCTCCGTCGGGCCGGGCACGTGCGACGGGATCGTCGCATTCGAGAGCTTCGCGAGGTTGAAGTAGGCGGCCTTGCGGACCCGCGCATCGTCGGCGCCCACGGCGATGGCCTTGCGGTTCGCGGCGATCGCATCGGCCTCATGCCCCCAGCGCGCCAGGCAGAGGCCGAAGTCGGACCAGGCGCGCCCGTTCGCGGGCTGGAGCGCGGTCACGCGGCCGAAGAGCGGACACGCCTCCGCGTAACGCTTGGCCTTGTAGAGCTTGGTCGCCTGCGCCGACAGCGCCCGCGGATCGTCGGCCGTGGCCAAGAGCAACGCCAGGAACACGACAGCACGCATCGTCCAGCAGTCACCGTAACACGCGAACCACCACCGTCGCCTCTGGTACCATCGAGCGCGTGAGCGCCGTCGCCACCGGAAGGTTGATCGTCGCGTTGCTCTCGGCGGTGCCCGGCGCCGTCCCCGTGACGTTGCCGCGCCACGCGACGCTTCCCCTCGGCGACAACATCGAGGCGCGCGGGCGGTGCGCGATCGTCAACGCGCGCCGCATCGGGTTCGTGGCGATCACGAGCGACGAGGGCGCCACCTGGCGATACGTCCGCGCCGACCCCGAGCTGTTCTCGGACGGCGGCTATCCGCGCTTCTATTGCGAAGGAGACTCGTTCTTCGCGATCACGGACAACGGCGGCATCGCGCGGCTGAGCAATGGCACGTGGAAGCTCGCGCCGGCGCCCGCCCGCGCCGCCGACGTCAAGCCGACGCACCCGCGGTCATCGTGGAAGGGAGTCGAACCCTTCGGGGGCCGGCTCCTCCTCGGTACGGGGGTGGGCACGTTCGTTTCGTCGGACGGCGGCGCGAGCTTGCGACCGTGGCTCCCAGGCGTGAGCGCGCTCGCAACCGACGGCCAGTCCCTCTTCGTCGCGACGGGCCGCGAGGTGAAGAAGGTGGATCAGGGCGACGCCCTCACGCGCATCGCGAGGCTGCCCGAGGACGTCACGGCGCTCGGCGCGCACGCCGGCGTCCTGTACGCCGGCACGGGTGAGTTCGTCTATCGGTCGCGCGACCGCGGCGCCACGTGGCAACGGATGTCGCCGAAGGCCGACGAGGAGCGTGATGGATTCCCGGCGCGGTTCACGTTCTCTGATCGAACGACGTTCGTGATCTATGAGGGCGCGCACATGGGGGTGATCGAGGCGGACGACACGTGGACCCATCGTCGCGTCTGGTGGAAGGTGCTTCCGTCGCCCTCCGGCTTCTGGCTGGAGACCGACTCCGGTGCCGCGCGCGTCCAGAAGCTCGAAGACAAGCCGGTGCGCCTCTCCTGGAGTGAGGATCCGTTCCCCTCGGTGGTCTCCGTCTCGGCGAGCGGCCCCAGGGTCGTTGTGAGCCTGCACTTCGTGCCGGGTGTCTTCGCGTCCTACGATGGCGGTCAGCGGTGGCAGCGGGCCTGCGATGCGATCGATCAGGACGTCGTCACCGCCCTCGACGGCGATCGCCTCCAGCTCGCGCCTCTCCTTCCGACCTCGAGGACGTGCGCCGTGACGGGCCTGAAGGTGCGGACGGTTGAACGCCTTCCCGAGGAGAGCTGCAACGACGCGCTCTGCGTGCGCTGGCGTGACGGGCGGCTCCTGCGGACCCGGGATCGCGGCGCGAGCTGGTCGGATTTGACCGATCGTCTGCCGTCCGATGTGCGCCAGAAGAACATCACGCGCGCCGCGGTGGCAGGCCGCGAGGTTCTCGTCGCGTTCCCCCTGCCAAGACACAAAGCAGGCGTCGAATGCGAGCTCGAGGTCTGGCGTTCCGTCGACGATGGCGCAAGCTTCGCGCCGGCCGCGCTCGGCGGTCGAGTGACGTCCTTCGCCCCCGGCACCGACGGCTGGTACATCGGCACGGCACTCGACGGCCTCGTCCGCGTGCCCTTCGCGTCACCGGCGCGCTGATCTACGCGGTGGCCAAGGAGAAGGTGGACGCGAGCGTCGCCAAGTCGTAAGTATTCGAAATTCCATCTCGCGAGGATGGCGGAACTGGTAGACGCGCCAGACTTAGGATCTGGTTCCGAAAGGAGTAGGGGTTCAAGTCCCCTTCCTCGCACCGAGCCGGGCGCGCCCGATCCTACGGGCGCTTCATGCGGAAGCTCAGGCGGTAGGTTGCGTAGTCGCCCGAGCGAATGCCGTTGCGGAGGCTGCCGCGATACGCCGGGCGGCCGGGCTCGAGGACCACGACCACGGTTCCGCCCCCGGCCGGAATCAGGCCCGCGTGAATCGCCGCCCGGCAGATGCCCGAGTCCCCCGTGTAGACGTCGGTCCCCCACAGGCCGCCTCCTTCGCTGCAACCAGGGGGGCACGCCACGGTGGTCGCGGTTCCGACCTCGGCGCGGATCTCGTTCGCGTTGTACGAGCAGCCGGCCTCCACGACCTGAGGGGCCATGGGCGCCGCGGCCTCGGGCAGGCGATTCTGGCCCTCGGCGAAGAGGACCGTGAAGCTGGACGCGTAGCTGCCGTAGTCGCTCGACCGGACACCGTAGTGAACGCTGCCGCGATAAGCGGGACGTCCCGGATCGACGCGGACCATGACGGTGCCCCCGGCGCGCGGTATGGCGCCGGCGTGAATCGCCGCCCGGCAGACGCTGGAGTCACCGGTGTACGTGTCGGAGCCCCACAGCGAGCCGCCCTCCGCGCAGTTGGAGGGACACGAGACGCTGAAGATCGCGCCCGGCTCTCCCCTGAGCTGCCGTCCGTCGAACGAGCACCCGGCCTCGATAGGACCACCCTGGCTCTGCGGCGCCCCAGTCGCGACTGGCTGGGGCGAACCGCTGGATCCGGAGGACAGGTTCACCGGCACCGACACGACCGGCGTCAGCACGGGGACAGGGAACGACGGTTGAACCCGGCACGAGCTGGCCAGCAGGCCGAGCGCGCACAGGCCGAAGATGGATGAAGAAAACAGACCGACTGGATGTTCAAGACGACGCTGCCTCACGTGAAATCCTCCATGAATGAAACGGTGATCGGTGGGCAGTATATGCGGGCTGACGGTTCCCGGGGCGGCGCGAAGGACGAATCCGGACGGGCTCGGGTGATCGATAGTTGCGCGCGCAACCATCTATCGGCTACTCTCCCGTCATGAGCCAAGGGGCCAATGACCTCCGGCAAACCATCCAGCGCTTCATACGAGCCTTCGGGCTCCTCGCCGGCGACCAGACACCGTGCGGCCAGCCCCTGCCGCCGTCACATGCTCACGCGCTCATGGTTCTGCTCGAGCACGAGGAGACCTCCCGGTCCGAGGGCCTGAAGCAGCAAGATCTCGCCGAAGCGGTGGGTCTCGACAAGAGCTCGGTCACGCGCCTTTGCGCCAGGATGATGTCCGCGGGGCACCTGCGCCAGGCGCCCTCCCAGACGGACGGCCGTGCGTGGACCTTGAGCCTCTCGGCCAAGGGCCGGCGCGTCGCGAAGACGGTGCAGGAGGCGAGTCTCGCGCGCTTCCGGCGCCTGGCGGCCGCGTTGCCTGAATCGGTTCCCGTCGGTGACGCGATTCGGGTCGTGGGAGCGCTCACCGCCGCCGCCGTGTCCGGCGAAGAGGAGAGGCCATGATCCGTCGCCTTCTCTTCCTGGGACTCGCCTTCTCGTCGGTGCCGGCCTGCAAGCAAGTCGCGACGCCCGTGGCGCCCGCAACCGCCAGGGCGTCCGCGCCCCCTCCCCCGCCGTCTCCTGCCGCGGACCTGGCTCTGGAACGGCTCGACACGCGGGTGCCGCTCCCCCTGCTCCCGTACATGGCGCAGCACCAGAAGGCAAACATGCGCGAGCATCTGATCGCGGTTCAAGAGATCGCCCTGGCGACGGGTCGAGGTGACTTCGCCGCGGTCGAGGAGACCTCGCGGCGACTCGGGCTCTCTCCCAGCATGGAGCGCATGTGCCAACACATGGGCACCGGGGCTCCGGGGTTCACGGAGCAGGCCCTCGCCTTCCATCGCTCTGCCGACGAGATCACCAAAGCAGCGCGCAGCCGCGATTCCGCCGCTGTCATGACGGCCCTCGGCGCGACCCTGCACCTCTGCACCGCCTGCCACGCGACCTTCCGCCAGAAGGTCGTCGATGAGACGACCTGGGCAGGCCTCACCCAGCCAGCGGATCGACGTGGCCCCGTTCCGATCGCTCCGCCATATTCTCGGAGGCCATGAACACGCGCGAGCACTGGAACTCGGTGTACGAACAGAAGGGGCCCTCCGAGGTCAGCTGGTACCGGCCGCATCTGGAACGCTCGCTCGGGTTCATCGAGACCAGCGGTGTGGGCCTCGATGCTCGCATCATAGACGTGGGCGGCGGCGCTTCGACCCTGGTCGATGATCTCGTCGACCGGGGATACCGGAACGTCACGGTCCTCGACATTTCACCGAAAGCCCTCGAATCTTCGAAGGGTCGCCTCGGTCCGCGAGGATCGTCCGTTCGATGGTTGGTTGCCGATCTGCTGGCGAGCCCCGCACCTGCCGAGGCGTACGACTTCTGGCACGATCGGGCCGTCTTCCACTTTCTCCAGAGCGAACACGACCGCCAACGTTACGTGGACCGGGTCAGGAGCTCGGTCAAAGTGGGCGGCTACGTGCTCGTCGCAACGTTCGGCCCGGGCGGGCCAGCACGTTGCAGCGGGTTGGACGTCGTCCGGTACGACGTCGACCGCCTTCACGCGGAATTCGGCGCTTCCTTCCAGAAGGTCGGAAGCGCGATCGAGACGCACTCGACGCCCTGGGGCGCCACCCAGCAATTCGTGTACTGCTGCTGCCGCGTGGGTGGAGCGTAGTTTACGGGGTTCGTTGAACGCGGGACCCGTGCAATGCTGGTCACGCTCCCGGAGTCCAGGATGTGACCGCGGTTGCGTCGCGCCCTAGAAAACAGCGATTTGCGATGATCTCTCGAAGGAGCGGGCTTGTGGTCGCCGGTGCCGGAGCGTACTCTGAGGCGATTCGAGGTTGATGACGTGATGACGCGTTCCCTCGTCCTGCCGGCATTGACGCTCTCGCTGTTGGTCGCCGGCGTCGGTTGCAACGAACGGCGGCACGCGACGCGCCGGAACCGCACGCGCGGCGTTCAGCCGACGGCCCTGGCCCAGCCGGCGCCCGCGCGTGCACCTGCTGCGGCGCCAGCCGTCGCGGCCACCGCTCCCGCTCACGCGCCAGCGACGGCCGCGGCCGCGACGCCTCCGGTTTCGGGAGTGGCGGGTCAGGCGGGTACGAAGGCCGCGGCCCCGCCCGCGGGGACGACGGTGGCCGTTCGTCCGTCGCCGCCAGGAACGGCGGGTGCGCCTGGCGCCATGACGCCGGAGATGGCGGTGGTGATTCTGATGCTCCCCGGCGCGGGCGATCCGGCGCATCCTGGAACGGGCTCGAACCGGGCGAACAGCGGGGCGCCGCTGACGTACAAGCTGTCCCTGGTGCCGGGAGCCCAGAACGCCACCATCGAGCTCGAGGGCCGGCCGCCGGTGATCGCGCCGGTTCAACGGGTCTATCCGAGCCCGCCCGTGTCACCGAGCAGCCTGGCGCTGCTGCGATCGCTGCCGGCGGCCCCGCCCAGCAAGGCCCCGGCACGAGCCACGGCGGCACCCCCGCCCGGCCCCCCCGGCTATCCGCCCGCCGCGGCGCGAGCGCGCTCTCTGGCGCCGCCTTCGCCCCTGCCGGCGTTGAATTCGCCGGCCAATGATGCGACCGCCATGGGCGGCGACCCGCGCGGGTCTCGCATCAGTCGCCGAGCCATCCCGACCGCCACCCGGCCGCCGCTGTCGCCGCCCGAGATCGAATTCACCAGCGCGAACGGCGCCCCCATCATCGAGTAGCTCGTGGAGCGCGGGCCGCGCGCCGGTGGAACGTCAGTCACCCGCCCGCGCGGGCGGTGACCACCATGCCGTCGACCGGCGTCCTGTTCTCGAGCCGCAGGGTGGCCCGATCGATCTTCACGACGCCGAAGCCGGCCCGTGCCAGGGCGCGGCGCACGTAGTCCTCGGCGTGGCTGTAGCGCCCGTGCGGGTTCAGGCGGTGCTGGGCGCCCTGCTTGCCCGACTCGCCCGACTCGCCCGACTCGCCTGCCTCGTCCGGCGGGATCCGCTCCACCGTGAAGACCAGGTGACCGCCCGGCCGCAGCGCCGCCGCCGCCGCCGCGAAGGCGTCGTCGAGCACCCCGAAGTAGCAAAGCGTGTCGGCCGAGACGACGACATCGAAGGCACCGGGGTGCGCGCGCATGTACTCGGTGAGCTCGGCCGTCGCCAGCTCGTCGTAGACGCCGCGGGCCTCGGCCTTCGCGAGCATCTTGGCCGATAGATCCATCCCGACCAGGCGCCTGGCGTAGGGTCGCAGCGACGGCCCGCACAGGCCCGTACCGGCGCCGGCGTCCAGCACGTCGCGCGTCGCTTCGCTTCCTGACGGCGGCCCCAGCACGGCCTCGACCGCCGAGGCGACGAGCTGCGGCGCACGGTAGAAGAGCCGTCCCAGCACCGTGTCGAAGCTCTCGGCGAAGCGGTCGAAGGTGTCCTTCACGAACGCGTCGGACGCACGGGCGGGCACCTCCTGCTGGTTGCAGGCCGCGATCATGTGGCGCGGCAGCTCGTTGTTCGGCTCCAGCTGCGCCCAGCGCTCGTAGACCGCCAGCGCCTCTTCCACCCGCCCGAGCACCGCCAGCGACGCGCCGATGCGCTTGTACGACTCGGCGTCGAACGGCATGAGCACCAGCGCCCGCTGGTAAAAGCCCAGCGCCTCCTCGATGCGATCCAGGTCCCACAGCAGCGACGCCAGGTTGTGCAGGGCCGGCGCGTGGTCGGGGTCGAGCTCCAGCGAGCGCCGAAAGGCGGCCTCCGCGCCCTCGAGGTCCAGCTGTTTGCGCAGGACGGCGCCCAGATTGGCGTGGGCCGCTGGAAACTCGGGGCTCTGCGCGATCACCTTCTCGTAGAGGCGCCGCGCCTCCTCCAGCCGCCCGGCCTCGGTCAGCATGTTCGCCAGGTTGTTGCACGCGTGGATATTCGTCGGATCGCGGGCGACCACGTGGCTCACCAGCTCGATCCCGTCGGCGCGGCGTCCCATCCGGTACCGGCCGAGGCCCATGAAGTGCATCGCGTCCAGGTGGTCGGGCGCCGCCTCGATGACCCGGATGTAGATCTGATCGGCGTTCTGCAGGTAACCGCGCTTCTGCACCTCGACCGCCAGCTCGAACGCCTGCTGAACGGTCAAATCCTCGCCCGACTCGGGCAGCGCCGGTAAGCCCGCCTCACCTTCGGAGGCGGGCTCCTGCGCCGCCTCCTCAGGCAAACGCATACTCGAAGTCTCCCGACGGCGCCGTCACGGAGATGCCCTGCACGGGGCGCCCCTCCATGGTGCGGGTCAGGATCTCCTGGCTGATCCGCGGCAACAGCGAGTTCGTCAAGATCGCGTCGATCATGCGGCCGCCGCTCTCCAGCTCGGTGCAGCGGCTGACGATGAGCTTGACCACCTGATCGTCGTAGGTGAACGGGATCTTGTGGTTCTCGGCGATGCGCTTCGTGATGCGCCCGAGCTGCAGGCGCGCGATGTTGCCCACCATCTCGTCGGACAGCGGGTAGTACGGGATGGTCACGATGCGCCCGAGCAGCGCCGCCGGGAACGCCTTCAGCAGCGGCTCGCGCAGCGCCGTGGCGATCCCCTCCGGCTCGGGCATCAGCGTCGGGTCCTTGCACATGTTCATGATCAGGTCGCTGCCCACGTTCGACGTCAGCAGGATCAGGGTGTTCTTGAAGTCGATGAGACGCCCCTCGCCGTCTTCCATGATCCCCTTGTCGAACACCTGAAAGAAAATCTCGTGCACGTCGGAGTGCGCCTTCTCGACCTCGTCGAGCAGCACCACGGCATACGGCCGCCGCCGCACCGCCTCGGTCAGCACACCGCCCTCCCCGTAGCCGACGTAGCCCGGAGGCGCGCCCTTCAGGGTCGAGACGGTGTGGGCCTCCTGGAACTCGCTCATGTTGATGGTGATCAAGTTCTGCTCGCCGCCGTACAGCGACTCGGCCAGGGCCAGCGCCGTCTCGGTCTTACCGACGCCCGACGGCCCCGCCAGCATGAACACGCCGATCGGCTTGTTCGGGTTCTCGAGGCCGGCCCGCGACGTCTTGATCCTCTTCGTGATCATCTCGAGCGCGTGCCCCTGGCCGATGACCCGCTGGCCCATCGTCTGCGCCAGCTTCAGCACCGTCTCGATCTCGTTCTTGACCATGCGGCCCACCGGGATGCCGGTCCAGTCGCCCACCACGGCGGCCACGGCCTGCTCGTCGACGGTCGGCAGGATGAGCGGGTTGTTCCCCTGCAGCTTGGTCAGCTCGTCCTGCAGCCCGCGCAGTTTCTCGAGCAGCGCGGGCCGCTCGGCCGCCGACGCCGCCGCCTGGATCTTGCCAGCCGCGCCGGTCTCCGCCGCCGACTTCTCGGGCGAAGCGCCCGCCTTCTTCTCGAGCTTGCTCTTGGTCCCGTCGACGGCCTCGGTGTGGCCGCGCAGGGTCTTGCGAATGTCGAGGATCTTGTCGACCAGGTCCTTCTCGGTCTTCCAGCGCTCCTCGAGCCCCGCCAGCCTCGTCTTCTCGACCGCGAGCTTCTGGTTGGCGTCGTTCTGCCGCTGGCTGACCTCCCACCCGCCCGCCTGCTCGCGCCCGATGATCTCGAGCTCGGTGTCGAGAGCGCGGATGCGGCTCCGGCTGTCCTCCACCTCGGCCGGGACGGCGTGCTGGCTGATGGCGACCCGCGCGCATGCGGTGTCCAGCAGGCTCACGCTCTTGTCCGGCAGCTGGCGCGCGGGAATGTAGCGATGCGAGAGCTTGACCGACGCCTCCAGCGCCTCGTCCAGCACCTGCACCCGGTGGTGAGCCTCCAGGGTCGACGCCATCCCGCGCATCATCAGGAGCGCCTTGGCCTCGGTCGGCTCCGGCACCTGCACCACCTGAAAGCGCCGTGTGAGGGCCGGATCCTTCTCGATGTGCTTCTTGTACTCGGCCCAGGTCGTGGCGGCGATGGTGCGCAGCTTGCCGCGGGCGAGCGCCGGCTTCAGCAGATTCGCCGCGTCGCCCGTCCCGGCCGCCCCGCCCGCGCCCACCAGCGTGTGCGCCTCGTCGATGAACAGGATGATGGGCGTCGGCGAGGACTGCACCTCGTCGATGACCTGGCGCAGGCGGTTTTCGAACTCGCCCTTCATGCTGGCGCCCGCCTGCAGAAGACCGACGTCCAGAGCCCGCAGGCTGACATCCTTCAGCGGCGGGGGCACGTCACCCGACGCGATCCGCAGCGCGAACCCCTCGACCACCGCGGTCTTACCGACGCCCGCCTCGCCCGTGAGGATCGGGTTGTTCTGCCGCCGGCGCATCAGGATGTCGACGATCTGACGGATCTCCTCGTCGCGGCCGGCGATGGGATCGATCTCGCCCTTGCGCGCCTTCTCCGTCAGATCGACGGCGAACCGCTTGAGCCCCTCCTGCTTGCCCATCTCGGGCGGCGACAGCGCGCCGCTCGCCTCGCCTGGCGTGGCCCCGCCGCCAGCGGCGGCCGCCAGCTGCGTCTCGGGAGACGGACCGACGATCTTGTCGAACTCGTCGCTCAGCTTGTCGACCTTGATCTTCTCGAACTCCCGGGACATCGCCATCAGCGCGTTGCGCAGGCTGGGCGTCTTCAACATGCCGATCAGCAAGTGGCCGACGCGCACGTTGCGGTCGTTGAACATCAGGCTGCCGTAGACCCACCCGCGCTCGACCGCGTCGCCGATCTGCTGGGACAGGTCCGAGATCGACGAGGCCCCTCGCGGCAAGCGATCGAGCGCCTCGGTCAGGTCGCGGGCCAGGCGGGCCGCGTCGATCTGGAATTCGCGGACGACACAGTGCAGATCCGAGTCGGGGTTCTGGAGGATCTGGTGGAACCAGTGCACCAGCTCGACGTACGGGTTCCCGCGCAGCTTGCAGAACACCGTCGCGCCCTCGATGGCCTTGTAACCAAGGCTGTTGAGCTTCCCAAAGAGTGCCACCCGACTGATTTCCGACATGTCTCTGCTCCCGTCTTTTGCCTGGGCCTGCTGTTTGCGCCTTGTTGCCTGAACGCCGGACGCCGTCAGGCGGCCCGGTACGTCTCCATCTGAGGATCCAATATCAAGTCTTCGCGCCGGCTGCGCCCCTCTCCGGGATGGCCCAGCCAGCTGGTCCATCCCATGGCGCTCTTCCCGAGCTGGAAGGGGTGCTCCTCGACCTCGGCCAGGAAGAGGCGCAGATCCCAGCGCAGCTCCTCGCCGACGTAATTGCGCACGAGGGCCCGGAGCCGATCGAGGCTCTGCCCACCCGGCAACATCCGCCGGAACTGCGCCCGATTGAGCGGTCCCAGGGTGACACGAAACTTGTGCTGCCGGCTCCACACGTGCTTGCCCAGCGTCGCCGAGACCCCCAGGAGGCCGATTGGCCCCGGCTTGCCGAGATACCAGCGGTGCTCCGGAGGCAGCTCCAGCCAATCGCCGACGAACTGCTCGATCTTGGTCGGCATCTGGAAGAAGTCGCGAATGATCGCCCCCAGCCCCTCGGCGTTGTGCGCCTGCGCCGCGAACCGCCCGGCATAGAACAGCTTGGCCTCGTGGGGAAACTCGTCCCGGTCGCGCAGCGCCGGCAGGCCGAGGCCCTCCAGCGTCCCCACGTACGCCAGGAAGCGGTTGCTCTCCGGACGGTCGTGGCTGGCGGTCGGCTCCGCGCTGGCCCACGCCCGGTAGAAGAACATCAGCATCCGGTGGTGAAAGACGTCCAGGAAGCGCGCCATGGTCGAGTCGGCCGCGTTTCGCAGGCGATCGCGCACGTACTCGGTCAGGTGCAGGGGCATCGCGCCGTTTGGTCCCAGCACCCCGAAGAAGTTCTGGTAGAGGCGCGGCGGGACCGTCCCCCTCGCCGGATCCACGCTGTCGAGCGTGCGGAGCGCGAACGACATCGACGGCGCCTGCCCGAGGCGGATTGGCTCGTCGACGGGGCGGGCCGCCGCCCCGAAGCGCGGCTTCGAGGAGTCGGAGCAGGTGACGCTCTCCAGGCGCCGCATGACCTGGAAGAAGTCGAACTGCTCGGGGGCGCGGGTCAGCATCTCGAAGAGTTGCTGAACCACCAGCGTGCGTTCCCGATCGGTGCGAACCGGCACCGCGGCGGCCTTGGGCGCGCGGGCCACCGGCATCCGCGCCGACCGGTCCGCCTCGTCGTCGTCCCCCGGCAGGCGCGCGGCGGCCCCCCCTCGGGGAAAGTCGAAGGCCAGGTCGGCCCCCGGCCCCACCCGGCGTCCCATCAGAGCACTTGCCGAAGGCCGGATCTCGCGGGCCATCGCATGACCTCGCCGCGCTGGATCGTGCGCAGCACCGTTTCCGTGAAGGAGTTGATGGAGACGTACTTGCCGAAGAATCGCTGCAGGACCGAGCCCAGCAAGAACACGCCGCTGCCCTCGAAGGCCGTCTCGTCGCAGGTCACCTCGATCTCCAGGCCACGGGCGAAGGCGGTCGGCCCCGGCACGGGCAGCGCGCGCGTGATGCCCACCGAGGCGGCGCCGCGCACGCCGTCGATCTGCTTGCGGTGAGCGGTGTCGGCCAGATCGGCGTAGAGGGACAACATCTCGCGCAGGGCCCCTCCCTTCTCGGTGGCGGGCAGATCGCCGTCGGTGATGGACAGGTAGTTGAGCGACAGGTGGCTGAGCAAGCGCCAGCTCACGTCACCGCTGGCGTAGGAGGGACGGGGCGGCGTCGGGCCGGCCACGCAACGGATGGATTCGACCGGGGCGCCCGTCTCCAGCGTGAAGTCGGTCTGGCCTTGCCCGAGGGTGAGGTGCAGCGGGAGATCGCGGTTCGTGCACAGCGTATCGACGGAGAGCTGGCGCAAGGTGGAGCGATAGGGCCCCTCGTGCGGATCGACCAGCGACAAGAACGTCTCGCTGCCCACGTAGCTCGACCGCGCCCCACGCAGCAGCTGGCGGGCCGAGAGCAGCCGGGGCTGCCGCTGAACGGTGTAATACGCGGCCGCCTCGTCCACGGCCGTGCGGTCGTTGCGGGCGAAGAACGGGTTGAAGCGCTGCTTCGTATCCGCGCTCGAACCGTAGCCGATCACCTCGCGAACGGTGTGGACCTCGAAGTCCATGGGCCGCGTGCGATCCGGCACGACGTGATACTCGGTCGTCGACTCGCTCAGGTGGATTCGATCGGCGCGCCGCGGGAAGAGGTTGGCGGCGGGCGTGCAGAACAATGAGAAGTTGGCCTGGTTCACCACCCCGTCGAGGTTCTTGTCGTGCAGGTCCGAGACGATCACCAGCTCGAGCTCGCCGTCGGTGCAGCGGCGGACGGCCGGACCCAGCCCCGTGAGCTTGAAGAAGAGAAAGCGCGACGGGAAGGCGAAGTACTCGTGTAACAGGCGATAGCCCTGGAACGAACGCGGCCCGAACGGGAGGAGCGCCTCGTCGTCCTCGAAGCCGACAGTCTGAACGGGACGCTCGGTGATCACGTGCTGCCACGGCACCGGACGTTTCAGAGGGCGTCCGATCGCGCCGATGGTGTGGCCCAGCAGCTGCTCGTAGATCCGCATGGGCAGCTCGTCGCTGCCCCGTACGAAGAAGGTCAGGTCTTCGAGGGCCAGCTCGCTGAAGGGCAAGCCGGCCGTGGCGCGCAACCGGATGCGAAAGGCCGCCCGCGCTCGCCCCGGCAGCTGCACGTCGCCCAGGTCATTCACGTAGCCCGCGTATTCGGCGTGCGTGATCTCGATCGGCCACAGCGTCACGTCATGCGCGGTTCGGTATTCGCACGCCGTCTGATCGCCCCGCCCGAGCACGCTGCGCAGATCGGTCCCTCGCGCGACCCGGTAGCCCTGGGCCAGGCTGCTCTCCCCCAGGTTGGGTTGAAGCTCGACGTTCACGAACGACGGCGTGGGCGCCAGGTAGTGCGGGTAGATCATCTCCAGCAGGTGCTGGGTGAACCGCGGGAACTCCGCGTCCAGCTTGAGGTGGACCCGCGCCGCCAGGAACGCGAAGCCCTCCAGCAGCCGCTCGACGTAAGGGTCGGCGCACTCGAACGT
>Ga0105238_10002970_pt1 | contig 16927 bp, 10 predicted proteins | sample KBSC34metaG_FD_81526 | JGI IMG/M metagenome (GOLD analysis project Ga0105238, IMG submission 81526) | Corn rhizosphere microbial communities from Kellogg Biological Station, Michigan, USA - KBS C3-4 metaG | ecosystem: Host-associated > Plants > Roots > Rhizosphere > Soil | place: Michigan, USA... | reverse complement strand
TTGAGACCATGTCTTGAGACCACGTCGTCGAGACCGTGCGCTGAGAGCTCGGTCGAGAACAAGCCGATGATGACCACGGGGCGGCCCGGCTGCCCTGCCGCGACGCCAGGAGTGCCCCATGCCGCCCGTGCCCGCCGACCTCGCCGTCGATCCCAAGACCCTGACGGCCGTCCTGGACGGCCGCTGGGCTGCGCTGCGCGCCGATATCCGGGCGCAGATGGCGGTGGAGCCGTACCAGGATCCTGTCGATCTCGGGGTCGAGGCGCACCGGAGCCGGGTCTTCGAGCAGCTGAAGGCGGTCGCCGCGACCGATCGGCCCGGGCTCGGCTTCGACAAGGCCTACGGCGGCGGGGGCGACACGGGCGGTTCGGTCGTCTCGTTCGAGATGCTCGGCTTCGGAGACCTGTCGCTGATGGTCAAGGCCGGGGTGCAGTGGGGACTGTTCGGCGGCGCCGTGCAGCTGCTGGGCACCCGGCCGCACCATGAGCGCTACTTGCGCCGGATCAAGGACCTGGAGCTGCTCGGCTGCTTCGCGATGACCGAGCACGGTCACGGTTCGGACGTGCAGCATCTGCGGACCACCGCGACATACGAACCCGACAGCGCCGAGTTCGTCGTGCACACCCCCGATCGCGGCGCCATGAAGGAGTACATCGGGAACGCCGCGCGCGACGGGCACGCGGCGGTGGTCTTCGCGCAGCTCATCACGGGCGGCGAGTCGCGCGGGGTCCATGCTTTCGTGGTGCCGATCCGGGATGAGGACGGAGCGCCGGCGGCCGGCGTCACCATCGAGGACTGCGGTCCCAAGGCCGGGCTCAACGGCGTCGACAACGGCCGGCTCGGGTTCGACCACGTCCGCGTTCCGCGGGAGGCGCTGCTCAACCGCTTCGGCGACGTGGCCGTTGACGGCACGTACTCCAGTCCGATCGAGGGCGACGCGCGGCGCTTCTTCACAATGCTCGGGACGCTGATCCGGGGGCGCGTGAGCGTCGGCGGGAGTGCCGGGAGCGCGACGAAGCGGGCTCTGGCGCTGGCCGTGCGGTACGCCGAGACGCGTCGGCAGTTCGCGAAGCCGGACGGCGAGGAGGTGGTGATCCTGGACTACTTGGGGCACCAGCGCAAACTGCTGCCGGCGCTGGCCACGACGTACGCCCTGCACTTCGCCCAGGAAGAGCTGGTCTCCGCGCTGCACGACATCACCTCCGACGCGCCGGAGGAGGAGCAGCGCCGTCTGGAGTCGCGGGCCGCCGGACTCAAGGTCGCCAACACCTGGCACGCCACCGCGGCGATCCAGGCCGCGCGAGAGGCATGTGGCGGCGCCGGGTACCTCTCGGAGAACCTGCTGCCCGGGCTGAAGGCCGACACGGACGTGTTCACCACGTTCGAGGGCGACAACACGGTGCTGCTTCAGCTTGTCGCGAAGGGGTTGCTGACCGAGTACAAGGACGCGTTCGGCAACCTGAGCCCGCTGGCCACCGCGCGGTTGGTCGCGGAGCGCGTTCTCGGCGCGGTGGCGGAGCGCACTTCGGCGCGCAAGGTCGTGGGCCGGCTGACCGAGGGCGACGATCGTGAGGCGCTGTTCGATCGGGAGTGGCAGCTCAAGCTGTTCCAGGATCGGGAGCAGCATGTGCTGGAGGGCGTGGCCGACCGGCTGCGCAAGGCCGGCCCGAACCCCTTCGACGTGTTCAACGCGGCGCAGGACCACGTGCTGCGCGCCGGCCGCGTCCACGTGGACCGCTTGGTGCTGGAGGCGTTCGTCGCCGCGATCGGGCGCAGTCAGGACCCTGACGCCAAGGCGCTGCTGGAGCGGGTCTGCGACCTGTATGCGTTGTCGAACATCGAGGCCGACCGCGCCTGGTTCCTGGAGCACGGACGGCTGAGCTCCGGGCGTTCGAAAGCGGTCATCGCCGCGGTGAACACGCTGTGCACCGAGTTGCGCCCGCATGCCCGGACGCTGGTGGACGCTTTCGGAATCCCCGAGCAGTACTTGGCCGCCCCGATGCTCGACGCTGAATGAATTCTCCTCACACGACTTCGAGCTCTGCAACAGTCGGGCTGGCGCCAAACGCCACATGCGGTTCCGCCTGATACCACCACGATGTCGAGGCGACGTCGTCCTGGAGCTTCAGGTAGCGCATGCGGCCGGCGTAGACGTTGCGCCAGCCGAGGGCTTGGATCGTGACGCGCAGGCGGGACTGGAAGCGGATCGGGTCCGGGATGTGCCAGCGGTACATGCCGAAGCGCTGCTGGCTGCGGTAGAAGCCGTCCGGCTTGAGGACCTGGTGCAGGCCCAGGTAAGGGGTCGAATACCGGCCGTAGGTGCCCTGCGGGTGCTCGAAGCCCCAGGCTCCGCCGAAGTAGTCCTCGGTGCCGGTGCCGCATATCGTCGGGTGGTCGGTGTCGTCGTCGAGGTGGAACTTGATCTCGCCTTCACCCCACCACCCGTTGGTGTTGCTGCCCCAGGCCAGGTAGGTGCCGACATAGTGCCCTTGCCCCCGCACCCCGTCGAGGAGGGTATGGACGCCGTCGGCGACGGGGTTGCTGCGGCGCCAAGTGGCGTGCAGGTAGGCGGCATCCTCGGGGACATCGGTGAGGGTGTAGGTGATCTGGTAGTAGAGGGAACCGACCTCCTCACCGCTGAGGTTCTCCACAGTGATGCGCGCCGCACGCCGGAAGGGCATCTGCCAGTAGGAGTTGAGGCCGCCGGCCGGATTGACCGCGATCGGCTGCGAGCTGACCTGGCTGAACTCGTTCCACCCACTGCAGAAGAAGTCGCCGAGCGGGACCTCGATCGAGGGATGCTCCTCCCCGTCCCAGTAGAAGCGGAAGAGCAGCATGCGCCAGTACCTCGGCGCAACGGTGAGCCAGATGTGCTGGATCGCCCCGGGCCCGGCGACGTCGGCGAGGGTGACGGTGCCGTGGGCCGGCAGGCCGATGGCCGGCGCCACCTTCCAGCCGGCGCCGAGGTCAGCGGCCGCCCCCGCGCCGAGACCCTCGGTGGCGCGGGCGCCGTTGCCGGGAGCTCCGGTGGGATTCTCGGCGCTGATCGAGCGGGTCCGGGCTGCGGAGAGGCGGCTGAGGTTGCCCAGGTCGGTGGACAGGCCGTCGAATGCGGGCATGAGGCTGGCCTCCTTGGCTCAGGTCCTTCGCGTCTGCTCTCCTTTGGTTCTGACCTCCCCCGACCGACTTACAACCCTCATCCCGGTGCGGTCGAGCCGCGCACGACCGCGGATGCCGGAACAGCCGTCGGATGGGCATCCGACGCGAGCAGGTCAGCGGCGGCAGGTCATCGCCTCAGAGCGGCCACCAGCGCAGATGTCCACCCGGACACACAAACGGGTCATAGCTTCCAGCACCCATTCCGTTGGTGACCGAGAAGTCGATGACGAACGCGACCAGACAAAGCCCCAGCCCGACGACCCAACCCAGCACCGGTCTACCGGCTCGACCGGCTCGACCCCTGCTGCGAAGCACGCCGCAGCCTACGACCCCGACCACGAACAACGTGGCGTAGCCCACGAACCGGACTATAAAGGGCATGATCCCGACGTAGCGTTCACCCCCGATCCACATGTCCAGCACCGGTGGGCCCTGGAACGCGATGCAATGCTTCCATGTGGCCATGAGAGCCCTGCCCTGGCCGATGGCGAGGCCGAGGCCGACGCCTGACGCGAGCAGGAGGGTTACCCACCCGAAGCGAACGGTGCCCGGGGGGATGTCGGGTTCCAGCACGGTGTGCACCTTGCCTCCAGTAGGTGATCGCAGGTCTGGCGTCAGGTGGAGATCTTCTTGCGAAGCCGACCGTGTCGTCTACTGGTGTGGGTGGTGAGATGTCGGCGGGCGCCTCAGCCGGCCCCACCACTCCTCAACTGGACGAACTCAACACCAAATAATCCACCCCAGCCCGAAGACCCCCCGACCACCCGTCCTTTCCACCCACCGCAATCGTCAGCGTGTGCGCGCCCGCCGCGAGCTGCACCGCCCCGTAATCCTCCGTCGCGTCCGTGATCTGCACGCTCGGCGCGTAACCGTCGAACGCCCCGCCCAGCCGCGTCCCGTCAACCGCGACCGTCACCACCCCGTAGTCCCCCGCCACCGTCTGCGCGGCGCTGACGTCGTACCGCCCCGCCGCCGGGGCCGTGAACGTGACCGTCGCGTACTGCCCTATGGCAGTCGGCTGGATGAACAGCTGCGCGTTGTTCGACCACACGATGTTGCAGCAGTTCGGCTGCGACGCCGCAGGCGCCGTGCCGGTCACGCTACCGGCCAAACTCTCAGCCTCCATCTTCGTCGGCGCCGCGACCGTCACCGCGGCATCAGCCGACGGCGCGCCGGCGTTCCCCGCGGCATCCACCGCCACGACCACGTAATGCCAGCTCTGACCAGCCGCCAAGCCCGCATGCGCGAACGACGGCACACCCGAAGTCCCCACCAACGTCCCGGCGCCAACCGCCGGCGCCGCATTCTGCGCCGCGTACACCGCGTAGTGGTCCACCGCCACGTTGTCGCTCGCCGCCGTCCAGCTCAGCAGCGTGCTGCCAGCGCTCATCGCATGCACCGCCACGCCGCTCACCGCGCTCGGCGCCGTCACATCCGTAAACGGCGCGACCATCGACACCGCCTGATAGCGGCTGGCAGCCCAAGGCGGCGAACCCGACGCCGGAGTGAGTGTCACAGCGATCTGCGACTTCCCCGCCGTGACGCTTGAAGGCAGCTGGAACGAGTCGTCGAGCAGGCGATGGTAGGTGTTCCCGAAGGCCTCGGTCCAGGTGCCGACACCAGTCCCGTCAACAGAAACCGCCGCCTGCTGATACCCAGCCGTCTGGTTACTGGTCCGCCGCAGCGTCACCCCAACGTTCGACGGATCCACCGCCAACGTGAAGCTCACCGCCGCCGACGTCGTACGCCCCACCACCGTCACCGGAACAGGCGTGCCGTCATTGCCCTCGTACGTAGCCGTCGTCTGCCCGACGTTGCCAGGCGCAGAAGACGTGTACCCATGCGCCGACTCGCTCGCCGCATCCCCCACATTCAGCGTGTCAGTGGTCTTTGACGCAGCAGTAGCGTCCCCGTACCAGAAAGCGGTCGAGGAGTAGCTGGCAGCCACATCGTCCCCATGCCCGCCGTCGGACGCGTTGAAGTTGAACCCGTGCTCGATGTCATACGTGAGCCCCGAGCTGAAGGGAACAGCATCCTGAATCGTGAGCCGATACGTCGACGTGCAGTCGTTGCCGTCCAAACACCCATACGTACCAGCCTGATGCGACGGGCTCCCGTTGAACGGCAGCGAAAATGGCCCGTTGGTGAAGTACCACCCGCCATCGAAGTAGTCCTCCGTCCCCGTCCCGTTCGGATTGGGGGACTCCGAGCCGTCCACGTAAACGTGCTCGTTGCCCTCCAGATAGATCCGGTTTATCGGCCCGGTCATGCCCAACGCGACGCCGACATACTTGCCGTGCCCCGACGCGTTCAGAATCGTGTAGTCCTTCCCGACCACCTGATCGACCGCCGAGACAGAATGCGAAGTCGTGTGGAAGTACCCAATCGTCCCGTTGGCCAACTGCGTACCGCACACCGCACACGGGGCTGCCGTGACCTGCGAAGTAACACCAGTCAACGGCACGCTCCCGCCGTTATACAGAGTCACCGTCGCCCCTGACGCATACGGCATGGGCCACCACGCCGAAAGCCAACCCGACACCCCGGGATCCATGCCCGTCATCAGAGACCTGACGTTCCCGTCGTATTGGCTCGACCCGAAGAACTCCCCCAACGGGGCGTCGACCAACTGACTCCCGTCGAAGCTGATGCGGATCCGGACGTCGGCGAGAATCGCGTTGCTGTTCACCACAGCCGTCGGGAAGTAGCCATACGTCCGAGTACCGGACCAGGTCTGGTCGACGACGGCATACCCGTGTGCTGATTCACTCCCGGCGTTCCCCACATCAACGCTGTCGGTACGCACCAGAGCGCCGGAGACGGCCGAATCGGCCCAATAGTGGAACTCGTTGAAGTCCAGCCCCGACGACACGAACGAGTTCTTCACCGTGATCGACGACTTCCCAGCCGTCAGCGAAGCCGGAATCGACAACGTCTGATCGTCCCAGAACTGGTTGTTGAACCCGTTCGGCAACGCGGTCCACTGTCCGACCGACGTCCCGTTCACCGTGACGTTGGCGACCTGGTTGGCGACGCTGTCATCAAGCCGCCGCGTGAGCACGACCCCTGAGTTGTTCGGATCGATCGCGACCGTGAACGTACTCGACCCACCCGAACCGAACGCCCGGCCGTCATCGGTGAGCTGCGGCGTCGAGTTCTGCGCGTATCGCAGCGTCCCCAAGCCCCGAGTACCGGACCACGTCTGCTTGACGATCGCATAGCTGTGAGCTGATTCATCGCCGGCGTTCCCGACGTCCACCGCATCGGTACGCTTCCACGCCCCGCCGACCAGCGAGTCCACCCAGTAGTGGAACTCGTTGAAATCCAGACCGGACGAGACGAAAGTGTTCTTGACCGTGATCGACGACTTGCCGGCCGTCACCGAAGCGGGCAGGTCCAACGCCTGGTCGACATAGTTCCCCGAGCTGGCGGCCAACGCCGTCCACTGCCCCACGACCGCGCCGTTGACCGCGACACTCGCGACCTGGTTCGCCACCGTCTCATCGAGCCGACGCGTCAGCCGCACGCCCTGGTTGCTCGGATCGATCGCGACCGTGAACGTACTCGACCCCCCCGAGCCGAACGCCCGACCGTCGTCGGCCGAGTCGAACTGGCTCGGCGTCGCGGCGAGCTGCGGCAGCTTGAGCCGGAGCGCGGAGATCTCGGCGGGGCCGGACAGCGTCGCAAGAGTCCGCGAGGCGCCCGCGGCGAGGTCGAAGCCGGCACTCGTCGTGGCGGCGCCGGTCTGCGCGGGCTTCGGATCGGCGGTACCGGACGCCTTCAGCATGCTGATGACGTCGGACGCGGTGTCGGCGGGGTTGAACGTCGAGACACCAGCGGTGTCGGCGAACGACCGGTAGGTGACGTGGTAGTAGTCGGCATCCGACGTCGTCGCCGTGGTGTAGACGAGCATCGAGGACGTGTACGTCATCGGCACGTCGATGTGGACGCCGCCAGAGCTCTGGTACTGGTTCGCGACCAGCGGATACACGAATGGCGCACCGAGCCCGCCGTTCACCAGGTCCTGCAGGTTGTGGTTGATCACCGTCTTGCCGTCGAGCACCACCACGAGGCTGCCCATCCCCGTGACGTTGCCCCAGTCCATGAGCGTGGTGCCGTTGACGGTGGTCCGCACGTAGTCGGTGAACCAGATGTCGTCGATCTCGCCGGCCCCGGTCGTCTCGGCGACGACGCACCCGCCCGAGCCGATCGTGCGCAGGCAGTTGTTGTTGTCCTTGTTCTTCTGCGCGCGATCGAAGCTGGAGAACTGCTTGGTCTGCACCCCGACCGGCAGCATGTCGAACGCGTCGAGATGACGCAGCGTGTCCCAGCCGACCGGCCCCTTGGCGGTGAAGCTCGGACTCGCCGCGGCGTTCACGGACGGCGTAGCGACGGCACCGGCTCCGAGCGCGGCCAGGGCCGTCACCACGGCCATGAACGCGGCCAACCGGATACGGGCAGGCAAGTGGCGCGGAACCAGGGGTCTCACAGCGAATCTCCGGAGCACGAGCGGGCCGATGCGTGGTGCGGCGCCGATCAGGGTTCGAGTCTGCATGTCAGCGCCAAGGTAAACGTTAAAGTAGGACAGAGCCGATAGTGCGTCAACATTCGTACGTCGGCGAGCCGACCTGCCTGAAACGGCTGAAGCCCGGCATCTGGCGGCACACCCTGCCGATACCGGTCGCGGCGAGCTGATGCTCGCCGCGACCGGCGGTCTTCAGTGCGGCCGACCCTCCGGGACTACTGGGCAGGCGGCGGGAAGCCGATCACCCAGCGCTGCGCGAGCGTCCCGTTGCACGTGAACAGCTGCAGCTGCACGCCGGGGTTGGTGGTGGCGCCGGGGACGTCCATGCAGAAGCCGGTGTCGCTGAAGCCGATCTTCGACTCCAGCTCCGCCACGTTCGGCAGGGTCGTGTGGGCGTCGAACTCCTCGTTGCTGACCGTGCGACAGGTGTTCAGGCCCATCGGGGCGCCGTTCTCGGCCTTGATGAAGGCGAACAGACACGCGCCGCTCTCCTGGTTGACGAACTTGTAGGTGCTGCCGCTGATCTGCTGGGTCTCGAAGCCCTGCAGAACGGCCTCAGCGGTACCAGGCTTGGCGCACGGCTCCTGCACGACCGGCGAGTTCGGCCCGACCGGCACGCCGGCGGCCGGCGGGATCGGCTCCAGGCACAGGTTGTTGCCGACGTTCCGGATCGGCTGGAAGACGCCGTCGAAGAGCTTGACGTGCGAAGCGCGGGCCGGCGCAGCCTGAGCTGCCGCGACCCCGGTGCCCGTGACCGCGGCGGCGGCCAGGGCGAGCATCGGGGTCAGGGTCCTGATGACCTTGTTCATGATCCGTTCCTTCTCGATCGGGTGGCAAGGACGTGACCGGCCGGTCAGCGAAAAAGGTATGACCGGCGGTGTCCGACCCGGATCGGGAGCGGCTCCCCATGTTCGATCGGGAGGTCCCCATATTCGCGATGGCAGGGTTTCTCCCGATAGCGCCGCTAAAACGGTCGAGGAGGTATCAGAGTTCTTGGTTAGATTTGCCCGGAAGGGGGGACACGTGGTTTCCGAGTCTGTAGACGTTCGGCTGGTTGAGCGGGGTTCACAGCTGGCTGAGCTGGTCCGGTACGCGTCCGAGGCAGCTGACGGCGCGGGACGGCTGGTGTTGCTGTCCGGTGAGGCCGGAGTGGGGAAGTCTGCCTTGGTGGAGGCGGCGCGGCGGGAGCTGACGGCCGTGCGCTGGTCGTGGAGCGCTTGCGACGGGTTGTTCATCCCGCAACCGCTGGGGCCGTTGTTCGACGTGGCCGAGCAGCTCGGCGGTGAGCTCTGGGAGCGTTGCCGGGCCGGCGGCGAGCGGGAGGAGCTCTTCCGGGCGCTGGTGCACGAGTTGGGGTCGTCGGGCGTGCCGGAGGGGGTGGTCGTCGAGGACTTGCATTGGGCCGACGAGGCGACGCTGGATCTGGTGCGGTTCCTGGGCCGGCGGTTGCGGAACGTGCCGGTGACCGTCATCGCCACGTATCGCGACGACGAGGCCGGGGGCGACGCGCTGCGCGTCGCGTTGGGCGACTTGGCCGCGCAGCCTTCGACGCGGCGGATCCGGCTGGCGCCGCTGTCTGCGGAAGCGGTGCGGGTGCTGGCTGACGGCAGCGGGTTCGCGGCCGAGGACGTGTTCCGGCTGACCGCAGGTAACCCGTTTTATGTGACGGAGTTGCTGCAGGCGGAGACACGGGGTGTGCCGGCCTCGGCCCGGGATGTGGTGCTGGCGCGGGCTGCGCGGCTGGAGGCCGGTGCACGCGCGGCTTTGGAGGCCGCCGCGCTGATGGGGACGAAGGTCGAGCTGCCGTTGGTGGCGGCGTTGAGCGACGCGGCGGGTCTTGACGGCTTGCTGGCATCGGGGCTGCTGGTCGCGGACGGGTTGTGGCTGCGGTTTCGGCACGAGATCGCGCGGCTGGCGATGGCCGAGTCGGTTCCGGCACATCGCTGCCTGCTGATACATCGGCGGGCACTGGATGCTTTGCACACGCAGGGGTGCGACGACGAGGCGCGGTTGGCCTATCACGCGGAGGCTGCCGGGGATGCCGACGCGGTGTTGCGTTATGCGCCGGCTGCTGGGCGCCGTGCTGTGCGGCTTGGCGCGCATCATGAGGCTGCGGCGCAGTTCGCGCGGGCTTTGCGGTTCGCGGACGGCGCCGGGGCGGCTGAGCGCGCGGGGTTGTATGAGGAGCTTGCTGATGAGCAGGTGTTGCTTGATCGGTTGACGGAGGCTGAGGAGGCGGCTCGGCGGGCTTTGGCGTTGCGGCGTGAGATCGGCGATCGATTGGGCGAGGGGGTCGGGTTGGCGCGGCTGTCGCGGATCGGGTGGAGCCTGTGTCGGGGCCAGGACGCGGTTGCGGGGGCGCGGGCTGCGCTGGCCGTGCTGGAGCCGTTGGGGCCGACGGTTGAGCTCGCCGGGGCTTACGCGACGCTGGCGCATCAGCGGCTGTTGTCCGCGGACTACGACACCGCGATCCTTTTGGCGCGGCGGGCGCAGGACTTGGCGGAGCAATTCGGGGCCGCTGCCGTGCTGAGCGGGGCGTTGAACACCGAGGCCGCCGGGTCTGCCGGGTTGGGGCTGGAGTGGACGGGGCTGATGCATCGTGCGCTGAAGATCGCGTTGGTCGGACGGCATCAGGACCAGGCTGCACGGGCCTATGCCAACCTCGCCGGGATCAGCGAGGGGGAGCTTCGGTTCGCTGATGCCTCGCGGTATCTGGCGGAGGGGACCGCGTACTGCGACGAGCACGATGTGACGGCGTATTCGACGTTTCTGCGGGGCGAGCAGGCTCATGTCTTCGAGCGCACGGGGCGGTGGGACGAGGCTGTCGCGCTGGCCGAGCAGGTGCTGGGCGAGGTCGGGCCGTCGCCGGTCAACCGGCAGTGCGCGCTGGTTCGGATCGGGGTGATCCGCGCGCGCCGGGGTGAGTCAGGGTTCTGGCCCTACCTGGACGAGGCCGCCGCGACGGCCGACGAGCAGGGCGAGCCGCCGTATCAGGTCGCAGCGCGGCTGGCCCGGGCCGAGGCGCACTGGCTCGCCGGGCGGCCGGCCGCGGCCCGGCGGGAGGCCGGGGCGGCGGCCGGGCCGGGGGCGCGGTGTACGCCGGCGGAGCGTGGGGCGGTCGCGGTGTGGATGCTGCGGACGGGGTCGCGGGTGGCGATCCGCGGGGAGGTCGGTGGGGCGCTCGGCGGGGCGGTCGCGGCACCGTATCGGCGGCTGCTCGACGGAGACGCGGCCGGCGCGGCGGCCGTGTGGAGCGAGCTGGGATGTCCCTACGAGGCGGGGCTGGCGCTGCTGGACTCGGGCGACGAGGAGCTGCTGCACGAGGCGTACCGCACGTTCAGCGCGCTCGGCGCGGCCGCCGCGGTGCAGGTGACGCGGCGTGCGCTGCGGAGCTCGGGGGCGCGGTCGGTGCCGACGGGGCCGCGCGCGACGACGCAGGCGCACCCGCTGGGGCTGACGCGGCGGCAGGACGACGTGCTCGGGCTCATCGCCGACGGGCACACGAACGCGCAGATAGCCGAGCGGCTGTTCATCTCGGCGAAGACGGTCGACCACCACGTGTCGGCGATCCTCGCCAAGCTGCAGGCACCTGACCGGGCCACGGCGGGGCGGATCGCGCGGCTGGGGTTGCGGACGCAGGCGGGGTGAGCGGCAGGGGTCGAGGGTCAGCGAGCTGGCGGATGGGGCTGCTGCTGGCCCGGAGGAGCTTGATAGGGCGGCTGAGGCGGGGGCATCTGCGGCTGCTGATACTGCGGCGGCGTCGCGAAGCCTTGCTGCGGGAGACTCTGGACCCGACCTTCGTGCTCGGAAACGGCGGCATCGAGGGCTGGGGATGCGGATACACGCGCGGGAGCATAGGGCAGCGACGGTGCACTGGGTGACAATCAGCGAGCGACGGCGACGAAGGTGCCGGCCCCTCGAAGCTACTCGGCACCCCTCCCCATCTCCTCCCGCCACAGCCGCTCGTCGCGGCTCAGCTCCGTCCCCCGCACCAGGCACTCCGGGTGCAGCGGCGGCGGCTCGTCCAGGATTTCGCGCGTGTCGATCCACGGTGCCGGATAGAACCCCGCGTGCTCCGGAGGGGTTTGCGGGCCGCCGGTGAACCAGCTCAGGCCGATGTCGCGCAGCCCGGTGGCCAGCTTCAGGCAGGTCCAGCGGGCGGCCGCGGTGGCCCACCAGGCCGCACGCTCCAGTTCGCGGCGCCAGCGGCGGGGGTCCGGGGGCGGCGGGGTGCGGGCCGGGCGCTGGGGGTGGGCGTCCGCGTCCTTGGGTGCCGGGTTCATCGCCGCCTCCGGGTCCTGGGGCGGTCCCGGTGGTGGCCGCCCTGTCCAGAGCCATGGTCAGGCGCGGTTCTAAAGGGGCGCTTAGTGGCGGATCGAGGCCCGGCGGGGCAGGTCGGCCGTGCGAACCGGAACTGGGGGTGGCGATGGCGATGAGCTGTGATTCTTAACTCAGAACTTTGACTCACTACGACAGGCCAGGCTATCGTCGGTGGCGACGTTTGCGATACGGAACGGGTCACGAGCGCGGTCTGCCAGGCTACTGATGACGGGAGATCGTGTGAGTACCGATATCGATCGGCTGCGGTTCGACATACTGGGTCCGCTGCGGGTGCGGGCGGGCCGGGAAACGATCGCCGTCAACGCCCAGAAGCCGCAGATCCTGCTCACTCTCCTGCTCATCCACAGCGACCAGGTCGTCTCGATCGAACAGCTGACCGCGCAGATCTGGGGCGACCACGTCCCCAGGCGCGCCAGGGCCGCCGTCCACGTCTACGTCTCCCAGCTGCGCAAACTCCTCACAACCGGCGGCGACCCCGAGCAGGCGAGCCCGCTCCAGACCTGCTGCCCGGGCTACGTCCTGGCCACCAAGCCCGGCGACCTGGACCTGCACGTCTTCCAGGACCTCACCGAACAGGGCCGTCTCCACGCCCAGGCCCGCCGCCACGAGGAAGCCGTCGACTGCTTCGACGCGGCCCTGCGCCTCTGGCGCGGCCCCGCCCTGAACGGCCTGCGCGACTGCGCCGCGATCGAAGCCTTCGCCACCTGGCTGGAGGAGATCCGCCTGCGCTGCACCGAACTCTCCATCGAGTCCAGCCTCCACCTCGGACGCCACCACGACGTCATCGGCACCCTGTACACCCTCACCGTCGACCACCCGCTGCGCGAAGCCTTCTACCGCCAGCTGATGCTCGCCCTCTACCGCGCCGAACGCCGGGCCGACGCCCTGGCCGCCTACCGCACCGCCCGCGAACGATTACGCCAAGACCTCGGCCTCGAACCCTGCCACGCTCTGCAAGACCTGCACCGCTCGATCCTGCTCGGCGACGACCGGCTCGCCGTGGAAGCCGCCTGACCGATATCCCCGGGGTCCCAGGGGTCCCAAGTGTCCCCGATCACCGACACCCCAGACCCACACCCCTGATATCCCGGATATCGCCACGCGACCCCGATAGGCTCAAAACGGACAGAGCAACAGAAAGCAGAAGCAAAGGGCGTACCGCGTGGCCGGCGAGAACATGTTCAGCGTCTACGGACGCATGACCGCGCAGCCGGACTGCCGCGACGAGCTCATCGCCCTGCTCCACGACGGCCTCCGCGCCGGAGGCGACGACAGCGGCCTGCTCGCCTACAGCATCAACACAGCCTTCGACGATCCCGACACGATCTGGCTGACCCAGCTCTGGATCGACAAGGAGGCCCACGACACGACCACGCGCTCCGAACCGGTCGCGGCCCTGTCCCGCAAGCTGCCCCCGCTCCTGGCCGGACGCCCCGAAGGCTTCTACGGTCACGTCGTCCACGCGAGCGTGCAGCCGGCCGCCGGCTGAAGCAAGCGCGGATCGGTGACGGAAGACGATCACCGATCCGCGCGGGCGGCCCACCGCTCAGCCGGCGCCGGACATCAAGCGGCTGAGATAGTCGGCCACCGCCTCGACGGTCGGATAGTCGTAGACCGCGGACACCGGGATCTCGGGCTCCACGAGGTTCTGCAACCGTCCGACCAACTGCACCGCGGCCATCGACGAGAAGCCCAGGTCGAGCAGGTCCTGCGTCGGAGCCATCTCCCTGGCGCTCTCGGCGTCCATCCCGAGCACCGCGGCGACGTTCTGGCTCACCAGCCCGATCAGCACCGGCAGCCGCTCGGCCTCGGGCAACGCCGCCAGGTCGGGCTCGGCGTCGGCAAGCTCGGCCGCCTCCTCCCCCGACGACAACGACGACGACCCACGCTGCTCGCTGCGCGCGTCATGCCACCCGGCCAGCTTGTCGAGCAGCAAAGCGAGCGCACTCTCCTGCTCGGCGTCGAGATCCAGCACGGTGCGAAGGCTCGCCACGTCCCGCTCCCCGACCAGCTTCCACAGCTCGCTCTCCGCCTCGTCGAGCACGAGCGTGCCCTCGTCCTCGGACGGATCGACCCAGTAGGACTGACGCTGGAACGGATACGTCGGCACCGTCAGATCGACGTCGACCGCCCGCTGACGCACCAGGTTCGGCCACACCACCTCGTGCCCGTGCACCTGCGCCGCGGCCAGCCCGGCGAAGAACTGCTCGGTGTCCGGCCGGTTCCGGTGCAGCAGCGGGATCACCGCGGCACGCGGCGTCCGCGAAGCCCCGGCCTCCGCGGCCAGCGCGGCGTGCACCGCGGGGCTCAGCACCGGATGCGGCCCGATCTCCACGTAGCTGTCGACCTGCTCGGAGATCAGCGTCCTGATGCCGTCGTGGAACAGCACCGTCCGCCGCGCCTGCTCGACCCAGTAGTCGGCAGACGTCAGCTCGCTCGGATCTGCGAGCTTGCCGGTCACGTTCGAGACGATCGGAATGGCCGGCGGCTGCAACGTCAGCTGAGCGACCGTCTTCCGCAGCTCCGCCATCGCGGGGTCCAGATGCGCCGAGTGGAACGCCCGGTTGACGCGCAGCACCGTGGCCTTGCGTCCCTCAGCGCGCCACTGTTCGACCAGCTCGCCGATCTCCGCACCGCCCGAGACGACCACGGAGTCCGCCGTGTTCACCGCGGCGATGTCCACATCCGGATGCGTCTCGCGCAGCCGGCTGATCACCTCCGACGGCTCCCCCGCCAGCGTCGCCATCATCCCGTCCGGCGACAGCTCCTGCATGAGCCGCGCGCGGATGACCACCAGCCGGCACGCGTCCGGCAGCGACAGGACTCCAGCCAGACACGCGGCGGTCAGCTCGCCCAGCGAATGCCCGATGAGGTAGTCCGGAACGATCCCGGCCTCCATCACCACACCGGCCAGAGCCGTCTCCAGCGCGAACAGGGCCGGCTGCGTATACCGGGTCTGATTGACCAGGTCCCCGTCCGGATCCTCGGCTGCGGCGAACACCACGTCCCGCAGCGAGCGCCCCAGCTCCGCGTCGAGATGCACGCAGGCCTCGTCGAAGAGTTCTGCGAAGCGTGGCAGCCGCCGATACAGGTCGGCGCCCATGCCGGCCCACTGCGATCCCTGGCCGGAGAAGACGAACGCCGTGCGCTCAGGTTCCGTGGCCGTCCCGGTGACCACGGCGCCGGACGCCTGGTCGCCTGCGATGGCGTCCAGCCCGGCCAGCAGGTCCTCGCCGCTGGTGCCGATGATCACGGCCCGATGCTCGTGATGAGCCCGGTGGTGCGCCAGCGTCCCGGCCAGCGTGTCGATCCCCTTGCCGGTGCTGACATGCCGGTGCAACTGGCGGGCATGCGCACGCAGCGCGGCGGGCGTCCGGGCCGTCAGAATCCACGGCTGCGGAAGCGAATCCAGCGACGTCGACGGCGATGCCGCCAGCGACGACTCGGCGGCCGGCTCGGCAACCGATTCAGCTTCCGACTCGGCCGCCGGCTCGGCACCCGGCTCACCGACCGGCGCCTCCTCGATGATGATGTGCGCGTTCGTCCCGCTGATACCGAAGGAGGAAACCGCCGCCCGACGCGGCCGCTCCCCTACCGGCCAGGCCTCAGGCTCGGTCAGCAGTCTGACAGTGTCGTCGCTCCAGTCCACATGCGCGGTCGGCGCCTGGACGTGCAGGGTCCGGGGAAGCGTTTCCTGGCGCAGCGCCATCGCCATCTTGATGACGCCGGCGACACCCGCCCCGGCCTGGCTGTGACCGATGTTCGACTTGATCGACCCCAGCCGCAGCGGCCGCTCAGGCGTGTGGTGCCGTCCGTAGGTCGCGATCAGTGCCTGCGCCTCGATCGGATCGCCCAGCTTGGTGCCGGTGCCGTGCGCCTCGACCGCGTCGATGTCGCCCGGGGCCAGAAGCGCGTCGGCGAGCGCCGCCTGGATGACGCGTTCCTGCGCCGGGCCGTTGGGCGCGGTCAGGCCGTTGGACGCGCCGTCCTGGTTGATCGCCGAGCCCCGGATGACCGCGACGACCGGATGCCCGTTGGCCTGGGCGTCGCTGAGACGCTCCAGCAGGAGAAGCCCGGCGCCTTCGGAGAAGATGGTGCCGTCGGCGTCGTCGGAGAAGGACTTGCACCGATCGTCCAGCGCGAGTCCCCGCTGCCGGCTGAACTCCACGAACAGGTCGGCCGTCGGGATCACCGAGGCTCCGCCGGCCAGCGCCATGTCGCACTCGCGCCGGCGCAGGGCCTGCACGGCGAGGTGGATGGCGACCAGCGACGAGGAGCAGGCTGTGTCGACGGAGATCGCGGGGCCTTCGAGACCGAAGGTGTAGGCGACCCGGCCGGACACCACACTGCTGGTCGTCCCGGTGAGCAGCCAGCCGCGCAGGTCGTGCAGCCGCTGGGTGCCCCCGGCGGGGTAGCCGAGGTGGACGACCCCTGTGTAGGTCCCGGTAGGGGTTCCGCGCAGCGTCTCGGGGTTGATCCCGGCGCGTTCGAAGGCCTCCCACGCCAGCTCCAGCACGACGCGCTGCTGCGGATCGGTGGCGAGCGCCTCGCGCGGGCTCATGCCGAAGAAGTACGCGTCGAAGTCCGCGGCGTTGTGCAGGAACCCGCCGTGCGTGGTGTAGGTCGTCCCGGGGTTGTCGGGGTCCGGGTCGTGCAGGTTGTCCAGGTCCCAGCCGCGGTTCTCCGGGAAGGAGGTGACGGCGTTGCGGCCGCCGTCGACGAGGTCCCAGAGCTGCTCGGGGGTCTCGACGTCTCCTGGATAGCGGCACGCCATGGAGACGATGGCGATGGGCTCGTGGGCGGCGGCCCGCGTCTGCTCCAGCTGCTGCCGCGTCGTGCGCAGCGCGGCGGTCGCCCGCTTGAGGTAGTCGTGGTACTTGCCGCCCTGTTCGTCGGTCACCG
>Ga0105238_10002969_pt1 | contig 16927 bp, 13 predicted proteins | sample KBSC34metaG_FD_81526 | JGI IMG/M metagenome (GOLD analysis project Ga0105238, IMG submission 81526) | Corn rhizosphere microbial communities from Kellogg Biological Station, Michigan, USA - KBS C3-4 metaG | ecosystem: Host-associated > Plants > Roots > Rhizosphere > Soil | place: Michigan, USA... | reverse complement strand
GTCAGCTCATTGTCTTGCGCATGCGACTCGCGACCTCGCGCGCACATGCAGGCGACGGCAATCGCCGCCGCACCCAGCTTGCGATTCATGGGCTCCTCGCGACCGTGGTTGGCAGGGCGCGCCGCCACCCGAGGACGTCATCGACCCGGGCTCCGGCATCACCCCACAGAGGGGGTTGGGACCGCTACGCGAGGAGCTTGGGGACGTGCAGGATCTCGGAGGGATCCACGGACGGAGGCGCCTGCGTGCGCGGGGCCCAGCGCGCCGCGCGCGCGACGGACAGCAGCACGCCCGTCGTGGGCTCGGCCGGTACGACCCGGGGGCCAGAGCAGCAGTCACAGGTGTGGCAATTGGGCGGGCACTCGGCGCCCGATCGATCGTCCGGACAGTCCGCGCTGCACGCTGGCTCGCCGAGCGCCGCCCCGAGCCCGGTCAGCTCGAATGACAGCCCCAAGGCCACCAGCACCAATACGCACCTGAACACGACTCCCTCACGTTAGCACAGGGCCAGCGGCCGCTCGCGCGGCGCGGGCGGGTCGCTCGCTCGCTCGCGCTATCCGCGCAGCTCGGTCAGCAGGCTGGTCACGCTCTTGCGGGCGTCGCCGAAGAGCATGTAGGTGTTGTCGCGGTAGGTGAGGGGATTGTCGATCCCGGCGTAGCCGGCGTTCATGCTTCGCTTCAGCATGATGACCCGCCCGGCCTTCCACACCTCCAGCACTGGCATGCCGTAGATGGGGCTCGACGCATCGTCCAGCGCGCTCGGGTTGACGATGTCGTTGGCGCCGATGACGAGGACCATGTCGGTGTGGGCGAAGTCCTCGTTGATCTCCTCCATCTCCTTCACGATCTCGTAGGAGACGTTGGCCTCGGCCAAAAGCACGTTCATATGGCCGGGGAGCCGCCCCGCCACCGGGTGGATCGCGTAGCGGACGTTCACGCCCTTCTCGATCAGCAGCGACGAGATGTCCTTCACCGCGTGCTGGGCCTGCGCGACGGCCATGCCGTAGCCGGGGACGATGATGACGTTCTTCGAGCCGAGCAGCTGCTCGGCGACCTCTTTCACGCTGGTCTCGTTGATCTTGCCGGCGGGCGCGGCGGCGCCGCTCGGCGCCGCCTTGGGCGCGGCGCCAAAGCCGCCGAACACCACGTTCCAGATGGACCGGTTCATGGCCCGGCACATGATCATGCTCAGGATCGCGCCCGAGCTGCCCACCAGCGCGCCGGTCACGATCAGCAGGTCGTTCGACAGCATGAAGCCGGCCGCCGCCGCCGCCCACCCGGAGTAGCTGTTGAGAAGGGACACCACCACCGGCATGTCACCGCCGCCGATGGCCATGACCAGGTGGATCCCCAGGACCAGCGCAATACCGGTCATGATCAGCAGGTAGGGCAGCCCGTCCGCCCCCGGCTGGTCCAGGAACATCACCGCCAGCACGATCGACCCGACGATCATGGCGGCGTTCAGCGCGTGCCGTCCCGGCAGCATCAGCGGGCGGCTGCCCACGATGCCGCGCAGCTTCGTGAATGCCACGACCGACCCGCTGAACGTGACCGCGCCGACCAGGATGCCGACGTAGATCTCGACCAGGTGGACCGTGCGGTGCTCCTCGATGGCCGCCGGCTGCAGGTACGTCGCGATGCCGACCAGCACGGCCGCCGCCCCCACGAAGCTGTGAAGGATGGCGACCAGCTCGGGCATCGACGTCATCGCCACACGCGACGCGAGGAGCGCGCCGACCGCGCCGCCGCCGATGAGCGCGGCGGCCAGCAGGCCCATCGCCATGGTGGGCGCCGCGGCGGCCGCTTCGGGGGCCGACGTGTCTCGGCTGGCCACGCTGGCCAGGAAGACGAGCGCCGTCACGATCACGGCAAGGCCCATGCCGACGGTGCCCAGCAGGTTCCCGCGGCGCGCGGACTCCTGGGTCGACAGCCCGCGGAGGCTGAGGATGAACAACATACCGGCCGCGAGGTAACTGAGCCCGCGCAGCGTTCCAAGGAATTCGACGGTCATCGTGCGCTCGGCCTCACTTGCGGAACATGCGCAGCATGCGCTGGGTGACGAGGAACCCGCCCGCCACGTTGATGGCGGCGAGGAGGACGGCGACGGCCGCCAGTACGTTGGCGACGGCGCCGGCGCCGCTGCCGAGGACGACCATGCCGCCCACCAGGATGATCCCGCTGATGGCGTTGGTGACGCTCATGAGCGGCGTGTGAAGGGCAGGGGTGACGTTCCAGATCACGTGCCACCCGACCACGCACGCCAGCAGGAACACGGTGAGGTGCTGCAAGAAGTCGGGCGGACCGGCCAGCCCGGCGGCGGTCAGCAGGACGACGAGCACGGCGCCCGCCACGCGTCCCCCGACCCCCTTCTTCTTTTCGGCGGGCCCGGCGCCGTGACCCGCGCCGACAGCTTTGGGCGCCTCGGCCTTCGGCGCGACTGGGGCCGGAGGCTTCGGCCGCGGCGGCGGCGGCCACATCAGCGCGCCGTCCTTCAGGATCAGCGCGCCGCGGTGAACCTCGTCCTCCAGATCGATGGTGAACCCCTTCTCCTTGGGGAACAGCGACTCGGTCAGGTTGAAGACGGTCATCGCGTAGAGCTCGCTCGACTGTCGCGCCATCCGGCTCGGAAGGTCGGTGTAGCCGATGAGGGTGGCGCCGTACTTCTCGACGACCGCGTCCTTCTCGGTCAGCGGGCAATTGCCGCCCTGCTCGGCGGCCATGTCGACGATGACGGACCCCTGGGGCATGGCCACCACCGCTCCCGAGGTGAGCAGCACCGGGGCCGGCTTGCCCGGGATGAGCGCCGTCGAGATCACGATGTCGGATCGCTCGGCGTGGCTTGCGATCAGCGCCTGCTCGGCCGCCAGATAGGCCGCGCTCATCTCCTTCGCGTAGCCCCCCTGGCCCTCGCCCTCCTCCTTGAAGTCGAACTGGATGAACTGGCCGCCCAGGCTCTCCACCTGCTCGCGCACGGCGGCGCGCGTGTCGAAGGCCTTCACGACCGCGCCGAGGCTCTTCGCGGCGGCGATGGCGGCCAGGCCGGCCACCCCCGCGCCCAGCACCAGCACCTGCGCCGGCTTCACCTTGCCGGCTGCCGTGATCTGCCCGGGCAGGAACCGCTCGAAGTGATTGGCCGCCTCGAGTACGGCGCGGTAGCCCGCGATGTTCGCCATCGCGGACAGCGCGTCCATGCGCTGGGCGCGCGTGATGCGCGGGACGGCGTCCATGGCCAGCACGGTGGCCTTGCGCGCCGAAAGACGGTCGATGAGCGCCTTGTTCTGGGCCGGCCAGAAGAACCCGATCAGCGCCGCCCCCGGCTTCATCAGATCGATCTCGGCCAGGCTGGGCGGGCGGACCTTCAGGATCAGGTCGGCCTGCCCCCACAGCGCCGTCGCGGTCGGGACGATGTGCGCGCCGGCCTCGACGAACACCTCGTCGGGGAACCCCGCGGCCACGCCGGCCCCGGCTTCGATCGAGACCTCGACGCCGAGCTTGATCAACTTCTGGACGGTGTCCGGAGACGCCGCCACTCGACGCTCGCGAGGGAACGTCTCCTTGGGAATGCCGACTTTCGTGCTCATGGGTTTCGTCTGTTTCGCGTTCGCGGTTCGGTCATGGGGCGAGAGTGCCGCAGGGTCGCAGGGTCGCAGGGTCGCAGTGTCGATTGAAGAGTGCCGTTCAGCGCCGGCGGCCAGTCATGGAGCGACCAGCTTTTGCGCCTCGGGCGTCAACTCGGGCTCGGGGACGGTGTGCTTGGCCGGCTTCAGGGCGCCGAGGAACGCGGCCAGCGCGTCCAGGTCCTCGTCGGTCATCCCCGAATAGTGGGGGATCATGACCGACATGGGCGGGGCCATGCGCTTGCCGTCCAGGCGCTTGCCGTCGCGTAGGGCGGCCTTGACGTCGGCAGCCTTGTACTTGCCGATCCCGGTCTCGACGTCGGGCGTGAGGTTGCGGGCGTAGACCTTGCCGAGGCGCGCGTCCGTGAAGGGGATCTCCGAGCCGGCCATGAACAACGGGTCGCCCTCGGTGTGGGGCGCGCGCTCCGTCAGAGAGTGGCAGCCGGTGCAGGCGGCGATGCTCGCCAGGTAGCGGCCGTAGGCGATCTTGTCGGCCCGGCTCGGCGCGCTGACGTTGGCCACCGGGGGGTGCATCTGCACCCCGATCTTGGTGAGCAGGATCTTGGCGATCAGCTTGATCTGGTTCTCGACGCGAGGCCGCGGAGCCTTGGCGGGCGGGACGGAGCGCAGGTACGCGACCACTGCCTTGCCGTCCTCGTCCGAGAGGTACTGATACTCGACGTACGGCATCATCGGCAGCAGGAAGTGGCCGTCCTTGGCGACGCCGTCGCGGATCGAGCGGAGGATCTCGTCGTCGCTCCACCCGCCAATGCCCGTCTCGACGTCGGGCGTGATGTTCGGGATGTAGACGGTGCCGGCACGGTCCTGGTAGGCGTTGCCTCCGGCCAGGAACAGGTCGGTCTGCTCGCCCTCCATCAGGGGGTTGCCGGCGGCGCGGCTGGTGTGGCAGGCGCCGCAGGCCATCACCTGATTCACCAGGTATTGCCCGCGCTGCAGGCGTTCGGGGGTCGCCTCGAACTTCTCGGACGTCGTCGCGCGAATGTATTTGCCGCGACAGCCTGCCAGCCCCGACGCTGCGGCGGCCACGGCGAGCAGCACCAGCCACGAAGAGGGCAGAGGTCCGGGCGCACGCGTGATCGCGGGGTTGACCTTCCCCCATGAAGGGGACGAAGGGTTGGTCATTGGGCGGGCAGGATAGCGAGATCGGCCCGGGCCGAAAAGGGGGCCCGGTGCTTTCGCCGGCCGGCGGGCTGATTTGGCGACGATGGCCTCGACGTGGCGGCCGTGCTAGATGAAGGCGCCCGCGTGTGCGGGTGGATCACGGAGGTTCCCATGAAGATGCTGACGAAGCTGATGGTCGCGTTCGTATTGACCGCGTTCGGAGCGTCCGCCGCCTATGCCTGCGACGGCATGAAGGGTCACGAGAAGGCCGACAAGGGCGATCAGGCCACGCCGTCCACCGCCAAAAAGGACACAAAGGGCGGCGCCCCGTCGGATCAGAAGTCGTAGCAGTCGGTTCGTTCCTATCGGGGAGGCATGATGTCCAGTCAGATGCGCGTCGGATTCGTCGGGCTGGGCATCATGGGGGGCGGGATGGCGAAAAACCTGCTCGCCAAGGGCCACCGCCTCGCGGTGTGGAACCGCACGGCCGGCCGAGCGGACGAGCTGCGCGCCGCGGGGGCCGCATGGGCGGCCACGCCGCGCGCGCTCGCCGAGTCGGTGGAGGTGGTCTGCACCTGTGTGTCCGATCCGGCGGCGCTCGCGGCCGTGGCCGGTGGTGAGACGGGTTTTCTCGCCGGCCTGAAATCGGGCGCCCTCGTGATCGACTTCTCCACCGTGGGGCCCGACGCGGCCACCAAGCTCGGCGAGGCGTGCGCTGCCCGCGGCGCCCGCTTCCTGGCCGCTCCCGTGACCGGATCGAAGAATGCGGCGGCCGCCGGCACGTTGCTGCTCATGTGCGGCGGGACGGCCGAGGCTTTCACCGCCGCGCAGCCGGTCCTGCAAGCCGTCGGGAGCAAGGCCATCCACGTCGGCGAGGTCGCGCACGCGACCACGGTGAAGCTGATCGGGAACCTGATGATCGCGCACATGGTCGAGGCCCTTTCCGAGGGGGCCACGCTGGCCCGGCGCGCCGGCATCGGCGTGGAGAAGCTGCTCGAGGTCGTGCAGAGCTCGGGCTTTGCCTCGCCGTTCTGGGACTTCAAGGGCAAGGCGCTCGCGGCGGGCGATCTCTCCACGCACTTCAGCGTCGATCTGATGCACAAGGATCTGACCCTGGCCTTGGGCCTCGGCCAGGAGCTGGGCGTCCCGCTGCCTGCAGCCGCCACCATCCGCGAGATCTACCAGGCCGCCCGCGCTCGGGGCCTGGGCGCCCTCGACATCATCGCCACGGCCGCTGCCGTGGTCGATCCGTCGCTCCAGCCTGTCGTCGCGCCGGCACCGCGCGAGCGATGACGCCGCGCTGATCGCGGCGCGGCCTCAGCCGACCGTCGATTCCATGGCGTCGGCGGCGTCGTTCGCCCCGCCGAGAGAGCCGACGAAGGTGTGAAAGGCCGGGTTGGCCCGATCGATCGACAGGACGAACTCGTCACCGTCGTCCACGCGCATGACGTATCCGTTGGCCACGCAGGACAGCGGACCTGGCGTGACGAAGCCGAAGCTCACCCTTTCATCGAGGGCCAAGGTCCGACCTGCCGATCGGAAGCGGACACCCCGGGGAGCGATGTCGACGACCTCCACGGTGAGCGACTCGTTGCGCGCTTCGACATGGATCACCACGGGCAGACCCAGCGGGTACCGGGCGTGTTCGCGGCGGTCGGGGCGAGAGCGCGGGCGAGGATTGGCTGGAGTCATCCGGGTTCGCTTCCGGGGCGGTGTTCCGCCGGGTCCTTAATAGTTACTTGGCCGCCGCCGACCGGGCCATCAAAGTTTCCCATCGATTTTTGTGCCCGCGGTGGGGGCCTTTCATCATGCCCCGCTCGCCATCGGACCGGGCCCGCCGGGCCGGAGGTCACGCCGCGCTGCTCACTGGCGGGCGCGGCGGGAAATGGTGGCACGCCCATTGCTGACCGGCGTCACCGCGCCCGGGATCCGTCGGGAGGCCGCCGAGGAGACGCCGCGGCCCGGGCCGGCTGGTGGGCGGCCAACCAGGCCCGCGTCTCGGCCGCGGCCGGCGGGGTCGACTCGCCGCCGTCGTAAAACCGGCGAGCCGCCTCGGCGAGGCCGACGGCACGCGCGCGATCGCCGCCCGAATCCCACAGGGCTCGCGCCAGCGCGAAGCGTGTGTCGGCCACCTGCAGCTGGTTCGGCTCGTGGGCTTCCCGGATGCGCAGCGCCCGTTCGAGAGGCGGCACGGCCTCCGCGAAGCGCCCCAGCTTCGACTGAGCGACGCCCAGACCCGTCAGCGGATAGGCCAGGTATGAGTGGTCCGGTCCGAGCTGCGGCTCCCAGCGGCCGAGCGCGTCCAGGAACAGGGGGATCGCGTCGGCGGCCTTGCCCTCGGCGATCAGGTACTCGCCCCGGTTGCTCAGCACCTTGGCCAACCAGGGGCTCCCCTCGCCGTACGCGCGGACGAAGATCTCTTGGGCGCGCAGGTTCATGGCCAGCGCGCCCGGGGCGTCCCCTCTCGCGAACAGCGCCTCGGCCATCGCAAGGAAGCTCTCGGCGAGGTCCGGCGATCCCGGTGGCAGGACCCGTTCCTTCATTGCCAGGGCCTCCCGGGCGTAGCGCAGGCTCGTGTCCCGATCGCCTTCCTGCAGGGCCATGGCCGACCGTGTCTGGAGGAGCCAGGCCCGCACGTCGTCGTGACCGGGTCCCAGGCGATCGAGGATGGCGTCGCCCAGCGCCACCCAGCGCGCACCCTGCTCGCGCCGCGCCAGGGTGTAGCCTTCGATGCCCGCCAGCAGCGCCGCGCCTTCGGCCGCGATGTCGTCGCGACGTGACGCTATGGCGGTCCAGACCCCTTCCTGAAGATCGGCGACCACGGTTTCCTTCCGGAAGGCGGGGGCGTCCTCGAAGGCCCACGTCCGAACCAGCACCTCCGCGAGGAGCGGCCGGTACCGGGTGGCGCGCGCCTCCTCGATCGACTTGCGCCCCAGGTCCAGGGCCTGGCGGTGCTTGCCCGTCAGGTGCAGCGCCTCCACTACGGCCGTCTGCTGGCGAATGGCCTCGACTCGAGCGCGGGTCGGCGCGTCGCGCGGCGGCTCGACCGGTTCGCGCAGCAGCTTGATGTCGGCGCAGCGGTCGAGCGTCGGCAAGGCGCTGGCCGCGTCGACGGCGCGCGCGACGGTGTCGCGGTCCGCCGCCGACAACACGTCGACCAGCGCGCGCAGGCCGGTCAGCCGCTCGTCGAGGCAGGTCATGCGCAGCTCGAACGTGTCGGCCGACTGCTCGGCACGCACGTGGCGGGCCTCGCAAGCGTCGCGGCGGGCGCCGAGCCACCGGGTGGCGTAGCGGTCGAGAATGGCGGCGGTCCGGCTCCAGGTCTCCGGCGCGTAGGCGAGGCCCGTGGAGGCGAAGGACGCGCGGACGCGATCGTGCACCGGGCCGGATCCGCTCGGCTCCCAGAGGCCGGCCAGGCGATCGGAGCCGCGCTGGCAGAGCGCCGGGCCTTCGTGGCTCGTGTGGCCGGCGCGCCAGAGGCCAACCCCGGCCAGCGCCGCCACCGCCACCGCCGCGCCGGCGGCCGCCAGCCGCCGACGCGACCGCCCGGGATCGTGCGCGATCGCGTCGACGAGCGCCTCCATCGAAGGCCAGCGCTGCGAGGGGTCCACGGCAAGCCCACGCAAGACCGCGCGCCGCAACCAGCTCGGAACGGTCCCCTTGGCCGACGGCGGGCTCACTTCGCCCCGCAGCACGGCCGCCATCAACGTCGAGAGCGTCTCGGTTGGAAACGGGTGCGCTCTGAACAGCGCCGCGTAGAGCGCCACGCAGAAGCTGAATTGATCGGTGCGCGCGTCGGCCCGCGCCCCCACGAACTGCTCGGGCGCCATGTACAAGGGCGTGCCGAGCAGCTCGCCCGTGCGCGTGAGCGGCGCCTCGCCGAGCGCGGCCAGAACGTCGGCGGATCGGCCGTCGCCAGGTTCGGAGATCTCGTCGGAGGTGTCGTCCACCGAGCCGTCGTCGCCGATCGAGCGTGCCAGGCCGAAGTCCATCACGCGGATCTTGCCGTCGGCGCCCACCATGACGTTCTGGGGCTTGAAGTCTCGGTGCACGAGGCCGGCGGCGTGGGCGGCGCCGAGGCCCCGCCCGGCCTCCGTGAAGGCGGCCAGGATCTCGCGGCGCGTGCGCGAGCGCTCGGCCAGCCAGGCGGCCAGCGTCTGTCCGTCGACGAACTCCATGCCCACGAAGACCCGGTCGTCGTGAGTGCCGGCGTCGTAGACGACGACGACGTTGGGGTGCGAGAGCTTCGCGATCGCCTTGGCCTCCCGGAGCAGGCGGCTCCGCCCGCGTTCGTCGGCGGCCTCGCCCTCGGCGCGGAGGAGCTTCAGGGCGATCTTTCGATCGAGCTGCGGATCGTAGGCGGCGTAGACGTCGCCCATGCCTCCGCTGCCCTGGTGACCGAGGATGATGTAGCGACCGACCGACGAGCCGCGGACGACGGGTTGGGGCGGCGGACCGGCGGGCTGCGACCCGGGGGTCCCCGGGCCGAGGGCGACGGTGACGAGCAGTCGGCACGGGGAGCAGCTGCGAGTGTGGGCGTTCAGCCGCGCGACGGCCTCGGGGGGCAGCCGCCTCTCGGCGAACGCCTCGAGGGTCTCGTCTTGTACGCAACTGGGGTCCACGTCCTGGCTCGCGCTGGGGGGACCATCATGCCGGATGTGGGTGTGATCGCGGTAACGATCCTCGCTTGATCTTGTGAACTGGACGCGTGTCTTTTATAAGAGACACAAGAGAGACGCCGAGGCGTCGTGAGCGCTCGGCTCGCCTAGGTGGGCGGTCCGGGCGCTCCCAGCGAAAGGACAGTTCGATGACACATGCACACGGAAGATCTGGGTGGGTCGCGAGACTCGGCAAGATTCGTCTGATCTGGCTCGCCGTCACGGCGACGGGCTCCCTCGCCGGGTGCGCGCGAGACCAGGGTCGGCCGACCGAGGGGGAGCCGACGGGCTCGGTCAGTCTCAGCCTCACGACGCCGGCCGGTGTGACCGTGAACGCCGTGGCCTACACCGTCACGGGGACGGCGTTCACCAAGAGCGGCACCATCGACACCAGCGCGTCGCCGACGATCAGCGGGACCGTCGGGGGCATCCCGGCCGGCAAGGGCTACACCCTCACGCTGACGGCCAGGTCGGCCGCCGACAACACGACCTTCACGGGGTGGGCCACCTTCGACGTGATCGCGGGCGCGAGCACGTCGGTGACGGTTCACTTGAACGCGCCCAGCACGACCGGCAACGGCTCGGTCGCGGTGAACGGCACCATCAACCTGAGCCCCCACATCGACGAGCTGACGGTGGCGCCCCAGACCGCGTTCGTGGGCGCCCCGGTCAAGCTCGTGGCGGCCGGCAGCGATCCCGACACGGGCCCTTCACCGCTCAGCTATTACTGGTCGACGACCGGCGGGATCATCGACAACCCGATCGCGCCGAGCGCGACGCTGACCACCACGACGCCCGGCACCTTCACGATCAAGCTGACCCTGTCGGATGGCGACGGCTCCGACACCGCCAGCACCACGGTCACCTTCGTCAGGCCACCTGCGGCCGGAGGAGGCGCGGGGGGCGTCGGCGGGATCGCGCCCGCGGCGGGAGGGGCGGGGGGCACCGTCGCGCGCGGACCGAGCACGCCCAACATCCTGCTGATCATCGCCGACGATCTCGGCGCCGAGGCGACCAGCCTCTATCCCGACCTGGGAGGCACGAAGGGCCAGGTGCCGATCCCGAACATCGAGGCGCTCGCGCGCAACGGGCTCGTGTTCGACAACGCCTGGGCCAGCCCCGTGTGCTCGCCCACCCGGGGCACCATCGTGAGCGGCCAGTACGGATTCCGCACCGGCGTCACGACCGTCGGCAACGTGCTGCCGACCTCGACGGTGACGCTCTTCGACCGGCTCACCGCCGAGGGCCCCACGTACACGCACGCGTTCTTCGGCAAGTACCACCTCGGCGGCGGCAGCATCGACCCGCGCCCGGGCGTCGCGTTCCCCGAGGTGCCGCAGATCCTCCAGCACGTGCGTGATCTGGGGATCACGACCTACCGCGGGATCCTCGGAGGCGGGCTCGTCGACTACTTCAACTGGACGACCTACGACATCAACGGGCCGCAGCTCGCCAACACCACCTACGCCACGACCGCTCTGACAGACTTTGCCATCGACTTCATCCACCAGCAGCAGGCCACGAAGCCCGGCCAGCCCTGGTTCCTGTATCAGGCGTACAACGCGCCACACGCCGCCAACGGCGGCAACAACCCGTTTCAGGTCCCGCCGTCCGAGCTCCATCACGTGGATCTGAGCTCGGTGGGCAATCCGGCGGCGGGCGCCTACGGGACCAACATCCCAATCTATCAGGCTGTGATCGGGGCGCTCGACACCGAGGTCGGCCGCCTGCTGGCGGAGGTCGACTTCAGCAAGACGCTGGTCATCTTGGTCGGAGACAACGGCGTCCCGCCGCCGGTGAAGGACGCGGCGACGGGCCTGCGCGACGCGAAGGGGAGCGCCTACGAGGGCGGCGTGCGCGTGCCGCTCATCGTGGCGGGGGCCGGCGTCACGCGCCGGGGGCGGGAGGACAACCTGTTCGTGACGACCGACCTCTACGCGACCATCCTGGACGTCGCGGGCGTGCCGGTCAGCCACGTCAACGACAGCTACAGCCTGAAGCCGTTGTTTGCGGACGAGGCCGCTTCGAGCGGACGCACCTTCTCGTTCTCGGAGATCTCGAGCGGGACGGGCCAGCGCCAGTACGGGTTGCGCGACACGCGCTTCAAGCTGGTCAACAACCTCGGGCGCTGGGAGCTGTTCGACCTCGTCACCGATCCGCACGAGGCGACGAACCTGTACACGAACGCGCCGTACGCGGCGGCGCGCGCCGCCCTGCAGGCCCAGATCGCGGTCCTGAAGGCCGACGCGCTCCCCGGTTACTTCCAGTCTCCTTGAGCGACGCGCCCGCGGCCCTGCAAGGGGCCGCGGGCGGCTCCACAGCCGTCGGGCTTCGTCACCGGCAGCGGCGATCGCCCGCGAGCTCGCCGCGCTCGCCGCCGCAGAGGGCCCGCAAGGCCGCCTGAATGGGGCCGTTGTCCGGGAAGCGAGCGCGTGCGTCGCTCAGCGTCGCGAGCGCGCGCTCGTCCTGGTGCGTGGAGTGCAGCCCGACACCGTAGGCGTAGGCATAGTGGCTGTTGTGGGGCGCGAGCTCCCGGGCTCGCCCCAGCTCGTTCACGCCCGCCACGACGTCCTTGCGGCGGACCAGCTGCATCCCGAGCGCGAAGTGGACGTCGGCGGAGTCGGGATAGAGCGCGGCGGCCTTGCGCAACGACGCCTCCGCGGCGCCTTCGTCGCCGGTGGCGCGCAGGTGGTCGGCAAAGTTCAGGTGGGCCACCAGCGACGTTTCGTCCCGCCGGACCGCCTGCTCGAAGGCCGCGCGCGCGGCCGCCCCGTCGCCGGATGCCTGGCGGAGACGGGCCCGTTCTACGAGCGCCTCGGCCCGATCGGCGTTCGCCGTCAGCCAGGCCTCGTAGTCGGTCATCAAGGCCGCCCGCGCCTCCCCCCCACCTGCGGGCAGCGGAGCCTCGCCGGGGCGCGCCGGGCCCAGCAGGGGAGCGACCGCCAGGCGCACGGCGCGTGAGGCGTCGCTCGCCGGTCCCGCCAGCAGGCGCGTGCGGACTTCCACCGGCGCCGACCGCAGCGCCTCGACCGCGCCCAGCCGTAACCACGGGTCGGCGTCTCGCAACAGCGGCTCGGCCAGAGCGGCGGCCTCGACGGGGGCGTGCGCCCCCAGCTCAGCCAGGGCCGTGGCCTTCGACAGCCCGGACACGGCCGGATCCCCGACGAGGGCGCGCGCCGACGCGGCCGCCGCCGGGTCCTCGTGGCGCGTGGCCCACGAGACCGAGCCCAATTTCTCAGCTCCCGACGGTCCCAGGCGCCGTCCGCTGCGATGGCGGGCGATGGCCTCCGCCGCCCAGGCGTCCCCGCGCGCGGCGTGGCAGGCGGCGCACGCGTTCGGCGTCCCGAGCGTGGCGCTGAGATCGGGCCGCGGGACCGCGATGCGGTGATCGCGGCGCTCGTGAACGACCATGTACGTGCGCGAGGGCATGTGGCAATTCACGCAGCGGGCGCCGTCCGTGCCGGCGGCGTGGAAGTGATGTTGCGGGCTGTCGAACGTCGGGCGGTCGTGGCACTGGGTGCACAGCGCGTTTCCTTCGGCGCGCAGCCGCGCCGTGTGCGGATCGTGGCAATGGCTGCAGGTGATCCCGCGCGCCGCCATTTTCGATTGGAGGAAGGAGCCGAGCTCGAACACCTCGTCCTTGATCTGCCCGTCGGCGTAGTACAGCCCGTCGCTCAACAGCTCGGGCCGCCAGGTCTCGAGCATGCGCTCGTGCGACGGATCCTCGCGCAAGCGGACGCGGCGGGCGTGGCAGGCGCCGCACTGGTCGAGCTGCTCGGGCTGGGTGTGCAGACCGTTCACGAATTCCCGCGCCCCTGCGCCTCGCGCTCCGCGGTCCGCGGCCTCGACGTGCGCCGAGCCAGCGCCGTGGCAGCTCTCGCAGCCGTTGGCGAGCTCGCTCCACTGGCTGTCGAAGCGACCGGTGTCGTCGGAGAAGCGCTTGCTGAAGCGGGTGGTGTGGCAATCGCCGCACATGTGATTGAAGCTCTGCCGCGGGCGCGTCCAGAACAGCGGGTCGGCCGGCGTCACGTCGTCGTCGGGATGAAGATGGAACCAGCGCTGGCCGCCCTGCTCGCGCGGGCGCCTGTCCCACGCGAACGGCAGCGCCTGGATGCGGCCGTCGTCGAACGCCACCAGATATTGCTGCAAAGGCGCGTATCCCAGCGTGTAGGCGACCCTGAACGTCTCGGCCTGGCCCTGCTGGTTCTCGGTCGTCACCAGGAACGTCGAGCCCTGGCGCGAAAAGCGAGTATCACGGCCGAAGTAGCGGAAGGTCACGTCGCCGAAGTCGCCGAGGACTGTCGCCGGATCCGCCGGCTCCATGGCGTGGCGGTGATGCGACGACGACCAGGCCGCGTGCTCCTGGGCGTGGCAGCGGGCACACGCCTGCGAGCCCACGAAGCGCGCCGGCGCGGCGTCGCTCGCCCCGGTGACCTCGGTCGTTGGTCGCCGCGCTCGCGCCCTCAGCTTCATCCCGCCGATCGCGGTGATCATCAGCGCGAGCAGAGCGGCCGTCACCCGCCAGCGTGGCAACGCGAAGGCCGAGCGAGGGCGCGACACCGGCGGCACCGGTCTTGTATAGTGAACGTACGTCTTTAAGGCAAGACGCGGTCCACGCTCGCCGTCGAGACCGACGCCGAGGTCGAGGCCGGACGGGGCGAATCCGCGGGTTCGGGCCGGGGCGCGGCCACGGCCGAATCGTCGATGTGGTGGAAGACGCGGTAGTCGAGGCGGCGCGAGCCGTCGGGCATGTCGGAGATCAGGTCGCGGAAGCGGCCGCCCCACACGATGTCGGACAGCTCGTAGCGATGCCGGGCATGGATGTTCTGCCCGACGGTTTCATCGACGCCGTAGAGCGTGACGAATAGCTGAGCGTTTTGTGCGCGCAGGCTTTCGAGCGCCTCCGGACCGTGAAAGGGGCTCGTCTCGTCGATCCGGTGCATGGCCAACCACGTCAAGCTGAACAGGGCGTTGTGATCCCGCACGAGCGGGAGCTCGATCGGGCGGCGCAGCACCTCGCCCTCGGCGGTCCGCTCGGTCCGGAGCAACACCAGACGGAGGTGGGCCTCGAGGACCTGATTGTGCCGCCAGTTCGCGAGGCGAAACATCAGGTGAGGCACGCCGTCGCGCACGGTGACGGTCATCCGCTCCGAGAACACGATGCGGGCGGTGGGCCGCGAGAACTTCGAGAAGGTGATGCCCGTGACCAGCGCGACGCTGAGGATGCCGACCAGCGCCTCGACCGTCACCACGAGGTGCGTGTAGCGCGTGGCGGGCGACATCGCGCCGTAGCCGATGGTGGCCATGGTTTGCACGCTGAAGAAGAAAGCGTCCTCGAACGATCCGGGGCGGGCGTTCAGGATGCCGCCCGGCTGAGCGACATAGAGCAACGCGAACAGCGCGTTGGCGGCCAGGAACCCCAGCCCGACCACGGTGAAAAAGCCCGTCCAACTGCGCCGCAAGAGGAAGTGATAGATGTCCTTGTAGGGCTCCCATGGCCGGCCGACGGCGCGGATGTTGGGGAGGACCGGTTCCTCGGTGCGCCTCCGGCGTGCGCGACGAGGCCGTTCGATGGGGGGCGGTCGCGACATTCGTCGGAACTAGTTTATGACCTCGGCAGTTACGAAATCGACCCGTGAGCCGGGAATCTTGCTCAAGGTCCGCGGAGCACCCGCCGACACGAGAAGGGCAATGTCACCCGTCCATCCCGACCGCCTGCGGGTCGCCAAGAACCGAATCTCTGAATGGCTTTCGACACTTAAGGTTGCCGGCGACGGCTTGCCCCCCCCTACGAAACAGGAGCTCCTGCGCCAGCTGGACTCCGCCAAGCCCACCACCCGGACCGACGGGACCGTCGAGCTGGTCCTTCCGGGGCTCTCGGCGCTGGGCATGGGAATCTTCCAGCACTCGTTCCGCTTCGACTCCGTCCGCGTCCGCGTCGTCCCGTACGGCAACAGCTGAGCCGCGCGCGCGACTGGCAGGCCATCCCCCGGAGGTGGCTCGCAGCGTCCGCTCCCTCGGCTCGCTCACCCGCGAACGCCCCTTCACTGAGATATGGTCCTGCGCAACCCCTACTGATGGGGGCCGAGACCACCCTCATGAAGATCGTCATTCCGGGCGGCACCGGTCAGCTCGGCCACGTCCTCGCGCGAGCGTTCCGAGCCCGCGGGGACGAGGTCGTCGTGCTGGGGCGCGGGAGCGGCACGGCTGCTCCCGAGGGCTCGCGCTTCGTGCCGTGGGACGGGCGCTCCGTCGGTCCCGCTGAGGGCGGCCCACGTGAGCGCTGGGTCGACGAGCTGGATGGCGCCGACGTCGTCGTGAACCTTGCCGGCCGCTCCGTCGATTGTCGCTACACCCGCGCGAACGTGGAGGCCATGATGAGCTCGCGCGTCCAGTCCACGCGCGCGGTTGGTCAGGCGATCGCGCGCGCCGCGCGTCCTCCGCGCGTCTGGCTTCAGATGAGCACCGCGACCATCTATGCGCACCGCTTCGATGCCGCGAACGACGAGAGCACCGGGCACCTGGGTGGCGACGAGCGCGACGCTCCCAGCGCCTGGAAGGCCAGTATCGACATCGCCCGGGCGTGGGAGCAGGAGCAGGTCGACGCGCCCACCCCTTCGACCCGCAAGGTCGCCCTGCGCACCTCCATGGTCATGAGCCCAGACCCTGGCGGCGTCTTCGACGTGCTCTTGCGCCTCGTCCGCCTGGGCCTGGGCGGCCCCATCGCGGGCGGCCGCCAGTTCATCTCATGGATCCACGAGCGAGACTTCGCGCGCGCCGTTGGTCATCTCGTCGACGCCGACCACCTCGCCGGCCCCGTGAACCTGACGTCACCGAACCCGCTGCCCCAGCGCGACTTCATGCGCGACCTGCGCGCCGCCTGGGGCGCCCCGGTCGGCCTACCCGCCGCGAAGTGGATGGTGACGCTGGGTGCCTTCTTCCTGCGCACGGAGACCGAGCTCGTCTTGAAGAGCCGCCGCGTCGTCCCCACGCGGTTGCTCGACGGCGGCTTCTCGTTCGAGTACCCCGAGTGGACGGCGGCGGCGCGCGATCTCGTGGCGCGTCGCCGCGGCCGCTGACGAGGTTGCGGCGCCTGCCGGTCGGACGCGACCACGGAAGAAGGAGAGGCGCCTGACTTGCCACCGCAGGTTGGTTGCCCACCCTCCTAGCGGAGGGGCATCTCGCGAACGTCGCACACGACGGCGCCGTGATCCGAGACGGGGCGGCCGTCGGCTCCCCGCGGGGTGACGACGTGCGCGGCGAGCGGGACGAGACCGCGGCCGGCGATCCAGTCGAGGCGCGCGGGAGGGCGGCTTTGCCAGCGGCGGAGGAGGCGGCGCACCAGCCACACCAGCGGGGGACCGCCGATTCGCCGGACCTTCTGCCGGGCGTAAGGATCGGCGAAGTCGTAGTGGTAGGTGGGCGCGGCGCGGTCATTCAGGCCATCGATGGTGAAGCCTCGCTGGGCCAGCTCATCGAAGACGACGTGCTCGCGCGTGGTCTCCGGGCGCATGTAGTCGTCGATGGCGC
>Ga0105238_10002967_pt1 | contig 16935 bp, 12 predicted proteins | sample KBSC34metaG_FD_81526 | JGI IMG/M metagenome (GOLD analysis project Ga0105238, IMG submission 81526) | Corn rhizosphere microbial communities from Kellogg Biological Station, Michigan, USA - KBS C3-4 metaG | ecosystem: Host-associated > Plants > Roots > Rhizosphere > Soil | place: Michigan, USA... | reverse complement strand
GCTCCTGGTCGTCGATCATCCAGACGGCACCGAGGCATTCGTGGACGAGCGGTTCTCGGCCGCGTCGCCGCCGCGGCTGGCCGTGCAGGCGTTGCGTCCGCCCCGGCCTGTCGCGCGCGCGACCGACGATCGCGGAAGCGATGTGACCGCGCTCGTGGCGGAGCGCGACGGCCGCTATCTCGCCAGCTTTGCCCGCGGCCCGTATCAAGGCATCGCCGAGCCGCACAGTGTCGAATTCGATCTGCCGGCCGGCGTGGCCGCCGACGGACAGCACGTGCTCGTCGCCGAAGGCTGGATCTATCCGACCGACAGCAGCATCAACCTGGCCATCGCGCAGGGCGGTACGTTCAGGCCGAGCGGGCTCGCGCTCGATGCGCAGGACGGGCGCGGCGCGTGGCGTGAAGTCGTTCGCGACCTGGGGTTCCCGGCCGGCAAGAACAAGAGCATGCTGATCGACCTCGCGGCGGCGCGGGGAAGTCGCCGCCTGCGGCTGCGGACGAACCTCGAGATCTATTGGGATCGCCTGTCGGTGGCCGAGCGCGCGAACGTACCGTTTCGCACCGAGCGCCTGGCTGCGTCGCGCGCCGAGCTGCGCTATCGCGGGTTCTCACAGACGTCGTCGCCGCGCGGCGAGTCGCCCGAGACGCCGGACTACGCCCGCTTGTCCAACGTCGCGCCTCGCTGGCGGGATCTCATCGGCTACCACACGCGCTTTGGCGACGTGAACGAGCTGCTCGCGGGCGTCGACGATCGCTACGTGATCATGAACGCCGGCGACGAGCTGCGGCTCGAATTCCCGGAACGTCCGGCGCTCGAAGGCGGGTGGCGGCGCGACTTCGTGCTGATCGGCGACGGCTGGGAGAAGGACGGCGATTACAACACCGGCTTCTCGCAGACCGTCCTGCCGCTGCCGTCGCACGCGAAGGCGGCGTACGGCAAGGGTGTCGAGGGGCTCGACCTCGAAGACGACCCGGTCTACCAGGCGCACCGGGAGGACTGGGAGCGCTTTCACACCCGCTTCGTGCGGCCGGACGTGTTCGTACGAGGGCTGCGATGATGGGCCGCGGGAAGGCGGACCCTACATGTTTCCACTATTCCCTGGGGCGGCCGCCCAAGAGTACGTTTCCCTTTTGATGGTGTCCGATCGGCGGCAACGTGTGGCCCGCATCGCCTGGACGGTCCTGTTCGTGGCCGGTGTGGCGGCGATTCCGTTGCTCAACAAGCAAACGCTCGCCACGGCGCCTTCCGCATCGGGAGCTTCCGGCAGTTTCGGCTTTCACCTGCAGGATGTAGCGCGCGAATCGGGCGTCGATTTCGTGCATCAGCCGCCGGTGTTCGACCCGCAGCTGACGCACATCATGCCGCAGGTGGCGTCCACCGGCGCCTCGGTGGCGGTCGCCGACTTCGACCGCGACGGCTGGCAGGATTTTTATCTCACCAACAGCGCCGACAACTCGCTCAACCGGCTCTACCGCAACAACGGCGACGGCCGGTTCACCGATGTGGCGATGCAGCTTGGCGTCGCCGATCTCAATCGCACCGGCACCGGCGCGTCGATGGGCGCGGTGTGGGGCGACTACGACAACGACGGCTACGAGGATCTGCTGGTCTACAAGTACGGCGGCCCCGTGCTCTTTCACAACGACGGCGGGAAAGCGTTCACCGATGTGTCGACGCGCGCCGGGCTTCCGAAGTGGGTGAACGCGAACAGCGCGACGTGGCTCGACTTCGATCGCGACGGCCGGCTCGACCTGTTCATCGCCGGTTATTGGCCCGACAACGTGAACCTGTCGCGGCTCGACACGACGCGCATCATGCCGGAGAGCTTCGAGTACGCCAATAACGGCGGCCGCAAGTATCTGCTGCGCAACAAGGGCGACGGCACGTTCGAGGACATGACGCAGGCGACGGGGATTACGAGCCACCGATGGACGCTGGCTGTCGCCGCGGCCGACCTGCGCGGCACCGGCTATCCGGATCTGTTCTTCGCGAACGACTACGGCGTGTCGGAGCTGTACGCCAACGAAGGCGGCAAACGCTTCGTGGACCAGGCGGAGAAAACGGGCGTGGGCCGCACGCCGAAGAGCGGCATGAACGCGTCGTTCGGCGATATCTTCAACGACGGCCGCCTGGCGATCTACAAGGCCAACATCTCCGAGCCGGGCGTCCTGCTGCAGGGCAACGACCTGTGGGTGCCAAAAGAGGGCGGCCGCGAGGGCGAGTACGACAACCTGGCGTCCAGCCTGGGGGTCGATCTCGGCGGCTGGAGCTGGGGCGCACAGTTCGGCGATCTGAACAACGACGGCACGCTCGATCTCTATCTCGTGAACGGCTACGTATCGGCGGGCGAGCGCAGCAGCTACTGGTACGACTTCTCCGTGATTGCGGTCGGACACAGCAGCATCATCGGTGACGCGCGGAACTGGCCCGACATGAAGGGGCGCAGCTTTTCGGGCTACCAGCGCAAGCGGGTGTGGGTGAACGACGGCGTCGGCCGGTTCACCGAAGTGGCGCAGAGCGTCGGCGCCAACGACACCTACGACGGCCGCGCGGTGGCGCTCGTCGACCTCGGCAACCGTGGCGTGCTCGACGTGATCGTCGCCAACCAGGGCGGCCCCGCGCTCGTGTACCGGAATACGGTGACGCCGGGGCGGCACTGGATCGATCTGGAGCTCGAAGGCACGGCGAGCAACCGCAGCGCGATCGGCGCGCGCGTGGAGGCCACGTTCGGCGGACGCACCCAGCGCCAGGACGTGCTGGCCGCGAGCGGCTTCAGCGCGCAGAACCAGCGGCGCCTGCACGTGGGGCTCGGCGCTTCGACCGCTGTCGATCGCATCACCATCGGGTGGCCGTCCGGGAAGACGCAGATCATCGAGCATCCGGCTGTCGATCGGCTGCACCACGTGAAGGAGCCCGCGTGACGGAACTGACCGGCGTGGCCGCGGCGGGGCCGATGCCCAAAGGGAGGCAGTGGCTGCGGCTCGACAATCGCTTCCTGCCGCCGCTGCTCATCACGAGCATCCTGCTGACGGCACATCTGTCGTTCGGCATCCTCGAGGGGTGGGAGCGCACGGGGCTGGCCATCCTTGTCGCCTTCGCCACCGAGATGGCGCTGGGGCGCGTCACGTACGGCAAGTGGCCGTATGCGGCGAGCGCCTACATCACGGGCATCAGCGTCGGCATCCTGCTGCGGTCGCCGTTCCTGTGGCCGTACGCGCTCTGCGCGTTCATCTCGATTGCATCGAAGTATGTGCTGCGTTTCCGCGGGCGGCATCTGTGGAACCCGTCGAACCTCGGCGTCAGCCTGGTGCTGTTCCTGGCGCCTCAGACCGTATCGCTCCTGAGCGTGCAGTGGGGGAACGTGGTGGCGCCGATGGTCGTCATCTGGCTGCTCGGCTCGGTGATCGTGTGGCGCGTGGGACGCTTCCCGCTGTCGGCGACGTACGTGGCGTCGTTCCTGCTCTTCTCGTTCGTGCGGGCGGCGGTCACCGGGATTCCGTGGGTGGCGGAGGTGGCGCCGATCACGGGGCCGATGTACCAGCTCTTCATCTTCTTCATGGTCACCGACCCGAAGGTGACGGTGCGGCCGATGTGGGCGCAATGTCTGGTGGTGTTCCTGGTGGCGTTTGTCGAACTGATCCTGCGGCTCAACGAGGTGGTCTACGCGCCGTTCTATGCGCTGTGCTTCGTGGGGCCGACGGCGCTGCTGGTCGAGATGTGGCTCGACGCCCGGCGTGCGAAAATAGCGTAGCGGCACATCTTTGGACGTGCCCGACAAACAACCTATGAAACCCGTCGAGGAATACGCTGGAGAGGGTGAGCTGTCGTGGTCGGGTGGCTCGTGCGCCGTGGGCTACCGGCTGACGCGGCTGCAGGGCATGGCGGCGAACGGGCTCCCCGTGCCGGGAGTCTTCCGGATCGAAGGCCACCTCGATCTTCACGGCGAAACCGTGCCGACCGCCGCCGTCAACAGCCCCGTCAGGCTGCAACTGGGAGACGGCCGATCCATGTTCATCACGCTTACGTCGACCGAAGGGCACGTGCTGTCCGAAGGGCACGGCCCGTCGCGCTGCCTCTGTTGCTGATGCCGGTCTGAAGACCGCCCTCTCCATCGCGAGCGGAGAAGGGGCTCTCCCTTCCCCGCCCACCCTGCTTACCCTGCCATCTCTCCGCCTTAGAAGTCGTACTGGACGGTGATCTTCGCCGTTCGCGCGGTCAGCACCGACGTGGGCTGCAGCCACAGGCTGCCGGCCGTGGCCGTCGGCGCGGTGTACGCCTGGTTGTAGGTCAGCACGGTGTCGGCGTTGAGGAAGTTGAACATGTCCAGCGACACGGTGGCGCGCTGCGAGCCGAACCGGAGCACCTTGCCGACGCGCAGATCGAGCTGATTCACGCGTGGCCCGCGCATCTGATCCGGGGCCAGCAGGTTCACCGTGACGTTGGGCGCGCTGCCCGCGAGCGGACGGCCCAGCCACTGCTGGACGATGGCGCTCGACACGGTCCAGTTCGCCTGCAGCGGTTCGGCGGGCGAGCTCTGGAACGTCGCGGCGATCTGCACGTCCACCTTCGGCACGATATAGCTGCCGGCGCCCGTGAAGCGCGTCGTGTTGCCCGGCTCGACGTGGCAGTACGGGTTCACCGGACTGTAGGCCTGCAGTTCGCTGCCGGTGGAGAAGCCGCCAGTCTGCTCGGGCAGCTTGCCGCGGACGTCGCAGTAGTCTGTGACGCGCTGCCCCGTGCTGGTGCCGGCCTGCAGCTGCACGCCGTTCCGCATGCGCGCGTTGAGATTGACGTCGATGCCGTTGTACACCTGCGAAATGTTGCCGTAATCGGGCGCATAGGTTCGCAGCTGATTCGGCGCGACGGCAAACATGTCCGGCTTCACGTTGTAGAGACCGGAGACCGTGAAGCCGCCGCCGTTCGGCAGGCGCGGATCGGACGGTGCCACGACGTAGAACTGGTCGAAATCGCCCGCTCCCACCGCGAGGTTGTCGGTCACGGTGAAGTTCTGCAGCCAGCGCCGCGTGTAGCCGACTTCCACCGAGACGCGCGGCAGGATCTCCTGCTGCAGCGTGAGGCCGATCTGCCAGTCCGACGGCCGCGTGCCCCAGCCCTTCAGCGTCCGCTCGTCGTAGCTGAGGCTGTAGATCGGTTTGCCGTTGGCATCCACGGCCTTGCCGAAGTTGGGATTCGCCCACGCGCCGCAGAAGTCGCCGCCGCTGGCGCGGAGGTCCTGCGAGGCGCCGCTCAACAGATTGCAGTCGGGCGTGTAGTTGCCGTTCGCGTCCGTCCAGGTGCGGGTCTGCGTCAAATCGATGCGGGCGCTCGGCAGCAGCGCCGAGTAGTTGCCGTTGCCGTTCACCGCGGCTTCGAGATACTTGCCGGCGTTGAACTTCACAGCGGTTTTGCCGTTGCCGAACACGTCGTACGCCACGCCGGCGCGCGGCGTGATGTCGTTGTAGCCGATGATCCCCTTCGACTCCGCCCACGTGTACTGGGTGGGCAGGAAGCGCACGCCGGCTCCGCCGATCGACTGCTCGGGGTAGTAGCTCCAGGAGTGGTCGTAGCGGAGCGCGCCCGTCATCGTCACGCGTCCACGCGTCAACTGGTCCTGCACATACAGCGCGTTGTAGCGCACGCGCGAGTAGGTGCGGTACGCCTCGAGGCGCTGCGTCAGCTGATTGGGCTGGCCGTTGTTGAAGCGGTAGGTGAGGTCGTTGGTGCCGCCTTCCTGGTTGCGGTTATCGGCGTGATAGGCACCCTGGTAGCCGACCTTGATGCTGTTGGCGCCGCTCACGAATGTCGCGGCGGAGTTCCACGTGTGGGCGCCGATCCAGTCGGCGTTCCAGAACGCCTGGTTGCGATAGTTCAGACCGGCGATGCCACCGTTCTGTGCGCAGCTGCCGCCGCGTCCGAAGGCGTCGAGCGGCACGGTGGCCGCGCACTGCTCGTTGACCTGCACCATGTTGCGGCGCACGTCGAGCGAAATCGGCTGGTCTTCCGCGTAGCGCTCGCGCGTGTTCCAGTTCGACAGATACGTGCCGAGGCCGGCGTCGAGGAGCAGACGGCTCGTCAGCGTCGACGTCCACTTGACCTGCTGCACGCGCTGCCAGCCGTGGTTGCGGCCGCCCGTCTCGGGCGCGCTCGTGGCCGATCCCGCGCCGAGGCTGTCGTTGCTGATCTGTTCGTCCCAGTACACGTTCAGCTTGTCGCGTTGCGACAGCTGGAACGTCAGACGCAGTGCCGGCTGCAGTGGGCCGCGGCCGCCAGAAATGGCGGGGCGGTTCTCGTCGGCTACGTAGCTCCATTTGTCGGGCTGCCATTCGTTCTTGTTGTAGAACATGCCCGGGATGTTGTTCTCGCTGCCGCGGTAGTAGCCGAGGAAGTAGAACCAGATGCGATCCTTCTTGATCGGCCCGCCCAGCGAATAGCTCGTGTCGTAGATGTAGTTCGTCTTCGCCGGCGTGCGCAGGCCGGCCGCCTTCAACTCGTCCGAGTAGTTGCTCGCCTGCATGCCGCCGCCCAGGCCGCTGAAGAAGAAGTGCGAGCGGAACGTGTTGCCGCCGGTGCGCGGCACGATGTTGATCGTCGGCCCGCCAACCTCCGTTTCACCCAGACCGCCGGCCGTCGTGATCGCGATCTCCGCCGCGTTCTCGACGTCCTGGCGATAGCCCGACACGCCGCCGCCGTTCAGCGACGCGCCCGTGTTCAGCCCGTCTACCTGTGCGCGCCCCTCGTTGCCGCGCCCGCCGCGTCCGCCGAATACCACCATGCCGGGACTGAGCTGCACGTTCGGCACGCCGCCGCCGCTTTGCACCATCGACGGGATGAGCACCATGACACCGGCGTACCCCTTCGCCGTGGGCAGCGCCTGCACGAGTTCGCTGTCGAGGGTGCGCTGACGCTTCGCGCTCTGTACGTCGACGATCGGGCTCTCGCCGGTGACCGTGATCGTTTCTTCGAGTCCGCCGACCGCCATGTCGGCGTTGACGGTGGCGTTGAACTCCGAGGCCAGCACGAGGCCGTCGCGTTTGTAGGTCTTGAAGCCAGGCAGCGTGAAGGCAACCGAGTAGGTGCCGGGACGAAGATCGACGATGCGGTAGGTGCCGCTGCTGTCCGTCGTCGCGCTTCTGACTTTTTCAATCAGGACATCGCTGGACGCTTCGACGGTCACTCCTGGAAGTACCGCTCCAGAGGTATCCCGCACGACGCCGGTGATCGACGACTGTGCGTGCGCGACGCCAGGCGCCAACAAGAACACGGTCCACAACAATACTTTCCACGCGTTTGTGCGCATGAACTGCCTCCCCCGATAAGGTCCCTGGTCGCGCCGTCGCCCCCGCTGCCTGCTGCCGGTGGCCTGCACGCACCCCGCCGAGTCAGCGTGGTTATACGCTCATCGCATCAACGGGTCAATCGAGGAAATTAGTGAGATCCGATTAGTCGGGGCAGTAGACTCTGGGCACCTTGGGACCCCGAGCCGGATTGATGGTGGTACTGCTGCTGGCGGCCGTGCGGCCGGCGCTGGCGCAGATGAACCTGGTGGGGGAGTGGAGCCCCCGCTATCACGAAGACCAACCCGAACGCATTCCGGGGCCCGAACTGGGCGACTACACCGGCCTGCCGATTACCGACGGCGCGCGCCTGGCCGCCGACAGCTGGAACGCCTCACGTCTGACGCTCCCCGAGCATCAGTGCAAGGTCCACAACGCGCCCTACATCTACCACGGGCCGTTGCAGTTCCGCGTGAGCGAAGAGCGCGACCTGCGCACGCAGAAAATCGTCGCCTACAAGCACTACATCAACACCTACGAGCAGGAGCGCACCATCTGGATGGACGGGCGGCCGCATCCCCCCGCCTGGGCGCCGGCGACGTGGATGGGGTTTTCGACCGGGACCTGGGAGGGAGACATCCTCGTCGTCTACACCACCCACATCAAGCAGGAATGGATCCGGCGCAACGGCATCCCCAACAGCGATCGCTCGACGATGATCGAGCACTTCATCCGGCACGGCAATACGCTGACGCACCTGGTGCAATGGACCGATCCGGTGAATCTGACGGAGCCGCTCGTCCGCAGTGAAGACTTCGTGCTGCAGGAGCGCAGCGCCGGCAGCTGGCTGTGGCCCTGCGAGTACGTGGACGAAGTGGTCGAACGGCCGCGCGACGAGGTGCCGCACTACCTGCCGGGCAAGAGCCCCTACGCGGGCGACTTCGCGTACCGCTATGGCATCCCCGTCGAAGCCGCCAACGGCGGCGCCCCGACGATGTATCCGGAATACCAGCAGCGGCTGCGCACGCTGCCGCCACCGCCCAAGCCCGCGCCGGCGAAGTGAAACCAACACTCATCATCGCTGTCTGTCTGCTCGTGTGCGTGAGTGTGCACACGCAGCAGCCGGCGTGGGATTCCAGCGGCGACATCAAGATGTTTCCGGTGCAGGGGAAGGTGTCGCTCCTGGTCGGCGCCGGCGCGAATGTCGTGGTGCAGGCCGGGCCCGAAGGCGTGCTGGTCGTGGACAGCGGGATCGAGGCGCACGCCGAAAAGTTGCTGGCGGCGATCCATGGCGTCTCAGACGCTCCCATCCGCTGGGTCGTGAACACCAGCTTCCTGCCGGACCACGTCGGTGGCAATGCGCTGCTGGCGAAGCGCGGCGAGACGGCAACCGGCAACCCGCTACCGATCGTGGCGCACGAAAACGTCTTGACGCGAATGAGCGCGCCGGCGGGCAGCTCCACGGCGACGCCCACCGCGGCGTGGCCGACCGACGCCTACGTGAAGCGCACCAAGGATTTCTTCTTCAACGGCGAACCGATTCTCGTGTATCACCCCGACGGCGGCGTGACCGACGGCGACTCGATCGTGCACTTCCGCCGGTCGGACGTGCTGGTGGCTGGCGAAACCTGGGTGACGACGCGCTATCCGATCATCGATCTCGCGCACGGCGGCGGCGTGCAGGGGGTGATCGACGGTCTGAACTACCTGCTCGACATCGCCGTACCGGAACATCAGCAGGAGGGGGGCACGTTCATCGTGCCAGGGCACGGCCGCGTGGGCGACGAGGCCGACGTGCTCGAATACCGCGACATGGTGACGATCGTCCGCGATCGCATCAAGGACATGGTGCAGCGCGGGCTGACGCTGGCGCAGGTGAAGGCGGCGCGCCCCACCCTCGACTACGACCGTCAGTACGGCGCGGACAGCGGGCCGTGGACGACGAGCCAGTTCGTCGAGGCCATCTACAGCGATTTGTCGGCGCGCCTGAAGCCGCGCCCTGCGGGAACTGGTAAGTGAGGGTCGCGGCGGCGCTCGTCGTGGTGGCGCTGAGCGTGCGGCTCGCCGCACAGCAGGCCGAGCCCACGCCGCGCAGCGTGGCCCCGATCGATCTCACCGGCTACTGGGTGTCGATCGTCAACGAGGACTGGCGCTGGCGCATGCTGACGCCGTCGAAAGGCGACGTGTCGAGCGTGCCGGTGAACGTAGAGGGGAAGCGCGCCACGGAGGCGTGGAACTACGAACAGGAGCAGACGCCCGCCAACGCGTGCAAGCCGTTTGGCGTCGGCGGCCTGACGCGTCTGCCGGGGCGCCTGTCTGTGACCTGGCAGGACGATGGGACATTGAAGCTCGAATTCGACGCCGGCACCCAGACGCGGCTGCTGCACTTCGGCACCGCGCCGGTGTCGCCGATGCCGACGTGGCAGGGGGATTCCACCGCGGCGTGGGAATTTGCCGGCGGGATCGAAACCGATCGCAACGGAATCCCTGTCGCCACGCCCGCCGGCCGTGGCGCGCGACCGCGCGCGGACGCGCCGAAGGGCGGCTCGCTTCGCGTCACGACGACGAACGTTCGACCGGGATTTCTCCGGAAGAATGGCGTGCCCTACAGCAGCACCGCGAAGATCGAGGAATACTTCGATCGCGTCACGTATCCGAATGGCGACACGATTCTGCTGATCCGGACGGTCGTGGACGATCCGGTCTACTTACAGTTGCCATTCGTTACCAGCACGCAGTTCAAGCTGGAGAAGGACGGATCGAAGTGGCACCCGACGCCGTGCGTCATCGATCCGCCGGTGGTGAGGCCATAGAGGCTTCGGGCTCCCGGCTTCGGACTTCCGGCCCGGATGGCTGGGGCCCGACCTTAGAGCCAGAAGCCCGAGGCCCGAGGCCTTCAACAGCGACCTTCAGCTCTCCCCAAGGTCGCTGAAGCGATACCCCATTCCGATCACGGTTTCGATCTGCTTGCCGGCGGCGCCGAGCTTGGCGCGCAGACGCGAGACGTGCACGTCTACCGACCGCGTTTCGATCTCGAGGTCGAAGCCCCACACGCGCTCGAGCAGACGATCGCGCGAGATCACGCGGTTGCGGTTCTGGATGAGGAACTTCAGCAGCTCGAACTCACGCCGTGTAAGCGTGACCGACGCGTTGTCTACCCGGATGGAGATCGCTTCGAAGTCGACGAAGAGATGCGTGCTCTTGTAGGGCGCCGGCCCGCTGGGCGATGCCTGCCCCTTGGCGCGGCGCATCGCCGATTTGGCGCGCGCCACCAGCTCGCGCGAGCTGAACGGCTTGGTGATGTAGTCTTCGGCGCCCAGCTCGATGCCGGTCACGCGATCGGCCTCGCTGGCGCGGGCCGTGAGCATGATGATCGGAATCGTCGACGTGGCGGGCCGGTGGCGCAGGATCCGAAAGAGCTCCAACCCGTCGAGCAGCGGCAGGCTCAGGTCGAGCAGGATCAAATCCGGCGGGTCGCCGTTGACCGCGGTGAGCGCCGCCGCGCCGGTGCCGACGATGTCGGCCTTGATTTCGCCGCCCCGTTCGAGGGCGTGCTTGATGAGGTCTGCGATGTCCCGCTCGTCTTCGACGATGAGCACGCGCTTGGATCCCACTCGATTGGGGATCGTCGCCGCCTGGATTACTGCTGGTTCTCCCACTCGTGTACCGTCCTGGTAGCGACAGTATCGGTGGGGTATTTCGCGGAATTGTCCGGTGAGTTAAATCCCCGTTAAACAACCCGGACATAGAGGCGGACCTTCAGGTCCGCCTATAGAGTCTTCATGTATTCCAGCAGGGCGCGCTTGGAGGCAGCGGGCAGTTCGGTCCCGTAGGTGTGGCCGGCGTTGCTGTTGCCTGGGAGCGCGGTGTCCAGAAATGTGCCTTCGCGCTGGGCATCGGGGCCGGTCGTGACGAAGCCGACACGCACGGGGTCGTACACGTCGTAGCCGCGCCAGAACTGCTTCGGCCGTGCGGCCACCGGTTCGAGCAGATCAGTGAGCGACGGCACCGAGCCGTTGTGGAGAAACGGCCCCGTGAGCCACAGGCCGTCGAGTGGCATCGCCACATAGCCGTTCGTGTGGCGGAATCCCGAGAACTTCCAGTCGTGCCCCTCGCCAAAGCGGTTGTAGGAATCGGCCGACGCCTGGGTCCACATGTCCATGCGATGCCGATCGGTCCCGACCTCGGTCTGCGGAATGATCGTTCCGGTCTTCTTGCCGCCGGGACCGTGACATTCGGCGCACGCCGTGGCCCAGACGCCCGCCCCGGTCTGTGCCAGGGCGGCATCCACCGCGTAGGGATACTTCGGCGCCGGCACCTTCAGCAGATAATCGGTGATCCGCCGCAGGCTCGAGCGTGTGTGCGGATCGGCGTCGTCCCAATGGGCCATGTCGCGGTCGACCCACTGCTTGGTGGAACCGTCCCCGAGCGCCGACGACAGCACCACCTCGCGCAGCGTGGCGTTGAGACCATCCCAGTGATAGGCCTGGCCGTTGCGGCGCGCCAGCGCCCACACCGGCACCATGTCGGAGTTGCCGATCGTCGCGTCGATCGGCTGCTTCAGCATCCGGAACTTTACGGGGTTGAAGGGATCGATGCGGCCGCGGCCCCAGTCGGGACGCGACTTCATCCAGCCTTCCTGGAAATCGCGCTGGCGCAGCAGCTCGCGCCGCGCGGTCGGAATGATGGCGAAGCGGTAGAGCAGTTGATCGAAAAACGATAGCCGCGTATTACGTGAGATTTCCGCGAGGAGCGTGTCGGCGTTGAAGCGCGGGTCGGCCGCCGCCGCGAACAGGAATCGCACGTAGGACTGCGGCGCCGTCTGATGCGACGCGGCCGCAGACACGATCGTGGGCGGCTCGTCCGGCCTCGTGCGGTAGCTGGCCGCGTGGCACGCGGCGCAGTTGATGCCGACACGCGGGAATCCGACGGTCACCTTCGACAGACCGATCGGCAACTCGCGGCCGTCCTTGGCGAGAAATCCGATCGACGCGTAGCCGCCGGGCGTCGGGAGCAGATCGGGAAACACGCGCGGCAGTACCAGCCAGATCCAGTACGGCACGCCATCGGTCGACTCGGTACCGATCGATCCGAACAGGAAGTGATCTTCGTCGGAGGCGAAGTACTCGGCCGGCTCCTCGCGGAAGAAGCGGTCGTAGACCATGACCGCGGCCGCCGTGCCGCCGACGACCAGCAGCGCAAAGGCAAGGCGACGCAGCAGCGGACCCCAGGCCATTCAGGCCCCCGATCCAGCGGGCTTCGCGGCCAGCGTGCCGGTGGCGCCGTTGATGGCGACGAGCAGGAGCAGCAGCTGCGGCACCAGGAAGATCCCGTCGAACAGCCCGAACATGCGGTAGGTGGCCTGCGGGAGGAAGAACAGCACGCCTGCGAGTCGGCTGCCGATGGCGAACCACGCCACGATGCGGTAGCGGTCGATGTCCGTGCCGGCCGGCGTGTAGAAGACGCTCAGGATGACGAGCAGGAGGCCCGCGAACCGGGGCCACAGCACCGGCGTGGCCGTCGGCAACCCGACGCGGTCGATCATGAAGTCGGGTGCCGCAATCGTGGGCAGCGCGAGCGCCAGGTTGGCCAGAATGCCCAGCCACATCACGCGCTTGAACCATACGCCTGCAGTGGTGTCGTTGATCATCGCAGCCCTCCGGCCGTCAGAACGTCTTCAGGTATTCCACGATCGCGTCCTTGTCGGCCGCGGGAAGGGAGATGCCGTACTCGTGGCCCATGTTGCCGTTGCCCGGCAGGCTGGTGTCGTAGCGTGAGAAGCGGCGGCCGCCGAGCTCGGCGACATCCGACATGAAGCCCACTCGCGTGCGGTCGTACACGTCGTTGCCGCGATAGAAGGCGGCCGGGCGCTCGGCGGGTGCGTTCAGCAGATCCCGCAACGTCGGCACGGATCCATTGTGCAGGTAGGGAGCGCGGGCCCAGATGCCGTCGAGCGGCTGGTTGGCGTAGCCGTGTGTCTTGCGGAATCGCTTGAAGCGTGACGGCGACCCCGGGAACAGCCCGTACTGATTCAGCGCGAACGTCTCGGTGTAGGAGTCGAGGCGGTGGCGGTCGGTCTTGACCTTGTCGATGTCCTCCACCTGACCCACGTGGTCGCCGCTCTTCTCGCCAGTCCGGAAGCGCGCATCGGCGTGGCAGTTTACGCAGTGCTGGCGGTAGAGCCCTTCGCCGCGTGTGGCCAGTGTGCGGTCCACCGCGTAGGGGTACGCCGGCGGCGGCAGCGTCCAGATCCAGTCGCGCACGCGCTTCAGACCGGCGCGATCGACCGTGACCGGCGTAATGCCCGCCCCGAGACCGGCGCTCAAATTGCGCTCGTCCACCGAGTCGTTGTCGCCGTCCCAGTGCAGGTTCATGCCTTCCCGCGGCGCCTGGTTCCAGAGCGACGGGAAGTCCGACGCAGCGTTCAGCTCCGACGGCGGCAAATGATCCAGATTCCAGTTGAACTGGATGGCCTTGTACGGATTGAAGGTATCGACCCGGCCACGTCCCCATCGGAGCGCTCCGGCGCGAAGAATCGGATCGATCCGGTTCTTGAGGTCCAGCGTCTGCAGCTTCAGCCGGTCCATCAGGCCGGTGCGAAGCAGCACCCGCTCGAACGTGTCCGGTCCGCCTCGTTGCGGGAAGGTGGCCCGGACGGCCTCGGCCGTGACGCGTGAATCGAGCGTGCATTCGAGGACGAACTGCACGAACCCCTGAAGATCCAACTGATGCGCCGGCATGCCGAGCACAACGCGGGGCGCCGACGTGGGAGTATCGCGGACGGTCCCGCTGTGGCAGACCGCGCAGTTCAGCCCGACATGGTCGATGCCGATGCGATGACGCTGCGACACACCCACCGGCAGGTCGTGCCCCGGCTCGATGATGAACCCGAAGTCGGCGTAGCCGCCGGGCAACCGGTCGCGGCAGATCGTCGGCAGCGCGCGGAAGACCCAGTAGGGCGGCAACACGCCGCCGACCGGACTGAGCAGCGACACGCCGGGTTCGCTCCCGATCGATCCGTACTTGTAGTGCTCTTGAATGTCGCTGTAGCGGCGCGGCACGTCGGCGGTCAGAGTCAGCGCGATCCAGAGGCCCGACAGCAAGACAAGTGCGACGAGCGCCCCGAGCGCCCACCGCGCGCTCGTGCGTTCGAAGAAATGTTCGATCGGTGCCGCCATGGGATTAGTAACGACGAGGTGGTGTGTCTCGAACGCTCGGCATCTTACACTCACACCGTCGAGTTCCAAGCTGAGGCAACGATACAGATGAGATGTGGGCGTGATGACGACTCGCGTCGCGCGCGGCGCTCTAGCGATCTATGGCCCAGCTAAGTGCGCTGCGAGCTCCGGTTGAGCGTGTCGTTGACTTAGCGATCGCTCGGCGATACTTTGGCGCCGGCGCTCGGATGAGCAACGTGTGTTCGAACGTTGCGCGTCCGGCGTTACTCACTGAGAACTCTAGCGAGGCTTCGCCTCTAGTCGACCTGTCCCGCCCGCAATCCGAGTGGAGTGTGCCCGATGAGCCGCGACACGATTTCCCGCGACAAGCAGTGGTACGAGCTTCCGCGTCCGATCGCGATGCAGAAGTTGATCGAGATTCGCGACGAGCTGCGCAAGAAGAATCTGTACGACACCGAAGAGCCCAAGCTCGCCGAGCAGCAGGGTCCAGTCGCGGAGGACTTGAAAGCGGGCCGGACCGTCGACGGCAGCTATAACGATCTGAAGTGTCCCATGATGGGCGCCACCGGTCGACGCTTCGGACGCAATGTCCCGCTGACCGAAGCCGTGCCGGACACGGCCAATCTGCTGAACCCGAATCCGCGCGACATCAGCAACACGCTCTTCACGCGGTCGGAGTTCCAACCCGTCAAGATTCTCAACGTGCTGGCGGCGGCATGGATCCAGTTCCAGGTGCACGATTGGTTCACGCATCTGAAAGGGACCAACGACGACACCTACAACCTGCCCGTCGCCGACAGCGACTCGTGGTTCGAGCGGCCGATGCGTATCCCGAAGACTCCGGTCGATCCGGCGCCGGCGGGCTCGAACCGTCCCCCGGCCTACACGAACAAGAATTCGCACTGGTGGGACGGGTCCAACATCTACGGCAGCTCGCTCGACGAGCAGAAGATTCTTCGCACCGGTTCCGGCGGCAAGCTGAAGGTGCAGGACGACGGTCGCCTCTTCTTCGACGAGACGGTCGGCACCGAAATCACCGGCAGCCGCGACAACCTGTGGCTGGGGCTCAGCCTGCTCCACAGCCTGTTTTCGCGCGAACACAATGCGATCTGCGACATGTTCAAGGAGAAGCATCCGGACTGGGACGACGAGCGGCTGTTCCAGCAGTCGCGGCTGGTCTGCGCGGCGCTGATGGCGAAGATCCACACCATCGAGTGGACGCCGGCCATTCTGCCGCACCCCTTGCTGGTGCTCGCGCTCAACACCAACTGGCACGGCCTGTTGCCCCGGCTGCAGAACGTGTTCAAGAACCTGGCGGACAACGATCTGATCAGCGGCATTCCGGGGTCGCCGACCGACCATAACGGCACGCCGTATAGCCTCACAGAGGAGTTCACATCCGTCTACCGGATGCACTCGCTGATGCCGGACGACTTCGAGATCCGCTCGGTGAAGGACGGCAAGCTGCTTGCCTCGTACACATTGCCCGAGGTGGCGGGGCGCGCGGGCCGCAAGGTGATCGAGAAGTTCGACTGCGCCGACCTCTTCTACTCGCTCGGCGTGGCGTATCCCGGTGCGCTGCGGCTGCACAACTTCCCGAAGCACCTGCAGAACCTGCAGAAGGACACCACCGGCGAGCGGCTCGACCTGGCCGCCGTCGACATCCTGCGCGACCGTGAACGCGGCGTGCCGCGCTACAACCAGTTCCGCCGCCTGTTCCACAAGCCATCGGTCAAGACCTTCGACGAGCTCTGCGACAACCCGCAGTGGGCCGAGGAGATCAAGCGGGCCTACGGCGGCGACATCGAGAAGGTGGACCTCCTCGTGGGGCTCATGGCAGAGCCGCTGCCGGAAGGCATGGGATTCAGCGACACGGCGTTCCGCGTCTTCATCCTCATGGCTTCGCGCCGTCTCAAGAGCGACCGGTTCCTGTCGGCCGAGTACGGAGCGGAGCGCTACACGCAGGACGGCATCGACTGGATTGAAACCAACTCGATGCTCGACATCCTCAAACGCCACGAGCCGGGCGTGAAGCCGGCGCTCGACGGCGTCACGAACGCGTTTCATCCGTGGCGACGGCTCGACTAGCGACGTAGCTGCAGGCCTTCAGGCCTGCCTCGAAAGGTGAGCACTCATGGCGTTCGATACGATCTTTCAGCCGCTGAAATTCCGGAACCTGACGGTGAAGAACCGGCTGTTCCGGTCGAACATTTCCGGCCGTTTCGACAACTACGACGGCTCGGGCAACCAGGCGCGCATCAACTGGGAAACGAAGTTCGCCAAGGGAGGCATCGGCGCCATCATCTCGTCGTTCGTGCCGGTGCACCTCCGCGGCCGCATCGTGCCGAACTACGCGATGGTCGACAAAGACGACAAGATTCCGTTCTGGCGCGCGGTGGGGAAGGCCGTGCACGAGCACGACTGCAAGTTCATCATGCAGTTGAGCCACGGCGGCCGGCAGCGCGACATCAACGGCATCGAGT